>Ga0187783_10003292_pt1 | contig 11907 bp, 8 predicted proteins | sample 1015_SJ02_MP02_2_FD_132471 | JGI IMG/M metagenome (GOLD analysis project Ga0187783, IMG submission 132471) | Tropical peat soil microbial communities from peatlands in Department of Meta, Colombia - 1015_SJ02_MP02_20_MG | ecosystem: Environmental > Terrestrial > Soil > Wetlands > Peat | place... | reverse complement strand
GACGCACTCGTTCAATTGCTCGCGGGCCGAAAAGCGGCAGCCACGAGCCCGAACTTGACCGGCGGAGGTGCCGGGGCGCTGTCATGAACATACTGGCCTTGGCTTATGGCGCAGGCGTGCGGGCACGGAATGCCTTTTACCAGCGAGGAGTGCTGCCCACCCGAGTCCTCGGCGGGCCGGTCGTGAGCGTGGGCAATCTCTCCGTGGGCGGTTCGGGCAAGACACCTTTTGTGGTGCTGCTCGGTGGATTGCTGCGCGACCGGGGCATACGCTTCGACGTACTTTCACGAGGGTATGGACGGCAAACTAAAGGTGTGGCCCTGGTCGATCCGGTCGGCTCACCACGGGATTTTGGAGATGAGCCCCTGCTCATCGCCCGGCAATTGGCAGTTCCGGTCATTGTGGGAGAAGATCGATTTCGAGCGGGAGAACTGGCAGAAACCAAGTTCGGCCCGCAACTCCATCTCCTCGACGACGGGTTTCAGCATCGCTCGCTGGCGCGCCACTTCGATATTGTGCTGCTGGCGGCTGAGGATGCACACGATCGGTTGCTCCCCGCCGGAAGGTTGCGGGAGCCGCTCAGTTCCCTCGACCGAGCCGACGCCGTAGTTGTGACCGGCATGGCGTCGTCCGACTCTTTGCCCCTGGCGGGAAAGCTCCTGTGGCGGGTACAGAGGAGTATCGTGGCCCAGAATGTGCCGGCCAGGACGGTGGGATTCTGCGGCATTGCTCGCCCGGGGAACTTCTTCCGCGATCTCGCGGGCGCCGGCATCGAGGTTGTGGCGGAAGCGGTATTCCGTGACCACCATCGCTACTCGGAACGGGATGTCTCAGAACTGCGGCGGCTGAAAGAACAAAGCCAGGCCGACGGTTTTGTTACCACCGAGAAGGACGCCATCAACCTGGAAGGATATCTCTCCACCTTGCAGCCAATCGCCGTAGTTCAAGTGAAGATGAAGCTGATCGATGCCGCTAACGCTGTGGATACCATGCTACGCGCGATGAGAGAGAGGAAAGGGGAGGCGTGAGAGAATTCCTGGTAAGGTCGCTGTCGACTTCGGAGGTCTCTGGCCGCCGGCCAGGGCCACGGCGGGTCGGCGCCGCCGGACACGTATGACGACAAACCGCAACCCAACCGACCGGTTGAAGAAGCTGGTCGAAACCTTTCCCAAGATCACGATTACGGTGGTCGCCGACCTGGTGGCGGATGAATTTGTGTTTGGAGAGATCTCCCGCGTCTCACGCGAAGCTCCAGTCCTGATCTTGAAGCATCGCGAGCGCACCGTGGTGCCGGGAGGGGGTGCCAACGCGATCTACAACCTCGCCGATCTCGGGGTCAACGCGCTGCCGGTGGGGGTGGTAGGTGAGGATGAGCCGGGACGTCTGCTGCTCCGCGCATTTCGCCACAAACGAATTGCCCTGAGCGGAGTGTTGAAGGAGAAAGGTTACAACACGGTAACCAAGACTCGTATTCTGGCCGGTATGGCGCATACCGCCCGCCAACAGGTCGTACGGGTGGACCGGGAACCGGCCACCGAGCCCAGCCCCCACCTGAAACGAGAGCTCATCCTGGCGGCGCGCGAATATGCGCGCGTTTCCGATGCGTTGCTGATTTCCGACTACGGTTACGGGGCGGCGACACCGACGCTGGTGGCGAGCATTCGCGAACGGGGAACCCTTGATCGCGTGCCGATCGTGCTCGATTCGCGTTATCGTATGCTCGAATACTCGGGTGTGACGGCGGCCACTCCCAATGAGCCGGAGGTGGAAGACGCCCTGGGTGTGCGCATCGGCCATGACTGGGAGCGATTGTGCGCCGCGGGTCAGGAGCTGATGACAAGAATGAAGCTGCGTTCGCTGGTGATCACGCGCGGACGCGACGGGATGGTCGCCTTCCAGGCGAAACACAACCCGATCGATATTCCCATCTACGGGTCGGATCAGGTGGCCGATGTGACGGGCGCCGGGGACACCGTCATCGCCACCTTTACCGCTGCTTTGGCGGCCGGCGCTGCCACCGAAGAGGCAGCTCAGTTGGCGAACTACGCCGGTGGAATTGTGGTGATGAAAAGGGGGACGGCTACCGTGTCTCAGGCGGAATTGTTCGAGGCCCTCGACGAAGCGCCACCCACGACAAGGTCTCATTAGGTGCGTAGCAAGAAACTTCTCAATCGCGCGCAATTGAAAGACCGGGTAGCCCGATGGCGACAAGCCGGGAGGCGGATCACGCTGGCCAACGGCTGCTTTGACTTGTTGCATGTGGGTCACGTGCGCTATCTCCGGGCGGCGAAGAAGCTCGGCGACCGCCTGATCGTGGCCATCAATTCCGACGAATCGGTCGAAGCCCTGAAGGGCCCAGGGCGTCCGCTGATACCGGCCGAAGAACGGGCGGAGATCCTGGCGGCATTAGCCGATGTGGATGCCGTGGTGATCTTTTCCGAGCCCGATGTGCGGTCCTTGATCCGCGAGCTGCGACCGGACATCCAGGCGAAAGGTACGGATTACACTCCCGATACGGTGCCGGAACGGGATGCGGTTTTGGAGTATGGCGGCCGGGTTGAAATTGTCGGCGATGCCAAACAGCATTCGGTCAGTGAGATGATCCGGTCGGGTTTTGGAATGCGGCATCCGTGAGCGCAGAGTTGACGGCTTCGGATCAGTCCGTGACGTCGGGGCAATCTCCCAACATTCGCCGACTGCTCATCGTGCGCTTGGGATCCATGGGGGACATTATTCACACCCTCCCCGCCGCATCGCTTCTGCGCAGCGCACTTCCCCAAGCACAAATCGGTTGGCTGGTGGAGGAGCGTTGGGCAGAGCTGCTGTGTGCGGTTTCGGAGCCCCGGAGTGGCCCGCGGTCCCCGCAGCGCCCTCTCGTCGACAACGTCCACGTGGTTGACACCAAGGGCTGGCGAAACAATCCGCTCTCGATCGGAACCGTCGAGCAAGTAGCCGCAGCCCTCAGCCAGCTGCGGGGGCAGCACTATGACTTCGCCATCGATTTCCAGGGTGGCGTGCGATCCGCCTTGCTGGCGCGCTGGTCAACTGCTCCCATCATCTATGGCTTTCGCCAGCCCCGCGAGACCGTGGCTACGATGTTCTACACTCGCCAGGTGATCGCCGAGGGAAGCCACGTCGCGGAGCAGAATGTTTCGCTGGCGCGAGCTGTCGTTGGCCGTTCCCCGGGGGTACCGCCAATCGAGTTTCCCTGTGACCCAGCGGCCGAAAAGCAATGTCAGACGTGGCTCGAAAGCCAGTCCATTCGCGACTTCGTATTGCTGAATCCGGGGGCGGGATGGGGAGCCAAGCAATGGCCGCCGGAACGCTACGGACGCTTTGCGCGGTGCCTGGCGGAAGCCGGGCTGAAGCCATTGGTCAACGTCGGTCCGGGGGAAGAAAAGCTTGCTCGGGAGGTCCAGGAAGCTGGCGGAGGCTCGGCGCAACCGGTTGCCGGTTCGCTTTCCGAGTTGCTGGCGCTCACCAGGCGGGCCAAGCTCTTCGTAGGCGGTGATACCGGTCCGATGCACATGGCGGCGGCGCTCGGCATCCCGGTAGTAGCGATCTTTGGACCGACGAGTCCGGGTCGCAACGGGCCTTACCGCACACGCAGCATCGTGTTGCGCAGCCGCTCGAGCGAGACCTCGTATGCTCGGCATCGCCTGCCGGAAGCCGGTCTGCTTGAGATCGGCGTCGAAGAGGTTCTCGCCGCTTCCCGGAAGTTGCTGGGGCAATCTCGTGGCTAGTTGGCCGCAGACTGCACGGCGCATCCGCGTGCCCTCGGGATTTGCCTTTGCCATTGTTTATTGGTGGCTCGCCCAACCGGATCGGGCGTCATGGCTGTGGGGTGCCCTGCTGATTCTGGTCGGGTTAGCCATTCGTGCCCTTGCCTCGGGGCAGCTCGAGAAAAACGAAAAGCTCGCCACCACCGGACCTTACGCCTACACTCGCAATCCGCTTTACCTAGGATCGCTCGTCATCGCCGTGGGCTTCACGATCGCGGCACGATCCCTGTGGATTGCCTGGATTGTTCTCGTCCTGTTTGTGGCCATCTACTTGCCAGTGATTCGTGCGGAGGAATCCGATCTGAGGGAACGGTTTCCTGAGTTCCTTCACTATCGAAGCCAGGTGCCAAGGCTGATTCCGAAGCTGCGGCGTTCCGCTCCAAGCCCGTCCGCATTCTCCTGGCAGCTCTACATAAAACATCGCGAGTACAATGCAGCCTTAGGGTCGTTGGCCATGCTGACGGCGCTGCTTGCGAAGCTGCTCTGGACTTCATCCTAGATTCCGAATTTAACATCTCATGCATAACCGGCAACGGTCATTTCGCGAAATGGAAAAACTGAGTGTCATGCTATGGTCTGCAATTTTCCTGGGGATGACAGTCTTCTTGGCCGGTGCCCAGCAGAGTTCCACGGTTGGGGAACCGACCCTCCCGAGCGTGAGTGCCGGGCCTGCGGCGGAGATCGTCCCGCCTCCGCCCCAATACCGTTTTCCCGATGGACAAACCTACGTATACGGGGTGGAGTGGCACGTGTTCAATGCAGGCACCACGCGGGTCAGCATACGGGACGATGGGGCGGAGCAACACGTAACCGCCACCGCAATTTCATCCGGCGTCGTCAATAGTTTCTACAAAGTAAACGATCATGCCGAAGCCTTCTTCGATGCCCGCCGCTTTTGCTCTCAGAGAGTTCTGAAGCATATCGAGGAAGGCTCGCGCGTCCGTCAATTGGAGCTCAACTTTGACTACGCGCGGGGCAAGAGCGTGCTCAGCGAGCGGAATCTGAAAACCGGAGAAGAGAAGCACGAAGAGAACGATATTCCGGGTTGTGTGACCGACATGGTGAGCGGCTTCTACTATCTTTCCTCGCTCCCCTTGCAGGTAGGCAGCACGTACGCGTTCCTGGTCAACGACGGAGGAAAGACCAACGTAATCGAGGCGCAGGTGGAAGCCCGCGACAAGGTGAAAGTACCGGCGGGCAGCTTTGAAGCTTTGCGAGTCCGAGCCGAGGCCATCTCCGGCCTTATGAAGGGCAAAGGGACCGTCTGGGCCTGGTTCACCGACGATGCCAATCACACTCCGGTCATGATGCGATCGAAACTGAACTGGGGAACGCTGCTGTTCCGCCTGCAGGAGATCGAAAAGTGATGAGGGTCGACCTCGCTCGCCGTCGCGGCTCCCACCACCATTTTCATGCTTGAGAGAGATTCCGGAGGAGCCTGGAACTACTCGTCGCGGAGGGCCACCATCGGGTCCAGGTTCATGGCACGCCACGCTGGAACGTAGCAAGCCCAAAGTCCAATCCCGGCAAGCAGCAGCGTGGCGGCTACAAACGTGACCGGATCGGTGGGGTGGACGCCAACCAGAAGAACGGCCATCCAGCGGGTCAGCACACCGGCCAGAATCAGTCCGCAGAGCACGCCCGCCACCACGACCACCACTCCCTTCCCCAGAACAAGCCGCAAAATATCCGAGCGGTCCGCACCCACCGCCATACGGATTCCAATCTCACGGGTGCGCTGGCTGGCGGCGAACGAAACCACTCCGTAGACGCCAACTACCGCCAAGGTCAGACCCAGCAATCCCAAGGCCGCAGCCAGGACCGCACCCGCCCGGAAGATAAAGAGACCATTCCCTCCCGACAGGGACTGCCTCATGGTCTCAATGCCGACCACGGGCATCTGGGAATCGAGAGCATGGACCTGGCTCTCGACGGTCGGGATCAGGCTCTCCGGCGGCACCGAAGATCGAATCTGCAGAGTGCGGTAGTCGCTGAAATTCTGGGCCAGCGGAACGTAGAAATACGCTTCTTTGTCCCATCCGATGAAGACATACTTCCCGTTGGCCGTAAGCCCCACGATTTCGATGAAGGGTCCGGTCGCGCTCTTCAGGCTGAATCGCTTCCCGATCGGGTCCTCGTTGGGCCAGAATTGATGCGCCATTTCCTCATTGACGATGGCGACGAGGGGGGCATGTTCATCGTCGTTTGGCCGAAACCCCCGCCCGCGAAGCAGCGGAACTCGCAGGTTATCGAAATAAGGCGGGTCGACCCGGTTGAAAATCACCACCGGAGCCTGCTGTCCGCTTGCGAGCGGGTGTCCCTCGATGTAAATCTGGCTCCCGTCATTCACCTCTCCCATGGGCACACTAAAGGCCAGGCTCGCCGACTGCACCCCGGGTAAGGCGCGGATCCTGGCCTCGAGCTCCTCATAAAAGCCCTTGGTGCGGGCTTCGTCGTATCCCATTTCTCCCGCATCGAGAGTTAGATTCAGCAGGTTGTTGGGATCGAACCCCATATAGGCGCGTTGCGCAGAAAACAAGGTCCGGACAAATAAGCCGGCGACGATCAATAACACCAGAGAGCCACCCACTTGCGCCACCACCAGGATGCTGCGCACCCGGTGACGACCGGCCCCCGACGTATCGCTCTTGCCGCCGGCTTGGAGCACGCTGTTGATGTCGGCTCTTCGCGCTCGCAATGCCGGCCACGCGCCGGCCAGAGCGCCGGTCAAAACCGTGGCGGCGAGAGCGTAGGCAAACACCCGCCAATCGAAACTGACATCCAGCCAGATAGGAAATTTTGAGGGCGGAAGCAGTGCGAAGACCGCTCCGCTCGCCCACATCCCAAGCGCCAGTCCTCCAGCCCCGCCGACCAGCGCCAGCACGATCGTCTCGGTCAGAAGTTGGCGGACCAGGCGCGTGCGGCTCGCTCCCATGGCCACGCGGATCGCCACCTCGCGTTGGCGCGCGGTCGCACGTACCAGCAGAATATTCGTCACGTTCATGCAGGACAGCAGCAGGACCAGCGCCGACAGGGCCAGGAAGACGCCGGCAATGAAGGGAACGATATTGACGGTATAGGGCTGCGGCCGCGCCAGTCTCTCCGGGATCACTCGAACCGTCACGCTCTTGTCCGTCGCGGGATATTGTCCTGCCAGCCGCTCGGCGACCACGTTCACATAGCTTTGCGCCTGCCTCAGGCTCACTTCCGGTTTCAGTCTCCCCATCACAACCAAGGAGCGGGCGGTTCGATCGCTCCAGAAGGTGGCTGCATCCTTCTGTGACATCATGTTCAGTGGGACGTAACCGTCGACATCGAGAGAGAAACTTGTCCCGTGAAATGTCATCGGCGCCACTCCGATGATGGTCACTTGCTGGCCATCCAGCAAAGCCTGTTGTCCCACGATCGTGGGGTCCCCGCCAAACCTCTTTTGCCAATACGAATAACCCAGCACTACGTAGGGATCCTTGCGCCCGGCTTCCCCTTCTGCAGGAAGGAAGAGTCGACCCAGGTGGGGCTGAACTCCCAAGGTCGAAAAATAATTTCCGGTCACACGGCAACTTACGAATTGCTTCGTCTTGCCGTCAAAGGTGAGCCCTCCGAGATCGAGCTGGGAAGCAAACAGATCGGAGACCGTCGCCGCCTGCGAGCGAAAATCCATCAGTTGAGGATAGGAGAAGGTGAAAACTCCCAGCTTGTCGCCCTCGAGCTTCGCGGCCAGCACCACGATCTGATTGGGCGCTTTCACCGGCAAGGGACGCAGCATGAACCCGTTCACGAGACTGAAGATGGTGGTGTTGGCACCAATCCCAAGTGCCAGGGTGAGCACCATGATGGCGGTCAGCATCGGAGCCTTGGCGAACATGCGGAAGGCGTAACGGACGTCCTGCCAAAGCGAGATCATGAGGCGTTCCCCGGGGGTGCCTCAGTGCACGTCCCTATCCATATCTATACGCTTCCAACCCGTTGTCCGACAGACAACTTACACGGTAAACCGGTATCCTTCTCCGCCCGGCGTTGAGCGATTCCGAGATGCGGCGTCCCGGAATCGAACACCGGGCGCGCAAGGTGATTTGCACTATGCCGTCAGCGACTCGGCAATCGTGGAAATCCCATAGGGTGGCTCTAGGCACTCGCTCGCGAATCGAGAGACGGGGCGGGTATCAAGAAAGCGTCCACTCGTTCGGAGATTCGACGCCGAAAAAGAGTGGGAATGCGCGCACGCCCATCGACAAGACGCCGAATCGATGTTCGCCATCATTCCACGAGCGCTCGGAGGGAGCACCCTGGTATCGCCGACGTGCTGCCTTTCGCCGGACATCAGGAGGAAGTGCCGAAGCTGGTCGGAGATTCGGAGGAAGATCGCTCTAGAAGATCGTTCCTGAGTTGAGCCGCGAATTTGCGCTGTGTTAGCATCCTAGGTTTCGGCAGGTCGTTCGACGTTGGCCTAGAAGAAGTCCTCTTTTCTTGCGTTCTTTGTGGGCCCGCCGTAGTCGAGATTCGCAGATCAGAAAACATCGGCACGGACGGGCGAAATCCCGTCCCTACAGAGTCTGAAGGAGTAATCTCGTGAAAGTCTACGAAGGCGCCAATATTCGGAACGTAGCCCTACTGGGGCATGGCAAAGCCGGCAAAACTTCTCTGGTTTCTGCCATGCTCGCCACGGCACAAGCCACCGATCGGTTAGGCCGAGTGGATGATGGAACCGCGACCACCGATTACGATGAAGAAGAAATCGCTCGCAAAATGTCGATTGCGAGCGCCCTGGCGTATGTCGAGTGGGGCAAGACCAAGATCAACATCGTCGACACACCCGGGTTCAATATGTTCGTCCACGAAGCCAAATTGGTCCTGCCGGTGGTCGACGCCGCGATCATCGTGGTGGATGGTGTGGCGGGGGTGGAAGTCGTAACCCAGCGGGTGTGGAATTACTGCGAAGAGTTCAAGACTCCGCGGCTCATCGTGGCCAGCCGTATGGACCGCGATCGCGCCGATGCCACGCGAGTCCTGGAGTCTCTCACCAAGGCCTTTGGCCGGACGGTGGTTCCGATCGAGTTGCCCATCGGCAGCGAGAAGAACTTCTCGGGTGTGATCGATCTGGTCAGCATGAAGGCCTACACCTACGAGTTGGGAGGAACCGGTAAAGGCAAGGAAAGCGAGATCCCGGTGAATATGAAAGAGCAGGCACAGGAGGCCCACGAGAAGCTGGTGGAGATGATCGCCGAGGGCAACGATAGCTTGATGGAAGAGTTCTTTGACAAGGGAACCATTCCGGAAGAACATCTGATTCCGGCATTGCACGAAGCCATCCGGGAAGACAAGATCTTCCCCGTGATTTTCGGTTCCGGGCTGGGCAATATCGGGACGGATCGCCTGATGAATTTCATCGTCGATTACACCCCTGCTCCTTCCGAGCATGCCTGGGTGCAGGGGGAAGCCGCGGCCTCGGGCAACGGCGAGCCGCAGCGACGCCAGACCACCGATGCCGACCCGGTTTCGCTCTACGTTTTCAAGACCGTGAACGACGTGTTTGCCGGCCGGATCTCGTTCTTCAAGGTTTTCTCGGGTGTGCTCAAGAACGACGCCGGCTTGCAGAATTTCACTCGTAACTCAACCGAGAAGCTGGCCCATATTTCCGCCATGCAGGGGAAAACCGCAGTGCCCGTGACCGAATTGCATGCCGGGGACATCGGCGCGGTGGCGAAGCTGAAGGACACTCTAACGGGCGACACGCTGGGGGACAAATCAGCTCCCATCCGGTATCCCATAATTCCCCTGCCCGAGCCGGCGATCACGTTTGCCATCGAACCCAAGAGCCGCGCCGACGAGGACAAGCTCGGTCCGGGTCTCCACAAACTCATCGAGGAGGATGCCATGCTGCGCTTCTTCCGTGACCCGCAGACCAAGGAATTTCTCATCGCCGGGACGGGACAGCAGCATATTGAAGTCATCGTGTCCAGGTTGAAGAAGCGATACCACGCGGAGGTCAACCTGAAAGCGCCCAAGGTGCCGTACCGGGAAACCATCCGCGGCAAAGCCGATGTGCAGGGTCGTCATAAGAAACAGACCGGTGGGCATGGCCAGTTCGGGGATTGCAAGATTCGCATGGAACCGCTCCCCCGCGGCGGCGAATTCGAGTTCGTCAACGATATCTTCGGGGGTGCGATCCCGAGGAACTTCATTCCTGCCGTGGAGAAGGGAATTCGAGACGCAGCGGCGCGCGGCTATCTCGCGGGCTATCCGGTGGTGGATTTCAGAGTGGTGCTCTATGACGGGTCGTACCACGACGTGGACTCGAACGATTTGTCATTCCAGCTTGCCGGACGCATCGCTTTCAAGAAGGCCATGGAGCAAGCTAAGGCGACGCTGCTCGAGCCGATCATGGCAGTCGAGATCACGGTTCCCGACGAATTTGCCGGATCCATCATGGGCGATCTGAACAGCCGGCGCGGGCGCATCCAGGGCATGGATAATAAGGCCGGCAACACCGTGGTGAAGGCCGAGGTGCCGATGGCGGAAATGCTCACCTACGGGGCGGATTTGACCTCGATGACCCAAGGCCGGGGAAGTTTCAACATGGAAATGCATCACTACGACATTGTCCCGACCCAATTGCAGGAGAAGATCATCGAGAAGGCGAAGGCCGCCGGGGGTGGAGCAAAAGAAGAGGAAGAGTAGGAGGAATCGCCGGCTCTCCCAGCCCTACCTGGGCGATCTAAACGCTCGGTTGGCCCAAGCATCCGCCGTCAAGCAATTCTCCGCAGTTTGCCGGTCAAGCGCGCGCGCCGCTCGGACGCCAGCATTTCGGCGGTTATCCCTAGAATGACTTGCGCTTACTGACCGTTCACTCAGATCGTCCGTACTCCTTCGTTCCGGGAGCGTGGGCGGCCCCTCCGACGAGTGGCGTGTTTTGCAAGCACTTTGGCGCCGTTTGCTAGTGACCCCGAGCACCCTGGAGCATTAGAGTGAGGGCATAGCCCAAGGGAACGAAAAGAAGGGAGAATCGCTCACATGGCCGCAACCACGTCAACCGTCGTAACCCAGGAAGAATCCACGTCAGCGAAAACATACCCAGCCAAGGCTTACGCCGCTCAGAGCGCGACTTCGGGCCTGACTCGAGCCGCGATCCGCCGCCGCGTCCCGCGGCCGCAGGATGTCCAAATCGAGATCCTGTATTGCGGCGTATGTCATTCCGATCTTCATCAAGTGCGAGATGAGTGGCACGCGTTGATGCCGACGGTCTACCCCTGCGTGCCGGGCCATGAGATGGTCGGGCGCGTTACCGCCCTGGGCAGCGAGGTCAAGAAGTTCAAAGAAGGAGACCTGGCGGCGGTCGGCTGCATGGTCGATTCCTGCCGGGTATGTCCGAATTGCCGCGAGGGGCTCGAGCAATATTGCGACAACATGATGACCCTTACCTACAACGGACAGGACAAGATTCTCGGCGGCGTGACTTACGGTGGCTATTCCGAGGGCATCGTGGTCGACGAGGCGTATGTGCTAAAGGTCTCGAACAAGGTCAATCTGGCCGGAACGGCGCCCTTGCTTTGCGCCGGAATCACCACCTACTCTCCGTTGCGTCATTGGAAGGTAAGGAAAGGAGAGAAGGTAGGCGTGGTCGGCTTGGGCGGCCTCGGACACATGGGAGTGAAGTTCGCTCATGCCTTTGGAGCTCGTGTCGTGCTGTTTACGACATCGCCGCACAAGGGTGCCGATGCCCTCCGCCTGGGTGCGGATGAAGTCGTGGTATCGAAGAACGAAACGGATATGCTGAAGCAGGCAAACAGCTTCGACTTCATCCTCGACACGGTGTCAGCCGAACATGATCTGAACCCATATCTCAATCTGCTCAAACGGGACGGAACCATGACCCTGCTGGGAGCCCCTCCCACACCGCCGACGATTCAGATCTTCGGCTTGCTGATGAAGAGGCGCCAGTTGGCTGGTTCCGGGATCGGCGGCATCCGCGAAACCCAGGAGATGCTGGATTTTTGCGCGGAGTACGGTATCACCGCCGACATCGAATTGATTCCGATTCAGCAGATCAACGAAGCCTATCAACGTCTGGTGAAAAACGACGTGAAGTATCGTTTCGTCATCGATATGGCATCGCTGAAGTAAGGTC
>Ga0187783_10003291_pt1 | contig 11908 bp, 12 predicted proteins | sample 1015_SJ02_MP02_2_FD_132471 | JGI IMG/M metagenome (GOLD analysis project Ga0187783, IMG submission 132471) | Tropical peat soil microbial communities from peatlands in Department of Meta, Colombia - 1015_SJ02_MP02_20_MG | ecosystem: Environmental > Terrestrial > Soil > Wetlands > Peat | place... | reverse complement strand
TCGCGGTTTTCAATGGTAAGCGGCATGAGTGCGGGGGCTCCGCCCGCTGGCCGGAATACTAGTGCCGGGGCAACCGCAAGTCAATGAGCAGGAATGACAGGCAATGGGATGCACCACCGCGATCGCGCGCTGCGCTACGATTGCGCGCCGCGTACCCGCGGCTCCAGCTGCAGAGCAGGCAACTGTGCGTTGTCGCGAATTTCCTGAATGGGTGAGGTCACGATCGGCATGGCATAGGCGGGGTGACGAAATTCCAAGTGCATGCCCCGGCCGACATACTGCAATTTCAGCATCGATCCGCCCCAGGTCGATCCCGCAATCGCTACCTGCACCGGCTCGGGACAAAACTCCGGATGTCCCGATAGCAGCGCCTCGCTGCCGCCCAGCAGCACCGCCCTGTAGCAATGGTGCTGGGTCTGGATTTCGAGGATGGTCGAAGGGGGCAGGTCGTGCAGAAACACCCCACCCTCGATTTCCGACTGAATGATGCTGCGGTTCACCTCATCCGCCAGATTCGGGTGCGGGTTAAACATAGACGCTGTCCAGGCAAGGGTACCGGGTTTCATGGACCGGAACAAGAGTCCTTTGCCGCAGAATCCACAATACGAACTTTAGACGGTGGGAGGGGGGCTTAGGTTGCAGAAGATCAAGATTTGGGATGAGAGCTGCGGCCCGCTCGCAAGACCGCCGATTCGGCCATCGCGGCCGATGCCGGCAACCGATAACGGCGGGTGACCGGCCGGCCAGGAGACAACATCGGTGATGCGATTCCCGGCCGTGGTCGGTCCTTCCTGGTCTTCACTTGGTCTTGATTTCAAGACGCTGGGAACACGCAACTTGCACCCCACTGCCTTCGCCCCCCCGGCTCCCGTGGCTCATCAGGTGCTGGCCCGAGTCTTGGCAGGGCAAACCCTGTTAGAATGATGGCTGCTGAGCGTTGCGTTTCTTCATGCCCGTACCCGTTTCTCAAATGTGGACCGTGGCGAGCTACGTGCTTCGCCAAAAGCTTGCCGGACGCAGGCAGTATCCGCTCGTCCTGATGCTTGAGCCCTTGTTTCGTTGCAACCTGGCTTGCGCGGGATGCGGCAAAATTCAATACCCGGCCCACATTCTCAAGAAGGACCTCAGCCCCGAGGACTGTTTCCGCGCCGTCGACGAATGCGGCGCCCCCATGGTTTCCATCCCCGGGGGTGAACCTCTCATGCACCCTCAGATCGACGCCATCGTCGAGGGCCTGGTGGAGCGCAAAAAGTACATTTATCTCTGCACCAACGCCCTGCTGCTGAAAGAGAAAATTCATCTCTTCCGGCCCAGCAAGTACTTGACCTTCAGCGTTCATCTCGACGGCCAGCGCGAAGAGCATGATCTCGCGGTCTGCCGTGAGGGGGGATACGACATCGCAGTTGACGCGGTCAAAGAGGCCCTCGGTCGCGGCTTTCGCGTGACCACCAACACCACCTTGTTTGACGGAGCGGAGGCGAAGTCGGTCCGCGCCTTCTTCGATGAAATGATGGACCTCGGAGTAGAGGGCATGATGCTTTCCCCGGGATACTCCTACGACAAGGCGCCGGATCAGAAGCATTTCCTCGGACGTGCCCGCACCCGCCGCATGTTCCGCGCGATTCTGTCGAACCGCAAGAAGCGCTGGCGGTTCAACCTGTCCCCGCTCTTTCAGGAATTCCTGATGGGCAAGCGCACCTATCCCTGCACCCCGTGGGGCATGCCCACTTACAACGTCTTTGGCTGGCAAAAGCCCTGCTATTTGCTGCAGGACGGTTACGCGGAGACGTTTCGGGAATTGCTGGCAACGACCGATTGGGCGAACTATGGCACCGAGTCCGGCAATCCTGCGTGCGCGAATTGCATGGTTCACAGCGGCTACGAAGCCAGCGCGGTGAACGCAACTTTCAGCTCACTCGGCGGATTCCTGGCGACCGTGAAAGCCACGCTGTTCACCAGGTATAAGGATGACGAAGCCCTGCGCATGCTCGACGAGCCTTCAGCTCCCGTGCATCCACTGATCCAGATCGCTCCCCCGCCCGAGTCGCACTCGCTTCAGGAAACCCGTGCCTAGTTGGTTGGCTCGCACCCGGCAATCGGGGACTCGTAACTGTCTATGACCGGCAAAGAAGCAGGCCACAGCGAACAACATCCGCCCCACTCAAAGGCCGTCAACCCCGACGCGCTCGAGGTCGCCCCCGGCACCGAACATGAGAATCTCGAAGGCTGGATCCCCCAGCTGGCCAACGAAGAAGATCTTCGCCAGGCGCTCGAAAAAGCTTTCGATTACCGAGGAGACATCACCATCACCTGCAAGGACGGATCGAAAATCGAAGGCTACCTCTTCGACCGCCGTTCCGGTGCCACGTTGAAGGATTCCCTGATTCGCCTCTATCCGAAAAACTCCAGCCAGAAAGTCTCCGTCTCGTACGCCGACATCGCCGCCCTCGCCTTTACGGGACGGGATACAGCCGCCGGCAAATCCTGGGAAGCCTGGATGAAGCAATACGCCCGGAAGAAAGCTGCCGGGGAAAAAGACCTCAGCCTTCACCCCGAACCCCTCGACTGATCACCCCTTAGACCCGTGGTCGCGGCATTTCGAACGGTGGGCAATAGCGTCGAAGAGCGGCGCCTGCGCGCCGCTTGAGGACTGCTCCCGATCGCCGACCCCGTGAGCCCACAATCCCGCGCGCGGGAATCCTTTTTCGAAAACTGCCGGGTTGCGCAGTTGGGCGACGGTAATCGACGGGGTCAGAATTGTGACTCCTGTCTTGCAAGAGAAAGCCCGTCAGCAGGCCATCGTTTGTGACCAGCCAGCATCCGGCCGGCGTCGAGCGCGCTGTCCATCATGGTCTGATTCACAGCACGCCGCTGCATCCCCCCAAAGTGCGATCGACGTCAGCCACCCAGCCGCCCGAGCCCAGTAGCCGGCCAGCCCTGGCCCATGTTTTTTCGCGCCGGAGATTCTACGCACCCAATGACGATGTCATCCTGAGCCGTGATGAGGGTGCCGGGAAGTCACCAGCAGTCGCAGGATCGCTACGCTCATTCAGCCCCTTTTGCCCCGGTTCGTCCGCGCCGATCCGTGGCGACGAACTCACTTGCCTCTGGCCGCAAAGCTCACGCCGTCGATCAGCTCTTCCACTTCGTCTTCGCTGCCGCCGATGACCGTGATCGAAACCGCGTACCCATGCGAGAGAAAGGCCAGCGTGGATTGCCGCATGACACGCGTTCCAACATCTTTGTGAAAGTCGCCGCGAACCACGTTCTTATTCCCGAGAGCAAATGCGTAAGGCTCTTCGTCGACGCTGAAGCCTTGTGCTTTCGCAACTTCGGTTAGAGGGCCAAAATACTGCGCAGCCTCGGTCAGCCCGGGATAGCTCGCGACGCTCTCCGCCGCAATCACGATCGATCCATTGACCTCTTCTCCCCGCGCCTCGGGAGGTCGCGAGAAGGCCGCCAGCAGCACCCTGGCCACGCGTTCATCGGCTGCGGAGCTGGGGGCCCGCGGCGGGGAAGATTTGTTTTCACCGCCCTGCGAGTGCCCCGTTTCTCCCGGGTTCTTGGCGGGAGCTTCGGCTGAGCCGCCAGCGGGGGCGGCGTTTTCCCCGCCCACGTTGCCGTAACTTTCCTCCCGCGCGTTCATCTCCTCGGTGCGCAGCACCCATCCCGGGGGGATTCTGACGGTCAGAGCAAGCGATCTATTGCGATACCCGCCATTGCTGATCTCACCGGCATCAATTCCCGACTGAGAGGCAGCGGAAGACTTGGCGGTATGTCTGGCGGAAGAAGACGTCGACGAGGAGGAAGACTGCGCGCGCGCTGGCCCGGCGAATCCGAGAACGACTGCACCACCGAAAACCAAACACTGAAAGAAGCAGCGCCCTAAAAACCTCATCCTGCAATCTTACAACCGTTGATGTTTACTTGCGGTTTGCCGCCGCCACCACGCCCGCCAGCAATTTGTCCAGTTCCGCCCGCGACCGATACCGCCCGTTCACAATCACGGCGGCAATCTTCTGTGTGTTGGCGATGTTGTCGAGCGGATTTGCATCCAGCAGCGCCAGGTCCGCCCACTTCCCCTTCGCAATCGTTCCCAACTCCCTTTCCTTTCCCAGGAATTTGGCTGGGTTGAGCGTCGCCGTCTGCAAAGCCGACATCGGAGTAAAACCGGCGGCTACAAACTGCTGCAACTCCTCGTGAAGGCTGAAGCCGGGGGAAGATCTAGACGCCGGAAGGTGGTCTCCAGTTTTGCACTCGGAACGATTCCGACGATGCGATGGTCGCGAATGATCACGCTGCGGTGCGCCTGCGCCGGAGCGCCCGTGGCGTCGATGACGGTGACATCATGGATGACCAGCCAGGGCGATGACGGGCGCGTTTCCGCCCAGCACGTCGCGGCCAGAACCAGCGCCCCCACCATCGCGAGCATTCTGTTCATGCGAGAGGAATCTGTAGGAGGGCCCGCGCAGTTCGTCAAAGCAAACGGCGCGAAATAAAGAAGCGACGATGCTAGTTGTGTACGTGCGGGCTCTGGGCGGGATTGCGGCTGCCAGCACTCTTTTCCTTGACCACCTTGACGTCAAAACTCACCGGCAGGCCCTTGGGAGGAAAACATTGCGCGTTGTCGCACGCCTGGTAACGCAGGACGCCATGCATCACATACTTGCCGGGAACCACGGATTTCAGCGGATGCACCGCCAGATTCACTGTGAAATCTCCGCTGTAGACGCTCAGCTTCTCGTCCGGCGAGAAAGGAAAATTCAGATCCTGACCCTCGGGGTATTCGATCTTCCCCAGGACAATATCGGTGGGAAGATCCATTTTCAACGCCGTCGGAATCAGGAACTCGGACCTGGGCGTATTGGAATTGATGTGAAAACCGCGAGCCACGCGAAAATTCAGGCTGACCGCGGTTTGCTCGGTGCGCGTCGCCGTAACCAGGGGCACCGGAGCAACCGAAACCCATACCTTCCCCGAACCGCCGGAAAGACTCCCCCCTCCGTTCTGCGCCGGTACGGCCACGGTTCCGGCGGTCAGAACGAACAACCCAGCCAAGCGCAACGTTGGTTTTAGCGAAAGCATAAAGTCGGATGCCCGGCGATCTCGAAGTTTAGAGAATTCCTCTCCCTCTTCCTATTGTCACTTCTGAGGCTCGTCTGGCCCAGCTGACGCGGTGCTCGTTTGTCCGGAGGACGGTGCGGTGGCCAGCGCCTTCTTGATCGAATCCTCGATGTCGGCCCGCCCTTTGAGCCCGATGATCCGGTCCACGATTTTTCCGTCGCGCCCAATGAAGAACGTCTCCGGCAGCGCCGGAACGCCACCGTACGCGTCACCCACGGCTTCCTTGCCCAGCAGGACGGGATAGTTGACACCCATATCCTTGGCGAACTTCGCGATTTCATCCTTCCCCGAATCGTCCATCGCGACCCCGACGACTTGCAGACCCTCGGACGCGTACTGGCTTTGCAGTTCCACCAGCCACGGCGTCTCGACTTTGCAGGGGAGGCACCAGGTCGCCCAGAAATTCAGGAGCACGGCTTTGCCGCGAAGGTCGGAGAGTTTCATGCTGCCGCCGTCCAGCCTTTCCAGCGTGAAGTCCGGGGCCGGCGTCGATCTGCCCAGAAGGGCAGGAGCGTGCGCCTGCGTGCGCTGCGCCATGTGGAAGCCAAAATAAAGCATGGTCGCGGCAACCACGGCAACCACGACTAAAGCCAGCGGATTACGGCCGCCGCTTTGGGGCGGCGACGGTGGTTGCGGCGGTGGCATGTTGGGGTCGGGATTACCGCCGCCCGGAATTTCAGGTGTAGACATAAGCCCAAATCCTCACAAAGCAAAGCGATTCAGGAATGACAACCAACTCGAAATCAAGGTAAATCGTCCCAACACCAGCAGCCCGCCGAGGGCAATCAGCAGACCACCGCTGGCCACTTCCAATGCGTGCATGTGCGATCGGAAGCGGCTGTAGAACTTCAGAAAGCGCTCCATCAGCAGCGACGTCAGCAGAAACGGCACCGCCAACCCCAGCGAATAAACAGCCAGCAGCAGGATGCCCTTGACCAAAGTATCTTCTTGACTGGCGAACCCGAGAATGACGGTCAGAATCGGGCCCAGGCAGGGTGTCCAGCCGAAGGCGAAAGCGAATCCAATCACAAAGGCGCCCAGCAGAGTGCTGCCGCCTTTCAGGTTGTGCAGTCGAGCATCCTGCAGCAGCCACTTGATCTGGAAAATTCCGGTCAAGTGCAGCCCAAAAATAATAATCACAACGCCCGCCACGACCGAGAGCGTGTGCTTGTAGCGCGCCGCCATCTGCCCGATTTCAGTCGAAATCGCACCCAAGGTTACAAACACAATGCTGAAGCCCAGGATGAATCCGACGGAATTCACCATGATCCTTCGCATCAATTGAGACTGCGGCGATTTCAGTTCCTCCACACCAGCACCGGAGATCAACGAGACATAGCCTGGTACCAGGGGCAGTACGCACGGCGACAAGAACGAAATCAGGCCGGCGAAGAACGCTGCTAGCGGCAGTGGAAGGCTCGACATTCTTTCCTTATTGTAACCGCAGGAGAACGATCTCCCTCGAATACGACGCGGCGGAAGGCATTTGGTTACAAAAATGTCATCCGCGACGGGCCGCGGCGCCGGTGGCGGGTCGCGAATGATCCCTAACCCTGGCTCAATGCTTCTTTCCCTGGGGATTTTTCTTACCCGGCGGCTGTGCTTCCTGCTCCTCCTGTTTGGCGGGCGCGGCCAGAGCGGGCAACTGATCGGAAGAATCGACCAACTTGCGGAAGACCCCGACTGGCAAGGTGGCCACCAACACCGCCCGCCTGTCTTCCTGGCGGACTTGCAGGCTGTCGAGTAGGGCCTTCAGGTCGGCGTCGCTGCCCGGTGATCCCACCGAGATTTCTGCGCTGCGAAACAGGGCCAGGAACACGCTCACTTTGTCGGCGATGGTTTCGGCGGCGTCTCGGTTTTCTGCCCAAGCCTCGGCTCGCACATGGAGCACGCCCGAACGCAGGGGCAGGTGCAGGGGATTGTAGCTGGCCGACAATACCAGGTCGGCGGCCCTGGGGAAAACTGCGGACCATCCCTGGAATGCCGGGGCCGATGGCTCGATGCGAGCAATCAGCCATACCGGGCTGGCCAGTTGCACCCGCTTGTAGAACCGGCGAAGGAACTGCGGACCGGCAAACGGCGAAGCCAGCCGCCTGGAGCGGTCGACCATTGCTCGAATGACCGCCGGATCGTCGTGGTTGGAAGCGGCAACCGTATCCACGCCGAGGATGGCGACGCGGATGATCCGCCCCGAGATTGGGATGGTGTAGATGTCGACGGAATTGTAATTTTCGACCGTGGTTGCGATCTTTTTCAGATAAGCGGAACATCTGCTGCTGTTGAAATGCGCGATGAAGACTTCCGAAAATCGAGGCTCCGAAGCATCCCCACCCGTGCCGCCCCCCGGCCAACTCTGCGGATAGTGGACCGCGAAAGCCACCGAATCCAGATCGCGCTCGTAATCAAAGCCGGTTTCCTGAATGAAGCGTTCGTATTCCGGATCGTGGGTCACCGGCAGCAGGGGCTTCCCGTTGTTGCTGGTTTTGCGCACCCAGCTGAAGTCCGCGTACAGAAACCCGTCCGCACTGGGAAGCAGACGGGCCGGTTCGGGAGGAGCGGCCTTGCGCAATTGGACCGCGACCGTAACCGCTGCGGCCACCATGACGACCGCTAAAAGGACGGGGAGGGTTCGCCTAATTCGCATGCAATGCGGTCAGCAATAAAATCATATAGCACCACCGGAAGGGGAGCCAAGCCTCGGAGAAGGATGCCCGGAGTCTGCCGCGGGCGCATCATTCGTGGCGAAGGGCGGTCATGGGGTCGATTCGCGAGGCACGCCTGGCTGGAATGCCCCCCGCCAAAAGTGCGGCCGCAATTAGAGTCACTACCGCCAGCGTAAGGGCAAGGGGATCGTTGGGCTTCATCGCGAACAGCAGAGATGCAATGAACTTTGAGGTTGCAAGCGCAATGGGCAGACTGATGACCAGCCCAACCCCAGCGAGCACCATGACCTCGCGCAACACCATCCAAAGGACTGGGCCAGGTTGTGCTCCGAGAGCCATGCGGATTCCGATTTCGCCGGTTCGCCGGGCCACCGAGTAGGAAATGGTTCCGTACAAACCGACACATGCGATCGCCAGCGCCAGGACGGCGAAGGCCGAGCACAATTCCGCCAGCATCATTTCCTGGTACATGCTGTCCTCGACCTCTGCCTTCTGGGTTCGTATGTCCGCCATGGGCAGTCGCGCGTCCGCCTGGTGAAGCACTTGGCGGACCGAATTCACCAGGGCAAGCGGATCAGCCGCGGTGCGCAAGGCAAACATCATCTCATTGGGCTGGGGAAAGCCCTGGTTAAAGGGGATGTAGACCACCGGCAGCGTCTCTCGCTTCACACTGCCGTAACGTGCATTCTTGGCTACGCCGACGATCTCCATGTCCCGCGCCAGTTTTTTCTCTTCCTCATCTCTCCACAGACGCAGATGCTGCCCCAGCGGATTCCTGCCGGGGAAGTTCAGCCTGGCAAACTCCTCATTGATCACGGCTACGGCTGCGGAACCGGGACGGTCATGACCGGCGATGTCGCGTCCGGCCACAATCGGAATCTGCATCGTGCCCAGGAAATCCGCCCCGACGGTGGTGTAGCGAGTGTCTCGGATCGGCGGCAGGCCAGGCAGGCTGATTGGCATTTGATTCTCGCCGCGGATCAGCGAACCTTCCGCCAGGCTGGCGTTGCGCACTCCGGGAATCGCCGCCAGCCGTTGCCTGAGATTCTCGTAGAACTCGGAGATATCTGAATCCTTGTGTCCCGACTGGCGGGCGTTCAACTGGAACAACAGCAAGTTTTCGCGATTGAAGCCCAGGCTGACCGATTGCAGGTTGGACAGGGTGCGTACGAACAGCCCGGCGGCCACCAACATCAAAAGGGAAATTGCCATCTGGCCCACGACCAGGGCTTGGGTCACGCTGACCCCGAAGCACCAACTTCGAGTGCGCGGCTGGCTGGCGCGCGTTTCCTTCAATGCCCCGGCCAGGTCCAGGTCGGTGCCGTGCACAGCGGGGGCGAGTCCAAACACAACGCCAGTCAACAGGGAAAGCGCGCCAGAGACCAGGAGCACGTGCCAGTTCAATTCCGGGTGCAGGCTGGTGCCATTGGGAGCGCCCGCCAGCAAGGCTTCCAGGATGCGAATTCCCCCAATCGCAAGCAAGACGCCCAACAGCCCGCCCATGGCGGCCAGCAACACGCTTTCCGTTAATAACTGCCGGACGAGTCGATGCCGGCTCGCCCCTGCGCTCATGCGCAGAGCCATCTCGCGCTTGCGGGAGGCGCCCCGCGCCAGCAGCAGATTCGCCACGTTGGAGCAGGCAATCGCGAGAATCAGCCCAACCAGTGTCAGCAAAACGAACAGCGGCTTCGAGTATTGGCGCCGCAGTGTGTCCAGCCCGCCAGCTCCTTCTCTGAGATAGAGCAGGGGAAGATTGGCCCGCTGCCGGTCATTCTTGGCCGTCGTAGCCACCCACTGCTGAAAACGCGGCGCCAGCCGGGCCTGGGCTTGCGCCAAAGTGACGCCCGGACGCAGCCGGCCCATCACCTCCAGCCAGTAGTAATTCGAGTCGAGATAGTCGGCTGCATCGAAGCCAAATGGAATCTGCGCTCCCAACAGAAGATTGGCGTGCAGGGGCAAATAAACGTCGGGAGCCTGCGACGGATCGGTGCCGAAAAATTCCGGCGGGGTCGCACCCACCACGGTGAAAGGCAAATTATTGATCATGATCGATTGCCCAGCCGCGTGGGCAGCGTCCCCGAAATGCTGCCTGCTGAAGGCGTAACTCACCACCGCCACCGCCGCCGCGCCCGCGCGGTCGTCGTCTGCCGCGATCAGGCGCCCCGCCGCGGGAACGACCCCGAGTCCGTTGAAGTAGTCTCCGGTCACGAGTTCTCCGGGGGCAGTTTCCGCGTGGCCCTTGATGGAGACACTCAGGGTGCGCACTTCTCGGGTGTGGGAGCAGCCGAACAGATCGGAAAATATCCCGTCGTCCCGGCGCAACCATTCGAAGGCAGGGTAGGGAAAGATTCCGCTCAAGACTCCCAGCTTCGCGTCGGGGTAAGTGCTGCCGCTCATGCTCTGCATGACAAAGTCATCCATCATGGGTCGGGCATGCCAGTTCAAAACGACCAGCGAGCCGGGGTCGGCAACCGGCAAGCAACGCCACAGGAGCGCATCAAGGAAGCTGTAGATGGAAGTGTTGGCGCCGATGCCGAGAGCCATCACCAACAGTGCGACCGAAGTAAAGCTGGGCGTCTTTCCGAGCGTGCGCGCGGCATAACGCAGATCGCGCCATAAGTCTTCGAGCCAGGCGACCCGGTTGGCTTCCCAGACCTTGTCGCGGATGACGAAAGGATTGCCGAGCTTCAGGCAAGCCTGACGCCGTGCTTCTTCCGGGCTCATGCCGCGCGCCAGATTGTCATCGACTTCATGCGCAAGATGCGATTCGAGCTCAAGCGCCAGATCCCTGTCTTTCTGCGTGTTTCGGAAAAAGCGTCGTACCCGCTGAGAAGGATTCAAGGACTCCTCCGCTATTGCCCGGCCGGCTCGCCCAAAATGCGCCCGATGGCCGCGACCACCGACCGCCAGCGATTGGTTTCAGCCGTGAGCTGTTTCTTTCCCGCAACCGTCAGCTGGTAGAACTTTGCCTTGCGATTGTTCTCGCTGCTGCCCCAGTAAGAAGTGACCCAGCCCCGGGCTTCTAAGCGATGCAGCGCGGGATAGAGCGATCCTTGCTCCACCTCAAGCACGTGTTCCGAAGTGTGCTCGATTACGTGTGCGATGGTGTGTCCGTGGGCCGGCCCGGTGATCAGCGTCCTGAGGATGAGCATGTCCAGCGTTCCCTGGACCATCTCTGCGTTGGGGGGATTTCTCTCCTTCAGAATCGCCGCCTCCTCCCATCGAACGTCTAGGTAAGAAGCGTACACCACTCGAGGGTCTATGGGAAGAACTATCTTTCCGTCCTGTGGTTCCCGAGGTCGGCTCAGCCGCCTGGCTCGAAAACTCAATCGCTGCGGGACCCCGGTTGCGCCGAGCGAGGCGGCAGCCCGGGTGCGTGAGCTTCCGAGAGCGGAGAAGAATCGCCGGAGCAGCCGGCGGTGGAGTTCTGGAGCGAAGCTTCCGGCCAGGGAACGCCTGCGGGCGGCTCGACCCGGGTGGTCGGATTTTGCCGCCGTTGAATTTCGGGTCGCGGTCGGCCGATGCGGCTGGCCGGTTGGGCTGGCCTGCCGGCTTCTGGCCCGCAGGGAGTGGTTCGTAGCCTGGTCACCGGCGTGTACCGCCCTCAGCAACAATCGCTTAGCGCTGCCCTTGCTTGCACGCGTACTTCCCCTTGTGGTACCTTTTACAGTTGTCCCGGAACATTCGCAAGGGATCAGAGGGATTGGTTTGCGCGAAGGCGCAATTGTCCCCGAAATTTGCTGGCGTAGCTCAGTCGGTAGAGCATCTGATTTGTAATCAGAGGGTCGGGGGTTCGAATCCCTTCGCCAGCTCCAGAGAATAAACGAAGGGACGAGTTTTCCGTCAGGCGGCGGACTGGGTTTGTAGTGGCGCAACAGGTTTTTCCAACGCACTCCATTCGGAACTTTTCCGGCGTGCAGTGATCTTCGCGATTGTCTTTGTACGCGATCTTGGTTTCCCTGTTTTGCGAAATTGATCTGTGACTGGCTGCGTTTCCTCGGCCGGCTTTTTGGGGTCCGCGGAGGGGATAGCGCGGTCTGCCGGAACGACGCGACGGCCGCATCGCCTGAACGCTTTTGCACAGGTGGGTGAGTGGTTAAAGCCGACAGACTGTAAATCTG
>Ga0187783_10003290_pt1 | contig 11910 bp, 15 predicted proteins | sample 1015_SJ02_MP02_2_FD_132471 | JGI IMG/M metagenome (GOLD analysis project Ga0187783, IMG submission 132471) | Tropical peat soil microbial communities from peatlands in Department of Meta, Colombia - 1015_SJ02_MP02_20_MG | ecosystem: Environmental > Terrestrial > Soil > Wetlands > Peat | place... | reverse complement strand
CAATGAAATCGACCGAAACTCACCGCGGTATTCTTACCCGCCTGTCAAACTTCATCTCCCGATTTAGTCGACAGCCTGATTTTACCTGCAGCGACTGCGATCGATGGGAGCGGTGCGGACTGCCGCCCGACGAGCCTTGCGTCGTCAAGGCAGCGCAGTTGGAGCGGGGAGACTGGAAATTACGGCGCTACGCTAGAGCACTAAGCCGTACCGTTGGGCCAATGGGATTCTAATAACACTGCTGAGCGCCACGAAGGCCACCGACCAGCATGTCAGCTTGCCAGTCGCGGCTGAAGGCATCAGCGTTAACGCGAAGCGAGCTCCCTGAACATCTCGGTCTAATATCCCAACGACTTTACCCGACATTGATTCGGGTCAAAGGAATAACGCGGCTCTCATCTTAATAATCTTGCGAGTTATCAATCATTTCCGGCCCGCCGCCGATGCCCCCTGTTTTGGAACACAGCCATACCGCGCAGGCAATCCACGAGCGCCTCGCGTCCGGTCCGCGGAGTAATTACCTGCGCGATTGGATCTATGGCGGCATCGACGGGACGGTCACGACGTTCGCTATCGTGGCTGGAGTTGTCGGCGCCGATTTATCGACTGTGGTCCTTTTGATTCTTGGATTTGCCAACCTGTTCGCCGACGGCTTCGCCATGGCGGCGGGCAATTACCTCGGCACTAAGACCGAACGCGACGATTACGAGCGCGTGCTTGGCATCGAGCGGCGCCATATCGCGTTGGTGCCGGACGGCGAGCGGGAGGAAATCAGACAAATTTTTGCCGCCAAAGGGTTTGTCGGCGACGACCTCGAGCGGGTGATCGGCGTCATTACGTCTGATCGCACGCTTTGGGCGAAGACTATGGCGACGGAGGAGTATGGTCTGTCGCAAACGCTACGGTCGCCGGCGCTGGCAGCGCTGAGCACGTTTGCAGCGTTCGTTGCCTGCGGTTGCTTGCCTCTTGTCACTTACCTGTTGCCCGGCGGCCTTATCCCTTGCGTCGTTGCCACTGGCACAACCTTCTTCGGCGTAGGCGCGATCAAGAGCCGGTGGTCGTCTGCGGGATGGTTTCGGTCGGGCATCGAGGTATTGCTGATCGGAATGGGCGCCGCCATGCTTGCCTTTGCGGTTGGCTTCGGTCTACAGGCGTATTTCGGCCTATCGACGCCATAAGGACCGCCGTGCCTGTTCCGTAATTGCAGTTCATCGACCAAGTATGCGGCGACGCGCCATCGGCATGACTCTTCAAGCAACTGAGTTTGCAAGGCAAGAAGGTCGGGCTCCGATTGGCGCAGGGCTGGTGTATCTGGAGAAATTGCGTTTGCGCCTTACATCGGGAGGCGTAGATTGTCGCTCTTTGGTGCATTCTGTCGTTTGCGCTTGCTGATTTGTAGTCGTCCCAAGCTAAGACCGCTCCAAAAAGTCCAAAAGCAAGAATGATCAAGGTGATGACAATGATTGTTGTGAGCGGCATGGCAACCTCCTGTTGCCGCCACCGTACTAACAGCCAAAAGCTTTTCCTTGACCTGAATCAATGGTGGTGCATACGCCTCAAGTCGTGCGGGCACTTGAATGGCTCTGACCGAGGCGTTGTTTGCTTGCTTCCCGAGCGCCGAGGGACTTTGGTTGTTGCGGCGATCAGCTGGAAAGCCTAATGCGGCTCAGTGCGCGCTTGATCGATCGAGTTTGCCAGCGCGCGCCATTTTACTACAAGGTCCAGCAATTCCTGCCTAATCTCAGGTTCAAACATCTCCTGGGAGAGGCGATAGCATTTGATTGCATTATCTCGGCACTCAGCAGAAGTCATCATCAGCTCTCGCATTCTGTATGGCTACAAGCGAATTGAGGAAATTTCATTGCGCTAAATCAAGAGGTCTCGTGATCTAAACCGAATTCCGAGGTCGCGCCATTTGGCCTAAGTTACTTTCGAGGTGACGACCGGCAGGGCCGTCGCGCGAAGGACCGTTGTGTGCATTTCCGTTGATTGAAGGGCTTGGCTTGGCATATTGTCGCAGCGCCTCAATATCGGTGATGGTCATGACGCGCCCTTTGAGTGAGATACAATGCTTCGCCAAGCTTGCGAGGTTACGGGAAAGGTTCTCCGGCGTCATTCCCAGACGTGAGGCAAGAGTGCGTTTGGCGTAGCAGAGCGTAATGTTGCCGTTGTTGCCCTGCTCGTGGCTGGCCTCGAGTATCCAATTGGCTAATCGCTCGGCGCTGTTGAGCAGCTTCAGATCCTTTAGCGCCCGCACGGTCGCATTATGGCTAACTGCCAGATCGATCGCCACGGCCCGCGCAAGTTGCTCATCGCGGTTGAATGCATCGCGGACCGCAGCGGCCGGGATCGCCAGGATTTTTAGCGGCGCGAATGCGCGGGCCGAGTTTAGATATGGTTCGTTGCGGATCACCGCAGGGAGAACAAAGGTGGTCGTGGGCCGGACAATATCCAACGTCGTTTCGCGTTCGCCCGTGCGACTGAACAACTCGACGGTCCCCTCTAATACAATGTACAGAAACTGCGGCAGACGGTCTTCCTCGATGAACACGGCATGCTGCGCGATTCGCTGCATGGAGGTGACCTTCATCAAGCCATCAAAACATTGCGGACTGACGCAGCGAAACAGCGGCAAGCCACGCGCCCTTTCCCTATCGGAGCGCCACATCTAGCCCTCCCCATCGCCCCCTTATGTTGCGTTGCAATGACCTTCGACCCCCTACGTAGGGCGCCGAAGACCGGAACTTTGCAGAACAATGCTTGCCTGAGTGGCGCGACGAAACTCATTGATCTAGATCAAGGTCGCCGCGGAATTTCATTTTTTGCCGGACAGAGAGCAGGAACGGCGATTCCCGGAAGCAAAGGCGCTAAGGTGCAAAGGTCACCGGCGTAACGATTACGACTCCCTGACAAGTTTTTGCGGATGCGGAGTGAAAAGATTCCGGTGGATGGCCTCCCTCGGAGGCGCGGCGTGGATTCACGTGCTGTCTGCGGCCCTATCTATCGAAACAGACCTGTTCATGGGTCTGATTTGCAAACAACCTCGCGTCACCAGAAGCAGACGACACAGATCAATGCAAACGGGACTGCGGCAAGTCCAACAAAAAACCAAGTGCGACACGCTTGAGGGTCTTTGGGTATACGGAAAAGCTGCTTGGCAAGCCAAGCGCATACCGCTAGACCCAAAATCACGCGGAAAAGGTCAGCCGGCGATTCGTAAGCCCGCCAGACGATTTCGGTTTCGGGGATGGTGACGCGAGCCGTCAAGATCACAAATAGTATTATAAAAAGCTCCCGCAGAACCCAACCCGCGATAGACACCGGTGCCCAAGTCCTGAAACTGGACGCTTCAGCCAAACTCGAAGAGTTCGCGGTCTCCTTTAATCCACCAGGCATTGACATTGACTTCCTCGGTCACTGAAATGCGCGCCGCATAAAAATAATAATCGATTCCACCTTTGAGTTTTTTGATCATTGTCAAATAATGGGACACTCAGACCAAGATAGATGGGGTGGATGATTTTGATTTAGGTCAATGCTTTCATTAAGGATTAGGAAACAGTATCAACGTCCAGCACAACAGGAAAATTTTTGCGTCATGCAAACGATTTAGCCGACTGCTTATGCATACGGATTGCTGGACGCGCCAATTTTTTGACCTGGATCAATGTGCTCAGATCAAATAGATCGGTCGCGGCTCAATGCCTGCATAAAACTGATCGCGTGGAGGCCTTGTCGTTACGTCGTGCGGCCGCCAAGGAAACAACTGCTTGTCCCCTTCATCCCGCTCCCAGAACGGTGGCAATGTTGTAGGTGACTAACGACGCTAGATAGGCAAGCGCGAGCATGTAGCTGAATGTGACTGCCATCCACCGCCAGCTTCCGGTTTCGCGCTTGATCACCGCCAGCGTTGAGGCACATTGCGGCGCGAAAATGTACCAGACCAGAACCGAAAGGGCGGTTGCCAGGCTCCATTTGCTAGCGAGCGCATGCCCAATCTGCTCCGCCGCTTCCTTACCGCCTTCGATGGAATAAACGGTGCCGAGGGCCGCCACGGCGACTTCGCGCGCCGCCATCCCCGGAATCAGGGCGATGTTGATCTGCCAGCTGAAACCAAGGGGGGCAAGCACTGGCACAAGCGCATGACCGATCATGGCGGCCAGGCTGTATTCGATCGCCGGCTCAGTCGCTTCGACGGGCGGCCGCGGAAACGACGCGAGGAACCAGATCAGCACCATCATGCCGAAGATGGTCGTGCCGGCACGCTGCAAAAAAATCTTTGCACGGGTGTACAGGCCGATGAGCACACTCTGCGGCCGCGGCAGTTTGTAGTCCGGTAGTTCAAGCATGAACGGAGGAGTTGGATCGTCGTACCAGAATAAAAACTTGGCCAGGAATGATACGCCGAGCGCGCTGGCGATACCGGCGGCATAGAGACCGAACATCACCAGCCCCTGCAGATTGAGCCCCCACACCTTCTGGTCGGGAATGAACGCCGAAATGATCAGCGTGTAGACAGGAATGCGCGCCGAACAGGTCATCAGCGGCGCAACGATAATGGTAGTGAGCCTGTCGCGCGGATTGTCGATGACGCGCGTCGCCATGATGCCGGGAATCGCACAGGCGAAGCTCGACAGCAGCGGAATGAAGGCGCGCCCGTGCAGCCCGGCCCCGCCCATGATGCGGTCCATCAAAAAAGCGGCGCGAGCCATGTAGCCCAAATCTTCAAGCAGCAAGATGAACAGGAACAGGATGAGGATCTGCGGCAGAAAGACAATGACACTGCCAACGCCGTTGATAACGCCGTCCTGAAAAAAGCTCTGTAACAAGCCGGCCGGAATCGCATCGTGAACCAGGTCGCCGAGCCCATCGAAACCGCTCGAAATGAGGTTCATCGCCGGCTGTGCCCAGGTGAAAACCGCTTGGAACATGATGAAAAGCACGGCGAGCAAAATGACAAGTCCGGCGACAGGATGGAGCAGGACCGCGTCGAGCCGGGTCGTCAGCGTGTCCGGCTCGGCTGCAGGTCGCAGCGCGATTTGAATGATGCGATCAGCCTCTCGCTGCGCGGCGCGCAATTCACTGGCGCTCGGCGCCTTCCATGCCACATCTGGGGTTCGCTCGCCGGCGGCAGCGGCCAATGCGTCGAGGCGCCGCAAGAGATCGTCCGTTCCGCCCCGGCGTACGGCTGCCGCCGTGACGACTGTAACGCCGAGCTCGGCGGAGAGACGATCGATATCGATGTCTATGCCGCGGCGTCTTGCAATATCGATCATGTTGAGGACGAGCAGCAGCGGGCGTCCGAGGCGCCTGAGCTCGATCAAGAGCCGCAATGCGACTCGCAAATTGGTCGCATCGGCAACGAACACCAGCAGGTCCGGTACAGCCTCATTGACGAGGCGGCCCAGCACGACGTCACGGGTGATTTCTTCGTCCGGGCTGCGCGCGCGCAATGAATATGTACCCGGGAGGTCGATGAGTTTGACCACGCGACCGGAAGGTGTTTGCAGGACGCCTGATTTGCGCTCAACGGTCACGCCCGGGTAGTTCGCGACCTTCTGGCGGCTTCCGGTCAGCGCGTTGAATAGAGCAGTCTTGCCACTGTTTGGCGTGCCGATCAGCGCGAAACGCCGCTCGCTCGCCTCGGCATTCGCTGCCATTGCGTCATCCAATCAAATGACGAGGATCGCCATAGCTTCGCGGCGGCGAAGCGCAACCGTGGCATCGTTGACGCGCACGGCAATGGGATCGCGCCCGAAAACGCCCTCGTGCAGAATTTCAACGTAAGCCCCCTCGGTAAAGCCGAGCTCGATAAGGCGGCCTTCGAGTTCTGCCGCGGGCAGATCGGATATCCCCGCTGGTACGTCGATGGCATGGATGCGACCGCGGAAGCCCCGGTGGGCCTGCCCCAAGGGCGAGTACTGAGGACTGTCCGTTGCGCGATGCCGCGTCATGCTTACTGCGATATGCACGCGGGGCTGTCCCGGCGTCAAGCGAAAAGCACGTGTATTCAATAACTTAGAACGATTATAAGAAGACACGGCCTCATGCGCAGTTATCTTGCGGTGCATCTAAATCAATTCCATTGCAGCGGCGCGCGCTTCGGGGACCACATCGTGATCGTAGAGGCGCTTGCGGAACTCGGCATGCGCGACGATCTCGGCGTCGCGGATCTGCAAATCGGCCTGAAAGGAATCGTAGCGGAGCCCGTTTTGGCGCGCGCCGGATTGGACGCTTGCAGCTCGCTCCCGACGGAGCCGCTCGTAGGCGAGCAGCGCTCCGGGCACGCTTTCGCGACTCGCGTTCGCCAAAATCGTCGCCAGAGCCATGCCATCCTCGATCGACTGATTGGCACCCTGGCCGAGATGAGGCAGCATCGCGTGTGCGGCGTCGCCGAGCAGAGTGAGCCTTCCCCTCGTCCAGGTGGGACTCGGCTCGCGATCGTACAGCGCCGAGCGGAACGTCGTTTCGACCTGGCGCAGCAATAACCCGATACGCGGGTCCCAGCCATCGAACTCGCGGCGCAAGGCCTCGGGATCGCCGGGTGCCGACCAGGATTCCTTGATCGAATCTTTCACGTCTTTCTCGAGCGGCACGAAACCGACGAAATTGATCAGCGATCCTGCGCGCATTGGATAAGTCAGGAAATGCTTGCCTTTGCCAAGCCACATCTCCCAGCACTCGGCCGGCCATTCTGGCACCAGCTCGGTTCGGACGGCACCACGATAAGCGACGGTGCCCGAAAAAACCGGACGGGCCGACGGGTAGACATGGGGACGAAGCACCGAATGAATGCCGTCCGCGGCAACGACGATGTCGCCCTCGGCGATTGAGCCGTTCGCAAACTTGACGCGAGCCGCTTGGCGAGCCGGTTCAAAATTGGTGCAGCGGTGCCCAGTGTGCACGACTCCTGGTGGTAGCGCATTGGCGAGCATGTCCACGAGATCGGCGCGGTGCATGCCGTATGTCGCGTTCCAACCCGACGAATCGGTGACCTGAACCGGGGCAATCAATGTGCCATCGTGGTGAAAGTAGCAGGAATTTTTGCCGACTTTGGCGCCCCACTTCTCGACCGCGGGGCCGAGTCCGACCCGCTGCAGGTGGCGAACGCTGTTCGGCGTGATGTACACCCCGGCGCCGACCTCGCCGAGCGCCGGAGCCTGCTCATACACCGCGACTTCAAGGCCGTGTGTCACCACTGCGTTCGCTACGAACAAACCTCCGATTCCGCCACCGACTATGACAATCCGTGGCCGCTCCTGAGTCATGATTCAATCCCCTTCTTCGCTTTGGCTCGCAAACGATGCCGGTGACTGCATGACGCGGTTGATCTCGTCAATTCGGGCGTCGAGATTGAAGAAACTGATTCGCGAATATTACGAATGATTTCCTGCTATGCGGCTTTGCGTTTTGCCTCCGCGTGATTCTCCAGCACCATCGTCGCTGCGGCGGTATTCGAGATCGGGATGTGATAATTGCGGTGTACTTCCGCGACCTGACCCGTCAGCGCGCCACGCATAGCCATCCAGTTGAGAAATTCTACGCCCTGCGCGCCGGCCTCTTTGACGAAATCGTGGATCGAATAACCGGTCAACGTCTCCGGCTCGTTGACGATCCTGTCCATGCACAGCTTGTCGAACTCCTTGTTGATGAAGCCCGCGCGCTTGCCGTCGAGCTGATGCGACAAACCGCCGGTGCCGACAATCAAGATGCGCAGGTCCGGCTTATAGCTATCGATGGCGCGGCCAATCGAGCGCCCGAGCTTGAGACAGCGCGATAGCGACGGCAGCGGATGCTGCACGGTATTGATCGCGACGGGGACGATCCTAATTCCCTGCCATTTTTCGCGCGGCCACATCAGTGTCATCGGAATGGTCACCGCGTGGTCGATCAGCATGTCTTGGCACATGGTGATGTCAAAGTCGTCAGCGACAAGTGCGTTGATCAGATGCCATGACAGTGCCGGATGGCCGTCAATCGTGCCTGAGACCGGAATGCCCCAGCCTTCGTCCTCGTTGCGGTACTCGTTCGCCGCGCCGACTGCGAACGTCGGCATCTTGTCGAGAAAGAAATTTAGCCCATGGTCGTTGTAGAACACTACGGCGACATCTGGCTTTTCGCGGGCCAGCCAATAGTGGACGTAGTCGAAGCCCTTGAAGAACGGCTTCCAGTACGGGTCATTCTGCTTGTTCTCTGCGATTGCCTTGCCAATTGATGGCACGTGCGTTGTCGCGATTCCGCCGATGATCCTGCTCATGACTATCTCCCTGCGGCGACAAGTTTCGCCTTGAACTGGTCCACCGTCGTGTTGGTCTGCTGGGCGCCGATATCTTGGACGTTCAGGCCGAAGATGCCGGCTAGTTTGGCCAGGTAATAGACGTTGCCACCGCCTTCGATCATGCGCAGAACGTTGCGGCTTTTCACCGCCGTGCGCTGTTCGTTACTGAGCCCGTACTTGGCGCAATAGGCGTCCTCGTCCTTGAGAAAGGCGGCACGGTTCTCCGCGCTGTTGAAGGAATAGCACATGCGATTGAGCGCCAGGCCCTTTTGCGCCTGCTCACCGTCGAACATGATCGTGCCCGGTATGTCCTGTTTCATGTCACCCCTCCTCAGTCTCAAACCGTTGCCGGAGCAATGCCCGCGCGTACGGTGAGGTCTTCTTTCGCGGCATCCTTGAATGGACGGTCAGGCGGCAGGATCACGGAAGCCGAACGCACCTTCTGATGCGCAACGTCGATACCTGGCGGCTGCTTGTTCTTCTCGATCAGCTCGCGCGCTGCCCGCATTAGGCGGTGCCGCGCCATGATGATGCCGTTGTCGGTCGAAACCAAATTCTCCTTCGTACGATCGACGATCGGACCCATGCTTTCCTGCAATGAGCCATCCTGGATCGCGATTCCTTCTATTCCGCTGTAACTTTCGCCGCGCTTCTGCGTGGCGCGATCCATGAGATAATTGTTGTCCTTGTTGGCGAGCGGCCGGAAACTGCCTGGCACATATTTGCAATGGATGCCCTTGCCTTCCTCCATTGCATGGCGCTCGGCAGCGGTGATGGCACGCGTGGGGTGGTAATCGTAGCTCCACGCCCAGCAGTTTTCGTCATCAATCGGGATCCAGAAATGGCCATGCACCGTGTGACCGCCGCGCGGCGCGATCATGGTGAATGACGGCAGGACATATTGGGTGATGCGCCAGTAGTAATTGCCGGCCTCGGCGCTTCGGCGGGCGCCGATGTAAAGGCCGCCGGCGCTCTCGACGACCTCGAAGACCGGACGCGCGTCGCTCAGATTGTACTGATTTCCCTTCGCACCCTTGAACAGCGGGTCGGTGCCGATATTGCCGCGATGCAGGAACGATACGTGGCTCGAATCTATCCCGCCCTCCATGGCCTGGAGCCAGTTGCACTCTTGCAAACGCTTGGAGACGAACCGCTGTTCGGGAGGAACGAGCGCGAACTCCCATTGGGGAAGCGGCGGCTTTTGCTCCGGCGGTCCCATATAGGTCCACAGAATTCCGCCGCGCTCGACCAGCGGATAAGATTGCATCTTAATCTTTTTGGCGAAGCCGCTTTCCTCCGGTTCTGATGGCACCTCGATGCATTGCCCGTTAACGTCGAATTTCCAGCCATGATAGGGGCAGCGTAGACCACATTCTTCGTTGCGGCCGAACCACAGCGAGGCGCCGCGGTGCGGGCAGAATTCATCGATGAGTCCGTAGCGCCCCTTGCTGTCACGGAAAGCGATCAGGCGCTCGGAAAGCGCCTTGACCCGTACCGGCGGACAATCGTTTTCGGGAAGCTCCTCCGCGAGAAGAACTGGCAGCCAATAACAGCGAAACAGCCGCCCCATCCGCGTACCCGGGCCGGTTTGTGTCACAAGGTCGTTCTGTTCTTTCCTGAGCATTGTCGGCACCCCTCACCATTCAGTTGCAAATGCAACAAAGTCTCCGGGGACGCCCTTGATCTGAATCAAAAATGGCGAGATTGCATGGCTGCCCGGCTCTAGACGTTGAACAAGCCCTCAGCGCGCACATTGGCGCCAATCACGACGGTTGCGCGTTGCGTTCCATCATTCGCCAAGTACGCGTCAAACACCGCGCAGACGCCAATGAGGGGACGGTGGCTGTAGGAAACGCCGGTTATGAGGTGAGCGTCGCGACCGTCGATGCGTGTGCGCCGCCGTCAATCGACCAAATCGCTAACTGGGGCGCGCGTATTGGCACGGAAACCACGCTGGAGCCTGGCAACACCAAGCGGCGCGGCGGCGGGCGCATGCCGCCTCATGACGGCGCGATGCATGTTCGAGCCGTAGGCGAAGTGCAGCATCAAGCCGCTTTCTTTTCGGCGCTTGGCCACGTCGCTGCGAACACAGTCACGGCAAGCGCCAAGACGATCGGCAGAAATGCCAACGCGGTGAAAATCATCACCATCAGCCACGCCAGGTCGTAATTGTTCGAGCCCGACAAGGTCGCGATGATCCATACCAGGAGTACGAGACCGAGCGCGTTGGCCGTGCTCGCATCCGTCGTCGAGCCCTCGGATGCCGCAAAGAAGGCCACAGCGACGATCAACAGCACCACGATCGACAGCGCGTAAAGCAGGCTCACTCCGGTGGCAATGCCTATCGGACGATTGGCGTCGCGCAGGCGCTTGGCGTGAAGCGCAAACCAGACCCACGTCAACAATGCCTGCGCCGCAGCAAACAGCCAAAGCCCGCCGTGTGTCGAAACGTTCGGCACGGTGAGCAACAGCGACGCCGCACCGGCCAGATAAACTGCGATCGCGGGGACGACGAAATCTCGCGGCGGCAAGCGCCCCGACGGCAAGAACAAAATGCGCATTGCCTGCATGCGGGTCACGTCCCACAAGACAGTACGATCACACTGCCCTATCGTTTGCACTCTGCCGCGCCAATTCGCATGAGCGTTCTCCCGAATGTTTTGTTGCTTGAGCCAACGGTATCCCTTGGCTGCGGTGCGCTCCGCCTCCGCCATGGCTATCTTCGGATTTGCTATGGCAACCGAATCGCGACAACCTGCGCCGAAGTATCACCAGATATACTTCGCCGCGAGTGCGATTAGGACGATCACGACTATGGCCAGCAAACCGAATTGTAGCCACAAGTTGTTGAGCAGACCGCCACGGCCCGCTTGGCCATTCTGCATATTCATTTGTGAGCTCCTCCCCCTGCGACGCCTCCGCACTACCGGCTGACTAGTGCGCGACCAGCGTTAGCTTTTATCCGCCTTTCTAGGCAAAGTGCTATACGTGCACCATTTACGCTACTCAACGTCTTCGAGTTGGCGCATTGATCTAGATCAATGCCCGTTAGTGCTGGAACGTCGATGATTTGTTTTGCTGGAAGCTTTGTCATGTATACGCATATTCTGCTTCCCACCGATGGTTCTGAACTTTCGAAGATGGCGCTTCGTGAAGGTGTCGATCTGGCGAAAGCTCTGAGAGCCAAAGTAACCGTGGTAACGGTAACGCCGCCATTTCAGGTCTCCGGTTTTATTAGCCCCCCCATGCTTGCGGATACGCGTGACCAGTACCAAAAGCAGATGGCGGCTCTAGCAGGCGAAATCCTCGATGTGGCGAGGAGGATTGCAGCAGCGGCCGGCGTTGCGTGTGACGTGGTGCACGTCGAAAACGAACATCCTTATCAGGCAATCATCAATACTGCTCAGGTTTGGGGCTGTGACGCGATCCTTATGGCCTCGCATGGTCGGCGTGGCATGTCAGCAATTGTGCTCGGAAGCGAAACTTTGAAGGTACTCACCCACAGCGCCATTCCTGTCATCGTATGCCGTCAGCCGCGCGCTAGCATTGCCCAGCTACTTGCTGCTTCATAGATGAAGGGTCACCGGGGCCTTTAGCGAGACTAATAGCACCGACCATTTGCAGAATGTCCT
>Ga0187783_10003289_pt1 | contig 11911 bp, 10 predicted proteins | sample 1015_SJ02_MP02_2_FD_132471 | JGI IMG/M metagenome (GOLD analysis project Ga0187783, IMG submission 132471) | Tropical peat soil microbial communities from peatlands in Department of Meta, Colombia - 1015_SJ02_MP02_20_MG | ecosystem: Environmental > Terrestrial > Soil > Wetlands > Peat | place... | reverse complement strand
CCCGTGTGGTGAACGTCACAGCGAGAATGCGGCCCGGGTCGGCCTGGGCCGTCGCCGCCAGATAGGCGATGCGGTGCGCGACAGCCCGCGTCTTGCCGGTCCCGGCGCCGGCCATGACGCAAACTGGCCCAGGCGGGGCCAGGGCAACCTGCCGCTGCTCGGCGTCCAGGTCGGCAAGCAGCGCCTCCGGGCCGTCGCACGGCTCCGCGCCCTCGCCCGCCAGCCCCATTGCCTGCCCCGCCGCGGACTCGTCGTACTGCTCGCCCGCCTGCACCGGCGCTCCTCTCCCCTGCTCCGGCCACGCTGCTGAACGCCATACTTTCGCATGCCACCGACGCATGGGACTCTGGCGGGGAAGAGCACATAACGCAGCCGCGTTAGTACATTGGGAGCAAGCACGCTGTGCAGATGGGAGAGCCAACGTGGCGCAGCCGCTGACCATGTATTGCACCACGTGGTGCGCGTTCTGTCGCCGGCTCAAGAGCCAGCTGGCAGCTGCAGGTATTGAGGTCACCGAGGTCAACATCGAGGAAGACCCGGCCGCTGCTGACTATGTGATGTCGGTGAATGGCGGTTTCCAGACCGTCCCGACGGTCGTATTCCCTGACGGCAGCGCCATGACCAATCCGTCGCTGGCCGACGTTCGGCAGCGACTCGGCGAGCTGGCGGCGTCACGATGACCAGCAAGCGAAGCCGACGCGCCCGCGTTCGCTCCGGCGACAACGCTCAGCGGGTTGACCTAGTTGCCGTGAACCCGGCGCCAGCAGCGGGTGGCAGCGCCGACGGCGGCACCGGCATCGTGATGACTGGCAGCGTCGTCAACGGCGTCGTCGGTGACGGCACTACGGTGAGCGAGTTCGTGCCTGACAACGCGGTGGTGCGGCGTACCAAGGATGGCTGGCGGGTCGGCAGTGACGAGCTGCCTGATCTGACATGCGCAATGATCCTCGCCGACCTGCTCGCCGCGGAGAGCGGCACGGCCGCCACGGCCCCGCCGAAGCCCGGCACCGAGTCGGCGCAGGCGGAGGAGGCAGGCCGGCTGCGTGCGACGATCTCCCAGCTTGAGCACGCCCTCGCCACCCGCATCAGGGTGGAGCAGGCCATCGGCGTGCTCGCAGAGCGGCACCGGATCAAGCCGCGCGAGGCGTTCGAGCAACTGCGGGACGCCGCCAGAAGCCGCGGCCGCAAGGTGATCGACATCGCCGGCGACGTGGTCGCGAGCGCGACAAACCCATTGCTGCAGCTCCCCGACGAGCTGTCCCGGCCCCGGTCAACTCCGCGCCGCGGAGTGCGCCAGCCGTCCGGCGCCTGACGCGGTCTGAGCGCCCAGCTGGCCGCCTGCGGGCCAGGCTGTCCGCCCACTGGATCGCTCTGGCCGGGTCGGGCCGCGACCGTCGGGACCGGCCTCCGCGGCGCCGACCTCGTTCCCCGAGCACACGCACGATCACCCTGGGTTGACCCTCCTATCGCCGGGTAACACAGCGTCGTGGACCGGGTGCGGTCCGGGATGAGGGCGATGAGGTGGCCGGGGACGGGGATTCGCCAGGTCGGCTGCTGATCATCGGCGGTGCTGAGGACCGCGCCGCGGGAGCCGGCCTGCTGGAGCGGTTTGTCGAGCTCTGCGGGGGCGACCAGGCCAAGATCGTGATGATCACGACGGCCTCGGGCGCGCCCGACGAGGTCCTCGCCGAGTACGACAGCGTGTTCCGCAAGCTCGGCGTCGAGTACATCAACGAGCTCAAGCTGCACGGCCGCAGCGAGGCCGACAGCGACGACCCGGCAGCACTGCTGGAGACCGCGACCGGGGTCTTCATCACCGGCGGCGACCAGTCGAAGCTGCGTACCCTGGTCGACTCGCGGATCAACCACATCCTCAGCGACCGGCTCACGCGCGGCCTCGTCATCGCGGGTACCAGCGCGGGAGCGACCGTGCTGGGGGGCACCATGATCCTCGGCGGTGCCGGGCCCGGCGTGGCGGCGAGCGCCGTCCTCACCGGCCCCGGGCTCGGCCTGCTCCCCCAGGCCCTCATCGACATGCACTTCGGCGAGCGCGGCCGACTGCCCCGGCTGCTGAGCGGGGTTGCGATGGCGCCCGCGCACCTTGGCATCGGCCTAGACGAGAACACCGGCGTGCTGGTCGAGGCCGACTCCTTCGAGGTCCTCGGCACCGGCGTGGCGACGGTAGTCGACGCCGAGGAGGCAACCGTCGTGCACCCGGCCGGTGAGTTTGACCCCATCACGCTGTTCGGCGTGCGACTACACCTGCTGCCGCACGGCTGCCTGTTCGACTTCCGCACCCGGGTCGCGTCGATCGGGCCCGCACACGAGCGGTACTGACCGGGCCAGGCCCACCTCCCATTCCCGCCGCTATGTCACCGCACCGCAGTTGTGCCACCGGCCCGTGCGCGACTCGCGTCGCGCCCGGTCACATCAACCCCTAGGAGAGGGGAACGACGGCCTGCCCAGCCGATCCGGTCAGCAGCCACCCAGCGAAGGAGCGGACGTGCGGTTCATTGAGCTGCGCTACCTGCGAGGACCCAACATCTACACGACCAGCCCGGTTGCCGTCGCGCGGCTAGAACTCGACGAACTGACCTGCCGGGAGACGACAGACTTCGGCGGATTCGCCGAGCGGCTCGCGACACTGCTACCGGGGCTCGCGGGTCACCACTGCGCCGCCGGGCGACCCGGCGGATTCCTGGACGCGATGGCGCGCGGCACCTATTTCGGCCACGTCACCGAGCACGTGGCGCTCGAGCTATCCGGTCTCGCGGGGCGGCACGTGCACCTCGGCCGCACGATGTGGGCCGGAGCCGAGGGCCGCTACGACGTGATGACCGAGTGCCCGGAGGATGAGCCCGCCGACTCCGCCGTGCCCAGCGACCTGCTGCTGCTCGGGATGCGCGTCGTACACGACGTGCTGGCCGGCGTGACGCCGGACTTCCGACCGGAGCTTGACCGCATCGCGGCGGTGTTCGAGCGGGAGCATCTGGGGGTCAGCACGGCGGCTATCGCCGCCGCGGCGCGGCGGCGCGGCATTCCGGTTCGCCGCGTGGGCGCGCGCAGCCTGCTGCGGCTCGGATACGGCTGCCACCGCCGGTTTGCCTGGGCGGCGCTGACCAACCAGACGTCGGCGGTCGGCGTGGACCTGGCCGCGGACAAGCAGCTCGCCAAGCAGCTGCTGGGCGACGCTGGCGTCCCGGTCGCGCCGGGCCTGGTGGCCTGGAGTGGACCGGAGGCACAGGAAGCGCTGGCGAAGATCGGCGGTCCGGTCGTGATCAAGCCACTGGGCGGCAGGCAGGGCGCCAGCCTGACCATAGGGGTCAGGACCGCCGCAGAGGCCGAGGCGGCTTACCGGAAGGCAGCCTCGGTCAGTGACGCCGTCCTGGTCGAGGCGCTCGTCCCTGGCGCGGACTACCGAGTGCTGATCATCGACGGGGAGGTGGCCGCAGCCGCCCAGCTGCGGCCAGCGTCGGTTACCGGCGACGGCGAGCACACGATCGAACAGCTGGTGACCGCCGCGAACGCAGACCCGCGGCGCGGCGCGGGGCACTCCCGCGAGCTGACGAGGATCACGCTGGACGCGGACGCGCTGAGCCACCTCGACTCGCTCGGCCTCGACGACCATTCCGTCCCGGCCGAAGGCCAGGTCGTAAGCCTGCGCCGAAACGCCAACCTGTCGACCGGCGGAACAAGCCGCGACGTCACCGACCTGGTGCACCCCGAGGTGGCCGAGATGTGCCGCCGGGCTGCGAGCGCGGCCGGCCTCGACGTGTGCGGCATCGACCTGCGGCTGGCCGACATCACCGCGCCGGTTCACGATCCCGCCGGCCACGGCCTGGCGCAGCCGTGCGCGGTGCTCGAGCTGAACGCCTGTCCGGGCCTGCGCATGCACCTGTCCCCGGCCGAAGGCAGGCCGCGGGACGTCGCGTCGGCGCTCATCGACAGCCTCTATCCGCCTGGCGCCCCGGCCCGCATCCCGCTGGTATCGGTGACCGGCACGAACGGTAAAACCAGCACGACCCGGATGATCGGCCAGGTCCTCGGCCAGGCCGGACTCCGGGTGGGCATGTCCTGCACCGACGGCGTCTACGTGGGCGGCGCCCTGGTCTACGAAGCGGATGCATCCGGGCCGCGGTCGGCGGAGATGGTGCTCGACAACCCCACGGTCGAGGCCGCGGTCCTGGAGACGGCACGCGGCGGCATCGTCCGGCGCGGGCTTGGCTACGACCTGGCGGACGTGGCCGTCGTCACGAACATCACCCTCGACCACGTCGGCGACGATGGCGTCGGTGACTTCGGCGAGCTTGTCGGCGTCAAAGCGCTAGTGGCAGAGCAGATCAGGGAAGGCGGCTGCGTCGTGCTCAACGCCGACGACCCGGCGTCCGCCGGCCTCGCCGACCGCCGGGCCGTGCGGGCCCGGAACCCGGTACTGCGCCTGTTCAGCATGACGTCGGGCAACCCCCTCATCGAGCGACATCGCGCGGCCGGAGGGGCGTGCTACGAGGTCATCGACGGGCAGCTGACCGAGACCGTCGGGGGCGAGCGGCGGCCGCTGCTTCCGGTCGCCGACCTGCCGGGGGCTTTCGGCGGCCGGGCCGCGCACGTGGTGGCGAACGCGCTCGCTGCGGTCGCCGCCTGCCGGGCGCTGGGCGTCACCGCCAAGGACATCGCCCGCGGGCTTGGCGCGTTCGACCCGGCGGCCGGGAACCCGGGCCGCTCGTCCGTCTTCCGGGCCGGCGCCAGCCCGGTCATCGTCGACTACGGTCACAACGGGGCCGCGCTCGAGGCCACCGGGCGATTCCTGCGCGACGTCTTCGGCACTACGCCGGTCGCCGCCGTGACACTGCCCGGTGACCGGCAGGACGACGTGCTCACGAACACGGCCCGTGCGGTCGCGGCCTGGTTCGGGCCGGTGGTGCTCTACGAGGACAGCGACAAACGCGGGCGGCAGACCGGAGAGATGATCGCGCTGATCGATAGCGCACTGCGGGCAGCGCAGCCCGACATCACCGTCCAGCACGCGGAGAACCCGGCCGACGCGCTCCGGGCAGCCCTGCGACTGGCGGGCGGCAAGCCGGTGCTGTTCCTGTACGAAAAGCTGGCGCTCGCCAGGGACGCGCTAGCCGCCGTCGACGCGGAGCCGTGGCCGGAAGCCGAGGTAAGCCTGCACCCGGCGGAGCCTGCGAGCAGCGCGGATCCGGACGCGGCAGGTGCCGCCGTCGCCGCCGCAACCGAGGTGGTCCAGAACGCGGTCCTGGATGCCGCCAAGGCGGCCATGCCCGACGCGGGCCTAGTCCAGGCCGCCGCAGCCGAGACAGGCGCTGTGCAGGCAGCAGCAGCGCCTGGGGCCGCCGTGGCCGGGCCAACCGCGGCTCAGGCGACCACGGCCGACACAGCCACGGCCGACACAGCCACGGCCGAAACTGCCGCGGCCGAGGCAACGCTGGCCCAGGCAGCTGCCGCCGCGGCGATTGCTGCCGACCAGGGCGCGACGGAGGCGGCCGACCCCGAAGCTGCCGCGGCGGGAACCGCCGCGGCAGCGGCGATGATCGCGGATCAGGTCGCCCACGACGGCTCGGCCGACTACGACACGCTGGCCGCGCTCAGCGGTCCGGCCAGCGCCTGAGCCTTCCCAACCCGCGCCTACCCAGCATGGCGGGTCATGCGGCGCCTCCCGGCATAGCCAGCGATTCGGTGCCGCCCGGCTCGGCTTGACGCATGCCCATATGGGAATATGATTGTGGCATGGCGCGGGCGGCAACTACGACGGACGCGTTCAACGCGGTGGCTGAGCCACGTCGCCGCCAGATCCTCGACGCGATAGGCGGAACCGAGCTCTCGGTCACCGACCTGGTGCGGCGGCTCGGGCTGCCGCAGCCGCTGGTGTCCAAGCACCTGCGCGTGCTCAGGGAGACCGGGCTGGTTGTCGCGCGAGACGACGGCCGCCAGCGGCTATACCGCCTCAACGGCCCGGCGCTTCGGCCCATCTACGACTGGGTGCGCGGTTACGAGCAGCTGTGGTCGGAGCGGTTCGCCCGGATGGACGTCGTGCTGGCCGAACTGCAAGCAGCAGAGTCCCGCCACACCGATTCGGGCAGGGCAGGAACGGAGGACGGAGATGGCAGGGGTGACGACGACTAACTCGGCGGTGGTGACGCTCCCGAGCGACACTCAGATCCTCATTACCAGGGTGTTTGACGCGCCACGCCAGCTGGTCTACCGGGCGTACACCACACCCGAGCTGATCAGGCGCTGGTGGTCCGGCGACCGGGGCGAGGTGACATCGGCCGAGGTCGACCTACGGCCCGGCGGCAGCTGGCGGTACGTCATGACCGCGAACGCCGGCTTCGAGGTCGCCTTCCATGGCGAGTATCAGGAGATCATCCCCGGCGAGCGGATAGTCGCGACCGAGGTCTACGAGGGCGCTCCGGACGCTGCCGCGGTGACCACGACCACCTTCACCGAGCACGCAGGCCGCACGACGCTTGAGATCCTGGTCCAGCACATCAGTCGCGAGAACCGGGACCTGCACCTGAACTCCGGCATGGAGGCGGGGATGCAGGAGTCGATGAACCATCTGGACCAGGTCGCGCGCACGCTGGCGTGAGCGATGCCGGCCGCACGCCGCGATCCTGTGCGGGAACGGCCCTCGTCCCGGCCGCCGCCCGGGTATAGGCGCGCGGTTACCCGGACGGTTGCGGGACGTGGTCTGCGCTCCACAGCGCGCTGACGTCGCGCATGCGCGTGATGCACGGCTTGCCGTCGGCGACCAGCATCGCGGGCCGCCCGGCAGCCGGGACCGTGATGATGGCCGATGACCTGGTGCCGAAGCCGTCCGCGTGCACACATGCGGCGGACAGCGCCGCAGGCCAGACACGTCCAGCAGCATCGGTGCGCGGCTCGGGAACCGCTGGCTGGGTCGCCGAGCACGCTCTGCAGGGCCGCGACTGCCCCAGCCGCACTCCGATCGGGCTGCTTGGTCATGGCGCGCTCGACCAGTCCCCTGGCGAACGAGGCCTTTTGCGACGTGGCTCGCAGTGGCGCGTTCTCGAGCACGTGCAAGCCCGGCGAGAGCTCCTCGATCTCCGGCCTCGCGCTGGCGGGCCCGATTGCCACCGAGAACAGCGCGTCCCGGTCGCCGACCAGCATCCAGCACGGGTTGTAGTGCGCGGGGTCCACGTCGGCGCCGAGCGCGGCGATTGCCGCGGCGGCGGTCGGCTGACTCGCGCACGCGAGCGGCAGCTCACCGCGAGAGCGCTTGGTCGGGTCACGGCCGGTCCCGCTCGGCTGATTGGTCAGGCCCGCTACCACGCCCCGCGAGTTAACGGCTAGCCAGGTACCGCCCGCCAGCAGGTCCTGGCCGCCGAGGACCCGCGGGTCGCGCGCCCTGAGCACCGTCACCGGGACCGCCGGCCGGTCGAGGCGTTCGTCCCTGTTGGCGCCTACCACCAGCGGCGCGTCGGGAACGACCTGGAACAGCACGATAAGCAGGCACACGCCTCAGACGTTAACGGATCGGCCAGCCGCGGGCGTCGCTTGCGTGCCGGGCACCGCGGCCCCGAAACGTTAACGGCGGCTGTTCGGCGGGGGGCAGCTATCCAAACACTCGGCGCGCCTCATTGTGTCCCCGTGCGGCGGAGGCGGACGCTTGAGTTAAATCCCTCTGACCCGGCCGTAGAGCCGGTCGTCCAGGCCTGCATAGCAGCGAGAAACAGGGGGCCAGTCATCCACGCTGCAGCCGCTCACGGACTCGATCCGGCCTGGCTACGGGACAACTGCCAGTGCCGGTCCTGCCGCGATCCCGCAAGCGGCCAGCGGCTCATCAGCATCACCGACCAGGCCGCGGACGTGACCGTCGCCGAGGCGGTCCAGGCACCCGACGGCCTGCACGTGACCTTCGGGCCGGACGGCCATCACGCCATCTTCGCCCGGAGCTGGCTGGCCGGATACGCAGCTGCGGAGGTGGACCGGCGCAGTGAGGACGCCAAGCGGCTGTGGTCGGCGCGTGACTTCCCCGGCGGGCCGCCCGTTACCTCCTGGCAGGCCTACGCCAGCATCGACGCGGTCCGGCTGCGCTGCCTCCGCGAACTGCTCAGCGTCGGCTACCTGCTGCTGACCGGCGTGCCCGCAGAGCCCGGCGCGGTGTGCGACGTGGTCCAGAGCTTCGGGTACATCCGGGAGACGAATTACGGCCGCCTCTTCGATGTCCTGGTCGAGCCCGCGGCGGCCAATCTGGCCTTCACCAGCCTGCCGATCGGGCCGCATACCGACAACCCGTACCGGGATCCCGTGCCCACTGTGCAACTCCTGCACTGCCTGGCCAACTGCGCCGACGGCGGTGAGTCCGGCCTGCTCGACGGATTCCGCGCCGCCGCTCAGTTGCGAGCCGAAGACCCGGTCGCCTTCGACCTGCTCACCAGTACGCCGGTCACATTCCGATACGCGGATGCGAGCACCGAGCTGCAGGCAACCAGGCCCATGATCGGGCTGAACTCGGCCGGCCTGATCCGCGAGGTGCGCTATAACAGCCGGTCAATGGAGCCGGTGCGACCGCGCTCGGGCACCTCGCCCGCCGAGGCGGCTGACCAGATGCGCGAGTTCTACGCCGCCTACCGGACCTTCGCGGCCATCTTGCTGCGCCCGTCGCTCACGCTGCGGTTCATGCTCGGGCCCGGCGACTGTGTCGTCTTCGACAACACCCGGATCCTGCACTCCCGCACGGGGTTCAGCGCGGCCGGGCGCCGCCATCTGCAGGGCTGCTACGCCGACATCGACGCGGTCGAGTCGACCGCTGCGGTGCTCGCCCGGAACTGTCCGAGTAAGGCTGCGCCGACGCCGCTCGCGCAGTGACCGCCGAGGCGGGCTAGCGCGGCGGCTGAGGCCGCCCTGGGGCCGTGCCGCCCCCCGGTCGCGTCGTCCGAAGCCAGCGGAACCCCGCGATGAGCACCGCAAGCCCGGTCGCCACCGTCATCGCGACGAATCCGCCGGCGATCCACTGGGCCGCGCTGATCGCTAGCGCGGTGTGGGAGGTATCAACACCTCGGTCATGGACGAGCCCAGCGATGACCGCGGCCACCGCGTAGGCGAGTGCGGGCACCGGGAAGATCAGGTATACGGCGCCAGGCCGGACGGCCAGGGCGGCAGCCACGGTGCCGGCAACGACGAACACGCCGAGGATCGCGCCAGGCTCGGTGCCCGCCAGCAGGGTGATCACCAGGCCGACCAGCGTCGCGCCGAGCACGCAGAAAACACCAAGTCGGCCCGGCCGCGTTCCCCACAGCCCACCCACAGTGGGCGGCTGGCGGGTCGGCGCTTGACCGCCGCCGCGCGGCGTCGACAACCCGCCCGACCGGCCCGTTTCCGGTCGGGCGCGCGGCATCTGGCCCTGTGGCCCGCGTGGTTCCGTGTCAATCCCCCCGGTTGCTCGGCCGGCAGCGCCAGGCGCAAGGATCCCCTTCGCGCGGACTCGGGAGCCTGGCTTCAGCCCATGCTGACACAGCGCGCGCAATACCGGGCGATGGCACGGCGGGCCGATAGTCTGCCGTCAAGCGTAGGTGACGGGGTTTTTGCGGCACGTGAGCGGGGAGGCAACCTAGGTGGCCGGTAACCGCGACGGAGCCAGCGGGTCCGGGACCGGGCGGCCTGGCCGGAGCCAGCTGGATCCGCACGTAGCCGGCCGGCCTGGGCCGGGCGGGCAGGCGCCCGCCGGGCGACCCTCAGGGCAGCCGCAGAGCCAGGCCAGCCAGGACGAGCCGGCCGAGAGCGAGCAGCGGGCCAGCCAGCCGAGCGGCGGCCGCGTCGCGCTAGCGCCCCGGCCCGCCGGGCGACCGAGCGGCCCGGTCGGCCGACCATCGCCGCGCCGCCCAGGCGGCGCCTACATCGGGACCTGCATCCTCGCCGCACTCACCTTGCTGGTGAGCGGGTTTGCCTACCGGATTGTCCGCGCCGTGGCTGGTATCGGCAGCTCGGACGCGATCATCAGCGGCCCCTCGACCGGCGCGCAGAACATCCTGCTGATGGGCATCGAGAGCCGCCGGTACTGGAACGGCGCCATCCTGCCCCCGAACATCCTGGCGCAGTTGCACGCCGGGAGTGCCCAGGCGGTCGCGAACGGTGTGGGCGGAAACGACACAAACACTCTGATACTCATTCATATCTTCGCCGGCGGGAAGCGCGCAGTCGGATTCTCGATCCCCCGCGATGACTGGGTTCACTTCGCCGACACGATCGGTCCGCAGCAGCAGGGCAAGATCGACCAGGCGTACGGCGTCAGCATGTTCTACCGGGAGCAGCAGCTGAGTCAGCAGACCCCCGGTATCAACGCGAACACCCTTGGGACGGAGGGGAACGAGGCCGGACAGGCTGCCGCCGTCGCGACCGTTGAGCGGCTCACTGGCGTCCACATCGACCACTTCGCCGCCGTGAACCTGTACGGGTTCTACGAGATCGCCCAGGTGCTCGGCGGGGTGGAGGTCTGCCTCAACAACCCGGTCGACGACCCGAACTCCGGGGCGGACTTCCCGGCCGGGTATCAGCATTTGGATGCGTCGCAGGCGCTGGCGTTCGTCCGCCAGCGCGACGGACTGCCTAACGGCGACCTCGACCGGACCCACCGTCAGCAGGCCTTCCTTGACTCCGTGATGCACCAGCTGCGGACGGAGGGCGTGCTGAGCGACCTCACCAAGATTCAGGCGCTGATCAACGTGGCCCGGCAGTACGTCATCACCGACGCAGGCTGGAACCTGCTCGACTTCTCCGCCGAGGCCAGGAACCTGACCAGCTCACACCTGACCTTCTACACGCTTCCGATCGTCGGCTACGCGACGATTGACGGCCAGGACGCCAACCAGGTTGACCCCGCCAGCATCAGGAGCATCGTTCACGCGACGTTCTACCCGAAACCGGCAACGACGGCTAGCCGCGCGAACTCGGCCGAAATACACGACACGACCGTGGACGTCTTCAACGGCGGCCAGGTCAACGGTCTTGCCCACCAGGTGTCGGCTGCCCTGGTGTCGGCCGGGTACCGGGCGGGCCAGATCGGCAACACCAGCGAGCGCGCTACAACGGCGGTCCGCTACGGACAGGGCGCGCAGACTGGCGCCGCTCAGATCGCCCGGCTGTTCGGCGTCCCGGCGGTCGCTGGCGCTGGCGTGGCGGCCGGGCATGTCCAGATCCTGCTGGGCGCTAATGCCACCGGATCGAGCGTGAACGCGATCAGCACGTCTAATTCGTCACCCTCGCAGACGCCCCCATCCACCGGCCCGCAGGGCGGCGCGGTCGCCGCCAAGGACGGCATCCCCTGCGTGAACTGACGACAGCGGGTTCGGCGAGGTGGTCGCGGGAGCCCGGCCGTGTGTCGCGGCGGCGGCGCAGGTCACTCCGAGGCACTGGGCGCAGCCCAGTGCGCCGCTGGCGGCTGGCGGTCCCGTAGCCAGACCATGAGCCGGCCGCTCTCGCCTGGCGCCTCGGCGCGCCGCTCCTCGATCCGGTCGAGCCGGTAACCGAGCTTGCGAGCGACCGCGGCGCTCGCGGCGTTGGCGGCATCACAATGGATCTCAGCCCTGGTTATGCCCGGCAGCGCCAGCGCTACCGACGTGATCGCCTCGGCGGCCAGCGTCGCGTAGCCACGCCGTGCCTGGTCGGCCGCGATCCAGTAGCCCAGCTCAACGGCCTGCCCGCTGTCCCGCACGTGCAGGGCAATCTCCCCCACCAGCGTGCCGTGGTCGGCCGTCAGCACCGAGTAGACGTAGCCGAGCCCGGACTCCCAGTTGTGGTCGGCCTCGGCGACCCGGACGAGCTGGTTGCCGCGCTCGGCGGCCTCCGGCGTGGCCCACGGCATCCAGGGCCGTAGGTGCTCCAGGCTGGCGCTCACCGCAGCCGCGATCGCACTCGCGTCCGACGCCTG
>Ga0187783_10003288_pt1 | contig 11917 bp, 12 predicted proteins | sample 1015_SJ02_MP02_2_FD_132471 | JGI IMG/M metagenome (GOLD analysis project Ga0187783, IMG submission 132471) | Tropical peat soil microbial communities from peatlands in Department of Meta, Colombia - 1015_SJ02_MP02_20_MG | ecosystem: Environmental > Terrestrial > Soil > Wetlands > Peat | place... | reverse complement strand
TACATCCATTGGTAATCCCAAGTGTCGATCTTGCCGGCCATCACTCCGTCAAAGCAATCTTGCCAGCGCCGTTCGAGCGTGGAGTTCTTTGCGATGGCCTTGATTCGTTTCGAGTCACGTATTTGGGGCCAATCACGCATTGCGAAATCGTAGTGCCGCCACGCGCGACGCCAAGTAGCCCAGCCCCAGCAGTGTGGTAATTGCGAGAAATAGTAGCTGTCCGGCGTGCGAATTGCACCATTCTGGAAATTGTTCCCCGAGATCATCATGATCCGCTCGTCCGTGCGATACCGATCGAGCAGCTCGCCACAATACCGAAAGAAGACCTGGTCAGGCAGGCAATCATCCTCTAGGATGATTGCTTCTTCCAGCTGCGCGAACACCCAGTCCAGCCCGCTAGACACGCGGCGTCCGCACCCCATATTGGTGTCGGAGAAATTCCGCATCACTTCGCAAGGCCAGTCCACGCCGTCGACGACGCTGCGCGTTCTCCGGCACAACTCCTCTTCACCTTTCCGGCCCTGCCGAGGTCCGTCAGCCACGACGAGCAACCGCATCGGGCGCGCCGCACGGATCGCCGCGAACGTTCGAGCCGTTTGCTCAGGACGGTTGAAAATCAGAAAAATGACCGGAGCGTGGATCATATAGCCTCGCCAACGCTATTCTCAAATCATTCGATTTTGACCGAAGAAAGACAAACGCCTCGGCGTCATCCTTACCAATTTTTAATTGACAGGCACCGTTTTAACTATCGCTACGGCCGACGTTCGGGCGTAGTAAGCAAAGGAAAGATTCACCGCAGATTTCGACTGCTGCGCGGCCTTTATGGCCAAAAAAATCGGCGGTGAGAAATAGCGCCGCTTCGCGACTCGGTACAAACGTACCGCGCACGGGAATACAAAGCTACGATCACTTATAGAAAACACGGTCCGTGGATTAGAGAACGTTCACGTAGGATTACTGAATGATCGGAATTTTGCTGATTCACAACAACGAGCGCGATAGATTGGCATATTTGACGCCTCGACTCAATGGTTTGATCGAGGGCTTGCGAGCCGCAGGCACTCACGCATCTCTTCAATTGGTCGGCCCGGATATCGATCTAATCGTCGAAAACCGATTTGACCATACTTTCCAGAATCGATTTGACCGATTGGTCGAAGCAAGTTCAATGTTTTATTTCGCAGCGATCAACGATCCACGCCACATCTCGCAGAAGGATCGCCTCCTCCGTTATATAAACGATTTTGCGACCCACGCGATTTCATACAAGCGCTCAATTAGAATTGAGCAGGAAGTTCTCTACGCACACGCTTTCTGCTGGCGTGAGAGCATTCGCCTCGACCGACCTGTGATCGTGCTCGAAAGCGACGCGCTTGTGAAAGAGCATACGCTTGCAGGACTCTCGGCCGTTCTGAACTATTTGCAATCGTCATGTGGGCTGAAGGCAAAATATTACGTCGATTTGGCGGGCGGGTGCGACCGCGATATGATTCTCGGTAGCTGGTGCTTCAAAAAGGAATATGGGTGTGAAAACGTTGAAATTAATATTGATAAGATGGAACTCATTTTACACAAACTACCTCGCTTGACGACGAATACCGTCGGCGGCTATCTGATCGGCCCGCCTCTCGCAGCCGATTTGCTGACGTTCGTGCAAAACGCCCGGCCAATGCTGCCACCGGACTGGATGATCAGTCACTTTGCCTTGCGGCGGAGGGGCGATGCGGGCGTGTTGTGTATTCATACAAGCCCAACTCTCTTTGCGCACGGCTCGTCCACTCGAACCTATCGATCGACTATCGATCCAACGATGCGAACGACCGAAGCTTGGCCGTGACATGGCCGGCGGCGAGTGCAGTCAATTAGTCGGCAGCTGCGGGCCAAAAAACATGCCATTGTGTAGAAAGCTGCTCGACAGGACGTCCAGGGCGACCTTGCGATGCGCCGCCATCGTAGAGTACTTCCACCATTTCACGGCACTTTTTAAAATCAGAAGAACGATCGGAGACTGGATCATTTACCAAATCCGTGCGGCCTCGCCCGAACACACCGTACCCACTTCACTGACTGTTGTCGCGCCTTGGGCTGTGAGCCCTGGGCTTGTTAAAGCCGCCGAGTCGGGTAAGATTCGAAAATGAGTCAAAGGCCGGGGCATTTATCTCAAGCGAATAGCGCCACTTGTGGGCGGACAGTTGCCCTGCAGGTGTGCCTTAAGGAACGAGACATGAAGCAACCATTGGCTTTCCTCCGGTCTGCCGCGCTGAGTCTTCGTGACCGTCGAGGCGTCGGCCCTATAATTGAGCTTGTCGGTTTTCGACGCTCATATGCATTGAACGATCTGGACCTCAAACTAACTCGGTATTTGAATTTTCGGAACGGCTATTTCATCGAGGCCGGTGCGAACGACGGACTATCCCAGAGCAACACAGCCTTTTTTGAGCGCTATCTAGGTTGGCGTGGCCTGCTCATCGAGCCTGTACCGTCTCTGGTCGCGAAATGTCGCGTTAACAGGCCGAAGGCGAAAATCGAACAATGTGCATTGGTCGCTGCGGACTACGGGAGGCGCACCGTGGACATTCAGTATTGCAATCTCATGTCTCTTGTGCCCGGAGCGAGAGGATCGGCGGAAGCCGACCAAGCTCACGTGAAGGCCGGGCTCCAGTTCCTTGCGCCAGGAGAGGAGACCTACACCGTGTCGGTGCCCGCCCGGACGCTGCAGGAGGTCATGCAGCAGTACAGCGTATCGTATGTCGACCTGTTGTCACTCGACGTTGAGGGATACGAAGCCGAGGTACTGAGGGGAATTGATTTCGCGGCTATTGCGCCACGCTATATTTTAGTTGAAGCGAACGACCCAGATTCGATTGAGGCGGTCCTCGGGGTAAGATACAAGTTGGTCGCAGTCCTTTCCCATCATGATCGTCTCTACCGCATCGCGAACGACGCATGATCTCCCTGTTTTCATTAACCGTCTTCTGCGCCTTGGCCTGGCGCCTCAGGCTCGGCGCAGCGCCGCTGGCTGAACTGCACGGTGAGCCGCCGCTCTTCTGGAAGCCTGTGCTGATCGGGATAGGAGTTGGTGAGGCATACAGGGACAAGTTTTGTTAATGATTGCGCTCAACGCCGACCCGCCAGCGCCGCAGTAAGAAGTCGCCGCACAACTTCCGGCATTCGGACTAGCGCCCTCCATCCGAGAGCTCATGGCATTTTTCGAGGCGAGAGACTTTGCCCAAAGCTAGTGATCCCTCCGCCAGGGGATGACGGGAGCGAGCACGCCGCCACGGGCCTGGATCCAAAATGGCGATTCGCTGAGGCCGCCCTGAATCTCAAAGTGGATCGATGCGACGTTTGCGCCCGGTTCGGCCAGCCAGGTACGATTGTGGAGACGACAAATATACTCAATGCGGTATCGTCCTTGGTTCAGCAGCCGCGCCGGCAAGGTGCTGCGCAATCGGACAACTCCTTTTTCCAATGCCGGCCACCGATCCGACGCCTCGTCGGTCTGATACGAATGCCACAACGGCAGGCCGTCCTCGGTATAAAGACCATAGCCAACGACCAACGCAGGGTCTACCTCCCGCACCTCAATTTCGATCTCCAAGGTCACGGTTGTATTGTTCGGGACAGGCTTCTTCACCACTTGGCCACGTTCGTCGAATAGCCGCAGAGCGCGCGGGATGACCAACGTTTCGTCATTGGATGCCTCAGACTTGCTCGTCCACTCGGCGCGGCCTTGGTCCGCGCCACGCGACAAATATTCAAGCGTAATCTGCCGCACATCGTTGCCGTCCGCACGAACCCGGCCGTGCTCAAGCCAGATCGCACGATTGCAGAGCGTCTGCACGGAGCCCATGTCGTGGGTGATGAAGAGCACCGTTCGCCCGCCGACGGCGACCTCCTTCATCTTGCCGAGGCACTTGTTCTGGAACTCGGCGTCGCCGACGGCAAGCACCTCGTCGATGAGAAGGATCTCCGCCTCGAGGTGGGCCGCGACCGCGAAACCGAGCCGTGTCTGCATGCCGCTCGAATACCATTTGATCGGCGTGTCGAGGAAACGATCGACGCCGGCGAACGCGATGATCTCGTCGAACCTGCGCGCGACCTCGGTTCGGGTCATGCCGAGGATCATGCCGCTCATGTAGATATTCTCGCGGCCGGTGAGGTCGGGGTGAAAGCCAGTGCCGACTTCCAGAAGCGACGCCAGGCGGCCGTAAAGCTCGGCGGAGCCGGCGCTTGGGCGCACGACGCGAGAGAGAATCTTGAGCAGCGTGCTTTTGCCCGCGCCGTTGCCGCCGATGATGCCGACGATCTCGCCGTGCGCCATATCGAACGAGACATCGTCGAGCGCGCGGAACTCTTCGTACGATCCGTTGCCCGGGCGGCGACTGAACAGATCGGAGAGGCGCTGCGCAGGTTGCCTGCGCGCGCCGACCCGATATTGCTTGGTCAGCCCTGCGGCACGGATGGCGATGTCGTTCATGTGAATGACGTCTCAGTTTTACTGTCCCCCGCAAGCGGGGGAGGGAACAAAGCGGTGGCGTCTCAGAATGACCGAACCAAGGCTGTGGACAGCGCCGCACATTTGATCGCTGCCATTGAATCGCTCTGCCAAGCTTCAAATGCGATCCGCAAGGATCGCGTCGATCTTGTGGAAGGTCATGACGCCGCCGAGAAACAGCAAGACGAACTCGCCGGCGACGAACACAAGGCCGAGCAAATCCGGCGGCGCTGCGTCCGGCAGCACGGCCCAGCGCGCCCCCTGGACCACCACGGTCATCGGGTTGATCTGCATGACCCAGCGTAAGCTCTCCGGAAGGAGACTGATCGGAAAAATCACTGGGGTGAGGAACATCCAAGCCTGCAGCACGATCGGGATCATGAATCCGACATCGCGGTAGAGCGCGTTCAGGGCCGACAGCCATAGGCTGAAGGCAAAGCCGATCATCGTGGCGAGCACCAGGAATACTGGCAGGAAGAGCAGTTCAACGCCCGGCGCCTTGCGGTAGAACGCCATCACCACCAACAACACAATCAAGTTGACGAGGTAATCCACCAGGCCCGCCAACACGGCGCTGAGCGGCAGGATCATGCGCGGGAAATAGACCTTTGTAATGATGTGGCTGTTCCCCAGGACGCTGTTGCTTCCCGATGCGATGGCACGCGAGAAGTATTGCCAGGTTATCAGCCCCGACAGGCAGAACAGCGGATACGGCAATCCGTCGGACGGCATCGAGGCAAGTATGCCGAAGACAAACGTGAACACGAGGGTGCTCAGGAGCGGGCTGAGCACCGCCCAGCCGATCCCCAAGATCGCCTGCTTGTATTGCACGCCGATCTGGCGCCAAGTGAAAACGAGCAGCAGCTCGTATGCTCGCGCGACCTCGGCAAGCCCGGTCTCATACCACGGCGACGCGGCGACAATACGCGTCACGCGGTGCGCCGGAGGTGCTTGCTTCGGCGCGGGGTTGGTCTTCACATGGCTCTGTACCCCATACCAGGGCGGCTCGGCTGCGGTCATGCGCCTCTCCGTGGGTTGCTCGGCGGCACGCCGAGGAGGGCGGGCACGAGAACGCGCTCCGCGCCGAACTTTGCCATCGCCGCCTCCAGGGCGGTTGCGGCGCCCTCCATACCGGTGATCAGCACCGCGTCGGGCGGGGGGGCAAGCACGTCCATGCTGCGGACAACCGGCGCGCCGGCAAACCGCTCCGCTGCGACGTTCGCGTCAACGACCGCGGTAATGGAGAAACCGCCGTCCAGCGCACAGATGGCCGCGATCTCCGCAAGGTCGGAGGCCCCGATGAGCGCGATCCGGCTGTAGCCGCGGTCGCGCGCGGCCTCAAGGGCCGCCATGCAGTCGGCTTTCGCCTGGCGGAACAGAGCGAACGAATGCGACATGAATTCGAGGGTCAATCGCGACTTCTCGGCGAAGCCACGCGGTGTCAGATAGTAGGCATAGCGGCGGGCCGGCGCGTGGCGAACCTTGACCAGCCCTTTGTTCACGCAACGCCTGAGGTAGGCGTTGGCAAGCCCAAGCGCGACGCCGAGTTCCGATGCAAGCCGGCGCTGCGACTGCACGCCGCCGCGCCCGACATATTCCAACAACCCGAGCACAATCCGGGTCTGCTCGACATCGCCCGCCTTCGACGCTTCGGCCATCTACGCCTCGACCATCGACTTGAGCCTCCTGACGGCGCGCACCCTACGGCGTTCATTTGGTGAACGTCAAGCCATTTGTTCACGTCTTCATCAAGATGGTTTTGCCGAGACGTCGGCGACTTCCGCATCGAGCGCGCCGAGCAGCGCTTCGATCCAGCCACGAGGGATGCCGCGCGTGATCAGGACGATGCGACTGCGGCGGTCATCGGACGGCCAGCGCGGCAGCCATGAGGGCTGGTGAAAGATATGCTGGACGCCGTGGATGACCGCGGGCCGGTCCGGACTTTCAAGGATGTTCACGATGCCTTTGAGTCGGAGAAGATCGGCGCCGCAATGTTCGCAAAGCGTCTCAAGAAACAGGGTCAGTGCCACGGCCCGGATCGGATCCTCGCGCACGATTGCATAGGCGTCGACGTCATGACGTTGACGCGCGTGCCCATGTGAAGGACCTTGCGCTCTCAGCCACGATTGCACATCAAGAGACTTGGTGAGGGGATCGTAGAGGTGGCCGCCGAACAGACATGCCGGGTCGATTTGGCCCCGTTGAGCAGCAAGGACTGGTGCGGTCGCATTGAGCGCCTGCAGGCGGCGTATCAACGAGGGCTGCATCGGGCCGGCAAGATCGCTTTTGGTCAGGACCAGGCGGTCGGCAACTGCGGCCTGCTTTACCGAAATCTCCTCGCGATCGAGCGTATCGGCGCCATTCACCGCATCGACGGTCGTCACGACGCCTGCGAGGAGGATACGCCCGGCGATCATCGAATCGGTCATCAGGGTCTGCAGAATGGGCGCCGGATCCGCAAGCCCACTGGTCTCGACCACGACACGGGTAAACGGCGTAATGCTCCCCTCGTCACGGCGCCGCAGCAATTCACGGAGGGTCGTTGCGAGATCGTTGCGGATCTTGCAGCACAGGCATCCGGTTTGCAGCTCGATCACGCTTTCCTCGCTGGCCTCGACCAGGTCATGGTCGAGGCCGATTTCGCCGAATTCGTTGATGATCACGGCAGTCCGCGAGAATTCCGGCTGACGGAGCAGGTGGCCGAGCAACGTTGTCTTGCCGCTTCCAAGGAACCCGGTGAGAACCAACGCCTCGATCACGTCGGCACCAGCGGAAAGGGCGCAATGCGCGCCGGCAAGGCTACGTAGCTGGGATCGAGCGCCGCGCGAGCCATGCGCAGCACGGCGACGAGCGAGATCGCAGCGCGGCGGCGGTCGTCGACAATCACGATCCACCGGAAGGGCAAATCGGACGGCGCCGGCTCGATGCGGATGTTGTGCTCCTCGCAGGTCACCAGGATTGCTCCATCGCTCGTGGCGCGAACGCTGCCGGTCAGCCGCCAGGCTACGAGGGATTGCGTCATGAGCTCGCGTAGATGTTCCGAGACCGCTGACATCAGAGCGCCGGCCCGTTCAAGATCTCGGCCGCGATCTTGCGCCTGAGATAGCGGCCATCGCGCGGGCTCGCGAGATACCGCCCGTTCTCCACCATCACCTTGCCGCGCAACATCGTCATCACCGGCCAGGCAAAGATGTCATGGCCTTCCCAGGGCGTGTAGTCGGTCTCATGCAGGTCCGATGCGGTGATCTTGCCGCGCCGGCTCGGATCGAGGATCGTGATGTCGGCGTCGCTGCCCACGGCGATTGCCCCCTTGCGCGGATAAAGCCCCATGATCCTCGCGGCGTTGCTGGAGACGAGGTCGACATACCGCGACAAGGAATATCCGCGGCGCACGACCATCTCGGTGTACATGACGGCGAGCCGCGGCTCGACTCCCGAATTGCCGCCGGTCGTGTCGTCGATGCGGCTGCCGATGGTCTTGTCCTTGAGCGTGCAGCACAGCTCGTCGGTGGCGATGCAATGGATCGCGCCTCGCATTGCTGCGTCCCACAGCGCCTCCTGATCCTCGGCGGACTTCAGCGAGGGATAGGTGTGATAGATTTGTCCATTGGGGCGCTTGTAGTCTTCAGCCGTGTAACCGAGGTACTGGTGCAGCGTCTCGCCATAGACGGGCAATTCCTTCTTGCGCGCCTCGGCGATCGCACCGACGCCTGTGGCGGCCGAGACGTGCATCATGTAGAGGGCGGTGCCGGGTACGCTTTCCGCGAGCCGCAGCACGCGGCGAAAGCTCAGGTCTTCTGACAGCCGGTTGTGGACTTCGGCGAGGTTCTCGAAGCCCACGCGGCCTTCGCGGATCAGCTTGGCATACATATGCATGACGATGTCGTTATCCTCGGCGTGAATAACGCCGAGCCCGCCCGACTTCGCCAGCACCTGGAACGCCTCCCAGATGTCGCCGAAATCAATCATGCGCCCGGTCCGCGATGGCAGGATATTGGTGGTGAAAATCTTCAGCGTCGGATAGCCGCCTTCGATCGCCTCCGCGAGCTGCCCGGCAAATTCAGGGGGCGGCTCGGAATGCAGCATGACGTGGTAGGCCCAATCGCACGGACTCTTGCCGACGAAATCTTGGTCACGGGCTTCGATAGCCTCAAGCGCCGACATCCCATCCCGCCAATAGGCGAAATCGATGAACGTGGTCGTACCTCCGAACAGGGCGGCGCGCCCGACTTGTTCGGGCCCGGCCGTCGTGAGTGCGCTGCCATCAGGCTTGATCCAGACGTGATGCAGATGCACGTGCGGATCGATGCCGCCCGGCATGACGATGCGCCCGCTCGCGTCGATAACTCGCCCGGCGGACTCTGCCGGCAACGCGCCTGGAGCGGTCACGGCCGCGATGGTCTCGCCTGAAATCGCGACATCGGATTGAACGACGCCCTGCGGCGTGACTACGTCGCCGCCACGAATGATCGTATCAAGCATCCTGCCTCCCGGAGGTCGCTTTGCTTTACTTCGCCCCAACTGCATTTTGGCGGGTCGGGGTCACCGCTGGCGCTTTATCGATTCATCGGAACACACCCTAATAAAGGCTTTCATCCACGCAGTCCTCGTAGGCGTGCATTCGGGATATGAAGCCGCCGGACAGGAGGCTTGCTGCCAGACGCGCGAAGCCTTCCCGCGACACTTCGGGCGAGAGCGCCCACACCCCCGCTTCGTGGTAGCGCCGCAGCGCGTTGGTCAAAAGATCGCTCGCCACGTCTGGATAAAACGGTGCAACAACAGCAGCCAGCTCCTCCGAACCGTGATCGCTGAGCCAAGACTGCATGCGGCGAACCGCCCGCACCATCGCGGCAAACGCCGCGCGGTTGCGCTCGATGCTGTCACGGGTTGCCAGGAAAGTCGTGTAGACCGTGGGCCCGCGGGTGCTCGCCGCATAGAGGATAGTGCCGATTCCGGATTTGAGCGCCATCGTGGCATATGGCTCGAACATCTGCGCCACGTCGAGCTTCCCGTTACGAAGAGCCTCGATATTCTCCACCATGGTTCGGTCGGCCACGCGCTCAAGGCGATCCGGATCGATGCCGTTCTGGCGCAGATCGTGCTGCAAGCACAGCCATGGCGTCGGCACCTCCGAAACAATCCCCAATTTCAGCCCCGCCAGGTCGGCGAGCCGGAATTCCGGTCGATCGCCCAACGGGTCCGGGCGGAGCCTGCCATCGGGCCGGCCAGAGGCCGGACCCGGTGGGTCGGCCCGATGACAAGCCCTGCCCACCAGATAGAATGGATCCCGGGCCGCGACGTCGCAGAAGCAAACGAGCGGCGACTGCGGGTCGATTTCGCGTGCCTTCATTACCCGCATGGGCCCGCCCCACGATAAGTCGATCGAACCATCGAGGAGACGCGGCGCAGTTGCGGCCGGCATGGGCGAATTTATGAGATCGATGTCCACGCCCTCGCGGGCATAGAAACCTAGGGCCTGCGTGGCATAGAATGGCGCATAGAATACGGCGCGAAAATTCTCACTGACCTTGATGTGCATGGTGGAGGAGACTCTGGACTTCGCTGGTCGATTTAAGGTGGACGCTTGTAGCGCGTATATGCAGCTCTTGCGGAGCCTTGTACTCTTGGCTGCTGGCTTTGTCTGCGCCAATCCCGCGTGGACGGAGCCCGCCTACCCGACCCGTCCGATTCAACTTGTCGTCACAGTTCCACCCGGCGGCGCGGCCGACTTCGTGGCACGGATCGTCGCCGCCAAGCTCGCTGATGCCCTGGGCCAACCTGTCATCATCGTGAACCGTGGCGGCGCCGCCGGGACGACGGCGGCTGCCAGCGTCGCCAAATCGGAGCCCGAGGGTTACACCCTCTTGCTGAATACGATCGCAACCCACGGCATCGGTCCGCACCTCTATGCAAACCTGCCCTATGATCCGGCCAAAGATTTTGCGCCCATCATCCTGCTGGCCAAGCTGCCATTGATCATGACCGTCACCGCGATGCTGCCGGCGCAATCGGTCGCTGACGTGATCGCGCTGGCCAAGGCGCGCCCCGGGCAGCTCGCCTTCGCGTCGGCCGGCACCGGCGGCGCGCCCCACCTCGCCGGCGAGCTGTTCAAGACTCTTGCCGCGATCGATCTCCTGCACGTCCCCTATCGCGGCAGCGGCCCTGCGGTCGTCGATCTCATTGCCGGGCGCGTTGCGATCATGTTCGATGCGGCGCCGTCGCTTCTGCCCTTCATCATGTCGCGCCAACTCCGGCCCCTCGCCGCAGCCAGCCGGCAGCGCCATCGCCTGCTTCCAGACGTACCTTCGTTCGCCGAGCTCGGCTACGAGCGCATGGACATCTCGCTCTGGTACGGCATCGTGGCCCCGGCCGGCACGCCGCAGCCCATCTTGCAACGGCTCAATGCCGAGCTCGTCAAGATCCTGGACGTGGCGGACGTTCGCAAGAGCCTTGCCGACCAAGGAGCCGATATCGCAGGCGGCACTCCCGCCGCGTTCGATGCATTCATGCACGAAGAGGCGGCGCGCTGGGGCGCCGTTATCAAGCAGGCGGGCATCAAACCAGAATGATTGGCCCCATCCGAACGCGGGAGTTAGCCCTACTTGTCGAAGGTCGGGCATGGCACGCCGCGTGCGGATTCGTCGAGCATCAAGGGCTCCTGCTGGAGCGTGTTCCGATGAGATCTAAGTGCCTTTCCGTCATGCCTGCGCTTGTCGCGGGCATCCACGTCTTGTCTGCGGGGCGAGCGAGTAAGAAGCGGATGGTCGGGACAATCCCCGGATCAAGTCCGGGGACGGCCATGACTCCGGTTAGACAGGACCGGAATTCGCGCTAGAGTTCTGTCACGATAACGTCACTCCGGATGCTGGCAAGAGAAAATGCAAGGAAGAATAGTTAACCAACGTTTCGAAATCGGAGACAAGCCCATGCTTCGCATATTCCTCGCCTTCATCGCGGTCTTCGCCGCGTCGTCTGCGCCCGCACAGGAACCGCCGCTGCGGACCGGCGTCGACGGCACTTTCGCGCCGCACGCCATGCCGATTCTTTCCGGCGGCATTCAGGGCTTCAATGTGGATCTCGCCAACGAGATCGCCAAACGCCTCCACCGCAGGATCGAAATCGAGGCAACCCAGTTTTCCGGTCTCATTCCCGCCCTGCAGGCCGGCACCTATGATTTCCTGGCCGCCCCAGTCACGGTCACCAAGGAACGCGCAGACAATCTTCTCTTCACCGAAGGCTACCTCAACACCGATTTCCAGTTCGTGGTGAGGAAGGACGCGCCGGAGATCACCAGGCTCGAGGACTTCAAGGGCAAGGTGATCTCCGTCAACAAAGGCGCTGTCTACGATTCCTGGGCGCGGGAGCTCGCCGACAAGATCGGCTGGACCATCGAGTCCTTCGGCACCAACACCGATG
>Ga0187783_10003287_pt1 | contig 11923 bp, 9 predicted proteins | sample 1015_SJ02_MP02_2_FD_132471 | JGI IMG/M metagenome (GOLD analysis project Ga0187783, IMG submission 132471) | Tropical peat soil microbial communities from peatlands in Department of Meta, Colombia - 1015_SJ02_MP02_20_MG | ecosystem: Environmental > Terrestrial > Soil > Wetlands > Peat | place... | reverse complement strand
TCGTTCAGGTCCGCGAGCAGCTCGAAGCCGCGATCCGGGATGACCCGTCCCGCTTCATGCCGACCCGTGGAGGCGACCCCGGGGAAGGCGTCAAGGTGCGGAGGCCGCACGGGGAGCGGTCCGACGCGCGCGACACCTCCACGGTGGCGGCCCTCTTCACAGATACCTTGGCAGCTCTCCTCAACTTGCAAGGTCGAAGCCTGGGAAACGAACCCGATCCGATGGGAGCACGCCGTCGTAGTCGAGCGGCGGCTGATCGTGTCCGCAGAACCGTCTTGCGCCCGCTGGCCGAAACTCTCTTCCAGTCGCCGACTGGCGCCGTCACCGCACTTCGCACCGCGTTCCGCCAGGGTCACACAGGCGATCACGTGTCGTTCCAATCGCGAATTCGAAAGTTGGCGGTTACCGCTACCGGGGCCCTGAACGGGAGGTCGTGGCCTTCAGAGTTTCTCGAGGCCGTGGCGGGGCTCCAAGACCTCGCATTCCAAAGCCACGCGCCGGACAACACCGACCGCACCAACCTGATGCGATCCTTGTCGCGGTCCGAAGAAGGACCATCGATTCGGCTTTGTCGTAACGGGCCATATTTATTGACGAACGTCGAATCGATGACAGGTCCGCTCGGAGAAGCGATCGAGACGCGTCCCCAGATGGCCCTGTGCCGGTGCGGCCGGTCTGACACCAAACCCTGGTGCGATGGTAGCCACGCCGCAGTGGACTTCACGGGAACCAAGGACCCGAAGCGAGTCCCTGATCGGCGGGACACGTATGAGGGATTGAGTATCACGATCCTGGACAACAGAGGGATCTGTCAGCACTCGGGATACTGTACCGATCGCGTACCGGTGGCGTTCCGCGTGGACCAAGACCCGTTCGTCGCCCCGAGCGGTGCCCGCCTGGACGAGATGATTCGGGCGGTTCGCAACTGCCCGTCCGGGGCGCTCAGTCTTGCGGTCGACGGGATCGAAGATCGAGCCGCCGTGGACTGGCATGGCAAACGTCCGTCAGCCGTCGTCGTCACAAAGGACGGCCCGTACCGGGTCACGGGATCGATCGAGTTGCTCGATGAGACGGGAGTGCCCGTCGTTCGGAATACGGGCTCGTCGCTCGAGCACTTCGCGATATGCCGGTGCGGGCACTCCCAAAACAAGCCGTTTTGCAGTGGCATGCACTGGTATATCGGGTTTCAGGATCCGATCCCCGATCCCGGACAGACGCCGACGCTCTTCGAATGGGCGGGCGGACTGCCTGCCCTTCGTCGGATGGTCGATCTGTTCTTCGAACGCTACGTTTCCGAGGATCCGCTGTTGGCGCCGATGTTTGCCAACGCCCCGGCCGACCATGCCGAGCGGGTTGCCGCTTGGTTCGGCGAGGTCTTCGGAGGGCCGGCCGGCTACCGCGCCAAGTTCGGCGATCACGCGCACTTCGTCGACCGCCACGCGAACCTCCACCTGACCGAGGAGCAGCGGACACGATGGGTGGATCTTCTGTCTCGATCGGCGCGCGAGACGGGTCTCAACACCGATCCCGAGTTCTGGTCCGCGTTCAGCTCTTATGTCGAGTGGGAGGCGAGGCGCGCGCTCGACGCGTCCCAATTCGAGGCCCAGAAACGATCCGATGCGGACAGTCCCCGATGGGACTGGGGGCCGGGGGGTCCACCGAGCCTTTCGAGTGAAGAACCGGGAAAGACTGAGTCCTCGGAGGAAATTCGCATCGGGGACGTGGACGAGCAGGTCAGTTTCGACGCGCATATAAAGGGCCTGTTCCGCGCCAAGGACCGGCAATCGATGTCGTTCGCTTTCGATCTCGGGTCGTATGAGGACGTGCGCGCACACGCGGACACCATTGTTACGCGCCTTCGAGCTGGAACGATGCCGTGTGACGGAGCATGGTCGCAAGAGAAGGTCGACCTGTTCCAACAGTGGATCGACGGCGGGACTAGAAAATAATAAACCGATTTCGATTGGGACGCCGTGAAGGCAGTGCCACTAGCTCAGGCCGGACCGCCTCTGCTCACGGCGCTGCGCGATCCGCTGATGGCGATCCCGCCGTCGATTTGCGATCCGGTCGTGACGTTCACGAAGGCGACGGGCAGGTGACTCCCACGAGGAATCAGTGCCATCTCCTGAGGTCGCTGAGTGCTGCGGTACCCCCACCGGCTCCCGTAGGTCTGAGAGCTCATCGCGCCCGGAAGCGGTTGGCGTCGCTGCAGCCTCCGATGGCTGTTGCACTCCGGCACGCAGACCGATGAACGCCACCACTGCTGCAATCGCCATGATCACTGCCATCGCGAGGATGACCGTGTGTGACGCTTCAGCGAAGTCCACGCGGATGAAGTGCGGAATCGTTCGAATCGAACTGCCCGCGCCCGTGCCCGACGATTGGAATTGCGCGATCTTGTTCGCTTCGACCGCGGCTTGCGCGGGAGAGATGCCTAAGTGAACGAGCGATGCCGTCACGTGGTCCCGCAGCTGGGACACCAGAATCGTCCCCAAGATGGCGAGGCCGAGACTCGCCGAGTAGTTCCGGACCGTCTGCGTGATGCCGGTCGCCTCTCCATACGAAAGACGGGATGCGCGGTTCACGGCGTCCGTGCTGGCAGGTGTGAGCATGAATCCGATTCCGGCACCGGCCACGATGATTGGCCATACCTGCGTGTGGAAATCGAGCTGGGTGACCTTGCTCGCCCACAAGCCGAACCCCACGGCCGCCAGAGCGCAGCCGATAACCACCGGCCTTTTGGCTCCCCTTCGATCGAGGATCCGGCCACCAATTTGTGATGTCACCGCGAACCCGAGGAAGAAGTAGAGGAGAACGAGGCCAGCCTGTTGGGCGGTCTTGTTGAGGGAGATCTGGGCGTACTCGCTGGCGAAGAAAAAGAACGGAACGAATACGAGACTGGCGATTGCGAGCACGAGGTTCTCGACGGCAAAGGCCTGATTTCGAAATATTCGAACCATGACAAGCGGCGAAGACACCTTCTGCTCGACGACGACGAACGCCACCAACAGAGCGGCACCGGCGGCGATGAAAAGGATCGTGCCCGGACTTCTCCAACCCCAAACCCCCGCCTGCTGGAAGCCCACGATGCTCGCTGCGACACCACTCACGATCAGGGCTAAGCCCTTGAAGTCGATTGGAGCCCACTTGTGATCCGTCGTTGGCTTCGAGATGGCAATGAGGACCAAGGCGGTCAAAGCGACTGGAATGTTGACCCAGAAGATCGCCCTCCAGGTCCACATGGTGAGGTAACCGCCGAGGATCGGACCCACGGCTGTAAGTCCGCCCGCGATCCCGAAAAAGAGCGCGAGAGCTCGGCCCCGTTCTTGCAATGGGAAGGTTTGGACAACGATCCCAAGAGCCGCGGGGAACATGAGCGCTCCCCCAGCTCCCTGGAGTGCACGAAATGTCACGAGCCAAGCCTCAGAGATGCTTCCGACGGGCGTGAGTCCGCACAGCGCTGAAGCACCTGCGAACACGATGACACCGATAACGACCATTTTTCGATGCCCTACGGTGTCGGCCAATCGGCCTCCGAAGGCAAACAGCGCAGCAAGGGCCAGGAGGTAGGAGTTGATCGCCCATTGCAAACCGGTGCTCGAGAGGTGGAGCTCTCGTTGGATATTCGGAGCAGCGATCGACACAATCGTCTGATCGATGAAGGTCATGGCAACGGCGAAGATCATCGCCGCCAACACGAGACTCTTACGCATAGTGACCTGTGCCAACTGAATCTCCCTCCCAATCCGTGATCTTCGGGTACATGCGAGTCTGGTTGGGGAACCTAGATCTAGCTCGCCCGAATTCTGGACCGACTCGTTGATTCAAGGATGACGGCTCACGTCGCGGCGTCGAATCCACAAGACCGCGTAGTCGGCGATGTGACCTTCTAGTAGACCGGGGGTGGTCTCGTTCCCACTGATATGTATCTTCCCTGTTCAAGACCACATTCGGACTCACGCCAGAACGATGGAGGAGATCCGGACGGGCACGTGGGAGATGGCTCAGTTCGGGCATTGACTACGCAGTTCTCGGGATGCGACTGCCGCGGTTTTGGAGGATCCTGCTAGTGGCCCGACCACCAAGGGAAAGGCTGGCTCGGCTTTTCCTTTGTGGGTCACGCGTCGATCTGGTCGAGCTGAAGGGACCGAAGGGCGATGGCTTGGGTCGGTAACGCAGAGCACGGAAGGAGACTCAATGCCCGCCGGGCTGGTCGAGATAGTCACTAAATCCACTAACCGCTCCGTCGAAGAGACGGTGAACCGTTTTGTCGACACGATTTCGACCAAGGGTCTCAGACTGTTCGACGTGATCGACCAGAGGGCAGAGGCGCGAGAAGTCGGCCTCGATTTGCGAGAGACCGTGTTGGTTCTCTTCGGCGACCCACGAGCCGGCACCCCCGTGATGGCGAGCTCGCCCCTGATCGCACTCGACCTGCCTTTGAAGGTTCTCGTGTGGTCGGATGCTGGAAAGACCAAGGTCTCGTATGAATCGCCTTTGTCTCTCGCTGCTCGTCACCATCTTCAGGGTGAATTCGCACGGAACTTGGACGGCATCGACGCGCTCACGGATGCGCTCGTTGCATTCGCCTGATATGGCACTAGCCAAGGCGTCGCCGGATTGTGCCGTGACCGAACCAGCGATCCACTCGCTGCTCGAACCCCGACGGTCTCTAGGAAGCTGTGTGTGACCGTAAAGCTTCGCCGAGCTCGCGCCGGGACGCGATATTCAGTTTCCGAAATACCTTTCGAAGGTGATAGTCGACGGTCGCGGAACTGATGAACAACTTGGCCGCGATCTCCGGATTGGAAAGTCGCTCCGCCGCGAGGGTGGCGATGCGTCGCTCTTGCGGCGTGAGGTCGGAACTAGTGGCGACGGTGCGAGAACGTACTCGTTCCCCGGTGGCGAGAAGCTCGGATTTAGCCCTATCGGCGAATCCCTTGGCTCCCATCGATTGGAAGAATTCGTGAGCCGTCCGGAGCTGCTCTCGAGCGTCCAAGCGACGGTTCTCCCGTCGCAGCCACTCTCCGTAGAGAAGTCTTGCGTGCGCAACGTCCCTTGGGACGAGGGTCTGTTCAAGCAGTGAAATTGAGGTCCGATAGCACTCTTCGGCTTCGGATCCGACCGAGAGCAGAGCCTTCGATCGTGCCATCAACCCCATTCCCCATCGGCTGCCACTGGCCGTCGCCCTCTCCTCGAGTCGAAGCAGCAGCGACTTCGCCAAGTCGAGGTCGCCGGAGCGGACCGCCGCTTCGATAGCCAATGGAAGTGACGGTGACGTCCACCCGATCGGACTGTCGCTGTGGACGTAGTCGGAGGCCCTTAAAGCTTCGCCGTATCGCCCGGCGCCCAGGTGCAGCACGGTGAGTGCGTAGCGACCCATGATGACAATGTGTTGCGAACCGAGTGCCGAGTGCACTTCGTCGAGCTTGGACGCGTAGCGCGTGGTTGTTTCCTCGTCTCCTTCCCATCCATGAGCCAGAACGGAATTGGGACGTATGTGCTCTGCCGGCATGCCGATCGCCCCGGCGACATCCTCAGCTTCCTCGAACAGCGCAAGCGACGACCGTAGATTGCCGGAGCGAAGTTCACCTTCGGCAAGCCCTTGGAGGTTGTGGAGAAGGACAAGTAGGGCACCGATATCACGCGCCGACCTGTCGACTCGAATCGACCACGAACGGAAGGTCGAATCATCAAGCAGCTCGTTCGCGACGACCAATCCGAAGAAGGTCCAGCGCGCGATCTGGTCGTTTGAGAGTGTTTCCTCCCTTAACAGCTCAGCTGCCAATCGATAATGACCGAAGGCTTGCTTTGGACCTTCCGAGAACAGTTGCGACGTCCCGACAAGAAGGTGGTGTTCGATCGGCGCCGGGACTTCCGAGCCTCGGGTCGATGCTTCGACTTCGGCGATATCGATCGCTTCGACTCCTGACGAGAGGTGCACCGAGATCACGTAGGCCTCGAAGGCCTCTAGCAAGACCTCGCGGGCTCGTTGGATGTTGATCGGTTGGAAAAGGCGGGCAGCTTCCAGAAGGAGACGAGGGACCTCCGATGGCTGGAAGGTGCGGCTGTGCAACTGGGCCCTTAGTTGTGCAGCCTCAGCGACAGAGAGCGGATCGGCAAGGTGCGGCTCGGCTTGGTCGAGGAGTGGCAACACTTGGTTGGTCGCATGGGTGCCCGCGTTCATGGCCGCCGCTGCGGCGCGCAAGAGTCGATCAGCTCTCAGTTCGAGGGTATCTGTCAGCTCTGCCGCTTGGACGAGCAGCGCGGCTTCTGCTGAGTAGCCTCCGCGCGCCCGCGCCATTTGGGCGGTCTCGTCAATTTCGAAAGCCAATTGCGCATTCGGACCGCTCGCTCCGAGGACCACGTGTCTTGCCCATCGATCCGGATAGGACGACTTCGAGATGAGCTTGGAGAAGGTGCGATGGACTTCACGTCGGAGATCGGGGTCGGCACCGGCGTAGACGGCGGAACGAATCATCGGATGTCGAAACGTGATCCGAGGACCGGTCAGGACGAGGCGTTGGCGCTCCGCTTCCTTCTCTGACTGAGGAGTGCAGCCGAGGGACCGGGCCGCGGTGCGAATGAGAGCCCTGTCCCCTGAAACGTCCGCTGCAGCTACCAGCAGAAAGAGCTGTGTGTCTGACGAGAGCGAAGCGATCTGGTCATTGAAGTGCTGCTCCAAGCGGCTGGTGATAGCGATGGGCTCTTCCAACGAGCCGATGCCGACCGAAGTCTCCTCTGTCCATGTCCGTCCGAACTCCCAGAGTGCCAGTGGACATCCTCGGGTTTCGGCCATGATTCGCTCGGCGACCTGCTCGGACAGGGGGCGGTCGGCCGCAATGTGGAGCAGTTCCGCGGCCGCGTCACTTGGGAGGCCGACAACCTCGAGGGCTGCGATACCGGCCAGGTCTGGGGGCAGCTCGAGATGCGTCCGTAGTCCGAATAGAAGCACGACGCCCTCAGCTCGAAGACGGCGACCAACGAATGCCAAGGTCTGCAGCGATTCAACGTCGATCCATTGAGCATCGTCGACGATGCAGAGCAACCCGGCCTTTTCGCCTTCGATCGACAGAAGGTTCAGTGCTGCAAGCCCCACCATGAATCTGTCTGGTGGGTTCCCATCGAGAAGACCGAAGGCAGACTCGAGTGCCAGACGCTGTGGCCTCGGAAGCGTGTCGATCTGATGTAGCAACGGCAACAGCAATCGATGAAGCGCAGCAAACCCAAACTGACTCTCTGTCTCCACCCCCGAAATCCGTGCAATAGAAAGAGCACCCGAGGAAGCCGCATAGTCGAGCAATGCGGTCTTTCCCATACCGGCTTCGCCGTGGAGGACGAGGGCCCCGCTCGTCCCGTTCACGGCGGACTCGACGAGTGAATCGAGGATGGCCCTTTCGTGCGTTCGGTCGACCAGGACTTGGCCTGCCGACATTGCTTCGACTCCCGTCAAGCTGAAGAGCTCCCCTTGAGTGAATGGGCTTGGCTCAAAGGATACGAACCGGTTTGTGCCCATCGTCGGCCGAACATCGATATTTGCTGACCCCGCGAGCCCGGTTCAGCCTCGACACGATCCCCGGACCTTTGGCGGCAATACCGGGTATACTGATCTCGTGGCTAAAGTCATGGTCTCGCTGCCCGACGATCTGCTCCGAGCGGTCGACGTCGAAGCGGAACGCCGTGGCACGACCCGCAGCGGTCTGTTGCGCGAGTTGGCGGAAGAAACGTTGCGCCGGCGGACGATCCACCGTGCGGAGCGCATGGCTCAGATCAACGATCTCGATGGACCGATCAAGGGGCACGGGGGAAGGGTCGCGGAGTTGGTCAAGGCGAACCGGCCCGAACCTTGAGTCTCTGGTTCCTCGACTCCAGCGTCCTGCTGGCAGCCGAGGATACCGACGACGAGAATTACGGCGATGCTTGCCGTTTGCTCGGGGGCAGCGACCCTCTCGCTTCCTTGGACCTCGCCTTCTACGAGGTGACGAACGTAGCGGTACGCGCTTGGCGCGACCCATCGGCAGCTCACCGTCTACGAGAACGAGTGGCAGCGGTGGCCGGCGACGGTGGTCTCGTGCGAGCCGACGCGGAGCTCATTTCTGACTCGGCCGCACTTGCCGACGAGCACGGGATATCCGTGTATGACGCGGCCTACGTCGTAGCTGCTCGTCTCGCAGGTGGTGAGCTCGTGAGCTGTGACCGACGAGACCTGGTGGCACGGGGACTTGCCAGGCTCCCTCGCGATGTTGGTGTCAACCGGCCGAGCCCTTGATCGCGCCCCTGAACGGCACGGGAGCGGAACAGGGCGGATGCCTATGATGCGGGCCGAACGACCGAGACGGTCGAGGTCCGGGGATCGCGTGGACATTTTCAAGGAGTTCACCTTCGAGGCAGCGCATCGGTTGCCGAACGTAGATCCCGGGCACAAGTGTTCGCGGCTCCATGGCCACTCGTTCCGGGTCACAGTCCATATCGAGGGCCAGGTCGACGAACGGTTAGGTTGGGTCGACGATTTTGCCGACCTCAGCAAGTCAATGAAGCCGTTGCTCGAGCAGCTCGACCATCACTACCTGAACGAAGTCGAGGGTTTGGAGAACCCGACCAGCGAGCTGCTCGCTTGCTGGATCTGGGAACACCTACAGCCCCGCCTCCCGAAACTCTCCCAAGTGGTGGTGCAAGAGACGTGCAACACCGGCTGCATCTACCGCGGCGAATGACTGTTTATCGAGAAGGCGCCCGTCGCCTTGTCGTACTTGCCAGCGGTGGCGTGGACAGCGCCGTTCTGTTGGCTCATCAAAGCTGCCTGGGCGATGAGGTGCAACCGATCTACATCCGCTTCGGCCTCGCTTGGGAAGCCGCGGAGGAGGAGCATCTCCGCCGATTCCTCGAAACACTGCCAGCCGATGGCCGGGTGCGGCCGCTCATCGCGCTCGAGTTCCCGGTAGCCGACGTCTACGGCCCGCATTGGAGCGTGTCAGGAGCCGGCGTGCCCGACGAGGGCTCCTCCGACGCCGCCGTTTACCTTCCTGGTCGCAATCTCCTGCTCCTTGCCAAATCGAGCGTGTGGTGCGCGCTCAACGACTTCGGGGTCATGATGCTCGGTACGCTCAAAGCGAATCCGTTCGCCGACAGCGGGTCGGACTTCTTGAGCGGACTCGCCACGCTCGCGAGCAGTGCGCTCGGCTACCACCTTGCCGTGGAGACACCATTCGCAGGTTTGAACAAGGTCGAGGTACTGGAACGTGGCCGGCATCTCCCGTTGGGGCTCACCTTCTCCTGTATCGACCCCGAGGAGGGTGAGCACTGCGGCCGTTGCAACAAGTGTGCCGAGCGGCGTAGGGCGTTTGCCGGCTCCGGACTGGCTGATCCGACCGTCTACGCGAGCCACTAAGGGGGTGGCCCGGGTTTATGTGGCGCCCATCTCTTTCGGGCTCGGGGATTTGGTGGTCTCTTTTCCGATCGGCCAGGCCCTGATTACCGAGAACGCACGCAACGGTGACGAGACTTGGCTGGTGGCGCGCTCGGACTCGCAGGCTGCCCTTTGCAAACGGATCCCGGGACTCGCGGGGAACGTCGACGAGGGGGCGCTCCCAGCCATGTCGAGCACCGACCGCATGATCGATCTTCGTGACCACCCACTTCAGCGGGACCATTGGTGGGGCTCCCCGGAATTCGAGGCGGCGGTCGGTCCACTCGACATCAACGAGATACTTGACTGTATCGCCGGTGACTTCGGCATCGACGCCGACTTCTCGGCGCCGACCCCTCTCGAATTCTCGTCGGTACGCGGGCTCGACCGCACCGTGCTGCTCGTGACCGAGACCGATGGCCCGGCCAAGGCCTGGCCGGCTTCTAAGTGGGAGTCACTGGCTGCAGAGCTGTGCACGCGTTTCGACGTTCGACAGGTGACCAGGTTCGCCGGGAGCGGAGACCTCGGGCCCCTCGTCCCCGAGTTGCCCATCGCGGAACCCGGCGCCGCCGTCGACTTCCTCTCGTCCTGTTGCGGAGTTATCGGTATAGACACCGGGCTCACCCAAATCGCCACGCAGCAACGGACCCCCACGGTCACGATCTGCCGACGGAACTCTCCCTACTTCAGGCCGTGGCCACACACACGGGCCCTGCGCGGCGGCCCTTGCTCCGAGGCCTGTCAGGCTTCGGAGCGCGTAAGGGCCTACAACGACCGAGTAAGCCTGGCGGGTTTCCGGTGGCGGCCCCGCACTTGTCCTTCCGAGCAGCAGTGTCTGGCCCAGCTACAACCGTCGCAAGCAGTGAGCCTTTTGGAGGAGCTCGTATGACTGTGGCTCCCAACGCAATGGCGTCTGTCGACGTGAACTCTCACCCGGAATTCGGAGTGCGGAACTCGCAACCGGAGGGGATCGGGAGGGTAGCCAACGTCGGCGACCTTGTGGCGTGGAACAATCTCGGAAGGAACGTCGTCTTTGCACACCAGGAGTGGCAACAAGTCGCCGTGTTCGGCACGACCTCCTTCCCCCACGACGACGAGCTCTCCCAATACGACCTCGACGTGCACGCGATCCTTCGCCTCGCCGGAGAAGGAGAAGCGCTGGTACTCGTCCTTAACCACCTTGGGTCGGTGCTCGGTTTCGACGAAGCCGAGCTGGTGCATGCAGGCCGCCTCCAAGCGGGGAACCCTCCGTTGGAGTCGGTCAAGCTCGTCCAGCCTGCAATGTCGACATCGTTTGTCGATGATGTCGAACGGACCGTCTCTGCTGGGGCCCGGCTTGTCAGTTCCCGACCCGCGTCCTTTCTCGAAGGGGGGCTGCTCGTCTCGGAACCGGTGCACATAGGTTTTGGGAAGATGGCCATCGACGCCGATACCGCTCTCGAAGGCTGGGGCCGAGTTACGGCTCTATATGCCTTCGGCGAAAACGGCGAGCAGCTGATGGCTGTGGGGGGCGAAGGCCGGACCACGCTCGTGCCACTTGTTGACGGAGGGCTAGGACGAACACGGTTCGAGTTTGAGCTGCCGATCCGGGTTGCCGGCTTCGCTTGGGATGGCCGGCTGCTTTGGGTTGTCGGTAGTGAGCTCACTGCATCCCCGGTCGACGATTACCGGTGGGAGGACCTGCGTGGGGGCCGCTATGCAGGCGTCGACCCGCTCAACGGCCAGATGGTCGTGCAAGGCGACCTGCCCGATGACGTCGCGTGGGGCAACGGTGGCGTGCCGGTGGTCATGTCGCAGGGGTGTCTCTGTGCGGTGGGCAGGACAGGACGCCTCCACTGGTTGGTCGATCCCGGCACAAGCCGTTTTGTCTCCACGGCCTCGCTCGCCGAAACGTCGCTTGGCATCGGTCACGCTGCCGCCGTCGGCGATCGCGTCCTCTACGGATTCAACCGCGGCGGGTACCGTCTGTACGAATCACGTTCGAGGTATCCGAGCCGTAGAGCTTGAAGTGCTCATAGGGAACGAACCGTCGTCGGCCGGCGCGCACGTCGTCGAGGAGGGCGTCGATGGATTCCGTCAGCGCGTCCACCTGGCCGCTCAACCGCTTCAGAAGCGGGCTCAAATCGCTTCCATTGTTGGACGCTGTGCCGGCGGCTCGATGAGCTCGGTCTAGACGGATTGCCAACACCGAAAGTCGGTCGAATGCCATGGCAGGGCTCTCGGTCGAAAGGGTCGCTGTCGGCGACTGGACCAGCGCCCTGTCAATGACGACGTCGACGCGCTCGACTAGACCGTGGCGCTCCATATTCAGTCGATCGATCGATCGCTTGGCTGTTGCGACGGCGAAATCCTCCGCCTCGGGATCCCTAGTGAGGTCCTCGAGGTCCCACTGCGCCAGATTCGAGCGGAGAAGCTCGAGTAGCAACTGCACCAGTTCGTCTGGGTTGGGTGTGGTTGCGTTGGGTGTGGTTGCGTTGGGTGTGGTTGCGTTGGGTGTGGTTGCGTTGGGTGTGGTTG
>Ga0187783_10003286_pt1 | contig 11929 bp, 8 predicted proteins | sample 1015_SJ02_MP02_2_FD_132471 | JGI IMG/M metagenome (GOLD analysis project Ga0187783, IMG submission 132471) | Tropical peat soil microbial communities from peatlands in Department of Meta, Colombia - 1015_SJ02_MP02_20_MG | ecosystem: Environmental > Terrestrial > Soil > Wetlands > Peat | place... | reverse complement strand
CCGACCGGCGTAGCCGTAGCCTCGCGCGCGCGGTCGAGATACCTCTCGAGCTCGACGAGCGGCAGGTCGCCGCGGAACAGCACCTCGTTGCCGATCAGCACCCGTACGACGTTCTGGTGTGCCTCCGCCAGCTCGATCACCGTCTTCAGCTGCTCCTCGTTCTTGTCGCGGTGATCGTCGAGCCAGGCGCCGAGTGCGACGTTCAGGTCGTGGTTCTCGGCGAGCTCGGGCACGTCGGCGAGCGTGCTGCCGACCGAGTAGGTGCGCACCGCGTTCACCTTGCCCTCGAGCAACGTCAGGTCGGCGTCGATCTCGGCGTCGGTCGGCATCTCGAGGTGCGTCGGGTCCTCGTTGGCGCGAAACGGCGAGAACGCGAAGCCCTGGATGCGCGACGGCCACGGCGGCTCGCGGGTCGGACGATTGAGATAGGCCCAGACTGCGAAGGTGAGGGTGGCGAACAACGCCGCGATCAGCACACTTCCGAGTGTCTTCATGTAAGGCGGCGGTGCCCCTACCAGCTGCCGGTGTTGGCCATCGACTTCCACGGCTCGGCGGGGCTAAGCGCGGCGCCCTTCTGCAGCAGCTCGATCGAGATGTTGTCGGGCGAGCGCACGAACGCCATGTGGCCGTCGCGCGGCGGGCGCAGGATGGTCACGCCGTGATCACGCAGACGCTGGCAGGTGGCGTAGATGTCATCGACCGCGTAGGCGAGATGGCCGAAGTTGCGCCCACCGCCGTAGACCTCCGGCTCCCAGTTGTGGGTGAGCTCGACCTGCGCGCTCTCATCGCCCGGAGCGGCGAGGAACACCAGCGTGTAGCGCCCCTGCGGGTAGTCCCTGCGCGACAGCTGCTTGAGGCCGAGAGCGTCACAGTAGAACTTCACTGACGCGTCGATGTCGGTGACGCGGACCATCGTATGCAGGTACTTCATGCAGAGCCTCGGGTGTTGCGTCCGTTGCGCGTTCAGGAGCGCGGCAGGATGCCGAGCGAGCGCTCGACGTGCGCGGCATCGTAGAGCTTGCCACCCTTCATCACCACGTCCACCTTGTCGATGTCGCTCATGTTGCGCGACGGATCGCCGTCGACCAGGATCAGGTCCGCCAGTTTGCCCGCGGCGATGACGCCGCGCTGCCCGTTGGCCCCGATCACCGTCGCGGAAGTGAGCGTCGCCATGCGCAACACTTCGGCCGGCGCGATGCCGGCGCGCACATAGAGCTCGAGCTCGTGATGCAGTTCGTAGCCCGCCATCGAGTCGGTGCCCGGGATGATCGTGACCCCGGCGTCGTGGAGCCCCTTGAGGAGCTGCAACATGGCCGGGAAGGCCGCGCGGTACTGCGCCTCCTCGCCCTTGGGTACGGTGAGCGCTCCGGATACCAGGCTGCGCCGCACCTGTGCCGGCAGGCGCGGTGCGATCCCTTCCAGGCCCGGGGTGAGTGCCGCCGGATCGCCGCAGAACATGGCCTCGAAGATGTTCATGGTGGGATCGAGCACCGTGTGGTGGCGCGCGAGATAAGTGATGAACTCGCGCACTTGCGGCTTGTCGGGCCCGAGATCGCGCGCATGCTCGGCTACGGCCGTGAAGCGGTTCATGTTGCGCGTCTCCTTCACCGTGTCGAAGAGGAAGTCGAGAACGATGAAGTTGAGGTGCTGGATCTCGTCCGCGCCGGCATCCACGAACTGCTGCGCGCTCATGAACGCCGGCACGTGGCCGCTCACCCGCAGCCCGTGCGCGTGCGCCTCGGCGGCGATCACCGGCACGATCGGCGGCGGCACCGAGGAGTAGATCTTGATCTGCCCGTAGCCGTGGGCCGCGTACCAGTCGACGTCCGCGACCGCCTGCTCGGCCGTATCGATGCGCATCTTGGTCGGCCCGGCAAAGGGTCCGGTACCGTCGATGATGCCGGACTTCCAAACCCGCGGCCCGAGCTCGGTACCGGCGTCGAAGCGCGCCACACGCTCAAGGAACTCGTCGGTGTCGTTCGCCATGTCGCGCGCGCTGGTGACGCCGTTGGCGATGTCGAGCGTGCCGGTGTTGTCGCCGAAGTGCTGGTGGTTGTCCCACAGGCCCGGCATCAGGAAGCGGCCGTGCGCGTCGATCACTTCCGTCTCGGCCGCTGCCTGAATCTCGGCGTCGGGGGCGACGCGCACGATGTGCTCACCGCGCACCAGCACGCTCGTCCCGGGTGTTACGGTCAGATCGCGCGGGTCGAACAGACGCGCATCGCGAATCAGGACGTCGTGCGTGGGCACGCGGGTCTCATCGCTTGCCACGCGCGCCGACCAGGCATCGGTCGCCTGCCGCTGCGCCGCGAGCATCTGCGGCAGCAGCGCCGCCTGCCCCGCCGGCAGCAGCGAGAACCAGCTCCCGGCTATCGCCGCAGTGCCCTCGCCCGTGAGCCAAACCGGGTTCGGCGAGAGGTCGAGGCCGACCAGCATGTACAGCTTCATTGCGGTGGCGCCCGGCAGCGGCCCGACCTCCTCGATGGTCGCCTCGCCCGCCGGCAGCAGCGGCAGGCGGTGCTGCGGCGCCTTGAGCAGCGCGCGGGCCAGCACTCCCCAGATCTCCGGAGGCGGGTTCATGGGAACGTAGAACGCCTCGCCGCTCACTGCCCGGTCGCCCTGCTCCGAGCGGTTGTGCCAGGTGGCGCGTCCGGCGGCGAGACGGAAGCTCTCGGTGACCTTCACCTTCACGTAGTCGTTGCCCGCACCCTGGTACTCGACCGGCACGCCGGCGGCATCGAGTTTCCAGGTCGCGACGATGTGATCGCCGCGTCCGCGGTCGTTGAAGGAAAACTCGGCGCGCGTCGCAACGCCCTCGGTGGCGATCGTCTGCGAGCCGGCCGGGTTGCCCATAATGCGGATCTCGTCCTGCTGCGTGCCCGCGGCCGGTGCGGCGGCGGCGCATAGGCCCACGGGCGCCAGCAGCAGAAGTGGCAGCAGCGCAGGGCGGTCGTGGACGGAGTTCATCGGGCACCTCGTTTCAATCATCCCTGGACCGCGGAACTTGAAGTGATCCGGTCGTCAGAACATCTCCGACGGCCCCGGCGTCTTGATGTCCACTTTGCGACGCGAGGGAATGAATTCGCCGGTGATCATGTCCTCATAGCTCTGTCCGGGTCCCACCATCGGGTAGACGCCGGCGTCCGGGTCGATCATGACCTCGAGGAACGCAGGTCCCGCGAAGGCGAGGAACTCGCTCACCACGCGCGGCACGTCCGCCTTGTGCTCGAGGCGCACGGCGTAGCGAAAGCCGTCCGCCTGTGCAGCCTTGACGAAGTCCTTCTTGTGGAGCGACTTGTCGCTCGCCGACAGCCGCCCCTTGAAGAAGAGCTTCTGCCATTGCTTGACCATACCGTCGCCGAAATTGTTGAGCACCACCACCTTGACCGGCAGGTCGTAGGTGGTGGCGGTCTCGAGCTCACCGATGTTCATGCGGATGCTCGAATCGCCGTCGACGTCGATCACCAGCCGCTGCGGGCAGGCGACCTGCGCACCGATTGCGGCGGGGAGGCCAAAGCCCATCGTTCCCATGCTGCCGGAGGTGAGCCACAGTCGCGGTGAAGTGAAATCACAGTACTGCGCCGTCCACATCTGGTGCTGCCCCACCCCGGTGGTGATGATGGCCTCGCCGCGCGTGTGGCGGTTGATCTCCTCGAGCACGTAGTACGGCTGGATCAGCGGGCTCGCACGGTCGTAGTTCATCGCGTGGCGGCGCTTCAACTCGGTCAGCTCGCCGAGCCAGGGAGCCAGGTCGCGCCGAAACTTAAGCTCGCGGCCGCCAGCGGTCAGCGCGTGCAGCGCCTCGGCGAGGCGCCCCACGTGGCTCCAGTGCACGCGCTTGACCTTGTTCACTTCCGCGCGGTCGACGTCGAGGTGGGCGATACGCCGCGCGTTCCTGGCGAACTTGTCCGGCACGCCTGCGACCCGGTCATCGAAACGCGCTCCGACGGCGATCAGGAAGTCGCAATCGTCGACCGCGTAATTGGCGAAAGCGGCGCCGTGCATGCCGAGCATGCGCATGGCGAGAGGGCTCTGGGTGTCGACCGCACCGATGCCCATGAGTGTGGTGACGACCGGCACGCCGAAGGTGGTCGAGAACTCGCCGAGCGCCGCTGCGGCGTTGCCGTTGATCACGCCGCCGCCCGCGTATATCAGCGGCCGCGCGGATTCGCCCAGCATGGCAAAGAAGCGCGCCGCGGCTTCCCGGTCGATGCCGGCGTGCTCGAGCTCGTTCATGCGGCGGCGATAGCCGGGTATCGGCAGCAGCCCTTCGCCGCGGAAAGGGCCCTCCCAGTTCTGCACGTCCTTCGGCACGTCCACCACGACCGGGCCCGGACGCCCCGTGCGGGCGACCTCGAAAGCGGTGCGGACCGTGCTTTCGAGCTTTTTGGGGTCCGTGACGAGGAAGATATGTTTGGCGACGGCACCCATCATCGTCGGCACCGGGGCCTCCTGAAAGGCGTCGGTCCCGATCGCGGCCGTCGAGACTTGACCCGAAATTACGACAATCGGCACCGAATCTGCCGTGCAATCGCGCACCGGCGTAACAGTATTCGTGGCGCCCGGCCCGGAGGTCACGAGGCAAACCCCGACCCGGCCGCTGGCACGCGAGTAGCCGGCGGCCATGAATCCGGCCCCCTGCTCGTTCGCCGGCACGATCAGCGGGATCTGTGGCCGCCCGGCGCGGGCGCATTGCTCGTTGTAGAGGAATACCGCGTCGTAGGTCGGCAGGATCGCCCCGCCGCTGTAGCCAAAAATCGCCGTCACCCCTTCGTCGGCGAGCACCTGCATGATCATGCGAGCCCCGCTCATGCGCGTCCCGGCGAGGGGATGTGCGACCGCACGGGGTCGAGTCACGGTATCGCTCATGCGGGCTGTGCGGGGCGGCTCGTGGAGGAGAAGGAAGGACGCAGGCGCCACCGAGCCTAACAGCTTGGCCTCAGGCGGGCCAATCAGGGCCTCCGGGGTCGGCGCGCCGCGGCTCAGCGCGTGGGCCAAGCACGCGGCGATCCGATATTCTGACAAGCGGCGCGGCCGCCGCGCGCCGCTTTCTCCGTCCCTAAGCCCATGCGTCACATCATCGCCATCCTGCTGCAGAACGAAGCCGGCGCGCTCACCCGCGTCGCCGGCATGTTCTCGACCCGCGGCTATAACATCGAGTCGCTGTCGGTCGCCCCCACGGACGATCCCACCGTCTCGCGGCTAACGCTGGTCACCAAGGGATCCGACCAGGTGATCCAGCAGATCGCCAATCAGCTGAACAAGCTCATCGATGTCGTCAACGTGCTCGACATGACGCGCGGCGAGCATCTTGAGCGCGAGCTGGTGCTGCTGAAGCTGCGGCTCGATCCCGCGAATACCGATACGGTGCGCGGGCACGTGGTGCGCAGCGGCGGCCGCGTGCTCGAGCCGGCGGTCGACGGCTTCATCGTCGAGCTCACCGCCAGCGAAGCCGAGGTCAACGGCTTCATCAGCGAGCTCGGGCGGCACGCGACACTGCTCGAGGTGGTCCGCAGCGGTGCGCTCGGCATCAGCCGCAGCGCCCGGCCGGTACGGGCGAAGCCGGCCGCGGCCCCGGCCGCCGGCTGAGACGGCGCGAGCAACCCGCGACGAGATGCGTGCTCAGGGCACGAGCACCGTCGAGCCCGTGGTGCGCCGCCCCTCGAGATCGCGGTGCGCGTCGGCGGCACGGCGCAACGGGTATTTCTGGCCGATGACCACGCGCACCTTCCTGGAGCGCACTGCAGAGAACAGCTCGCGGGCGGCCGCCTCGAGCTCCTTACGCGTGCCGATGTAGCTGAACAGCTGCGGGCGGGTGAGAAACAGCGAGCCGCGCTTGGTGAGCTCGAGCGGCTCGATGGCGGGCACGGGGCCCGACGCGTTGCCGAAGGTTACCATCATGCCGAGCCGCCGCAGACAGTCGAGCGACTCCATGAAGGTGTCCTTGCCGACCGCATCGTAGACCACCGCGACGCCCTCGCCGCGCGTCAAAGCCTTCACTCCCGCGACCAGCTCGTCGCGTCCGGAGATCAGCACGTGGCGGCAGCCGTGGCGGCGGGCCACCTCGGCCTTGGCGTCGCTCCCGACCACTCCGATGACCTTCGCCCCGAGCGCGTGCGCCCACTGACAGAGGATCAGGCCGACACCGCCGGCCGCGGCGTGCACAAGGATGGTGTCGCCGCGTTTGACGCGATAGGTGCGGCGGATGAGGTAGTGGGCCGTGAGTCCCTTGAGCATGAGCGCGGCGGCCTGCTCGTCCGAGATCCCGCGCGGCACCCGCACCACCCGTTCGGCCGGCACGTTGCGCAGCTCGCTGTAGGCCCCCGGCAGCGGGTACACGTAGGCGACGCGCTCGCCGACCTTGAGGCCCCGCACGCCACGCCCGAGAGCGGTGATGACGCCGGCGGCCTCACGTCCGAGACCGCTCGGCAGGGTCACCGGGTAAAGGCCGGTGCGGTCGTACACGTCAATGTAATTGACCCCGATCGCAGTGTGACGGATCTGCACTTCCTGCGGACCGGGCTCACCCGGCTCGAGCTCCTCGGTGCGCAGCACCTCGGGCCCACCATTGGCATTGAAACGGATGGCGATCGGCATGGGCGAAGCATAGCCCGCGCGGCGCGAGCGCCCAAGCGCAGCGCGAGCGCCACAGGTGAAATCCTACAGGGCGGCGTCGTCGGTTTCGCCGGTGCGGATGCGGATGACGCGCTCGATATCGGTGATGAAGATCTTGCCGTCGCCGACCTTGCCGGTCTTGGCGGATTTGATGATCGCCTCGATGACCTGGTCGACCAGCTCGCCGCGCACGGCGACCTCGATGCGCGTCTTCGGCACGAAATCGACCACGTACTCGGCGCCGCGGTAGAGCTCGGTGTGGCCGCGCTGGCGCCCGAAGCCTTTCACCTCGGTGACGGTCATTCCAGAGACGCCGATGTCCGAGAGCGCGGCGCGTACATCGTCGAGCTTGAACGGCTTGATGATCGCTGTGACCAGTTTCATGAGCGCACTCTCCGCCGCTGACGGGCCGGCGCGGATGATTTTGCAGTTTTCATGCCATGCAGTGGAATAGGGGCAAACCGCCGTTCCAGCCCGGCGCGCCTGCCCCAGGCACGCGCATTGTGCACCACGCCGGAGCGCACCGCCGCAGTGCCTGCCCCGTTGCGGTGCGGCGACGGCCACGCCTCATGGGCTATCCTTTCCGGGCGATGTATCAGCAGATCGTTATCGCGGGAGGCGGCCAGGCGGCCGCGCAGACCGTCGATACACTCCGCCGCAAGGGTTTCACGGGAAAGCTGACGGTGGTCGGCGAGGAGCCGTGGCTTCCCTACCAGCGCCCGCCGCTGTCGAAGAAGTATCTCGCCGGTGCGCTCGAGCGCGAGCGGCTGCTGCTGCGCCCGGCGCAGTTCTATGCCGAGCACCACGTGGACGTTGTGACCGGCCGGCGCGTCGTGGAGATCCTGCGCCGCGAGCAACGCGTCCGCCTCGACGATGGCGCGCTCCTCGCCTACGACGCGCTGGTGCTCGCCACCGGCAGCCGGCCGCGCATCCTGCCGGTTCCGGGTGCCGAGCTCTCCGGGGTGCACTTCCTGCGTACGCTCGCCGATGCCGACCGCATCCGCGCCGAGTGCACTCGCGGGAGGCGCCTGGTGGTGATCGGCGGCGGCTACATCGGCCTCGAGGTCGCCGCCAGCGCGCACGAGCTCGGGCTCGAGGTGACCGTCCTGGAGATGGCCGACCGTGTCATGAATCGCGTGACCTGCGGGCAACTGTCCGCATTCTACGAGTCCGAGCACGCGCGCCACGGTGTGCGGATCCTGTGCGACGAGAAGGTGCGCGCGCTTGCCGGCGATAACCGCACCGGCCGGGTGCGCGCGGTGCTGACCGAGAACGGTGCGGAGCATCCGGCCGACGTGGTGATCGTCGGTGTCGGCGTGCTGCCCGTCGACGAGCTCGCCGCCGACGCCGGCCTCAGCTGCGACAATGGCATCGTCACCGACGAGTGCTGCCGCACCGCCGATGAGGCGATCTGGGCGGCGGGCGACTGCGCCAACCATCCGAGCCGCCATTATGGGCGGCGTTTGCGGCTCGAGTCGGTCGACAACGCCTTCGAGCAGGGTATGACCGTGGCCCTGAACCTGCTCGGCACGGCCACCCCCCACGACAAAGTGCCGTGGTTCTGGTCCGACCAGTACGACCTCAAGCTCATCATCGTCGGCGTCTGCACCGGCTTCGACACCCTGGTGACGCGCGGCGCTGCCGCGGCACGCAGCTTCAGCGTCTGCTACCTGCGGGGCGGCGAGCTGATCGCGCTCGACAGCGTGAACGCACCGAAGGACCAGATGGCCGCGCGCCGGCTGATCGCGGCGCATGCGCGACCGAACCTGGACAAGCTCGTTGATCCGTCGGTCGCACTCAAGGATACCTTGTGACGGCCAAACGTATGGCGCGACTTTCGCCGCGCCGCTGCGCACGCAGTCCCGTCACAACCTCCAGGCCGCCCCCGCGTGATCAGTGCGGCTGATCGACGCGCGTCTGGTCGGTGATCCAGTTCACTTCCCAGCTCTCGCCGCCGTCCTGTGAGAACGCCTGCTCGAAGTGCGGAGAATTCGACTCGGTTTTCGACCAGATGAAGCGGATCAGAACGGTGCGGCCGTTCAGCGTGTCCATGCCGTAAAACTCGCCCACGCCGTCCCTGAACTTTCCGATCTGCGGCGCCACGATCTTGCCGTCGCGGCTGTTCGCCCAGTACAGGCTCCACTCTTTGGTAGCGGGGTTGTAGAGCCGCAGGGTAAGGCCCTCGAGGCGGCCCGCCGCACCGTTGGTCTCGAATTCCTCGAGCTGCGCTCGTCCATCCCAGACCTTGCGTGTCGCCGAGGTACCGTCGAAACGCACCCACTCCTTCGAGCCGGTGAGTGGATGCATGAGCTTCCGCAGGTGAATGTTCCAGGATCCGATCTCGAAATCGAAGTCATGCTGGCCGTCGCGCTCGGCGGCGGCAGGCGGCGCGCCCGTCTTCGCGCTGCCGGCGGACTGGGCGCGGGCACCGGCCGGGTACATTGCCAGCGCCATCCAGCCCAGCAACAAGACAGTCATGCAACTCAGTTTCGACATGCTTCGATCCTCCCACCTCAGCGCAGCACCAGCAGAAGATCCTTGGCCTCCACCGCCTGCCCCGACCGCACCAGCACCTCGGCGACTTCGGCCGCGACTTCGGCGCGCACCGCGGTCTCCATCTTCATCGCCTCGAGCGTCAGCAGCACCTGGCCGCGCTCGACACGCGCTCCGGGCACAGCCGAGACGACCGCGACCACCCCGGGCATCGGCGCGCCGATGTGGCAGGCATTGCCGGCTTCCATCTTGCGCGGCGGCGGCCGTTGCGACACCCGGCTGCGGTCGGCCACGCGCACCGAGCGCGGCTGCCCGTTGAGCTCGAAGAATACGGTGCGCGTGCCGTCCTCGTGCGGCTCGCTCAGCGCGACGTAGCGGACGATGAGCGTCTTGCCGCGCTCGAGATCGACGCTGATCTCCTGTCCCGGCTCGAGGCCGTAGAAGAACACCGGCGTCGGCAGGATCGAGGCGTCGCCGTACTGAGCGCGCTCACGCGCGTACTCCGCCCATACTCGCGGGTACATGAGGTGCGAGGCCAGATCCTCGTCGGTCACCGCTCGCGGCAGCTGCGGCGCGAGCGCCGCGCGCTCGGCGGCGAAATCGGCCGGCGCGAGTCCTGCGCCGGCGCGCCCGCAGAGCGGCTGCGCGCCCTTCAGCACCTTGCGTTGCAACGCCTCGGGAAAGCCGCCGTAGGGCTGTCCGAGCTCGCCGCGAAAGAACTGCACCACCGATTCGGGGAACGCCACCGAAATCGCCGGATCGAGAATCTGCGCGGAGGTGAGCCCGTGCGTCACCATGAGCAGCGCGAGGTCGCCGACCGCCTTGGAGGTCGGGGTGACCTTGATGATGTCGCCAAAGAGCGCGTTGACGTCCGCGTAGGCACGGGCCACCTCCGGCCAGCGGCTCTCGTCGATGCCGAGCGCGCGCGCCTGCTCGCGCAGGTTGGTGTACTGGCCGCCGGGCATACCGTGCACGTAAACCTCGGAAGCGCCCGCGCGCACGTCACTCTCGAACGCCGCGTACTGGCGGCGTACTTGCTCCCAGTAGACGGAGATGGCGCGCAGCTGCTGCGGATCGATGCCGCTGTCACGCGCACCAAAGCGCAGCGCTTCGACCAGCGAGCCGAGATTCGGCTGCGAGGTGAGGCCGCTCATCGCATCGATGGCGCCATCGACTGCGTCCGCTCCGGCCTCGATCGCCGCCAGCACGCTCGCCGCGCCGATGCCGCTGGTGTCGTGCGTGTGGAAGTGCACCGGCAGCCCGATCTCCTGCTTCAGCGCCTTGACCAGCGTGTAGGCGGCGCGCGGCCGCGCCAGCCCCGCCATGTCCTTGATGGCGAGCACGTGGGTGCCGGCGCGCTCGAGCTCGCGCGCCAGCCCGAGGTAGTACTCGAGCGTGTACTTCTTCTCGCGCGGGTCGCTCAGGTTTCCGCTGTAGCAGATGGCCGCCTCGCAGAGCTTGCCGGCCTCGCACACCGCATCGATCGACACGCGCATGTTCTCCACCCAGTTGAGCGGGTCGAAGATGCGGAACAGGTCGATGCCGGCGGCAGCGGCGCGGGCGATGAAAAAGCGCACGACGTTGTCGGGATAGTTGGTGTAGCCGACGCCGTTCGCCCCACGCAGCAGCATCTGCAGCAGCAGATTCGGCAGCCGCGCGCGCAGTGCCGCGAGCCGCTCCCACGGGTCCTCGCGCAGGAAGCGCAGCGCCACATCGAAAGTCGCGCCGCCCCAGCACTCGACCGAGAACAGCGCAGGCAAAAGGCTCGCGTAGTAAGGCGCGATGGCCACCATGTCGAAGGTGCGCATGCGCGTCGCGAGCAGCGACTGGTGGGCATCGCGCATCGTCGTGTCGGTGAGCAGCACGCGCTCCTCGGCGAGCATCCAGCGCGCAAACGCCCGCGGGCCAAGCTCGGCGAGCTTCTGCCGCGTGCCGGGCGGGGGCGAGGGCAGCGGGCCCGGCGGCAACCGCGGCGGCCCGACCTGCGCCGGGCGCGGGCGGCCCCTGACCTCGGGGTTGCCGTTGACGATGGTCGCGCCGAGGCAGCTCAGGATGCGCGTCGCGCGGTCGCGGCGGGCGGGCGGGCGAGTGAGCTCGGGCGTCTCCTCGATGAAGCGCGTGGTGTACTCGCCGCGCGCGAAGCGCGGATGGCTAATGAGCGCGTCGAGGAAGCGCAGGTTGGTCGCCACACCGCGGATGCGAAACTCCGCCAGCGCGCGGTGCATGCGCGCGATGGTCTCCTCGGGCGTCGGCGACCAGGCGGTCACCTTGACGAGCAGCGAGTCGTAAGAGCGCGTGATGATGGCGCCGGTGTAGGCAGTGCCGGCGTCGAGGCGGATACCGAAGCCGGCGGGACTGCGGTAGGCAGCGATCTTGCCGAAATCGGGAATGAAGTTGTTCTCCGGGTCCTCGGTGGTGATGCGGCACTGGAGGGCGTGCCCGGCGATACGGATCTGCTCCTGCGACGGAATGCCGCTCTCCCCCGTGCCGATGCGCGCACCGCCGGCGATGCGGATCTGAGCCTTCACCAGGTCGATGCCGGTCACCTCCTCGGTGACCGTGTGCTCGACCTGGATGCGCGGATTTACCTCGATGAAATAGCAGCGGCCGCTGTCGGCATCCTGCAGGAACTCCACCGTGCCGGCGTTGCGGTAACGCGCGGCGCGGCCGATGGCGAGCGCCGCCGCGGTGAGCGCCTCGCGCTCCTGCGCGCCGAGAAACACGGCCGGCGCGCGCTCGACCACTTTCTGGTGGCGGCGCTGCGCGCTGCAGTCGCGCTCGAAGAGGTGCACCAGGTTGCCGTGATCATCGCCGAGTATCT
>Ga0187783_10003285_pt1 | contig 11933 bp, 5 predicted proteins | sample 1015_SJ02_MP02_2_FD_132471 | JGI IMG/M metagenome (GOLD analysis project Ga0187783, IMG submission 132471) | Tropical peat soil microbial communities from peatlands in Department of Meta, Colombia - 1015_SJ02_MP02_20_MG | ecosystem: Environmental > Terrestrial > Soil > Wetlands > Peat | place... | reverse complement strand
CTCAACAGCACATCGAAGCCCATCCGCGCGCACACGGCTTCGATCGTGTCCTGGTCTTGGTTCGAAAACGGCTGCCGGCTGACGAGAATGGTCGCGATTCCCAGTGGTACCCCATCTTCAATCCGCGGACCGTTTCTGCGAACAATGATGAGATGGCTCCGCACGTCATCAATTCCCTTCTGCCGTAACGCCGCGCCCGCTAGCGCCGTCACGCGATACACTTCGCCGGATTCTTCCTGAAAGCTCCATCGCGAGACGGAGAGGACTCCGTGCGGCGTCAGATGCGCGATGAAACTGCGCCATGCTTCCAGCGTGTACAGTGAGTTTTCGGAAAAGACGAACGCGCCGGACGTCGTCGCCGCCCAAGTGTCGATCATTGAAATCTGGATGACGTTGAAATTCTCTTGCGAGCGCGTGATGTAGCTTCGCGCCTCGTCGTTGACGAATTTCACGTTTGGCAGCCGGTCGAGGTGCCCGGTGAATTCGCCATACTTCCCGTTCAGCATCTTCAGGATGTCCGGGTTCAGTTCGACCGCCAGGACGGATTTCGCTCCGAACGACAACGCGGAGAGAACATCTCGTCCGCCGCCCGCTCCCACGATCAGATCTTTGCCGTGCGGGCGAATCTGGTACGCCATGTTCGTTACGTCGTACTTCAAATACTCGATCGGCGCGAAGTCGCCGTCGAACTTCGTCATCACCGTGTACGCGCTTGCATCAATGTCCAGCGCCAGTTGTGGCGTCGCGTCCGTGGGGGCATTCGCGCTCAAGCCCCAGCCGAACGGGTGCGAAAGCGTGGGCAAGTCATAAAACACGCGGACGCGCGAGAACGAATTCCACTTCTCATAGAGCGGCGCTTCCTTCTTTTCGCCCTTGAACCAAACCAGCCGCAGCAGCGGATGCCCGCGCAGTGCAAAGCCCGTCTGAACGCAGGCCAGCGTGAAAAATAGGCCGCAGGCGATCCACTCGACGCGCAGCCATCGCGAATGCCCTTCAGAACCGAGGAAAATTGCACTGATACTGGCAAGAAACGCGACGACGAACACCGCTCCCGCCGCATCCGTCGGGCCCAGCGTATAAATCAGCAAAATACAGCCCAGTGCCGCACCCGTCAGATCCGCCGCATAAATCTTCCCGATGTGCTTCGGAAAGCGCGTCAAGGCCAGGCATACGCAGACTCCGCTCATCACAAAAGGAATCGAGATCACTGTGTACGTGAAGACAATCGACGCGATGCCCCTCAGCGTCATCTCGGGCAGAAACGCCACGTTCGCGTGCGCCACAAAACTGAGAATCGCCGCCACCGCGAACAGCAGCGCGAACCGCGCCATGTGTTCCTTTGTACGCTCGATGATGAAAAATCCCGGGAACACGTATACAAGGGTCGCGCCCACGCTTAGCCCGAACATCGCCACCGATATCGCAACAAATGCGAAGTGGTACCACATTGTCACGCTGAAGATCCGCGTCAACAGCACTTCGAACATCAGCGTCGCGAGCGTGACGAAAAACACTCCCGCGTACGTCCGCTTCGTCGGCGCTTGGATCAGGTTCGGCATGGACCGAGAGCCTCCATTCGTGGGCCGTGGGAAGGGAGACCGTTTCCCGCGAAGATTGGCTGGGCTTTCGAAGTTGTGCGCCGAGCGGCGCCGCGAGTGCGAAAAAAGTGTTGGCGTCAGCTCAACGTTGTTGCGCGTTCAAGCCGCGGTGGTTGCGAGAGCCGCACTGGACTTCCGGGCCGGAAAGTGGGCGCGTATCCACGCGATGATCCCGTAACACGTCATGATTACGATGAGAGGATCGATTGGGTGCCGGAACGCCAGCCGCGCGTGTGTGATGTAGTAGGGAATGGGGAAAATTATGATCGCGATCAGCAACGGCATCACATCGAGTCCCTTGCCGTTCTGCCACGCATACACAAAGCCCAAGATCATCAAGGCGGTCAGCGGGCCGTTGAAAGACACGTTGACGAGATCACTTCGCTTCCAGACGCCCGTCCACATGTAGGCCACGCGGCGGAGGAAGATCGTGGCGCAGAACCCAGGATTTTCTCGAATGAAATTCAACGTCTCGACTTTCTTCGCATCCATGAACTTGATTTCACCGAGCTGCATCCACTGCGCGTATTCGCTGGCGTTCTTGAACGGATGAGCCGACTCGAACGGCTCCGGAATTGACGCGTCGCCGTTGTTCCCGACGTGCAACTCGAGCCAGAAATTGTCGCGGAATGGGATGAAGCGGCGGAACGTCTCGTAATTTCGGATCGTCCATGGCGTGGCAATGGCGATGAACACAAGCGCGGAAGCAAGCGCCGGCTTGAACCATTCGAGGCCCAGCTTCGTCCGCCGGTAAACCACCCAGGCGGCGAGAAACGGCAGCGTCCCGAGCACGGCTGGGCTCGCGAGACCCTGCAGCCCCCACAGCCCGCCCCACAGTATCCAATCGCGAAGCCGCTTGCTCTCGATCAATTCGCAGGTCATCCACCAGATGAACGCGGCAATCATGCAGCTCAGCGTGTTTTCCCAAAGACGATCCACCGCGAGGTGAATCGAATACGGGAACCAGCACCACGTCCATCCGCACGCAATTGCCACCCTTTTGTCGAATAAAAGCGTAGCCAGCCAATAAACGGGGAAACAAGTGAGCGCGGCGAAGAGGCAGTTCAGCGAAAGCATGAAGTAAGCCGCTCCCGCCGTATATTCTCCGAAAAGTTTCATCGCAATCGCGCAGAGCGACGGATAGATGGGCGCGACTTCCGCCGTCGGGCCAGTCGCCTCGTACAGCGGGTCCGCAAAGCCTTTTCCTTCCGCCAGCGCGCGTCCGATGTGCCCCATTTCGCCGCCGAACGCCCAGTGATCGTGGTCCACCGGCGTCTCGGCCGGCAGATAATCGGGAATCACTCGGGCCGCCATGATCAGCCGGAACAACAGCGCGATGACAAACATCCAGCGCACCGACGAAGCGCCCGCCCACACTCTCGACAACCATCCGTGCGCATCCGCACCGGAAACGTGCAGATGCGTATGAAGACTTCGCTCAGACATTTCGAGCTCCCTCTAGCACACCGTTTAAGAATTTGACTGGGCGGTTCAGGCTATTTGTTCGATTGCGCGCGAACTTCCATCGGCACCGGCTTGGGTATGGGCACGCTCTGCCTCGGCGGCGCGGCGATTCTGCGCCGCGGCGCGGGCTTCGATCGCGAAAGATGCGAGAGGCACGCGAGAAATTCCAGTTTGTCGCGGAATGTCAGCTTGGACTGGCCGTACGCTCGAGCTGGAAACGGCAACGGAATCTCCGCGTACGACGAACTTCGGCGAAGCAGTTCGCACAAAAACCACGATTGAAACGAGTAGCCACGCGTCGAATGCGGCACGCGCTCGAAGCTCGGCACGATTTCCGTCCGGATGCACCGGAATCCGGAAGTGCAATCGGTCACCGGCGGAATTCCGCCGAACCATCGCACGAGTTTCGTTCCGGCGAGACTGATGAGTTTCCGGTGCCACGGCAAACCGGCCAAATCCGACGAGTGCGCAAACCGCGAGCCGATCACCACATCGCAGCCTTCGTTGCAACGCTGTATGAACCGCGGCAAGTACGCGGGATCATGCTGGAGGTCGGCGTCCATCTGAAGAATGAGTTCCGGCGAGAGCGCGGAAATCGCGTAGTTGATGCCACGCTTGTAAGCAGCGCCGAGGCCCTTTTTGTCGCCCGTAATCAAATGCAGCCGCGGGTAGTGCAGCATCGTGTGCTGGACAATTTCGCCCGTGCCGTCCGGCGAATTGTCGTCCACCACGAGTACGTGCAGCTCGTGACTCGGAATGTTGCCTGCTTCGCGAAAAATGAGGGGCAGGAGCCGGGGTAGATTCTCAGCCTCGTTATACGTTGGAAGAACGATGCATGCGATGGCTCGATCCGAATAATGTTTGTACGGTGTCAAAATGCCCCCTCAACCCTCTCGCTGGATATGGAAGTCCGGGATCCCGTTCACTCCCTGGTCTTCGTCGCCGAGCGGGCCGGAGCGCCTCGGCTTCACAAAAATCCTCACTCATATAAATGGGCTGACGGTCGCGCTCCTCGCCTGGGGCAACCGGTTCTGTGTCGAGGAAACGGCACGGATGCTGTGTGCCGCCAATATTCTCTACCTCGCACTTCGCACATGAGATGCGAGTCGCGTTACGGCGGTGACACCATGCACGGGTCTGCTCTCAACGCACGCCACGATGCTTACGATGCAGATTTTCGGCCGCGCGATGCAAGCCTACGGTGAAGAACTGTTGACGCATACGGTATTTCTCCGATATGAGGCTCGGAAAGATATAAACGATTGGTAACTTCAGGTGTCCGGCGGCCGGCCGCGGATCGTTCCGCGCTTGCCTTCAGTCCGTCTCTGTCACGGGTACTGCGCTCGGCACCGGCTCGCCCCAACGCAATCCAATCGAAACGGCCGATGCCCCGTACAACGTAATCGCCAGCACGCCCAGCACGGGCGTGCCTCCGATCATCACCAGGTTTTCCAGCACTCCCCCGACCACCGCGCCGAGTAGATTCACGCCCAGGCCGCGCGCGGGTCTCGAAACATCGCGGAAGCTCCGCGAAAAGACCATGCCGGAAAAAAACACCGGCAGGCCTACGAGGATTGCGCCCGCCGCAACTTTCTCTCCGCCCGGCAGTCCGCTGAGAACGCGGTACGGCAGAAACATATCCACAACGAGGAGACAAAACAGAAATGTGTACGCCAATTTTCTCGGGATCGGCACGAACGAAATCACCATGTTCGCGAGCAAGCCCATTAGCAGAAATGAGCCGATCACGACCGCGTTCACCACCCACGTCGAACCGAACAAGAGCGACAGTTCCGTCACCCCTTTTGTTTCGAGCAACATGAATCCCGCGCCGAGGAAAAAAAGATGCAAGTCCTCTGAGTTTTTCAGCCCGCCGGGCGGCACATTCCGCCGCAGGACTCCAATCGCGAAATAGAGAAACAGCAAAAGCACGGCCAGGATCGAAAACGGCACGGTTCGCGATTCGAGGTAGAGAAAGGGCCAGTGATCGGTGGCGAGCAAGACGCCATCTTGTTCGTCCGTTTGGTACTGCTGGCTGACGTCGGTGAATTCCAGTATCACCACGGACCGGCTCTGATTCCCTTCGACGTAGGCCGTGCCCGTTGCGTCGTAGCCCGTGAAATATGCCGCGGGCGGTGAATCGAACGCGCGATCCAGCATCGCGTACATCCGCGCGCCGATAAAAGAGCCTCCGGCGCTGAAACTCAGCACCAGCGTGCCGTCCGGCGTCAGCAGCCGCCGCGCCTCGCGAAAACTTTCCACCGTGTAAACGTAATTGTCGAGCCGCACGGAGGAAAGGCTCGTCAGCAACGTGTGCGAATCGAGATAGCCGAAAACAATCAAATCGTACCGCTGCGAAGTTTTCTTGAAAAAGGCGCGCGCATCGTCGTTGTACACGGTCACGCGCGATGAATCGTAGGGATGCTCGGGATGATATTTCTTTCCGAGCCCGAGAATGACGGGGTCGATTTCCACCGCGTCCACCTGCGCGGCTCCATGCCGAAGCGCCGCGGCCACGTCGTTCCCTGTTCCGGCGCCAACCACCAGCACGCGCTGGGGATTCGAAACGAATTTGTACGGCAGCTCGTACGTCGCGAATCCGGAGTGGTTCGGCTCGACATCCGGATAATGCGCCATGAATTCCGGAGAAAGGTCGAGCATCTTCTGGTGGTAATCGTGATTCACGTCCACGAAATACGCAGAGGGATGGTGCCATCCGGCAGGCGGCGACATTTCTTCCACCGAAATGCGGTAGTACGGCGACCAGTACGCGCCAGGTTGCGCGAACACGATCAACACCGGAATCGCGGCAAATCCGAATATCGCCATTTTGTCGCGGATGAAAAACGGCAGGGCGGCCGCGAACCCGATCAGCGCCCACACCGCCGGCGGCAGCCCCAGAAACGAAATCAGAGTGAAAACGAGGATTCCGGCCAGGCTTCCCGCCAGATTGATACCGTATCCGCGAAGAGAAGGTTCCGCGGCGAGAAATTCTCCGACGATTCCGCCAAGCACCGTGAAAAATCCCACGACGAGATACATCACGCCGGGAACGACGATGAGGTACTCGGCGATCGCCAGAAATTGCAGCGCCGCGTACCACCGGCCATGGCTTAGATTCAGCGAGTCGCCCGCGAGCACGTAACCGCTCATTGGCGGCGTGACGTGCGTCAAATGCAGCGGGGCGGCAAACGCGGTCAGAAGGAAAATCACCGCGGCAAGCAGCGGGAAATACTGCTTCAGTTTTGCGGACGGCCTGCCCAACATCATTCCCAGGCCGATACCGAAAAAACTGGCGATTAACGCGACGTTTTTCAGATAGGCGAACGTCCGGATTTCGGTGGAGAGATAGCGAATGATGACGAGCTCGAAATACAAGGCCACGAAGCTCGCGAGGAAAAGCAGCAGCGCGTTCGACGCGGCGGAGCGGCTTTTTGCGGTGTCGATCGTGAGGCTCGCGTGATTGTGATTGGCGGGATTCAATGTCCGGCAGTTCTTTTTTCTTTGCCCAAGTTTGCGGTTTCACGATTTTAACACGGCGCCTCCACGCGCTTTTCCGGCCTGGCGCGTCCTGTGCGGAAACGCAAACTCGAAAGACTCGCCGCTACAATGCTGATAATTTTCCCACTGCGTGCGCCCGCCAAGGCTGCATCGGTGTCTCGATTAGAAGGGGCTTTGCACGGAGACCCCCGCGTCGGAGCGGGTTTTTGTGCAGCGCAAGGAGTTTTTGTGCAGGATCGGGAATAGAGCAGGTATCAAGGTCGAATCCCATGCGGCAGGCTCAGCCGCGGAGCTCAATGAAGATCTCTTATCGCAGATGGCCGAGTACTGCGGCGGGCAATTTCACGATGACGCGACGCTGGTGGTGGTTGCGGCAAACTAACACACGACAGTCACCAGAGATTGCACATTCGCCATCTGGCCTTCACCGCGGCGCTCAGGCGGAGAGGAACTCTTCGGCTATACGCGCGAATTCATCGGGCCGCGCCCACAGGAGCGCGTGGTCTCCACCTTCGATGACCACGAGCTGCGAACCGGAGATGCCGTCGTGGAGCATCTTCGCGTGATGGAATGGAACCGCAGTGTCGTTCGTTCCCGCGACGATGAGCGTCGGGCATTTGATCTCGCCGAGCCGGCGCCGGCTATCGAACAGCATCGCTTCCTTCCAGGCGGTCAGCATCAACTTGGTGTCCTGGTCTGCGATCAGCGCGGCCATCGATTCGGCACGCTCCTTACCGAATTGCTTGAGGCCCTGCCAGACAACGAGCTTTGCAAACCCCTTCATGCCAATGGCACGAATGAGAAGCGGGACGGCGTGGCCCTCGAGTTTCTCGCGCCAGCTCATCATGTTATACGCGTAAGTGCAGGCAAGAACGAGGCGGCTGCAGCGCTTCGGGTGGTCGAGAACGAATTGTTGCGCCACCGCGCCGCCCTGCGAATAGCCGAGCACCGCTGTTGAATCGATGCCCAAATGATCCAGCAGGTGCGACAGATCCGCTGCAAGCTGAGAAACCGTATATGGCGGTAGAAGACCTCGACTGCGCCCGCAGCCTCGCAGATCGGGAACTATTACGCGGTGGTGTTGAGCGAAGTCCGGGACCACCAGGTCGAACATGCCGCCGGTAATCATCAGCCCGTGGATAAGCAGAAGAGGCGGACCCGAGCCGCGCTCGGTGAAGTAGAGAAGGCCGGAGGATGCTGTAATCGAGCTCATCGCCGCTGTCAAATTCGGATTACCTTAACCGCCGAATCCGCAGCTTCATTATTGCATTTGGCCATTCGGTTGGTTGAGATCTTGAAGAAGAAGCCGTGGCTCGCCGTCCCCTTTTCAACTTTCCTGTGGCGGGCGCGCGGAAATTCGCGGGTTAGGATGAGCAGACAGCGAGCCTGCGAAGCAGTCCGGTTAACCGCGCAGAGGCTTTGTCACGCGAGGCGGGCTGGCTTCGACGTGAGCACGGTTTGCGCCTGGTCCGACATCCCGCCGAGGTCGTCAACGAGGTGCGCGGGCTGGAAGTTCTCGGAGCGATTGCTCCAATACCACTGTGGCGCCGGGACGGAAAGGTTGCCGAACGCCTGGCTCCATTTGGACTCAACTCGCAGAGCCATGGCGTACGGCAGGTACTTCTCGAACAGGTCTGGCGACTTTTCGACCCGCTGAATCGGATCCTTCTCGACGCGCCCGAGAAAATCGCGGAAGCCCATCACTTTCGCAAGCGCGCGACTCCCCGCATCCGTGCGTGGCGTCAGCATCCTGCCGCCGACCAGAATAATTGCGCCGGTGAGAATGCCCGCCAGGATCCAGGGCCACGCGGGAGTCCGGGTCGCCGCGCTCAAGATTGCTCCCGCAAACGCCATGACCAAGCCAACCGCGATTCCGCCCGCGCCATAGATCAATCGAATTCGGTCTGGGCGCTGTCCATAATAGCCGCCCGCCACGATCGAGTCGAAAATAGCGTCGCGAATTCTTTGCAGATGCATGTAGAACTGGTTGTGCAGATCCGACAGTGCCACCGCGGTCCGCGGACCGAAGTCCCTGTCGGCAACAGCGTGCAATCCCGGGTCCGCGGCGATGTTCGCCTCCATGGCTGCGATTTGATCGTGCACTTGGGCGTATAAGGGCGCCACGGGAGAATCCAACGCACGCGTTTGCAATTTCGACATCTGTTCCGACAACACTTGGAAAGGGTCCATCCGATTGAACATCCCGGTCAGCACGGCTTGCTCGTGCGGCATCAGTGATTTCCAATCGCTCTGCTCCTTGAGCAAACGAAAGACGAAAATCCTGCCGCTGGCCGCTGCCTCCGGACCGCTGTCGCCCTCTTGCTTGATCGTGAGAAACCCCTTCACCGAGAGGTCGACAATCGTGGCGATGATAGTGCTCATGGCGACTTTGTTCTCGACGAGAGCGGCGCACTCGCCCGGCGTGAGATCGTCAGGGGGATCGTACTGAACGCTAATCGCACTTGTTTCTGGATCGCGCCCTCGCGTCCAACACAGCCAAAACATCCAGAGCGCAACGAGTAAAGGAATTGCGAAAAAGAGGAGGATCAGGATCTCAGTCAGGCCCGGCGAGAGGTTCATTGGAGCCTTCTCAATATGATTCGGAAGCCAGTGGCGTAAGAGTACGACAAGTCGCCGGCTCCACTCAAACGGATACTGAAAGGCCCAGTTAGCAGCCCACGATGCACAACGCCGAGGCTGTGCTCCCGATCGATTCTTGTTTCAGTGGCTCGCCCTCGAGTGTCTGGCGGGCGCCGGAGAATCGTCGGCAGCCTTCGAAATCCTGCATACTGATGCAAAATCATTACGTTACAATCAGGTGGGCCCGTAGCTCAGCGGTTAGAGCAGCGGACTCATAATCCGTTGGTCCCAGGTTCAAATCCTGGCGGGCCCACCGCTTTCGTGCGACGAAATCGATTACCGGGGATTGCTGTCCTATTCCGCCGGTTCGTCTGTTTCCATCGCGACGCTCACCAAAAATGGCTCAATCGCCGGTGCCGGATAACGATGCCGATTGCGGACTGTTCTCGGCGTTGTCGGAGACCTTCAAAGTGCCGGTCTTCGAGCCTTTCGACGTGGGCGTGAAGGTCACATAGATCGCGCACTTCGCGTTCGGAGCGAGCGAGGTGATGGACGTGCCGCACGTCGTGCCGGTTGCCGTCGCGAAATTGCCGCTGATGGACACGCTGATGCTCGAAAGCGTGGTCGTGCCCGTGTTCGTGACCGTCACTTCCTTCGAGGCGCTCGTCGTTCCCGTCTTCTGCGTTCCGAAATTCAAGCTCGCCGGCGAGAGCGACGCTTGCGGATTGATGACGGTCGCGGTCATCGCGATGGTTTGCGGGCTGCCGGTGGCGTTGTCGGTGATGACGAGATTCGCCGCGTGAGTTTTGGTGACGTTCGAGTCGGCGGTGAAGCTCATGATGATGAGGCAGCTCTTGCCGGCATTGAGCGTCTTCGGGCAAAGCTCGACGCCGAGGAAGCCCGTCGAGTCATCGCCGGAAATGGATTGAACGGCAAAATTCGTGAAGGTAATCATCGAAGTGCCGGTGTTGGTCAGCGTGGTGGATTGCAGCGTAGTGGTGCCGACGTAGACCGTGCCGAAGTTGAGCGTTGGCGGCGAGATCTTGAGCGTGGAAGCGGCTGAATTGACGGTGAGCGATCCTGTCACGGGGCCGCTCGCGGCGAAATTCCCTTGGGCCGCGTAGCTCGCGCTCAAGTTGTAAGTGCCTGGAGACGGACTGGTCAGCGTGAAGGTTGCAATGCCGCTGGCGTTTAGCGGTGCGCTCATCGCTGTGCCGCCGTTGACGGTCAGCGTCGCGTTTCCGTTCGGCGTTGCGCCGGTTGCGCCGACTGTCACTTGAATCGTTGCGTTCGAGGGATAGGTCACAGCCGGCGCGCTGATGCTGATCGTAGTCGGCGCGGGTTTGACTACCAGCGATCCTGTCACCGGGCCACTCGCGCCGAAGCTCCCTTGTGCGGCATAGCTGGCGCTCAAGCTGTGAGTTGTGGCGCTGAGGCCATTGATCGTGAACGTCGCCACGCCGCTGGCGTTTAGGGGCGCGGACAAAGCGGCGGCGCCATCTACGCTCAATGAGGCATTGCCGGTTGGCGTGCCGGACATCGAGGAGACAGTCACCTGCACAACACCCGCGGCCGGATAAGTAACTGCGGGCGAGCTGGTGATGCTCGTGGTGGTTGCGACGATGGTGCTGGCGACATTGAGGCTGAACGTTGCGGACGTGAAGCCGACGCTGTTGGTCGCCGTGAAAATCACAGTGTAGGAGCCGGAAGATGTGGAAGACGGCGTGCCGCTGAGAATCCCCGTGACAGGACTCAGCGTCAATCCGCTCGGCAGCGAGCCCGACGATATCGTCAAGGTGGATGGCGGGAAGCTCGCGGCGGTTAATTGAACCGTCGCGGGCGTGGCCACCGCGAAGGAAATCGTAGGATCGCTTGATGACGTGCATCCGGCGAGGCAAGATGCCGAGATGGAAGTTGGGGCGGCTGACGTCAGAGGCCCTTGAACGACCGTGCCTGAGCCGGCGACCGTCGGCGGGAAGGCGACAATGACATCGTTGAACTGTTTCGTCGAGCCGCCGATGCCGTTGTCCACTTGCTGATTCGGATTGTAGAAAATCGTGATATTGGACTCGAACTGGCACGAATAGGGTTCCTGCGTTCCCGTCACGTTGTTCGTCATTGGCACTCCGCAAGTTGTGCCGATTGCGCCGGGAGTTCCCGTCGGCAGTCCATCCGGATCGTCGTAGAGTTGCGGCGTGCTGCCAGCCCAATAGCCGGAAGGCGTGAAGTTGTCGTTGTTCCAAGTGATCTGCCAACTGACCGGGCCGGTGTAGTTGTTGGGATTTGGCTCCATGCCGGGCGTTCCATTGTTCACTTCGTAGTGGACGTAGTTTCCGTTGGCATACGGCCAAGCGAGAGGGACGATGGTGTTGCCGTTGGGATCGGTGCCGTCGCCGAAGAATGTGACGAAGCGGCAGAAGAGATCGTTGGTGACCGTGTCACCGGACTGGCACTCGCCGGGCAGCGCCGTTGGCGGAACTTCGGTTGCGGTGACGGTGACCGAGAAACTCGTGCTGACATTCGGCACGAACAGCTGGAGAGCGTGAGCATTCGGGGACGTGCACGGGTTGTCGTTCGCCGGGCAATCGAAGATGGCTTCCTGCGGCGGAGGATTCGCGCCGGCCGGGAAGGTGAGGACGATGGATTGCGGCGCCGGAATGAAGTTTGCCGTCACCGATTGCGCGGCAGTCATGGAAACCGTGCACGTCGGCTGTGTTCCAGAGCACGCGCCGCCCCAGCCGATAAACGTCGAACCATTCTCGCCCGGCGTTTCGTTCAGTGTGACCGTGG
>Ga0187783_10003284_pt1 | contig 11938 bp, 10 predicted proteins | sample 1015_SJ02_MP02_2_FD_132471 | JGI IMG/M metagenome (GOLD analysis project Ga0187783, IMG submission 132471) | Tropical peat soil microbial communities from peatlands in Department of Meta, Colombia - 1015_SJ02_MP02_20_MG | ecosystem: Environmental > Terrestrial > Soil > Wetlands > Peat | place... | reverse complement strand
GCCACGCGGGCCATGCTTGCCCTCAGGGCCAATGCCATCGCCAGGGGTTTCTCCGGGGTGCGCCCGGTGGTGTCGGAGACCCTGCTGATGATGCTCAATCGGGGCGTGCATCCCGTGATTCCTTCGCAAGGAAGCGTCGGCGCATCGGGCGATCTGGCGCCCCTCGCCCATTTGGCGCAGGTAGTGATCGGCGAGGGCGAGGCCATTTTTCAGGGACGCCGGCGGCCCGGCGCAGAAGCGCTGCGCGAGGCAGGAATTGCTCCGCTGGTCCTCGCGGCCAAAGAAGGCCTCGCATTGCTCAACGGCACGCAGGCGATGCTTGCCCTGCTTGCGCTGGCGCTGCGGGAGGCCGAGACTGCCGTCGAGACCGCCGATGTGGCAGCCGCACTTTCACTCGACGCGCTACGTGGCAGCCCTGCGGCGTTCGACGCTCGCATCGCGGCCGCCCGGCCGCACGCGGGCCAGGTCAAGACCGCGCACAACCTCGAGCGTCTGAATCGCGGCAGTGAAATCCGCGAATCGCACCGCTCGCCCGTCGAGGATCCGCGCGTGCAGGACCCCTATAGCCTGCGCTGTGCTCCGCAAGTGCACGGTGCCGTGCGCGACTCCGTCGGGCACGTCCGCGCCACGTTGGCGGTCGAGCTGAACAGCGCCACCGACAACCCCTTGGTTTTTGCCGACGCGCAGGGTGGCTCCGGTGAAGTGATCAGCGGAGGTAATTTCCACGGTCAGCCGTTGGCCATGGCTGCCGACCACATGGCCATCGCGCTGGCGACTCTCGGTGGGATCTCTGAGCGCCGCATCGAGCAAATGACCAATCCACATACCAGCCGGCTGCCGGCGTTTTTGGTACGCGAAGCGGGCCTCAACTCCGGCTTCATGATTTTGCAGGTTACCGCGGCTGCCCTCGCGAGCGAGATGAAGGCCCTCGCCGTACCTCACTCTGTTGACTCGATTCCGACTTCGGCGAATCAGGAAGATTATGTATCCATGGGCCTCGGAGCTGCGCGCCGGCTTGAACCCATGCTTGCGAACCTGCGGAGTATTCTGGCAATTGAGCTGCTGGCCGCGTGCCAAGGAATCGATTTTCTTCGACCCTTGCAGTGCGGACCGGATGCGCTCAAGGCCTATGAGATCGTGCGGTCGATCTCCGCGCGCGTTGACGCCGATCGATCGCTCGCGCCGGATATCGAAGCTGTGGGGCGCGCCATCGGCGACGGCCAATTCGCGGCCCTGGTTAGCTGACCTTGGGGTTTCACCGGCAAAGTTCGCGCTCGAGAAACTTCCCCAAGCGGTAGCCCGCCATATGGCTGAAGGGCCACACTCCCATCGAATAATGTCCGCACGGCAACGCCAGCTGCTCGAAGTCCACCTCCTCGCACCTTAGTTTCGCCACGAGCTGTGCCGTCAGCTCGGGCAGAAAGGTCGGGTCGTACGTCCCCGTGATCAGCAGAATTTTTTTTCCCGCGCCGCGCAGCTTGGGGATGTAGGGAAAGGGGCTGATCGGCGACCAGAACTGCCGCAGCTCTTCGAGCTTGATGCCTGCCTCAGCCATCGTCTCCCAGACGTGCGTCGTCGTCAGTCCGCTCGCCACCACCTCGCCAAAGTATGTCGAAACGTGAACAAAGGCCCCCGCGCGCAGAGCCGGCTCGTGACACATGGCGATGAAGCCGATCGCCGAGCCGATGCTCATGCCCAGCACACCGAGTCGCTGGTATCCCTGTTGCTCGAGCCAGCGCAGTGTACGCCGCACGTCCACAACGGCCTGCCGCACGGCCTGCATGGTCAGACCAACGTTCGGCCCCACCAGATGGTCGGCGCGCGGATGGTCCACAATGGCGCGCCGATCGTGGTACGGCAAACTCAACTTGACGGCGGTAATGCCCAACTGTTTTAGCCAGCGGCAAATCCTCTGCTGCTCTTCCCAGCGCGCGTTCCATTGCGACAGCACGACCACCGCCGGTCCCTCGCGCTTCGCGCGGAATAGCTGTCCATACACGCGATTGTTTTCCGCCCAGGGAGATGCGATGGCGCTCGTAAAGGTGAGGAGATTGTCGGCCAGAGCGTAGTCACTCGCCGGCGTCGCGGCGTACCATTCCTCGCTGCGAGCGACTGCTTGGGCAACATACCGCTTCAGAAAAACGCGAGGCTCGTCGCCATTGACCTCGCCGCCAAGGTGCTCGAATCCCCAAGTAAACGGCAGCCTTCGACGGCGCTGCTCCTGGTCAAAGCGCATCTGCTCGTAACGATGAACGAGCCGTTTGATCCAGGAGCTCATCGAGAGAGAATACCAACATACTCCTCCCCTTGCGCGTTCGAGATGCCCAGAGGGGCCGCATATCCCCGCGGGAATCTTCACCGGTGGTGAGCCAGCCGGCGGAGACGGCTGCCCACCAGGCGCGTGAGGACCCAGGTTCTATCGAGCCGTGCTCCGAGGCGGCGGTAGAACGCAATCGAGGGCGCATTCCAGTCGAGAACGATCCATTCCATCTGCTCACAGCCCCCTCGGACGGCGGCGCGCGCCAAAGCCGTCATCAAGGCCTTGCCCACACCCTGGCCCCGCTCCTCCGGTAGCACAAAAAGGTCTTCGATGAACAGCACCGGGCTGCACGTGAAACTCGAATAGGCAAAGTAATAAATCGCATAACCGACCGCACGTTCACCCCGCTCGCCAATCAAGATCTCGAAATACTTCCGGCGGCCAAAGCCGTCGCGGCGCAGACGTCCGCGATCGAGACGTAAATAGCGAATCAGGCGCTCGTATTTCGCCAGTTCGCGAATCAGACCCGCGACCGCGGGGATGTCGCGCGAGGTGCCCCTCCGAATCCGCAGCCGCTTCGGCCGAGCCACCCGCTGTACTCCAACCCGGGCCTGTCTCATGCACACCCCTCAGAGCCTGCCCGAGTATAGCCTGCTTCGCGAGCTGGAGCCGAGCATGACCGAAGGCGCCGGTCCTTCCGGGCAGCCCCTTGTGAACCCATAGGTACAACTCCGGCTCGCGTGGCCTTGAAGCGCGTTAGCACTCGGACACGACCGAGGGCCCGTACCTTGAGGGCCATTTCCGGATGTGGCAGATTCGAGGAGTGATCTGGTCGCCAGCCACGGACGTCCTTGTTTTCTGCTTCGGCCTTGTCATCGGCAGTTTCCTGAACGTATGCATCGTCCGCATTCCGCAGCATAAATCAATCGTGCTGCCTTCATCTGCGTGCCCCCAGTGCGGCGCCAAGATTCAGCCGTACGACAATATTCCTGTGGTTAGCTGGATGTTTCTGGGTGGCCGCTGCCGCAACTGCAAAGCAAGAATCTCGCCCATGTACCCGATCGTCGAGCTGATGACGGCGGCGTTATTTTGGGGATGTTACCGGGTTTTTGGTCTGACCGTCGAATCGCTGAAATGGGCTGTCTTTTCGGCCATTATGATCGTGCTCGTATTCACGGACCTGCGCGACTTCATTCTCCCAGACCGAGTGAATTATACCGGACTGGTACTCGCACTCGGGCTGAGCCTGGCGGTTCCTCCGACCGACGGGACAGCCGAGTGGCTGACCCATCACACCTTCCATTCTTCCCTTCCTGCGCCGGTGCTGTCGCTCGCCGATGCCCTCATCGGAGCGGCGCTCGGGAGCGGCCTTTTGTGGATCGTTTCGGAGCTCTATTTTCGCTTTCGGGGACGAGAAGGGATGGGCTTCGGGGACATCAAAATGATGCTGATGGCCGGCGCGTTTCTGGGGCCCAAACGGACGTTTCTTATGATTCTTGCGGGATCCCTGCTGGGAAGCGTGCTTGGCTTGTTCGTCCTCAGCTTTCTCTACCTGGCCGGCTGGAAGAAAAGCGTAGCCACGCGAGGAAACCGGATGGGTCTCGGCCCGGTCGCCCGTCTGCGGTGCGTGCTGGTGCGGCGATACCAGCTGCCTTTCGGGAGCTATTTGGGGGTTGCCGGACTCGCCGTTGTGTTCTGGGGGAGTCCGGTGGTGAGCTGGTATGAATCGCTGCTAATGGTGAGATGACGCCACCGGCACAAACTTTGCGGCTCTGTGAGGACAGGCCATGAAACCGCCTTTGCCCCTGGCTCATCACGCGACGATTCCGACAAACGTTCTGATCTTTTGCGGGGTGGTGTTTGCGGTCCTGCTCGCCGGAGCTGTACTTCTGATAATGATGGCCAGAAAAATGATCCGCCGCCAGTCGATCGAATTTCAGCGAGACTGGACTAGACCGACGGCCGATCAAGACAATGCCCCGGCCTTCGTCGCGGCGTCCATGCAGGGCGTGATCGAACGGCTCCGCGCCCAGGAGAGGGAGCTGGCCCGGCTGCACATGCTGGCGCAGCAACGGGCGCAGGAGTCTGAGCGGCTGACCGAGGAAGTGACCCGCAACATGCCCACCGGGCTGCTGTTGATCAGCGCAACGGGCACGATCAGTTCAACAAACCCCGCAGCGGAAGACGCGCTCGGCATGCGGCCCCTCCGTTACCGGTCCTACCGGGAGATTCTCGGCGAGGATTCCGGTCTCGTTCGAATGCTCGGCGAATGCCTGCGCCATGGAGAGACCTTCCAGCGCAGCGAAGTGGAGCACGTGACCCCGGAAGGGGAAGTGCGCAGGCTGGGCGTAACGATTTCTCCGATCTTCCAGGCGCCACGGCCTGCGCTGCGTACCCGCGTGTCGGATCCCCCGATGAAACCGGTCGCTCGAGTGAGCGGCGCTCTGTGTCTGATGAGCGATTTGACGGAATTGACCGCTCTGCAAAAGCAGATTCGGTGGAAGGAAAATCTGGCGGCTCTGGGAGAGATGTCCGCCGGCATCGCGCACGAATTCAAAAACGCGCTGGCGACCATTTCCGGCTACGCACAGATGATTCGCAACGAGGCCCCGGACGGCGACACCTCGGAGTCGGCGGAGCGAATCCTCGAGCAGACCCGAGCCTTGACCCACGTCGTTACGGAGTTTTTGCGGTTCGCTAAGCCGCTGGAGATCAGCTACGAGATGGTCCCGATCAAGGCGTTGCTGGAGAGAGTTGCTGAAGAGCTGCGTGAAGCGGCTCCGCGATGCCAGGTAAGCTGCGAGGGCACATTCCCCGACCTGCCGGGAGACGAGGCTCTTCTCCGGCAGGCGCTCGTGAACCTCACACGCAACGCGGCGGAAGCAGCGGCCGCGGGCCGCGACATCCCTCGGGTGACGATTTCCGGCACCATCGAAGAGCTGGGTGGAAAAAAGTGGCAGCGAATCTGCGTCTCCGACAACGGCCCCGGTGTGCCCGAGCAGGATTTGCCCAAGATATTTCTGCCCTTTTACACCACCAAGGCCGAAGGCACCGGCCTCGGACTGGCCGTGGTCCAAAAGGTTGCACTGCAACATGGTGGCAGCATCGAGGCTCGGAACCGCCCCGGTGGCGGAGCCGAGTTTCTGCTCTGGTTACCTTTGCGGCAGGAGCGATCGTCGTCGCTATTCCCTTCCCAAGCAGCCAACCTCTAAACTGGGTGTGTCCCAAGGTGCGCACGGGAGGCCTAGTATGGGCAGAATGGTGTGGTTGACCGCGCTGACCGCGGCAGCTTTGCTCGCGTTGCCGGCCCGCTTGAACAGCCAGCAGAACAACCCGCAGGCGCCGTTGCAGGGCCAGACAGAAAGCACGGCCTCAGCCACGCCGACCGGTGGGCAGGATTCCTTAGCCGAAGCGGCGCGCAAAGCCCGCGAGGAGAAGAAAGAGGCTCCCAAGAGCTCGAAAACCTTTACCAACGACAACATGCCGACCGAGGGTGGCATTTCGACTGTCGGGGACAAGAGCACCGCTTCGACCGGCACCGCCGCCACGGCCGCAGCGAGCCGGACGGGCAACGATGAGAAGGCTTGGCGGCTGAAATTCGCCGCCCTGCGCCACAAGCTCGAACAAGACCAGGCCAGTCTCGACGTGATGCAGCGTGAGCTCGGTCAGCTCAATTTGCAGTACTACAACGATCCGGTGAAGGCGATGCAGCAGGAACTGACTCGCAGCGATATCAACAATAAAGTCGCCGATATCGATAAAATGAAGGGTCAGATCGAAGCGGATCAGCAAGCAATTTCCGACGCTGAAGAAGAACTCCGCAAGTCGGGTGGCGATCCCGGCTGGGCGCGCTGAAGCCCGTGCCTGATGGAACCGCTCCTACTGGTTGAGGACAAAGTCGAATTGCGGGCGATGCTCCGCAAGGCGCTGGAGCGCTCCGACTACATCGTGGAAGAGGCTCCTGATGGCCGCGCGGCCATCGACAAGGTTCGCAACCGCCGCTATTTGGTGGTCCTGTCCGATCTGAAACTCCCCGGCAATTCTGGCATTGAAGTGTTGCGGGAGGCCAAGCGCGCCGAACCGACCCTTCCCGTGATCATCATGACCGCGTACGGGTCAGTGGATGAGGCCGTCACGGCGATGAAGGAAGGTGCCTTCGATTTCATTCAGAAGCCGGTCGACTTGGACCATTTGCAGCTGCTGCTAGAGCGCGCGGCGCGCCAGCAGGAGTTGTTGCGCGAAAATCTACTTTTGCGTGAGGAATACGCAGAGCGCTACGGCTTCCCGCGTATGGTGGGCGAGCATCCGGCCATGAAGGAGGCCAGCCAGATGGCACAGCGCGTGGCCGCCGCCGACTCGACAGTCCTGCTACTCGGAGAAAGCGGGACGGGAAAAGAGCTATTCGCACGAGCGATTCATCATTTGAGTCCGCGCTCCGGCCAAGCCTTCGTAGCGCTGAACTGCGCCGCGATTCCCGAAGGGCTGATTGAGAACGAACTGTTCGGCCACGAGCGCGGGGCCTACACCGGCGCGGGCGCGCGCAAAATGGGTAAGCTCGAGCTCGCGCATCGGGGCACGCTGTTTTTGGATGAGATCGGCGAACTACCCCTGGCCATGCAGGCCAAGCTGTTGCGCGTGCTCGAAGAGCGACGCTTCGAGCGGGTGGGCGGCACGCAGGCGATCGAAGTCAATGTTCGGATTGTTACGGCCACAAACAAGGACTTGCAGGCCGCCGTTGCGAACAAGGCCTTTCGCGAAGATCTGTATTTCCGCATTGCGGCGGTGCCCATCACAATTCCCCCCCTCCGGGAACGGGGAGATGACGTGCTGCTGCTCTCCGATCATTTTCTGGAACGATTCAAGCGCGAGTTTCGGAAACCCTCGCTTCAGTTGACCGACGACGCTCGGGCACGGCTGAGAACATACGCCTGGCCCGGAAACGTGCGCGAGCTCCAGAATGCCATTGAGCGCGCGGCCATTTTGGCAAGCGGTACGGAGATCGGCCCGCAGGCGCTGCAGCTACCGTCGGCGCGGCCGGCCCCATCGGAACTGCCCGAAGGCATGCTCGAAGGGCAGTTTATCTGGGAGGGATCGCTGGAGGAAGTGTCGCAGCGTGCGGTCGCTCACGTCGAGCGTTTCAAGATTCAAAACGCACTGCGCGAAACCAAGTGGAACAAAACTCGCGCCGCGGAAAAACTCGGCGTGTCGTACAAGACTCTGCTGAGCAAGATCCGCGCGCTCCGCCTCGAAAATTAACTCCCTCACTTCCTACTCGATTCCCCTTTCACGCGCTACGCGAGCAATTGAACGAGAACTTCATTCGAAACGGTGAGGCGGTCGGGGACGAGCCGGATGCGTGTACCTTCCCACTTAAGGAAGCCCAGGGATTCGAGGTGGTCGATTCGCTCGCGCAGCGTGGCCATGCGGCGGGGTAGCTCGGGCGCTAATTCGCGTTCGATCGGCGCAAGGTCCACGCCTTCGAGCAGGCGCAGTCCCAGGAAGAATTCCTCGTCCAGCACTTCCATCGGCGTCAGACCCTCGAACTGTTCGCCTGGAGAACTTCCCTGCTCGATGCACGTAACATAGCGCGCCGGATCATGTGCATTTGCCCAGCGCATCATTCCGTCAAACGAGTGCGCCCCGGCGCCAAAACCAAGATAGGGTTGCCGGTGCCAGTATTTCAAATTGTGGCGCGAGCGGTGGCCCGGCAGCGCCCAGTTCGAGATTTCGTAGTGCTCGTATCCGGCTCGAGCGAACCTCTGGCGCGCTGTCTCGTAGAAATCCGCGATCGTATCATCGTCCGGAATCTCTCGAGCTGAATAACGACTGCCTCCCGCCAGCGCTTCTCGGCCAAGACGGCTGCCTTCGTCAATCTCCAGCATGTAGACGGAGAGGTGTTCGGGCCGGATGTCCAGCACGGCCTCGATCGATCCTCCCCACGAATCGGACGTCTGCAGCGGCAGCCCGGCGATCAGGTCCAGGCTGATGTTGCGAATCCCGGCGGTCCGGAGCCAATCGACTCCGCGAAAGATGTCCTGGCGGCGATGTATCCGGCCGGCCGCCTGCAATTCACGATCTTCGAACGACTGTGATCCGAGGCTGATGCGATTGAAGCCGCTATGCACCCACGCCGAGGCTTTTTCCAGAGTGATCGTTTCCGGATCGGCCTCGAGCGTAGCTTCGAACGGGTCGGCACGGAACGAGTTGCAAACGGCGCCCATGATCCGTGCCAGGTGGTCTGGTTCGAGCAGGCTCGGAGTGCCGCCGCCGACATAAATGCTGTCGACCGGCGCGTGCGGTGCGCCGTCAGATTTTGCGATTTCTCGACAAACGGCGCCCGTGTAGGGCTGATGGTAATCGCGCCCGACCACGCCCGTGTGGAAATTGCAGTAAGTACATTTGGTTTGACAGAACGGGACTTGGATGTAAATTCCGAGCGACACCCAAGAAATCTAACACACCGAGATCTCGCGCGCACAGAGCCGCCACGGGCTGGCGACCGGGAACCGCCAGCCGAGGCACAGCCTCTGCTAACATGGGCGGAGGCATGGGAGCAAACCTAGCGTTCCGGTTCGGTTATGGCTGCGATGATCACACCTCTGCTTGAGGAACATCGTGCCGCTGGCGCGGAGATCGCGGAATTCTACGGTTGCCGTCTGCCGCGGAGATTCTCCCGGTTTGAAAACGAGTACCAGGCGGCAAAGCAGAAACTCGCGCTTTGCGACACCAACTGGCAGGCGATCGTTCTGCTAACCGGTCGGGACCGGCTCAGCTACCTCCAGGCTATTTCTTCTCAAGACATTCGAGCACTGGAAAATGGACGCGGAGCCCTAGCGCTGCTGCTCAATCCCCAAGGCCACATTCTCGCGGAACTTGAAGTGTATGCGCTGCCCGACAAGCTGTTGGTCCTCTCGCATGCTGCTTTTCGCGAGCGAACCGTGGCCACACTCAGGAAATACGTCATCGGCTCAAAGGTCGAGATCGATGACCAAACCGACCGGATGGGCAGCTTGGCCCTCGAGGGACCGCGGGCGCTGGGAACTTTGGAGCAGATCTGCGGTGCGGGGCTGAGCGCGCCTTTAGAGATGTCCGCGACCGAAGCTTCGATCGATGGCGCGCCATGCTATTGGCTCAAGCGCTCGCATTTCGGCGAACCGGGAGCCCAACTGATCGTGGAGCGGGAAACCCTCAAGGTGGTCTGGGATAAGCTTCTTCGAGCCGTGCGCGAGCGAGGGGGCGAACCGATCGGCATGGACGTGTTGAATACACTCAGGCTTGAAGCGGCTATCCCGTGGTTCCCGGCGGACTTCAACGACGCGATGATCCCACAGGAAGCAGCCATCGAGAGCTCTCATGTCGCTTTCAACAAAGGCTGCTACACCGGGCAGGAGATCGTCGAGCGCGTTCGATCGCGGGGCCACGTAAACCGGAAACGCGTGCGGTTCACGTTCTCGACGATGACACCGCCCCCTTTGGGAACGAAACTGCACACCAGCGGCGCGGAAGTCGGCTATATCACCAGCGCGGCGTTCTCCCCGGCGGCGGGCGCAGCCATCGGAATGGGCTACGTGCGGCGAGAGAGGTTCGCGCCGGGAAGCAGCGTCGAGTTTGAAGGCGGAACAGCTACGGTCGCATGAAGGGCAGCAACTCCCACGTCGCAGAGCGACGGCTTTTCGGCTGGCCATGCCAGCCATCCCCGTTTAGCTCTTGCTGAAGTTGAGAGAACGAAGAAAGCTGCCGCGCTCGCTGTCGATCTTCTTCTGAATCTGAAACACAGCGTAAAGTAGGGCCTCGGGCCGCGGCGGGCACCCCGGCACGTATACATCGATGGGGATCACCTGGTTGACCCCCTGTACCACGGCGTAGTTATTAAAGACGCCTCCGGAAGTGGCGCACGCACCCATCGAAATCGCCCACTTCGGCTCGGGCATTTGGGCGTAGAGTTCCTTGATTACCGGGGCCATTTTCTGCGACACGCGGCCGGCGATGATGATCATGTCGGACTGTCGGGGCGAGCCGCGAAAAACCTCGGCGCCGAAACGGGCAATATCGTAGCGAGAGGCCGCCATCGACATCATCTCGATGGCGCAGCACGCCAACCCGAACGACATCGGCCAAATCGAGCTGCGGCGCGCCCAGTTGACCACTTTGTCTAAAGAAGTGAAGAGAATCCCCTCGTCTTTCAGGAAGTTCTCGTTCTCCCCGGGCTTTTCGAGCGTAACGCCTCGCGCGATCTCGACGGCCACCGTCCCGCTCCTGTGAGCTACAAGTCCATTTTGCACTTTCGCGCGAAGCTTTGCAATCTGCCATAGTCAATGCAGTCAAGGCAAGCGGGCCTGGCTAGCAGGGCCTGGCGCGGTTCCGGCTTGCGCTACGGCTGCGGCTGGGGCTGCTCGGCCGGCGGCGGCGGCGCACCGCTCGGGGGAACGCTTGGGGCATTCACAGGAGCCGTGGGGGCACCGCCGCTGGGGTTGGCGATCGGCAGGCCGGGTTGCTGTCCCAACGCCCCTGGTTGAGGCGACAACCCATTCTGCAGGGCGCGCGCCTGATCCTCGAGCGGGTTCCAGATGAACTCCCATTGCTGATAGGTTTTGCCGCCTTTGTAGACTTTCACAGAGGCACCATCGTAGTGGTTCCCGCCCGCCACGCCAGCAACGAAGGCCCCGAAAACGGGCCCATCGACAGGGCCGGTAGGCTGCAGGGATGCAAGCGCATTGGTACTCAGGTTGGAGCCACCCAATGACCCGTTTCCCGGCCCAAGTGTCCCGGCAGTCGTGGTCGGCGCACTGAACGGAGAGCTGAAGGGGGAGTTCGTGTTGGTCTGCGCCGGCTGTTGGCCCTGATTTTGAGCGCCTGCGGTCGCGGTCGAAGACGCATTGGACCCGGTGCCCGCATCGGGCGCGGCACTCGCGCTGGTCGTGCCGCTCGGGATCGACGACGGCAGCTTACCGCCATTTAGATCCATCAACGCCATCTGCTGCATCGTGGCATAGCGAACGCTGCCGATGATTTGCCCCGATGCATTCGTGTAAATCAGCCGCCACGAGCCATCGGCTCGATTCATGGGGTCTTTGAGCGTGATCGGGCGAATGAAATGCAGGTTTGGAAGGCCCTTCGCGAGATCGTCGATCGATTGCGGGTAATGACCTGTCTTGCGGTAATAAAGCCGGATCGCGCGGACGTACTGGTTGCCACGCCAGACCATCTCTGCTTCTCGTTCCCGCCTCGCCTCGACGGCGAGATTGCGTAGCACGGCCTCCGAGCCAATGACTATTGCCGTAATCATGAAAAAGACCAGGAAATACGCATAGCCAGACTCGATGGACCGCTGCTCGCGACGTTCCGTTCCGCGGAAGCGAGGCTTCATCACCGGCCCGCTCCCTGGTCCGGCGGAGGCACGAGTTGCAGAGTGGTGTGGCGCCCGGTCCCGATTTCTTCCACGTCAGCCGAGTCGTTGTTGATGCGATCGAGGCGGAACCGGCCTAAGAATGTCTCGCCCTGGCCAACCACGAGAACATCCTCCCCGCTTGCAAAGAACGCAACTCGGCGGCCGCCATGGGGTTCGGCAGCATATCCGAAAAACTCCGCCGGCACCTGCAGCGGAGGAGGAGGGGGCGGCACTTTGGGGCCGACGAAGGCATGGGCAGGCCCGACCTCCACAACGGCCTTCGGCGGCGG
>Ga0187783_10003283_pt1 | contig 11939 bp, 12 predicted proteins | sample 1015_SJ02_MP02_2_FD_132471 | JGI IMG/M metagenome (GOLD analysis project Ga0187783, IMG submission 132471) | Tropical peat soil microbial communities from peatlands in Department of Meta, Colombia - 1015_SJ02_MP02_20_MG | ecosystem: Environmental > Terrestrial > Soil > Wetlands > Peat | place... | reverse complement strand
TGCCGAAAACGGTATCGAATGCGATGAGGAGATGATCGATATCCTCAAAGGCGCCCACCATCAGGAGCCATACGCCTCGCTAAATCCCAACCGACTGGTGCCAATGCTCGAGGATGAAGATCTCCGGCTAACGGAAGGTTCGGCGATTCTAAAATATCTCGCCGACAAGTACGACCTTCCATCCTATCCGAAGGACATAAAGAAGCGCGCCAAGATTAACGAAATGATGGACTGGCTCAACACGCAGTTCTATCGGGACTTCGGTTACGGGCTAGTCTACCCTCAGCTCTTTCCACACCACAAGCGCCGCAGTGACGAGGCGCACGCCGGTGCCATCGCTTGGGGACAGCAAAGCGCCAAAAATTGGCTGCAGATTCTCAACGACCACTGGATTGGGACGAAAAACCAATATCTCTGCGGCAATCAACTCGCTATTGCCGACTATTTGGGCGCAGGCTTCGTATCGATCGGGGAATGGATCGGTTGCGACTTCTCGGCCTATCCCAATATCAAGCGGTGGCTTGAAAACATGAAGAAGCTAAACTCGTGGAATCAGGTCAACGAAGTGTTCAATGGCTTTGTGGCTGCCAATAAGGGCAGGGAGTTTGTACGGGCGTGAGCGCGTCATCACTTGCGGGAGCTCCAGCTGAAGCCCAACGCAAATCACCACAGCGAATATTAGCTCCAGGTTGCCCAGTTTCAAAAGGTCGTAGACAAATCGACACGGCACTGTTTGGAGCCAATCGGAGACATACAGGCCAATTCAAGACCCAGCAATACGCGGACTTTGCAAGGCGTAGTTTCTTCCATTGGATGTCGCAGGATCGGGTAAATGTTCGGTCGATGCGAAATTCGGGTTGAGAGATAGTCGTATTACCGGCAAAGTATCTCTGAGCAGAAGTAGTCTCGGCCGCAATTTTGTATTATAATTAGTTATGGACCGAACCATAGTTTTGGACTCGACGATTACCTGCCCTGACTGCCAGCATCAAGCGACAGAGCATATGCCTACGAATGCCTGTCAATTCTTTTACGTCTGTAAGGGCTGCGGCAAGCGCCTCAAGCCGAAACAAGGTGACTGCTGTGTATTTTGCTCGTACGGTTCCGTTCCCTGCCCGCCAATCCAGGCTGGAATCGATTGCTGTTCAAGGTAGCCCTGTTCCCAAGCTCTTGCTGTTAGTAAGACTTTAATAGCACCAGGGGACCATTCGGCATATCGGGATCAAGGGTGATTGCACCCGACACATCATGAAGCAGTCGAGGGCGGGCGAACCAGCCCATTCGAAACGTACGCTCGTTGGGCGCAGGCGCTTCGCAGAGAAGTTGCGCGCCGCCTTCAAGGTACTTCTCGACGGCGGCTTCCCCTGCAATCCTAAATTTCTCCGCGGGATAGGGTGCGACCGAATGCGCACCGCGCGTCGCATCTAGATAACGAACTTTCCGAAACTTAGCCTGAAGCTGTTCGGCCAGCAGCCCGAGGCCCTCGATAGGCACGCAAACTTGTAAGCCGCCGAAACCGGCACGCGCTGCATGGCAGAAGCAATCCTCAGCAATGCCGTGGGCCGCGACGGCCAAATCGCTAGTTTTCGGCAAGTTTACCGTCTTGATCGAACGCAACAAAGTCTGTATCGGAACGCCGTTTCGCGAAGGCGACAATGCAACCATCTGCACGGTTTGCCGGCTGCCTTGAAAATCCAACCGCCTGAGCTCAGGACGGCAGGCGAGCGCCATGCCGGCGTCCGTTCCTGCGCCCTGAATTAGGTTAAAGACTCCGCCGACTGCTCCGGCACGGCTCAGCGCATCGGCGAAGCACACGACCGATAGGGGCGCACGGATTGACGGATGGACGATCGCGACATTACCATGCGCCAGATCAACGGCCAGCATCCTCAGGCTCACAACGAGCGGGTTGGACCAGGACAATATTTGGCCAATGATGCCGGGCGCGCGGTTGTCGTACTTGCTGATGTCGCCGTTGAGCTTTTCTCGCACCTCCGAAATAACTGTGAGGATATCTTCTTTCGCGTATCTCAGCGGAATACCGGTGTCTCGCGAAGTAATCGAGGCAACCAAATCGATGCTCGCCTCGAGGTAGTCAAGCGCGTTACATGTGATTGCAGCCCGCTCGGCGGGGGGCACGGCGGTCCACAACGGGAGCGCCGCCTGCGCCGCAGTTATCGCTTCGCGAATATCGCGATGTGTTGACAGTGGGATTGACGCGATTATCGAGCAGTCGGATGGGTCGTAAATGTCGAATTCGTAGCCCTCGCGTGTAAACTTCCATTTCCCTCCGATGAAATTGCGCTCGGCCTTTTCTCCGAAGCCGAACTCGTCCTGTCTTGCGGCTTCTACGGTCATTTCCTCCTCCTTGCAGCAAAACCGTCCAACTCCTCAGACGAATCTGTCGAAGAACACATGGTTAGCTGGAACGAGGCCGGCCCGCACCGTGCGCGCCAAGATGTCATTGACCATCGGCGACGGGCCGGCGAGGTAGAGATTTTTGCCGTGGAGGCCGGTCTCTTCCGCCAACATGACATCGCCGACTAAGCCAGTTGCGCCGCGGGTGCCTAACCACGATGCCGGCTCATCACGCAGCACTAAATGCACACGCACATTTGCGCCGGTCGCTTCTAGCGCTGCCAATTCGGGGAGGCAGAAAAGTTCCTTGGTATTGTTGGCGCCCAAATAGAGGTCTATCGGCCCGCCAAAGGCCCAGTCGACTGGACGGCGCAGAATGGAGAGCATCGGCGCGAGGCCGGACCCGCCCGCAACAGCAACGATCCCCCGTTCATTGTCAGCGCGCAAATGGCCATGGCCGTACGGCCCCTCCACCGTCACTCGGTCTGCAACGTTGAGCCAGTCGAAGAGGAAGCCCGTCGCCTTGCCGCCGTCCTTTCGCTTGATTAGGAATTCGAGGATGCCATCACAATTGGGCAGATTGGCCGTAGAGTAAGCGCGCCGCCCTGCACTAGCTGGCACTTCTAGAATAAAGAACTGCCCCGGTAAGAAAAAGGCACGAGCGGGAATTCGCAAGATAAGCCGGATAACGCTTTCACAAAGACGTTCTTTACCAACCACCTCCGCGGCATGGACTTCGACGACCGGCATGTTCAGATTCTCAGCCGCGCGGACGCTGATCGCAACGTCCGAGATCGGAACCGACTGACATGCGAGTATGCGATCACCTTTCGCTCGGTCACGGTCCGATAGGCCCGGGGCTTCGGGCCAAAGCGGTACTACGCGGCCGCTGCTTAGGCGGCATTTACAGGAGCCACAGGAGCCGCTTGCACACTCGTATGGTATGTTGATGCCGGCACGAAGCGCCGCGCGGAGTACCGTTTCCCCTCCGCGACAAGCAAACGACTTTCCATCTAAAAGTCGGACGGCGAACTCATCGTTCAAGTCTGCCGCGCTCGCGGGTTCCACGCTCGCGTCACGCTGCGACCGTTCAAGCATCCAGTCCGTGTCCGGCCTGTGAGTGTAGCTGCGCGCTGTTGCGGCGTACATCCTGCGCAATTGCCTCGGCGCTTAGGCCCGGAACACAGCCACTGATCAACTCCGAGCTGGCTTGGATAATTTCTTCGGATGCTGTTTCCCACTTATTGGCGATGCGGCGTAGCTCGCCGCGATTTGCCGAATTTTCCTCGATCGCGAATTTCGCCAGCGCCACCGTCCAGCGATTGTGACGTGAGCTGTCACGATAAAGGTTCTCGAGGATAAGAGCGTCGAGCTCGTCGCCGGTAGCCCGGGCGGCCTTAGCAAGTTGGTTGAGAAACAGGTCGTCGCAGATCGGCCGGATGACCAGATTGTTGGCGATGAGCGCCTGGTCCCATTCGAAAACGACTAAGAGCCTTTCCATCGCCTTGCGTATTGACTGCCAATGCGGCTCCTTCTCCCACACGCCGCGCTCGCGGCTCCCAAAACTGTGCGCAGGATGTGCGTTGTCCAATTGTTTGGTTCGATACGCGATACGCTGTACGCGCCGCAACTGGTCAGCCACCTGGAATGCGGCGCAATTACCGACGTATGAAGACGGCGCCAGTTGGTGGATATAGGCCGAAACCATCTGCTGCGCATGCACCAGATACCGGCAAGGCGTGAATGCGTCAGCGAGCAGGTTGAGGCAGTCGCTCGAAAGGCGTTCGTCGATAGAACTATCCTTGGTGTAGGAGATCAGTAGATTGTCTACATACGTCTCCTGTTCGTCCTGCATCTTAACATAGCTGTCATAGGTGACACGGTCGGGGTCACGGAACTTGTCCCAGTCAGACACCTTAAGCGAAATGTTGTTACGGTACTTCTTCAGCCACACATTGCCATGGACATCCGGCCCCATTTCGAGTGGCGTGTTGCCCATGGTGTGGTTCATGTTATGCGTGACGATTTCGTAGTCGTTCGGCTTGCGGCTGAGGTTGCCTAGACTACTCCAGGTCTTCCTCCGTTCGCGCTGCGCCCGTGCTTGTTCAGCCATGTCTTTCTCCCAATTTAATAAGGAATGGGGCACTTAGGCATTGTAGAACCAGCGCATCTCACCAGTACTGGATTCCATACGGCCCTTAAAGGACGGCATTTCCGCCTCAAGCAGCGCGAGTTCGAAACTGCGCCCAAGATGTTTCTCGATCGAGGCTTTGGTGAGCCGGCAATTTCGCTCCGTATGGATGCGCACGTAGTCACCACGGTCAAACACGTGAACTTCCTGTTCGGGATTGTCCTCGGCCACCGCGTCGATCACCGCTTCGGCGAGCGAGCCCGAGCGCATCACCGGGCCTACCATGTTGTCGCCGATTTCTTGGTTCTCTGTGCCAGTCATGTCGCTGTTCCTTTCAATCCTTGGAATCGGGTTCGGAACCGACGAAAACCCGCCCACCTTCCACCTTCACCGGGAAGATCTGCAGGCATTCGTTCGCTGGATTAATGCCCTTGCCGCTCTCGGCGCTGAAATGCCATTCGTGGGCTTTGCAGATAATGATGCCGTCTTCGGTGAGTTCACCTTCGACGAGCGACGTAGATTGGTGCGGACAAATGCCGTTATACGCATGGTATTTGCCGTTTAACTTCACGAGAAGAACCTCGTAGTCGCCGACGTCGAAGGCTTCCATTTCACCATCCCAAAGATCGTCCTCACCGCAGACGTCGATATAGTTGATGGCCGCCATGAAAATCTTGACCGGAACGTTCACTGCTTCCACCTCACGTCGAACCATTGAAGTGGCAGGACTGGCGTTTCAGCCATAAGGGAATCGAGCCTTTTGCTGCCCTCGAGTGCCTTGCCTTCGAGCAGCACCTCATACCCCTTGGCGCGCGGATTCGGCGCGAGTCGGCGACCGACGGAATGCACGGCAACCTTCTCGGCAATCTGATCGAAAGTATCCAGGGTGTCGACAGCCACTAAATGGGGAACAAAATCGCCGACAAAGCGGCCGATGATTGGAAACAGAGCCATGTTGAGTTACTCCTTTTGAGTACATTGACGATTGCCGACGCGCTGCGCCCGGTTACTCGGCGGCGACCCTATTGGCGCTGTAGTCCGCCGCCCAACGATAGCCGAAGGCGTCATCACCCATCACGTCGGGGGTGAGGCCCATCCAATTTAGGCCTCCCCCTAGATCCATCGGTTGAATCTGGCCCGCAATAAAACGATCGACCACATTCAAGTGGCCGGCATAGCGTTCCGGTTCCAACTCAAAAATCCATTTTGAGACTTCGCTGTCGAACTGGTAGACACGACCATTATGGATCACCTGATGCTGCTTCAGGTTGAAACGGTCGATAGCCGAGCCGAGCGGTAGCTGCGTAACGTTGCACAACGCCGGCAGAGTCTCGGGCAGCGTCTTCTCCATCTTGCCGGAGTTGACGTTCTCGATGATTTGGTCCCACAGCACGCCCCAGCTTTCTTCCCAACTCGGATATTTCTCATTGAGCCATTTGCGCTCTTCGCGCGAAACGCCGGCGTTAGGCTTCCAGAACAAGGTCGGACGCCAGAACCACGTACCAATATGCAACGCATGGTGGCCATGTTCGAGCGCGGTCTCGAATGTGTTCCAATACCAAGGCTTTTCGAGGCCGTAATCACGAAGGATGCGCTCGTGATGCTTTACGATCCACTCGAGCATGAACTCCTTAAACGACATTCGCCGTTTCGCAACTGGTGTGTAGTAATCCATCGCAGTCCCAGTCAATGTCTGGAACAAGCGGAAGGCCCGCCAGAAAGCGACGTCGAGGATCTGCTGCGCTCGCTTTGGATCGTGCTTTATGATGACGTCTAGTGTTGGGAAGCCTAGTTGGGCGTGGCGAGCTTCGTCAGTCTGGATGCTTGAAAGGAGATTGGAGAAATTTATGTCGCCGGCCTCCATCGCATCGGAAGCGAGCGCCACGAACTGGATATTGGTAAATCCATGCTCGACGGTCAGGCTTGTCGCCAGCGCCGCTTCGACGCAATCGGAGTTGAGCATGATGTCATCGAAGAAATTGCGTACCGCAATAATGCCCCATTCATTCGTATGAAACGCCTTCTGGCACCAGTCAAACCGCGGCTCTTCGTTCAGCAGGTCGTGGCTGAAGCGCATGTCGAGCTGTGTGTGACGTGTCTCATCCATCATGCCGAAAGCGCCTAGGCTGCGCCACCTGCCTGTTGGCGCGAAGCGACAGAAACGGCTTTGCATGGTTACTGCCATATGTTCGACCATGCAGGTGGTGCCCATGTGGAGCTGAGAGGATGCCTTGTGGCCGCCGTCGAGATTCTTGTAGATTTTGGCGCGGACCATGGCTTCGCGGATCGCGCTCACGTTAGCTTCCTTCTCACGTTGGACCATAACATAGTCGCGATATGAGACGCGGAAGGGTTCGTCCCACTCGTCCCAGGCTTCCAGTGGAATGTCCTTTGCGCCAACCCATTCTTCGGGAAAAGCTTCATCGCGATCGACGTAGCTCAACGTCCAATCTACATCACGCGCGATGTCGTACCAGTCATCTCGGTTCAAGAGTGCCATTAGAAATACTCCTTGCGCTATTGGGCCACGCCGCGAAGGCGGCTCTTAACCTGTGCTTCATTACTTGTCGCGTCGCCCCCGGATGGCAGGCAGAAACGTGCACCATTCTTCCCTGCCGTATCGGTGCGTGTCTGCTGGTCTGCCGTGAAGAATCGTCCGCGAGCCGTCTGCGCGCCTGCTGGTCACTGCCCGCCGTGGCGGATGAATTTCCGTACTCACCGCCGCCGCACATGGTCGGTGCTTTCATCGAGGATTTCCTTTTGGTCAGATGTCGTATCGCTCCTTCATCCGGCCCAGATACCCCTTCAGGTTAGGCTTCGACTCCGCATACTTTTTGGTGTCGAATTCGAAGGGCGCGTCGATGATGTGGCGCAAGATCGAGGATACTGCCGCGTCGATCGAGGTCGGCTGGTTGCCCATCATAAAGTCATGGCCGTTAATATTGTCGGAGATTGCGTCAATGTCGGCACGAGCACGTTCGTATAGAACGTCCCCTGGCATTCGACCCCAGCCGCCAAGCATGAACTCAGTCAGGATGCGGAACCGGAAATCGTCAGCGAAGGCGCGCAGCGGCGCGGGCACGTCGTTGGTACCGGCAATGATGCGCAGGTATTTTTCCCAGTTCGCTGTCTCGCGCCACCGGGGCTGGATCACCGCCACCCAGTAGAGATGTTCGTCGATCAGGCGGTTCCACGCCACCATTTGCGCCTTTGTCTCGGGCGATAGCTTGGCGTCTAGTTTGTCGCCGTATTTACTCTTAAGATAAGCGATGATGTGCGTGGAATCGGCGACGGTCTTACCGTTGTCGTCGATCTTCGGCAATTTGCCGAACGGCGTTTCTTGGTCGAGCTTGGTCAAATCCTGAGAGACCGGCTCGTATTCCAGGCCGGTCATCTTCATGTAGTTGATGACCTTTGTTACATACGGGCTGATGCACGGAACCGACCAGCCAGGCAAATAGCGATATACTTTAATCATGTTGTTCTCCTCCCCTCGTTTTGCTTACTGCTTGTCGACTTTGCTCGCTGACGGTCTTACGCCGACTGACAAACTTTGATACAGCAGTGCCTCACCAATTCAGTTTAGTTCCATTTGCGTGCCAGAACCCACCCGACGACTCCAAAGTTAGTTCGTCCATGCGAGCGATAAGCCCAGTGGCCGCTTCATCGGGTGTTATGTAATTGTAGGCGCCGGGGAAGCCCTTGGTCAGGTCGGTTGCCACCGCACCGGGATGCAGCGCGCATACGGCGACGCCCTCCTTCGATAAATCGTGGTGCAGGTTCAGCACGACCATGTTGGCCCCAGCCTTGGACACGCGATAGGCATACATGCCGCCAGAACCGTTGTCGGACAGCGAACCTACGCGGCTGGTAATGACGCCAACCTTCGAGCCTTTGGAAAGGAAGGGAAGCACCGCCTCCACTGTGCGCAGTGGGCCAATTGTATTGATTTCGAACTGCCGGCGTACGTCGGCGTAGTCGATCTTGCCAAGTTCATCGAGGCCGAGCACGCCAGCGACATGGATCACCACGTCGATCCTTGTCTCCATTTGGCGAAGCGCCCCAGCCATGTTTGCCACTGCCCTCTCCGACGTTACATCGATATCGGGGATGACCTTGATCTTCGTCCCTGCGTACGCTTCTCCATCGTTCATGCAGACCGAGATGACATCGTCCCTACGACTTGCAAGCATCTTCGAAATCGACAGGCCTATACCGCGATCCGCGCCTATTATTAGATAGCAGCCCATTCCGCGATGCCTCCCATGCGAGACAACTTGCGCCAGAATCGCAGCAACGCGAAAGCTGCTCCTTTTGTCGCGAGGTTGGGACTCCACTTCCTGCGCGCTTGGGATTTCACGCAAGACGTGACAAACTACCACGCAGTCTTCGCTATCAGTCCTGCCGCAGCGGGCCCTCCCATCACTACCTGCCGCATCTCACACTCGGTTACATCGGCAAAGAGAGAGGAACTGTAGGTAAAACATTAACCGGTATCTTTTGACAATCGCTATGGAATATTCTCGGATGCATTGTTCGGGAGAGCAGGACAATGGATTTGAAGAACCTGTACCGTATCAGCGTTTTTCAGAGAGTAGTCGAACAGGGCAACTTCTCTCGGGCGGCCAACGAATTACGTCTCAGCAAATCCGTCGTTAGCCAGCATGTCAGTGAGCTGGAACGCGAATTTAAGGTCAGACTGCTGAACCGCTCCACCCGCTCAGTTTCGGTTACGCAGGAAGGCCATCGGCTGGCCGACGCAGCGAGAAAGATGATCCGTCTCATCACCGATGCGGTAGAGGAACTCGAAAGGGAGCAGCAAAAACCGTCCGGACTCATCCGCATTACCGCCTCACAGAATTTCGCCGTGGTCTATCTCATTGGTGCTGTTTTGCGATTTCGCAAAAAACATCCGGAAATCGAAATTGAGATCGATTCTCGCGATTCCATTACCAACATCATTGAGACGGGATATGACGTCGCATTCCGCATCGGCTGGCTGAAATCTTCTGAGCTTCACGCTGTCAAGATTTGCGACTTCGAGATGGTCCCCTGCGCGTCGCCGGAGCACATTGAACAATTTGGCGAGGTGAAAACTCCGCTCGACCTTACCTTCAGACAATGGGTATCGATTACGATCATGTCGGATTTCGACCGCGTGACCCTCACTTCCCGTGACCACAACGACGTGACGATACCCGTAAACCCCGTGCTGCGTACCAATTCCGGACTGACGGCAAAGCAGATGGTGATCGAGGGTACCTGTGCCGGGCTGTTACCTGATTACGCGATCCGCGACGAGCTAAAATCTGGCCGGATCGTCCGTCTCCTGCCCGATTGGTCCCACCGGCCGGGTGAAATCGCCGCAACATATGCCCATAGGCATCGGATGCCGCCCCGGCTGCGCGCGTTCCTCGATTTTCTAAAAGAAGATGCTCGAGTGCTATCCAACGCCTAAAGGCTTGAAAATCTGATTCACACGGACCATCGATTGATACTTACTTACTTTGGTTGCATCTGAACGCAAGCGAGCACACCTCCGATTGTCGAGCCTCGGAGGTTAGGCGGAGGACGTCGGTGAACATACCCTGGAAGCGACTCATTGCCTCGCGCGCGCCGACGATCGGATTTTCGCGCTGGCTACGTCGTCGATCCCTTTTTTACGTTGAACACTACGGTGTTCGTGTATTCGGCGAGGCCTTCGATCCCGCATTCAACGCCTATGCCGGACTGCCGGACGCCGCCGTAGGGGATTTCAGGTCCCATGGAGGGGTGTTGGTTGACGAACACACTCCCAGCCTCCAAGCGGTCCGCTACTTCCAGCGCCTTGTCAATATCGCGGCCCCAAACGGAAGCTCCAAGACCATAAGGGCTGTCATTAGCTTTGCGCACCGCTTCGTCGACATCCGAGTAGCGAATCAACGCAAGTGCTGGGCCGAACTGCTCCTCAGTAATTAAACGTGCGTCGTCGGGCAGATCGCGGAACAGCGTAATAGGATAGAAAAAGCCTGAACCATCCGGAACGTCGCTGCGGAAGAACGGTACGCCGCCGCCTCCGATTGCATCGTCGACAAGTTCCGCGACGCGATTATATTGTTCGCGGTTCTGAAGAGGGCCGATTTGCACGTTCGGCACATTCCAGGCGCCTATCTTCACCGAGGCGGCAATCTTAGCGAAGCGCTTGCACAACGGGTCGTAGAGCTCGTCCGGCACATAGGTACGCTTCATGCAAGCGCACACCTGGCCGTTGTTAGCGAAGCCCGCCCAGAATAGATCCTCGGCCTGGCGTTCGATGTCGAAGTCCCGCAGCACAATAGCCGCATCATTCCCACCGAGTTCCAGAGTAAGGCGCTTCAGCGTGGGTGCTGCGCTGGCCATGATGGCCTTGCCGGTCGCGACCGATCCGGTGAAAGCTATTTTTGCTATCTTCGGATGCGAAGTCATCCAGCGGCCGAGATCGTCACCACCGCTCAACACGTTCACGACACCAGCCGGGAAAATCCGTTGCGTAATCTCTCCGAGGCGCAAAGTGGCGAGTGGCGTCGACGGAGCGGGCTTCAGCACTAGCGTGTTACCGGTAAGAACTGCCGGCGCTATTTTCCACAGTGCAAGCAACGCCGGGTAGTTCCAGGCGGTGATAGCAGCGACAACACCGATCGGTCGTTTCTCGACTCTTACGAATTGAGTTTCGCTGTCGCGCAGGATTTCCGACTTCAGCTCCAGGTTGGCGAAGCCGCGCGCGAAAAAGAGACCGCCATTGACCTCTGCCGTCGCTTTTGCTAGCGGCTTGCCCGCTTCACGTGCAACGAGTTCAGCTAAGCCGTCAATATCGGCTGCTACGGCATCGCAATATTTCAGCAATAGGTCGCGTCGTTCGGCCCAAGGGCGAAGACGCCAGTCTCTGAATGCTTCTTCGGCTGCGGAGACGGCGGCTTCGAGCTGCGCTCGCGTAGCTTCTGGCACCTCTGCAAATGGCACGCCGGTCGCCGGGTCTGTTACGTGCAGGATATTTTCCGCAGCAACGCTCCTACCGCCGATGGTCAGGGACAGCTTGATGGGCAAATCTTTCGGTTTGGTCTTCGATCCTGCCCGCGTGTTCATGGGTTTTCTCCTTTTCGGACCTCATGTTTGGCAAAAGCGTCGCCGAAAAGGGTTCGCCGGCTTTCCACGTCCTTGTAGGACTTGCCTGACATCAGCCCTTTTAGGGTGTCCTCGCTTGGTTTGACGTTAGCCGCGGGTCGCGACGCGATGCGGTCTGACCAGGCTTTTACGTTCGGGTACTCGGCGAGGTCGATGCCCTGTCCCTTGGCCGTTCGTGTCCAAGGGAAGAGCGCAATGTCGGCAATGGAAAACTCTGTCCCGAACCACTCATTTTGCTTAAGGTGATCTTCCATAGTTTTGTAACAACGCCGCGCCTCACCGTCGTAGCGGTCGATAGCGTAGGGAATTT
>Ga0187783_10003282_pt1 | contig 11941 bp, 8 predicted proteins | sample 1015_SJ02_MP02_2_FD_132471 | JGI IMG/M metagenome (GOLD analysis project Ga0187783, IMG submission 132471) | Tropical peat soil microbial communities from peatlands in Department of Meta, Colombia - 1015_SJ02_MP02_20_MG | ecosystem: Environmental > Terrestrial > Soil > Wetlands > Peat | place... | reverse complement strand
GCATCATTGCCTTGTTGGACGTTTTGTTTTGGGCGAAAAAACGCCGGCTGGCTAAGCGAAAACAACCGGTTATTGTCGAATATTCACGGGCGTTTTTCCCAGTATTATTGCTGGTATTGATTATCCGCTCCTTCATCGTCCAACCGTATCGCGTACCGAGCAGCTCGCTGGCGCCAACCATCTTGCCGGGCGATTTAATCGCCGTCAAACAATTCCAATACGGATTACGATTACCCGTGACCAATACCAAAATAATTAATATCAGCGAACCCCAGCGCGGCCAAATCTTTTTATTCCGATTTCCGTTAGATCCCCGCATCACATTCGTGAAACGCGTAGTGGGAGTCCCCGGAGACCATATCGTATACAAAAATAAAGTATTAACTATCAACGGCGTCGAAGCCAAACAAAGATTATTACAGCGCACCCATTACATCGACGAAAACGGCGTCTATTTCACCGAAGACCGGATCGAAGAAGATTTAGGCGGCGTCAAACATCAGATCTATGTCCAGCCGGAAGGCGGTGAAACTCAGGATGTCGACGTCGTCGTTCCGCCGGGACATTATTTCGCCATGGGCGATAACCGCGATGACAGCGGTGATAGCCGCAGTTGGGGTTTTGTGCCCGAAGAAAATCTCATCGGCCAAGCGTTTTGGATTTTTATGAGTTGGGATAGCAATGCCGGCTTCGGCAATAAAATCCGTTGGCATCGGATCGGCATGGGGATTCATTAATGTTAGCGGATTTATCTTCATTAATTGGTTATCGATTCAAAGATCAAACCTTGTTAAAACGCGCCCTGCGTCATCGCAGTGCTGGTGATCCGAATAATGAACGCCTGGAATTTTTAGGAGACGCCGTTTTAGGCATCGTGATTGCCGAGGCGTTATACCAACACCATCCCCACGCCCGTGAAGGCGAACTGAGCCGGATGCGTTCCATCTTAGTCAGCGGCGTGCATTTAACCGAATTAGCGAAAAAATTAGAGTTAGGTTCTTATATTGAATTGGGCGCCGGAGAATTAAAAAGCGGCGGCCGTCATCGCGAATCGATTTTAGCGGATTCTTTGGAAGCCTTAATCGGCGCGATTTATTTAGACAGCGATATGGCCACTTGCCGGCGCTGCATCTTCAAATGGTATGGTGAAAAACTGGATGAATTAAGCGAGATGCGTCCTGCTAAAGATGCCAAGAGCTATCTCCAAGAATGGCTGCAAGCGCATAAATTTCCTTTACCCATTTATACGGCTACGATCAGCGGCAAACCGCATCAGCAAACCTTTGAAGTGATTTGTCAGGTTCATGGGTTGCCCCATCAGGCCAACGGCGTCGGCGCCAGCCGCCGCAAAGCCGAACAATTGGCTGCTCGCCATTATTTAGATTTATACTGCCAGGATTCTGCCTAATGCAGCAGCGAAGTGGTTATGTGGGAATCATTGGGCGTCCGAATGTCGGCAAATCAACTCTATTAAATCATTTGCTCGGGCAAAAGATCAGCATCACCTCGCGCAAGCCGCAAACCACCCGGCATCGAATTTTAGGCGTAAAGACCGTGGACGACATCCAATTTATTTATGTGGACACACCGGGATTGCATAGTCACGGCGGACATGCGCTCAATCGTTACATGAATCGAGCAGCTTTGCAGGCCTTGCATGATGTGGACGTGATTGTTTTCTTAGTGGATGCTCGCCGTTGGCATGAACAGGATGATTGGGTGTTAAAGCAGCTGCGCCATTTAACTGTGCCCATCATTCTTGCGATAAATAAAATTGACAAATTATCCGATCGCAGCCATTTATTGCCGTATTTAGCAGCGGCGGCCGCGCGTTATTCTTTTTTTAAAATAATTCCGATCAGCGCTAAAAACGGTGATCAATTGTTGGAATTGGAAAAAGCCGTGAGTGATTGTTTGCCGCAGCAACCGCATTTATTTCCCGCGGATCAATTGACTGATCGCAGCGATCGATTTATCGCGGCGGAAACCGTGCGGGAAAAATTGACTCGTTTATTGGGCGAAGAATTGCCTTATGCGTTGACAGTCACTATCGATGCATTTGAGGATGAGCCGTCGATTGTGCGAATTGCTGCGGTGATTTGGGTGGAAAAATCCAGTCAAAAACCGATTGTGATTGGTGAAGGCGGCGAACGGTTGAAACGGGTTGGCCAAACAGCGCGAGTGGATTTAGAAAAATACTTCGATAAAAAAGTGTTTTTGAAGCTGTGGGTGAAAGTAAAAAGCGGCTGGTCGGATGACGAAAAATCGTTACGCCAATTAGGCTATGGAGATTGTGATTTATATCCTGCGCATCAGCAAAGCTGATTGCTCGGAATGAAGGGAGAGATCGCTCCGCTCTTCTCCCCCTTGCGATCCCCCATCGGGGAAGGTTTTCTGCGAAAATAGAATTAAATTTAGCTTCAGCGGAATTGCTGTGGAGATTGAATGACTACGCGCGTTATACTGGAACCGGTGATGGTTTTGCATCACCGGCCTTTTCAAAATAGTAGTTTATTGCTGGAACTGTTTTCTCAACAGTACGGGCGAGTGAAGGCGATAGCCCGCAGTGCGCGTGGTCCTAAGTCACGTTATAAAGGTTATTTGCAAGTATTTTCGCCGTTATTGGTTTCTTGGAGCGGGCGGCGTGAATTGATGAACATTAATCAGGTGGAATTACACGGCTTGCCTTATCCATTAAACGGGCAATCACTGTTGTGCGCTTTTTATTTGAATGAATTATTGTTGCGATTATTGCCTCACGACGATCCCTATCCGGAAATTTTTGCGGAGTATTGCGCCGCTTTGCAAGCCTTGGCGCAAGCGGATAATGTGGCCGTCATCTTGCGCCGATTTGAAAAACGTTTATTAGATCATTTAGGTTATGGTTTATCTTTTGCGGTTAATGCGGAGAATTATTATCAATGGCTGCCTGATCAGGGTTTTTTGCGCTGTGACCATTCTACCGGCGAACAATTATTTTTAGGCCGCAGTTTATTAGCCCTTCAAGCCGAAAAATGGGATAATCCCGAAGACTTAATCGCAGCGAAACGCTTAATGCGGCTGGTCATCGGCCAACACTTAGGAAATAAACCCCTAAAAAGCCGTGAATTATTGTGTTAAAATTATTCCCTCCCCTTTCCAAGGGGAGGGTTAGGGTGGGGTTTTTGGGGTAAAAATTGTTGTCTGGAGGTAACTATGAGCTCAAAATCATCCGATATTCTTCTCGGAGTTAACATCGATCACGTCGCCACCTTGCGCCAAGCGCGGGGGGGCGATTATCCGGATCCCACCGTAGCCGCAGTATTTGCGCTCGAAGGCGGCGCCGATAGTATCACCCTGCACTTACGCGAAGACCGTCGGCATATTCAAGATTCCGATCTGTATCGATTAAAACTAATCAAAACGGCGTCGATTAACTTGGAAATGGCGGTCACCGAAGAGATGATTGCGATTGCCGAAGAGGTTAAACCGAATAAATGTTGTTTAGTGCCGGAAAAACGCGCCGAATTGACCACTGAAGGTGGCTTGGATGTGGCCGGACAGGAGGAGAATATTCGCAAAGCCTGCCGCCGGCTAACCGCTGCCGGTATTGAAGTCTCGTTGTTTATCGACCCGGATATCCAACAAATTGAAGCCGCCAAGCGTTGTGCCGCGCCGGTAGTGGAATTAACCACCGGTCAATACGCCGAAGCCAAAACCGCCGCCGAAACGGAATCTCAGTTATTGCGCATTCAAACCGCTGCGCAAGCCGCTCATCAATTAGGCTTAATCGTAAACGCCGGACACGGATTGCGTTATGACAACGTCGGCCCCATCGCCGCCATCGACTGCATGCACGAACTGAACATCGGCCACAGCATTATTTCTTTCTCAGTCTTTTGGGGCCTCGAAACCGCCGTCAAAAAAATGAAACAACAAATGCAACAAGCCCGCTCAACGTTAGAAAAGATATGCTAGTACCGTTTCAATTTAATTTTGTCCGATTGAAACTTGAAACACGTCCTGCCATGCTGTCATTGCGAGCGTCATTGCGAGCGTAAGCGAAGCAAACCAGTTCATAGCGGGTGAGTACTGGATTGCTTCGCTGGCGCTCGCAATGACGAATTCAAATTGTAATTTTAGGTATGTTGCTGGTGCGGAGATGTAAGATGTGCAGATGTGACATCGCTATTTCGCAAGCCACATCTTTGGAGTAAGCGAGGCAGTACCTTTGAAATTAGAAAATTTTGACTATCAGTGTCTATGACTTGGCATTTAACTTCCGTTGTAAAAAAACTTTTGAGAATCTCTGGTTTGGTAATCGTTAATGCACTTTTAATGAGCTTTTCAACGTCATAAAATCTGCCTATCTTTAATAACTCCCAATCTGCATAGTCTCCCCTCCATTGTCTTATTTGCTTTTGACAATGTTGTCTAAAAAGATCGGGACGGGAATATATTTCGGTAAGACGCTGTCGGGTAAAAACACACTGTGAATCTTCAACACTGAATTTGAGGACTTGATCCAATGTTTCCTTTTTTAATTTACCCTGTTGATCCACTGCAGTTTGAATAAATAAAAAGCGATAGACAACTTTCTGGATTTCATCAAAAGATAAAGTTTCAATCTTAAAACGAAGCTCAGCTTTTGTAAGAGGAAACCATGACGCTAAGAATTTTTTGGCAAAGATAATTCGGGCTGAATGATCTTCAAAGCTGCTGGTATGTCCCCAGCCACTCATTCTGACACCAGCATCTACTCCTGTCCCCAAAGTGCCATACGTGATCAGGCAGGCTATAAGATCGGCTTGATGTTTCAATGTTTGGCATTCTGCAAACTTTTGTTTAAATTCCTTCATCCGGGTTTGGCCGGTATCTGTCCACCATCTAGTTTGTGCTTGAATTTGGTATTCTGTCACTAATTTATCAACGATGTTAATTCCATGTTCTAGAGTTTGTTTATCATCATTTTTAGTAGGTGGCCACTGAATTGCATGGATTATTTCACTTAGGGACAAATTTTTGGTCTTCATGGTAACTTTTAATCTTTATGTTGATTAAATCGTCCATGAAAAAACTAGGGGTTTTAGTCTTTGTATGTTACTCTAATTATATTAAGAGAATATTAAGAATTTTTCGAGCTAAACTGTCCCCTGATCGCATTGCTTGAACACCACTAACTCAATCATCCATTGCGGAAAATCAACGTTCACGCGTTTTGCGTGCAGCCCTGGGCGGTGAGCCTTGCCTAGATCAAGCGAACCGGTAATGTCTTCACCTGCATCGAAATTTTCATCAAAGTCTGATGTTTTCATACAATTTTACCTCTTCTTTTCGTGAGCGCCTTACCGAGATTAACCGGATTTTTGAACTTCGGTAAGTCACCACAGCTGACCAATGCTTCCATTAATTTTTCCAATCACTAAATAGCGTGGTTCGCCTATGACTTTAGCAGGAATTTCCAAACGCTCTGTGTCTTCCCATAAAACTTGGGCTTCATCGAAATCAATGCTATGCTTGGTCTTATTGGCCAGGCTTTTGTTTGAATCATATTCAAATTCCATTTTCCCAATATAACACAAAAAGTATAAATATGGGTACTGCTCGTTCCAGACCAGGCCATATTTTTAATTTTCATTGTAAAACAAGTAATTAAAGAAACAACTTATCCGCCTCATAGGTGACCATTAACTCATTGTCATGCAGTTACGGTGCAAACTACAAGATCAACGCGGTCTTATGAAGGTTCCGTCTCGATATTCTTGAAAAGCAATACGCAGCTCTTCTTGAGTGTTCATGACTATGGGGCCGTACCATGCAATGGGTTCGTTTAACGGCTTTCCTGAAATTAGTAAAAAACGAACGGAATGCCGATCAGTGGTGACGACGATATGGGCGCCGCTTTTTTCATACAGCACTATACAGCCGTCACTGCAAGAACAAGGAGGTTGCATATCGAAGTAATTAATCCCAGCAGTATCGTGGGCAAAAGGATTGCGGGCTGGGTCGAAATAAGCTTCACCCTCAATCACGTAGGCGAAGACATTGTGATCCGGTTTAACGGTGTGGGTGAATGATTTTCCAGCAGACAATTCGACATCCAGATATTCTGGATCAGTGACAATGTCTTTAACCGGACCGTGAATTCCATTCACTTGACCACAAATAACTCGAATTTTCGCGCCATCAGCGGTGGAAACCACAGGGATTTCACGGTGATTGATGCCGCGATAACGTGGATCCATCATTTTTGATCGCGCCGGCAAATTAGCCCAAAGTTGAAATCCAAATATTTGCCCTTTCCGGTTTCCTTTGGGCATTTCTTGGTGGATAATGCCGCTTCCAGCCGTCATCCATTGGATATCCCCGGCAAAAATGTGGCCTTGATTCCCCATACTATCGCCATGCTCAACGTCTCCATCTAACACATAAGCGCTGCTGCTACTAGCTGCAATTCAGACAGTAGCCCCATTAATCTGCTGCGCGAAAAATACTGGGAAGAAACTTTGGATTGCAATACCTAACCAAGTAAGAGGACAATATCAGGAGAGCCATTCATTGTCGTGACCGTATTCACTTGCTATGGGCAGAAAATTCCATTACGATCACGATCACTAGCCCGACACCGAGGGATTGGTAGATCTTATTTATACAATCGGAACAAATTAAAACAAGAATTACCGCAGCCACTTTATTTATTGGAAAGTGAAGAAAATAATATTGAGTTTAATTAATTGACTCTTACGCAGAAAAAGTAAGTGTTTTTGTAATATTTTGTAGTAAAAAAGGATGATACACTATGTCGAAACAAGGAATACCCATTGGCCTGATTGAAGAGAAGATCGCTGCAATTCCGTTTTTTGCAACTCAATGGAATATGGATAAACAAGCTGATTTTTTAAAAGAGTTAGATAGGGCTTTTCAGCTTGATCAGAAAGACGATAAACGTCTCTCCGAACAATTTAAGTTTTTATGTACTCATTATGCAGATAACCGTTGGCAATTCCAATGGGAAAGTTTGTTTCGAGAAATTCAAAAACAGCTTCGGCTGGGGTGGGCAGATAATCAAGTAACTTCGTTTTCTGCATTGACAGTAGAAGAAGCGGAAAATCGCTGTATTCCGCTTTTTTTCAAATTATTACCATCCATTTCCCCATTTCGGCTGCATATTGAGCAGTGTGTTTCTAACCAACAATTGGAACAGCGTGTAGATTCATTTTCCTCATCTGGAGAATTGGCAGCACAGGAATCCGTAGCTAAGTATTATTTGCTTTATTGCCAGAATAAGGATCAGATGGATTATCGATTTGGACGAGTAGGCGATTCTAAACCTAAGTTAACTCAAAAAATTTGGCAAAGCTTAGACGGGGCGCCTCCTATTTCTGAACAAGTAATCCAGAATGTCATGCGATTGGTGTCATTAGCCGACATTTTTTCTCAACATTCTACTTTGACTCCTGATTTACTGCGGACAGCTTGTAACCAGTATTTAGTTCAAAATCCATTTTGGATCATTTCGAAATCTTCTCTTGACGAGAAGCCACGAAGAATCATTCGTCAACAAAAAGCCGCCGGTGCGATGTACTGTGGTGAGTGGTTTAGAATTCCCTCAGATGAAATAAAGAATGAAATAAAGAACGATCCATTGCCAGGACGGTGGACAGTCGTTTATCCAGTATCGGAAATAGATAAAATTTTGGAAAATCCCCCCAGTGAAGGCTGGGTAATGTTAGATGATATTGGGCATGAGAAATTACTCCATCAGTTGCGCGAACTCGAAGCATTGCATCATCGTCGCTGTCTGTTTCAAATCAGTTGTCGTTGGCATCAAGAATTCGAACAAATCGTTCAGCAGTATTTACCAAAGCCCATTCACCGTCTTTGGTATTTTATCAGCGCTGAAGCAGCAGCTCAGCAAGGTCGTTGGTTTCCCTATTTTTTCCATTCATCTGTGGAATCAGCACCATCTTACGCCTTGATTCAGGCTAGTCGGGCATTAGAGGAAAAAAATGGGTCTTTGCAGTGGATGGCGGCGCTAGACAGTTGGGTTTTAGAAAGTTTGCGCGAGATTTTGAGCAATTTAGTCCCTATTTATCAAGATCAGTTGCGCCAAACTTTGCAGCCATTGCTACGAAAAACAGGTGTGCTGAGTATCACAGATTTTAAAGCCGCTCATGCTGCACTAGATCAGTTGACTCATTGTTATGGTTGGGTAGATCCAACTAAAGTGCAATCCAGTTATGCCGAATTTAATGCAGCTTGTATCGACCGGCGCAGTGATGTGGTTGCTCAAATGCATGCCTTAGCAAAAACAGAGCCAGGCTCTTTAGAAGACCAACAAGCACTCCGAGCATGGCAGTCGGAAATCCGAACTTTGCTTAATCGTTGGCAGGCGGATGGTTATAGCTCCATGGCGATGTTAGACTGGAATGTCGCTTCCGAGCTTCCCGAAAACGCTATTCTCAGTTTGATGAAAACGGGTTTAGTTCAGTTACCAACGGCCCCTGATAGATTGCCATCGACTTGGGAGCAAGCCTATCAAGACTTCTTACAACTCATCGCACGATTTGCAGCTAATAACCAACATTCAGCTTTCAATCGTGTTAAAAATCGTTATCGAGTTCGATTGCGTTGTTATCAGCGAATCTGTAATCAATGGCCGGAATTACAAGTTTCTTTAAAATGGTGTGAACAGCGGCTCAAGGAACTGCCTGCCCTAACATTCACTTCGATAGCAATTAAGGTAAAGCCGTCTACGTTATGGTCTTGGCAAGAAATGCGACGTCAATTACAGGAAAATCTATGTTTAGAACAGAAACTATCGAGTGAAGAAAAATTTCCTAAGCAATTGCCTGCTTTAAACTTATTGGTTACTCAGCTTTTTACTCAAATGTTTCATAATATCCGAGCGCAGCTAGGTAATCCGCCCTGTGCGTTTGCCGTGATTGGTTGGCAGCAACCCTCAGCGCCTGCCAATGGTCGGTTCAGCCTCTTAATTCAAGATGAACTTCATTTGCAGCATAGGTATTGGCAGGCTTTTTGGCAAATCATCCAAATTTATATGACATTATTACCAGGTCGTGAAATACAGCCTTTTGCTCCAGTGATGGGTGAACCGGATGTGGTATTTACGCATACGCCGAAAAAATTAGCTCAAATTGGTTGCCCAATTTGGATTTCCGATGGCGATCCCAGTGAATGGAACTATGAACAAGTGCAGCGTCTGGATTGGCCGGTATTTTATTGTCAAGGCTTGGATTCGTTTACTAACCCTATTCCTCAATTGTGGGTTAATTTTCTCAACCATGTTTGCCGACACCTAAAAGAAGTCAGTGATCAAGCTGTATCGGCAGAAGAACGAATTAGAAAACAACATCGAGCGCTATTGAGTCAATCGCTGGCAGACAGTCCAGCACTCAATCAAATAACTCCAAAGATAAGATTGGAGCAACGAATGCAGGCGCAGCGCGATATTAGTACTTTAAAACAGCGATTACAGCTAGGTTATGCCCCAACGATTCAACTACTCGCTTTTGTTGCTTTGACTGGAGAATCCATGATTCCCCACTTGGTTAAAGGATGGCAATCTGAGGAAAAATTACCACCGGATCAGCACATATACCGGCGTATTCCCCGGTTGTGGAAGTCCGATTTTATTCAGCAATTATCACAATGGAACTTCACCGATATATGCTTACGACTCCGCGATGACTCTGATTCTACGGGATGGTGCTACCGGGAAGAAGAGATTTACCACAGATGGTTACTGAAGTTGCGGGCATTGACAACCGCCGAGCCTTCTGTTGAGCCATTGGCGGACGAGAAAGAGGATGGAGCGGGCTATCCTCCAATGATCATCCGTTTTGTGGAAGCAGGCCGAATCTTACATGCGCGTTTAAAGCCAGAGGTAGTGAGACAATTGGTCGATGCTCCCCGTTTAACGCGCATAAGAGAAATCAAAGATGACAGCAAAATAAGTCGCCATTCTTTTCGAGTGGAAATCAAAGGAGAAACCCAAGCTGATAATTTAGCTTTTGAGTTTAAATTGCATCCACGGCAACCAGCCACGGAATATTTAGTGCGAAGAATAAGCGGACGCCTAGGCGACTGGCCTCTGAGACCATGCCAATTATTGCAGCTACAAATAGGTAAGGAGCCGTCAATGCCGGTGTTGATTAGTCCAGAGGTGGAAATGCTGGCCGCGAAGGTGAAAGAGGCTCCTCAAAAGCTCGATCAATTGTCACCGCGAGCATTTGCGAGTGCGTTAGTGAAATCACTGGTTTTGAATTTTGAAGATTATCCAGAAGATGATTTTTTTTATATAGTTGATCCGGACTTTCCGGAAGGATATAGTTTGCTCCGTAGAAATGAAGAACATGCTTTTTTCAGTTTGGATGATTCGGAGAGGGAGCAAAAGTCATCTGCACGAGCATTGCATATCAAAAACTTAGTATATTGTCTGAACCAAATGGATGTTGCCTGGAGTGAACTGCAGCAGCGCGACTCACGTTTGCTAGCTTATCGCCGGTTTTTGACCCGGTTAGTACCTATGGATTGTTTATTAGATATTTTGCAAGAAATATCTGATGTCCATGATCAATGGTGCTGGTTGTTTCCTTATGAAGAGGCAGCACGGCTGGCTTACTCGGGGATCACTCAAAAAGAATGGATGCTGCCGGTAATGATGGTGCTACCGGATTGGGAAAAATCATTACTGGAGCGATTTTATTTAATTCAACAGTCACTCTTACAAAACGATGTTACCGGATGGTCTTTATTAGATAGTGTACAACCCCGTTTAGCAAACGACTGCCGACAGTTATCTAAGCTAAACTCGACGCCATGGGGCCGATTTGAGCAAGCTGGCCTTCGCAGATCTTCGGATAGGATAATCTTATCAAGACAGTTGCAAGAAGAGATCAAAGTGGGTCATGAAAAAGATTTTATCATTCAATTGGTGCAAAAAATCTGGCTTCGTCAAAAATACAGCCCTGCTCAAGCATTACATGGTGCAGCTTTATGGGAAAAAATGACGGAAATCGAAAAAAGTTTTTTGGCTATGGAAGGTGACAAAATTAAAGAGTGGAAGTCAAAATCACCTCCTCGGATGATGACGCGCGAAGACGTCGAATGGCGGCATCAACGAGCAACACAACAATTTCGTCGATTACCTATCAGCGAACGAACTCAATTGTTACAACGGTTTAAGCGATTGCTGCCTACGTTGGACGACGCACGCCAACAAGCTGTTACTAAGACAATTTTATCAGTGCTTACTCAAGTTCCCGTAGAACGATTAATATTATCTCCTTATTCGCGAGTATTGACTCCCGAGTTATTGATCAGAATTTTACGTTGTGCAGGCCGTCAACTTTTCAGCTTAGATATCAGCCATTGTTTGTTGTTAACACCCCGAAGTGTGCAAATTACTCAAGCGGTGATAGATTTTTGCCCTAATTTACGTATATTTCGAGCCAAAAATCTGAAATGGGATACGCTGATTTTGCAACAATTAGACCTTTGTCAAATACTAGATTTGAGTGGTTGCGTTGATCTTAAGAAACTAGATATTTCTCGGATGAATCGATTAAAATTTTTGAACTTACAACATTGCCGACGCTTAACGACATTAGCCGAAACCGGTTTATGGTCTTTGTTACCTTGGAAACTACCTAGTTTACGGCGCTTGATTATCGATCATTGTATTGAATTGAAAGAGGTACGGATAATAGTTAACCAAGCAAAACAGCTCAAGGTCAGCGCTCAAGAGTGTTCCCGGATCAGGGGTGAAGTATACGGTTTAGAGGAAAAGATTTATTCACCTTCTAAACTCCAGTTAGAACGATGGAAAAATGTTGATAATGGCCGGTTAGATTTATCTTATTGCCAATTAACGGCTGAAGGGCTGCAGTGGTTTAGCCGCTTATTATGGTTTAACCCAAACATAACTCATCTGAATCTT
>Ga0187783_10003281_pt1 | contig 11943 bp, 8 predicted proteins | sample 1015_SJ02_MP02_2_FD_132471 | JGI IMG/M metagenome (GOLD analysis project Ga0187783, IMG submission 132471) | Tropical peat soil microbial communities from peatlands in Department of Meta, Colombia - 1015_SJ02_MP02_20_MG | ecosystem: Environmental > Terrestrial > Soil > Wetlands > Peat | place... | reverse complement strand
GAAATGAGCGGCGAATAACCGGGAGCGGCACCCGCCGGCTGGACGGTGATGTCGCCTCCGAATGAATTGATGATGGCAGGCAACCCGGTGAAGTTGAGCGGAAAATTGTTGGTCAAGGTGTTGTAAGAATAGTAGCCGTTGGCCAACGCGGTTCCGTTGATGGTTACCGCGCTGAACACGTAGTGGCCATGCAGCCACATTTGGCCGTTGTTGGTCAGGATGAGCGCGCGCCGGCCGAGGGCGACCGCGAAGCGATTGAGATAACTGCGAGCCGCCGAGGCCAGCATCACGCCCGGACGGTCGTTGTTCGCGAACACCATGGGCCGCTCAGTCGCACCGGTAGCGTAGACGATCGCGCGAGCGCGCAGCATGACGAGAACCTGCCGCGCTTCGCCTGCGGCCGGATCCGGCTGCAGGTGATCGCGGCGTTCGACCAGAGGGACCATGCCGCCGTCATACACACCCAGCGCGGTCGTGCGGCGCAGTATCGTGACGTTGAGCAGGGACTCAAGTTCTGCCTCGATTTCGCGGCGCCAGGCTTCAGCAGGACCTGTTGTTGGCTCGAGGAGTAGGTTGCCGCCGAGCATCCAATCCTGTTCCACGATGACCACGCGCGCTCCGGCGCGACCGGCGACAAGCGCGGCGGCCAAGCCAGCCGGGCCCGAACCAATGACCAGGACATCCGCAAACGCGTTCCGTGTGTCATAGCGGTCCGGGTCTCTCGCGTAAACGCCCCTTCCGAGACCCGCCGCCCGACGGATGAAGCGCTCGTAGAACATCCAGGAGCCACGGGTCGGTCCGATGAAGGTCTTGTAATAGAACCCTGCCGAGAGCAAGGGTGCGACCAGCGAGTTGAGCGCGAGCAAATCTACGTCGACCGATGGCCAGCCATTCTGGCGGCGAGCCACCAGGCCATCGAAAAGTTCCGTGACGGTCCCGGGGACGTTCGGGTCGGTGCGTGCGCCCTCGCCCAATGTGAAGAGGCCATTGGGCTCTTCGAAGCCCGCCGACAGGAAACCGCGTGGTCTATGGTATTTAAAGCTCCGACCAACGAGGTGCACACCGTTGGCCAGCAACGCAGAGGCTAATGAATCGCCGCGCAGGCCGCGCATAGCCTTGCCATCCAGTGTAAAGGCGACCTCCTGGCTGCGATCGACGCGGCCGCCGGCTGACAAGCGCCCGAACATCGACGTCATTTCGTCACGGCCTCACACCGTGCGCTCGCCTGCAAGACGGCAGGCCTCGATCTGATTGGTAGCGGTATTGCGCTCTACGATGAGCCAACGACGGCAGCCGAGAACGTGCTGCCAAAATTCGTGATGCGAACCTTTGACGTTATCGAAAAGGAAGACATAGTCGTGCCAGGCGCTGGGGTTCGTCACGCCATACGCGGGTCGCGATTTGCTCCCGTCTCCGCCGTAGCGGAACTCGGTGTAATCGCGGTCACCGCACAGCGGACAGGTAATCAGCATGATTTTCTTTCCTGTCCTTTCACTGCCGGTAAGTCCAGTTGCCAATACCGTCCTCGTCGAGTTCAGCGCCGCGCGCAAATCGATCCAGGCTGTAGCAGCGGTTGAGCGGATGTTCCTCGTCGTGGGCAATGGTGTGTGCCAGGCACCAGCCAGAGGCGGGTGTCGCCTTGAATCCCTGATAGCACCAGCCGGCATTCAAATAGAGGTTACGAACTGACGTGCGACAAATGAATGGCGAGCCATCTGGGGTCATGTCCTGAATGCCCGCCCAATGGCGCAGCAGCCGAAGTCGTGAGATCGAAGGAATAAGCGCGACGGCCGTTTCGGCCACACTCTGCACTTTCGGAAATTGGCCACGTTGCGTATAGCTGTTAAACCCGTCGATATGGCCGCCGAACACTAATCCGCCCTTGTCAGACTGGGAGATATAAAAGAACTCAGCACCGTAGGAGATCACATGATTGACAAAGGGCTTGATCGGTTCTGACACGAATGCCTGGAGGAGGTGGCTTTCAATGGGTAGTTTGAGTCCCGCCATCGCGGCAACTTGCGATGAGTGACCCGCCACGACGATGCCCACGCGTCCCGCTTGTATCTCGCCTTTGCTGGTTTTGACTCCGCAGACGCTCCCATCGCGGATCAGAAGGCCAGTCACCTCGCACTGTTCGACGATATCGACCCCGTAAGCATCCGCGGCGCGCGCGTAGCCCCAGGCCACCGCGTCATGTCGCGCCGTACCCGCGCGTCGCTGCAGCAGCCCGCCCAGAATCGGAAAACGGGCCTCGGCAGAATAATCCAGGTAAGGAATGAGTCTCATCACTTCCCCACGATCGAGAAGCTCCGCATCGATGTCATTCAGACGCATGATGTTGCCCTTGCGGGCCAGTATGTCGAGATGCGACGGTGAATGGGCGAGCACAATCTGGCCGCGTTGGGAAAACATCACATTGAAGTTCAATGTCGCGGAGAGGCTCTCCCAAAGCTTCAGCGAGTGCTCGAAGAACTGAGTGTTGCCATCGAGCACGTAGTTTGAACGCACGATCGTGGTGTTGCGTCCGACATTCCCAGAGCCGATATACGAACGCTCAAGCACCGCGACGTTCATGATGCCGTGGTTGGCCGCCAGGTAATAGGCCGTCGCCAACCCGTGTCCACCACCGCCGATGATGACGACGTCATAGCTTGACTTGGGTTCGACGGCACGCCACGCGCGTGGCCACGGCGTTGCCGAATACGCGTGCCGTGCCAGCGAAAATGCGGAATAGCGGCGCGACGGTGTCATAGATGTCAAATGTCGCCCGCTTTGCCACCGCGCCGCGGGTCTGTGTTCTTGGTCAGGCTAGTCCCGTTTGTTCTTTGGATAAAGCGTATGCTTTCGATTGAATCGATCTCAATTATCGATCGGCACCGCCGGTGGTCGAATCGGCTGCCACACTTGCGGTACCGTCAAACCGACCGGTGCTTGAACCGCTGTCGCCACCCACGCCGGGCATTCGTAAGGTCTATTTCCAAACGGCAGACGCCACCCTCAGGTGATTGCCGCCAATGATCTTTAGGACTGCTTCGCGCGGATACCCGTGTTGAAGCATTACGGTGACGATATCCGGTATGCGCTCGGGCTCGAGGAACGTAACCGGCGTGCCATAACCCTTTTCGGTCGGCCAGGTATCCGGATGGGCACTGATGTAGTCATCGAATTCCTTCATGTCGTAGACGTAATCGAGGCCGAGGCCCACGTGATCCGGGCCCACTAGCTGGACGATGTGATCGATATGCTGAAACATGATCGGCACGAGATCGGGCCCAGCCTCGAGGAAAGCGCTATCGCCGTTAATGCCAACCACACCGCCCGTCGCTGCGCATGCCTTGATCAACTCGTCAGAGATGTTCCGAGGATGTGCGTACACGGCATGGCAATTTGAGTGAGAGAAAATGACAGGCCCAGCCACGTGTTCGATCACCTGCATCGCAGTTCGCCAGCCGGTATGGGAACAGCATGGGACCATGCCGACGCGCTTCATCTCATCGAGAACCTGACGACCGAACGGCGTCAGCCCCTTGTCTTCATCCTGGCAGCCCCCGCCGATTGAGTTATTGAGGTTGTAGGCCATCAGCATCCATCTGACACCGAGGCCATAAAAGAGTTCGACCATGCTCAATTGATCATTAAGCGCGCGCGTACCTTCTAAATCGAAGCAGACGCCCAGTCTCCCGCTGTTCTTTGCAGCAAAGACATCTGCAACCGTGTTGATGAGGAGATAGCGATCCGGGTGGCGATTGACAAAGTGGCGAAAATGCGCCAGCACGCGGATGTTGTCGTCGAATTTCGTGAGATCAAAACCGACATTCAGAGAAATGACCGTTTGCCCCGCTGCTCGGCAACGTTCCAACTGCGGCAGAAAGGCGTCGTCCGGCCGCAGGGGCATGCAAGCGTGATTATCCCAAATGACGGCATTCGCCAACCAGGAGCGATCTAACGTTTCGGTCATCTTCAGCTGTCCTTATAACAGTGAACGTTGAGAGCCCCGTTCGGACCGCGCCATCGCGATGCGCGGCGAACGCTCATGTTGCCCGTTGGGATTGTGGCGCCGCCGCCCGGCGCTTTTCTCGAAGGCTGCACGTCGCCTTTTCATCCACCGAATAAGCCGCGTCGTCCTGGCGAATCACAACGCCGTACTCGCGCTCCGCAGATTCTACGGACACGTATCCGCCCACCACGTCATTCAATACGCGGCCGGGATCTCGGTCGAGCGGATCGCCCCAGCCACCACCACCACCCATCTCGAAAAGAAGCCGTTCGCCGGCAGGCAGCACCCAGCCGCTGACTTTGCCCATTGGTCGCTCGTGCGGCAGACCGACACTAATCGTCATCTTGTTCGTTTTGCCGCTTCGGCCACCGTCCACACCCCAGGCGGGTGCTTTGGTTTGCTCGATCGTTCCAATGAGTTTCAGATCCGTAAGCGCCTTCCATTGCTTGATGACACCCACCCCGCCGCGCCACTTGCCGGCGCCCGCCGAATCCGGTCGAAGTTCATACTTTTCGGTCAGTACCGGCCATCGCTCTTCAAAGATTTCAACGGGAACGTTACTGGACTCCCCGAGCACGAAGAGAATGAGAGCGTTCTCGCCGTCCTGGTCATTACCCGCGCCTTGTCCACAAGCTTCGTCCTCGCCGCCGGCAAAAAAACTTCCATCGACGGGGTCGATCCCGGTGAACATCATCCCGCCAAGATCGCCCCCCGACCGAGCGACCGATCGGTCCGGCGCGATCTTTGCCATCACCTGAAACAGCGATTCCGCCATGATTTGCGCGGTCCAGCCGGACAAAAATATGGGGGCCGGCGGCTTCGGGTTAAAAACAGACCCTTCCGGGGACACGACTTTCACCGGCCGGAAGAAACCCTCATTCGCATCGTAGTCCGGCGCGATGATCATCTTCAGGACGAGACGAATCGCAGACACAGTCGATGGGAACGGCGAGTTCACTGGCCCCGTCTGCTGAGGCGCGGATCCTGTCGTATCGACGGCGATCTCATCCCCAGAGATCCGTACCGTTCCTTTGAACGGCACCTGATCCTGCGTGAGTCCGTTATTGTCCAACGCCGACTCGGCCGACCATTCACCGTCCGGCATCGCTTTAATCGCCTCGCGTGCGATACGTTCACCGTGATCCAAGATGCTCGCGGTGGCTCTTTCTACCGTGTCGGCCCCGTATTTGTGCACGAGCTCCAATATTCTCCTGGCACCGTGCCCGCAGGCTGAGATCTCCGCGGTGAGATCACCAATGACTTCAGTCGGCATGCGACTGTTAGCACGAATGATGCCGACGATCTCCTCATCTAACTTCCCACGCTTAACAACCTTGACGGCGTGGAGCTGCAAGCCTTCCTGCCAGATATCCGTCGTGTCGGTGCCATAAACGTCCTTCGCGCCGAGATCCAGCCAGTGCGCCTTGGCCGCGGTATATCCAAAGACCCTGCCTTCGACAAATATCGGTCGAATGATCACGGCGTCCTGCGGGTGCGAGCCGGTCCAATAGGAATAGGTCGACAGCAGAACGTCGCCGTCGTGCACGTTGTCGATCCCCAGATGTCTGACAACGCTCCTAATGGAGAATGTCAGGGTTCCCATGAAGAATGGAATCCCTGGCCCCTCGGCAATCAACTCGGCATCGCGGTTGTAAATGCCCACGCTGAAGTCAATCATTTCGTAGATGACCGGATTGAACGAAGCCCGAACCAGCGTGCTACGCATTTGCCGCGCCGTTGACTGAAAATAACTTCTGATCACCTCAACGGTGATCGGGTCAAGAGTCTCCGTTGTGCGCACGATCGATTCTCCTCAGCGCCGCGTAATTAAAAGGCTACCAACCCGATCGACCGTGCACGTGTGGTTGTGTCGTACGACAGTGGTCGTGGTTGGCTCTTCAATGAGCGCCGGCCCGTCGACGCGATCCCCGGCGAGGAGCTGCGCGCGATCAAAGACGCGGAACTCACGAGGCTCGACCTCCAGGAAGTCGTGGACTTGACGTGTCCTTACAAGAGCTTTGATACGGTCCCTGTTCCCACTCCCGATCTGGCGCAAGCTCGGCGCTGGAATCTTTCCGACGGATTTAACCCGCAGTGTTACAACATCCGCGGGAGTACCCAGTCGATAACCGTAAACGCTCTCGTAGACGTTCTCGAACGCCTCGAACAGAGTTGTCACAGCATCGGAGCCAGAAAGTCGCGGGGGGATCGGTACTGATACGGAGTGCTCCTGACCGAGATAGCGCATATCCATGCTGCGAACCAGCTGCCAGCGTTCTTCGGCTACGCCCTCCCGACGAAGCAGTGCCCTCCCCTGCTCTTCCAATGCAGCGAAGTGCCGCTCAAGATCTGCAAGCGCAACGCGGGACAAAGGCTGCGCTATTGTCTGGGCGACGTCGTGGCGAAGATCGATCATCAGCATTCCCCAGGCAGAAAATGCCGCCGGAAGCAGCGGAACAATGGCGGCTGGCAGACTGAGCTCATCCATCAGATACGCGCCAAAGACCGGACCTCCACCGCCGAAGCACAGCATTGCAAAGTCCCGCGGATCATCGCCAGACTCCGCCGCGATATCCTTGATTGCCTCCGCCATATTGCTCATGACAATTCGTAGCATGCCGCTCGAAGCACGATAGAGATCAAGCCCGAGCGGCCCGCCGACCTGCTCACGAATGCCTTTCCTTGCTGCGTCGAGGTCAAGCGAAATCGTCCCACCAAGGAAGTTGTCTGGATCTATAAGGCCGTTGACCAGGAGCGCATCGGTCACCGTCGGTTGCGCGCCGCCGCGGCCGTAACACATTGGACCGGGGACCGCGCCTGCGCTCTGCGGACCGACCTGGAGGGCGCCTGCGCTGTCGATCCGGGCGAGGCTGCCCCCACCTGCCCCAATGGTGCGAATATCCAAGTTGGAAATGAGAATGGGATACCCGCTGACCTTCGTTTCGCGCTGCACGGCGGCGTCACCCTTCTTGATCAGCGCGATGTCGAAGCTCGTGCCACCGACGTCCATCGTGATGAGGTTGGGTTGCTCGAGCAACCTCGCCATGTACGCGCCGCCAATCACGCCACCCGCGGGCCCTGATAGGAGCATATTGATGGCGCTGCGCTTGGCTGACTCTGCACTCAAGCCACCGCCATCTGACTTGGTCAATACGATCTCGCCCGCAAATCCCCGCGTTTTGAGTTCCCGCTGCAGATCACCCACCCAGCGCTCCACGACCGGCGCCAAATACGCGTTCAGGATAGTGGTCATTCCGCGCTCAAATTCACGGTGCTCGGCTGCGACGAGCGACGACAAGGCAACGGATATGTCGGGAAATTCTTCGAGAATGACCTCGCGCGCACGCAGCTCGTGAGCTGAATTCTTGAACGAGTGGAGAAAGCAGATCGCAAGCGCCGCTACCTTTTCTCTTCTCAGCGTCCGGGCGATGTCCCGAAGCTCCGATTCATTCAATGGCTCCAACACTTCGCCACGGGAATTCATTCTCTCCATGACTTCGAACCGGAGGTTTCGCGGCACGATCTGTGGAGGCTTGTGATATTTAGGGTTGTACATCTCAGGGCGGTTGAAGCGCATTATCTCCGGTACGTCGCGGAAACCTCGTGTAGCGAGATAGGCGGTTCGCACGCCTTTGCGCTCAAGTAGCGCGTTGAGTGCCGTCGTCGAGCCGTGCACAAAAAAGCGCTGCACGTCGCGAAGATCGATTTTGGCCTTAGCGATCGCGGCAATTACGCCTTCCAAGGTATTGTGTGGTGTCGTCAGCGCCTTATCCATCGAGAACGTGCCAGCGCGTTCATCGAACACCACGATGTCGGTAAACGTACCGCCTGTGTCGATGGCGAATCGAATGTCTGAGTTCTGCGTCATTTCTTGACCCTATCTTGTTCGCGACGTCCGGGCACGCGAATTCTGTTCCTCGCCGGGCAAGTGTCTTGCCACACTCGCTCCACCGCGCGGCGCTAGTGAATGGCATCGACAAGGGCATCGACATCCTCGGCAGTGTTGTAAAGGTGGATCGCGGCGCGGATCCGCTCTCCGCGAACCGTCGCTCGTAGCCCGCGAGCTTTAAGTTTCTCAGCCGCCCCAGGAACATCCAGCATCACAATGGCCGAGCCATTGTGCTCAACGTCAAGTCGACCGCACAGTTCGGCTGCAAGCCGCGTGTTGTGACGGTGGATGGTGCTCACCCCGACCTGGTTAATTAACCTGAGCGAAGGCAGCAGCGCGCTCGCCGAGATCAAGCCCGGAACCACATCAAATTTTCGCGCCGAGCGAGCCGCCGGGAAGTTGATACCGTACGGGGCGGCATAGGGGTCCTCGCACGCAAACCAGTTCGGCTGCAGCTGCCGAAAGGTCTCGACTAAATCTTGCCGCAGCGCGATGAAAGCCGGGCCGTTTGGACCCATCAGCCACTTGTAGGATGAGCACACAATGACGTCCGCAAGTGTGGCATCGAACGGTTGCCATCCGGCGGCCTGCGTCACATCGACGCACAGCAGAGCCCCCGACCGTCGACAGGCTTGCGAAACAGCCCCCAAGTCCACGATGGTTCCATCAATTGACTGAACCAGCGATAGCGCAACAGCGGCGTAATCGTGAGAAATGCGACGCGTAATGTCGGGTAACGGAGCGGTGTCGACCGTTACGCCACGATGCTGCTGAGCAACAAAAGGTATCGTATTGGAGTTGTGTTCGAGTTCCGGAACGAGAACTCGTGAAGCGGGCTTTAGATTCGCGGCCACGACGTTCACCAGCGCCGCTGTTGTATGACCCACTCCCACCTGAGCGGGTAAGACACCAATCAACGTCGCGAATTCTCGGCGGACTTTGTCGAGCTCCTCGAGCCAAGCAACCCACTCCAAATCACCTCGGCTCCACAGGTCGAGCGTTCGCTTGGCAGCTTCAACCGAAGATTTCGGGGGTATTCCCCGCAGCGCGGTATTGAAGTAGCCGCGGGGCGCGTTCCAAAGAGAAGTATCCATATCGAGCCTCTACGAGCGCCTACGAATTCCCGTTGGCCTGACGTCCATTGCGCGCATCGATTGGCGGTTAGTGAAAAGGTATGACAGCGCCATCGCCGTTAGCTATCGCCTCGTTCAATGCGTGCTGCGCAGCGATCAGATCCTCAGCAATGATCCCCAAGGACTTAAACAGTGTGATGTCCTCATCCGACTGTCGACCTGGCTTGCGACCGAGAAGGACCTCACCAAGCTCGCCGATCACGTGCTCCGGCGTTATCGCACCCGATCGCAATGCAGCCAGATAATCGCCACCCTCGGCTTCCAGCATAGGCAAGTAATCGGCGTATAGCCGTGCGCGCTGGATCGCCTCCTCATCTAACTCGCGAAAATGTCGCACGCTTGAGCCCACCGCGTTCACGTGTTGTCCATCGCGGAGTTGGCGGCCAAAAAGAACCGGCTGAGGTGCAGACGTCAAAGTACAAATCACGTCAGCGCCGCTCACGGCCGCCTCCACACTTTCATGGACAACAAGGGTCGCGGAGACCTCCTTGTGCGCCTCCGCGAATGAGCGCGCGTGAGCTGCAGACTGACTCCATATGCGGACCTCCTTCATGCGGAAGCACTCGAGAAGTGCGACAAGGTGGTGGCTTGCCTGCTCGCCGGCTCCAATAAGAGCCAGAACGCTACTCTCTGGGCGCGCCAAAGTAACGGTTGCGACGGCCGTAGCCGCCGCAGTGCGTCTCGCTGTGATCTCACCGCCGTGCAAGACCCCGGCGGGAGCCCCAGTTGCGGAATCAAATACTACGACGATGCCTTGATGCCCCGGGAGTTTGCGCTGCCTATTTTCCGGATATACAGCCGAGACCTTTGCTCCAAAGAGTGCAGGTTCCTCGAGCACGCCGGCCATTATGCTGAGCACGTTACCGTGCAAGTTTTGGAAGGGAACAATCAGTCGATTGGGTTGATTGGCTCTTCTTGACGAGGTCTCTTTGAATGCACGCGCGGCGAGCGCGAAGCACACGGCGCGGGGGAGACAGCGCGCCACAGCCTGGCGATCGAGAACCCTTAGCGTGCTCAAGCTGCTATCCGCAAGCCAATCCTAACGCCGGGTTCGCTACCCGCTCGCATCGGAACGACGTCTTATCGAATCGGTGCACCGGTCGACTGCGATCATAGGATAGCGATCTCGGTCGTTCGAAGAAAGCGTATGATTTCGATCGACTCCATCTCCAATCGGAATAGCCATGAAACTCGATCTTAACGGACTCGAAGCCCTCGAGGCTGTGGTGAGATACGGCGGTTTCGCCCATGCGGCAGAGCATTTGCACAAAGTGCAATCCGCGGTTAGCCACCAGGTGCGCAAGGTCGAGCAGCAGCTCGGGGTCACTGTGTTCAACCGTGACGGCTACCGGGTTCACTTGACGCCCGCCGGCGAAGCTATCCTTGCGGAGGCTCGTCGCCTGCTTGCACAGGCCGAGCACGTTCGATCGATAGCGCGACAGTTCTTGCAGGAGTGGGAACCCTCCCTTGCCATCGTCGTCGATGGCATCCTACCGCTCGACCCGACACTTGCCGCGATGAAGACGCTGGCGGCCGCGCGCGTGCCGACACGCATCCAGGTCAAGGTGGAGTTCCTGCGAGGTGTGCAGGCAAGGTTCGAGAAGGAAAACGGCGATCTCATGCTGGTCGCCGACTACGCCGCCAGTCCATACCTCCACGAGGAGGCGCTCCCGGAGATGGATTGCGTTCTGTGCGTCGGGCGCTCTCACGCGCTCGCCAAGGTGAGGCGTGTGTCGCTTGCTCAGTTACAAGAGCACGTCGAGCTTTCGGTACAGCACTCGAGCGAAGAGCAGGGTCATGATCGACACCTGTTTGGCTGTGAGCGTGCGTTCTTCCTCTCCAGTCATCACACCAAGAAAGAAGCGCTCCTGATGGGCGTTGGTTTTGGATGGATGCCCTTGTACCTGGTCCACCACGAGCTGAAATCCGGCGCACTGCGCGAAGTGAAATACCAAGGTGGGTCGTGGTACCGCTTTACTCCACGGCTGGTGCATCGAGCCGACCGCCGACTCGGACGCGCTGGGCAAGAGTTCATCTCGCTACTTCGCAAATCGGCCTGGCCGCGCCGCAGGCTGCTACGCCGAGGAGCCTGAAGTGTACTAGCCGCCTGGTTCGCTCGAATGATCTTGGAAACCTTCAGGGCGCCGGAGTCTATCGATTATCGAGATCGATTTGATCGAAATCATGCGCTTTCTCCGAAGGACAAACCGGACTAGCCTAAATAATGAGGGGGTGGTTCGCTGAGAGACTGATGCGGAATGCAGCCCACCAAACGTAACCTCGCGCACCGCTCAAATAACATCGCGAAAGCAGAGCGGCGCCAAAGCGGCAGAAAAGCTGGTCAAAACCCCGGTGGGCCTCAGTTGCCTTCGCCCGTGTGTTTATCTAGCTTCGGGTTCCGGGTCATCGCGCGCAGCGACCGAGTTCACGGGCCAAAAGGGCAGCCGGCATGCCTTAGCCGCATACGGAAAAAGGAGCCGGTCGTCTTCGTTTCTTGAGACGTTAAAGAAGCCTTACTAAGGGTGGGGGACGTTCGATGCTAAAGCGAGTCATGATTGAGCTTACTCTGCTCGCGGTGGCCCCTTGTGTGTCCTTTGAGGCATATGCCACGGCAGCTGACAACGGCGACGCGGCGCCAACTTCGAGCGCTACTGTTGGCGGGCTTCAAGAGGTCATAGTTACCGCAGAGAAAAAGACCGAAAACCTGCTGGACGTCCCCGTCCCTGTCAGCGCAATCAGTGCGCAATCACTCATCGACACGAATCAATTGCGCCTCGAGGACTTCTTCATCCAGGTTCCGGGTTTGAACGTGTTTCCCAGTGGTTATGGCACCCCGCAGCTGTCAATTCGCGGCATTACCACAGGCGGTTTCGTCAATCCAAGTGTGGCCATTACGGTCGATGACGTGCCATATGGTTCAT
>Ga0187783_10003280_pt1 | contig 11946 bp, 11 predicted proteins | sample 1015_SJ02_MP02_2_FD_132471 | JGI IMG/M metagenome (GOLD analysis project Ga0187783, IMG submission 132471) | Tropical peat soil microbial communities from peatlands in Department of Meta, Colombia - 1015_SJ02_MP02_20_MG | ecosystem: Environmental > Terrestrial > Soil > Wetlands > Peat | place... | reverse complement strand
GGGGGCAGGCCCGTCCAGTCCCCAACGTGGGCGAGGAAGTCCCCGACGGGGATTATGGCGCCGCCGGTAAAGCTCATGTGCTGGGAGATCATGGCCGAATGGTGGTCGCGGCAGCGGGTTAAGCAGGCAACTAGGTCTGCGTCGGAGAGGGCGTCCGGATTGACAGCCTGAAGCTCCCGGTGTTTGGCAATCGAGGAGGGTTTGCGATTCTCGTCCCAGTCGCGAAGCTGCTCCCTCCAAAGCTTTTGCGCAAAGACTTGTTCAGCGCGCTTGAAGCGCTCGGGGATTTCGGCTTCCGGCGCCGGCAGCACCTGGTTATAGCCGAAGCCGTTCACATAGGCTATCTGGAGGCCGTCGATGAGCAGGCCGTAGAAGCGAGCGAAGTCGTTGGTGCCCCGCTTGAACGCGGGGGGGTGGGTCTCCTGGTAGTAGCGCGTCAACGGGCGCGGGAAGTGCACGGGGTCTTGCGACCACGGTCCTGGCCCGGGCGCCCCAAATTGGAGTGCGGTCGAGGTGGCTGACTCAGTCATGGCAATCCTTCTTTCTGGCACTGCGGAAAAATCTCGCGGCGCCGCTTGCGATCTTTGCTGATAGGAGTTTGCTTTTCACGTGTCCGCTCTTACTTGACGCGGCGCCGGGAAAGGGAGAAATGCTTTTCGGTTTCTGTCGCCCTGGTGCGTACATACCAAAACGGCCGGAGGGCGTCAACCGGAAAGTTTGCCCCGCAATTTCTGTTTTCAGTTTTCGCCCTGCGACTAATATATACGCGAGCGCCTCAGAATTCAAGGTGCGGATTCGATGGAATCCCGCCGAGCGTAGGGTGTGAACAACCTCGTTCCGGGTCCAAGCCACCTCCTCGACGCGCTCGTGAAATCGCCGCCAGCAATCCTACTAGCGAACTAACCAATCAATGTTCGTCGAGCTTTTGTCACGACGCTTGTTATAAGAGCCCCGCACCCCGCTAGAAGCATATAGGTTTGAGGGGTCGACGTTCCCTTCATGCGTGGCCTTCTCCTCATCGCCTATAAAACGAATGTGGGGTTGATTTACTGAAACCGGGTTTCATTCGGACGATGAGTTTTCTTCCTGACCTGAGCGGGCATCATCGTTCTTTTTCAGCTTGCCCCGGGGCGCGGCAGATTTGGGGGGGGCTTTGCCGTTGGAATTGGCATGTTGGAAATAATAGAGCGTGGCCGCCAGCCGGCAGTCCACATTGATTTTGCGGTAGATGGTGTAAAGGTGGGTCTTTACTGTATTCTCTGAAACGGAAAGGCGGTTGGCGATTTCCTTGTTACGGGTTCCGCTGGCCAGTAATCCTAGGACCTTCCATTCCCGGGGGGTGAGCCCGTTCGAGCTGAGGCCGTCCGGGGACTCCGACTGCGCAAGCCTAGTGATCAGCCGCGACGCCACCTGGCGGCTTACCCAAATCTCGCCCCGTCCGATAGCGCTGATCGCCTTGAGTAAGGTGTCCAAGTCGGAGGCATTGGAGACGCAACCGCAACTCCCGGCCCGAATCGCCTGAAATTCAATCTCCTCGTCAGCAGAGTCCAAAAAGAGCAGGATCTTAATTTCGGGCGTGAGACTGTGCAGCCGAGAGACAACCTCGAAGTCTGAATCCCCGCCCGTGCCGTGAACGAGCAAAACGTCCGGCTGCGCCTTGCGAAGGACTTCCACATCTTCGGGAATTCCGGGAAGGTCCAATACGACTGAGCAATTCTTGCTCGAGGCAAGCAGGGCGCACAGCCCCCTTCGGGACAACGAAAGGCGGCTAATGACCCCCACTCTCATGGACCTGAACCTCTGTCGATATTTGGTACTGTAACGATTAGGCTATATTGCCATTGGCCGACTTCATTGTCGATCTAAAAAAAGCAGTACTGTGTTATTATTAGTTACTTCATTACAGTGGCATAAAGAAGGTTGGAGAGACCGGGTTCTATGCCGTAACCGATCCGGAAGGGGAGCGGCTTGGGGTCTAACGCCCGGTCCAACCGACAACGCAGGCTTGGCCATCCCTAAAAGGCAATCGACAGCCCACTCTTTGATTTACAACTTACGCTGAATGAGTGACAATTTGTTTTCTTAACAGGAAGTATTCAATTTCCAAGTTACCATGAACGCGGCTGCCGGCGAGCGGCCCCATCGGTTGAAACTCGTCAAAGCGAGTCTCAGCGTTGAGATTTGTAGGAGGCCAAATGCGCATAACGGTGCCGATGGTGATGCTGGTCATGTTGGTGCAGGCATGCCCGATGTGGGCGCAGTCCTTGGCGCCGGATAATCGCTACGTCCTGAAAGCAAGGGCCGCCTACGTCGCAGGGTATCCCTACGTCCCCAGGACCAGCAAGGATCAGCCGAGGCACGTTCGGGGGCACTTTTATCTCGGGATAGATGCTCTGCGATTTCGGTTCTGTTCGGAGGATCACGGTGGACCGCCGGACCCACTTGCCGAGGGCCTGACCGCCTCAGTGGACAAAAGCCTTTGTGAAGATCGCTGCGGAACGAAATCATGCCAGGAGGTACGCATCCCCTACGAACAGATGAAATTACTCGCGCGCGGAAAAGTCGCGGGAATGGGCGGAACATCTGAGGACATTCAAGTGGCCTCGGCGGGTATTAGCGTCGCGGGCCTGATCGCGGGAATCGGCACAGGGGGGGCGACGCAAAAGTGGCTGATCGGCGCCACGTTGGGCGCTGCCGCCTTGGGGTTTGGCTTCCACGTGTACTCTTTGAAGAGAGCCAACTTTGTGTCCATATTCTTCACCCCTACCCACCAAGCGGACTCTACGCTCCCCTGTCGAAGCACGATCTCGCCGCCAGCCAGCGCGCCCAGCGCGGGGAGTGTCGCTGCGGGATCTGCCGGCAAGGAATCAAAAAAGCCTGCAGAGGCGCAACCGCCCATGCCGATGAATCTTTTCGCGGATGCAAATGGCTGCAACGTGGCGGTGTTCCAGTTTTTCAATTCGCATCAGTATTGGAACATTTCCATGATTCTTAATGCGCGCACCGGCAAGGAGTTCGTCGCACAAAGCGCAGAACAGAAATGACCGGTCGGGATTCGCGACTTGGAATTCATTGCTTGGGTGTCTTGTCCGTCCTTGACGTGATTGTGGCCGCGGACTTCTTCACCCTCGCACGGGTCTCGGTGCGAATTCAATAGATTCCAGGAGGTACCCTGGCCGTCCTTTGCTGGTAGGCTTCATAGCCCCCTCCAAACAGTGTCCGGACGTGGGCTTCTTCAATCTCGATCTTCCGTAGGAGGAAGGCCCCCCACAGCAATACCATGATCCAACCCGGCCAATTGGCAAATACGAGGGCGAACGCCACCTTTCCCATAGTGGCCGCGACGTATCGTGGATGGCGCACGAAGCGATAGGGCCCCTGGTGTATGGGCAGTGGCTTCTGTTGTCCTTTGGTGTGGTACCCTGCTATGTCGGCATCGGTCCACATTTGGAAGGTTGCGACCCCCACGTATAGCGCCAAGCCCAGGGCGCCCACCACTCCTGCATGACCGGCTTTGAACGGAAGGCCCCTCGGCTGGAAACCAGAGAGTGCAAGCTCCCAATCGCCCGAAGTGCGAGGTAGATGCCTGCGAACCAATCAAGATGTGACCATGGGTCTGGTTCACCCCGCTGGACCAAGCAGGCGAGTATCAAAGCCTAATGCGTCAAGGAGTGGGCGATTGCAATCGCAAACGCTCTACCCATCGGAACCCTCTCTCATTCGATTCCTTCTCTGTAAGTCATGCCGAGGAAAGCCTCGGTGGACATGCGCGGGCTTTGATTCGCTGCCATCGCGAGAATTCCCAAATATAAGCGGCCCCACCCCACCAGTGGTAAATGAGCCGCTTGACGACGTACCATGCTTGACGCCAATTCCCCGGGAGCGGGACAGAGTTGGCGGCCGTAGGAGCTCCTGCTATGCTATTCGGCAGGTGCACCGGAAAGAGCCGGCGTCGTCGAATTTGTCGCCATGATATTTCATCCCGCGCGAACTCTCGGTGCAAGAACAGCGCGTATTTATTTTTGGAAAAGTTATTGAGGGCGGAGCGCAATCCGTAATGATCCACCCAGAGGGAAACTTGTCCCCGCATCGCCCCGAGAATTTGATTTTTGACCGGCGCCGCCAATGGCGCATGAAAGAGGCGGCTGGCGAGTAGGATTGCCAGGGCCCCAGCCCCAGCCAAAGGCTTGTTGACGGCCAGACGGGAACACAACCTTTTCCAAAAGGATAAGTCCGTCGATCGGTGCTCGAGGAAATACGCGATATCCAAGAGCCAGCCGAGCCGGCACCAGTTTTCAAGAATGTGCCGAAATACGTGAACCGTCTGGAACACAAACTCATCATCCTCACCCAATGAATAGAAGCAAAGACCCTGCCAGGTTCGCCGCAACTTCCGGTCCAAGGGGCGTTCGGGAACTCTCAGGGGAATGCGGGCTGCCTCTTCATCCCAGAGACTTACGTGCAGCTCTATTCTGCGCGGAAGTGCCGCGGTGTAGAGACCCCTCGGTAAAACCGCAAGACGGGAGGGCAGGTTGCGGTGCTTGAATGTGACGTGATGTTGTGTGCCGTGGTAAGACTTGCGAACATATCCGGCGGCTTGCAGCACATCTTGCGCGCGGTCCAGGTCGTTCCTAGAAACCAGGTAATCATAATCGTAGGTGGGCCGCAAGCAGGCGTCCGGGCAGTACTCAGGAATGAGAGCGAACCCTTTCCAGACGACGTATTCAATTCCGGCACGCTCAAACTGACGGTTTATGGAATCGAATTCTTGCGCCATCACCGCGACGCGCTGGCGGTGGTCGGCTAGTTTCGCCGCCAGGGCCGCACCCGATTGGGCCGGCACCACATCCTCAGCCCTAAGCTTTTGCAAACGGTCCCAGAAAGCCAAGGCGATGCCGCTCAGATCCAGCCAGGTGAGGGATGCTTCCCAATCCCGGGCAGGAAACTTCTGAAGGCTTCCAACGTGCGTCTCCACCGAACCAGAGACGTGAAGGCAACCGATGATTGCGCGGCAGAGATTCAAGTTCATCGCGTTACCTCCTGCGAGTTATGAACACTCAAAATGCTCCGTAAGAAAGTCGCCGCTACCGCCGGGTCATTTCCATAAACCAATCGATACCCCGGCAGTTCGCCTAGTGCGCGAAGGGCACTGGCGTATTGCGGTGCGAAGCGGCGGTCATCCTGAAACGCCAGACAATTCTCGAGGAGACCTCGCCGCTCAGCGGGTCCCATCGCCATCAATTGCGGGGCAACAGAGTCCCGCCTCTCAAGGAATATGCAAGCTACCGGAGCGACCGCCCGCGCCTGGGGTGCCGGGAAGCGCTGCTTCGAGAAGCACACATAAGTGTGACCGCCGTATGTGAAGGATTTTGTGGCGGACGTGAGTTCCGGCAGGAACTGGACCGACTCCTCGCGAAACGCCGCGGGCCAAAACTGCCCCCAGACATACAAGCCGTTTGGTTGCAGATCGAGATACGACGCCTGGTCGGCATGGAATTCCAAACCCAGTTTCCCCGCGAGGTAGGTGGAGGTTGTCTTTCCGCTTCGCGGCGGGCCAAAGACCAAAAGGGCCCTCCCTTGAAGGGCCACGCAAGCGGCTGCGACAGGGACAAGACCCAGAACCGGCGCGATTAAGTCAAATAACGTGGCGACGAACACGCTACTGAAACCCGCCGTGTCGCTTGCCATCTCCTCCGACAGGAACGCGATGGCTTCGCCCGCTTCCAAATCGATCGCAAAGAAACTTCGTTGGCCGAGGTTGACATAGCGTAATCCCTCATCGGAAAAGGCCGCCATCTCCGGCCACGCGTGACCCACGCCACCGTTTTTTTCGCCCACGAGCCGCCATACAAAATCCGGCCGAGGAGAAGATAAGCCCCCATCGCACTCGAAAAGAGAAGTGATCCCGCCGAAGATAGCGGCGCTGTTGCTTTCCATGCGCACCCTTCGACCCATGATGCGCAGGTACACCACCAGCGGAGTGGCCGTTAGGCGCCGCAGGGGATCCCGGTATCGCGTTGCCGAAGGTATTTCTCGCATCATGATTTCCAACTCGGGCCTCCTAAGCAAAAAAGCCCGAAAGCTTTCGGGCCACGGCATCAGGGGCTTCCCCATAGCGGAGCTGCCAGGACCCGTGGTCAACAAGACGCCCGACGATTTCTAACTGCGACCGAAGCGCTGCGGGCGTGTCCGCCAGAAGGTTCTCCTCAAGATACGCGGCGGCGTCAGCCGCGGACATCCGGGTGAGGGTGAATTCTGGGCTGGAAGTGCGTTCCAGAAAGACTAAATTATGTGGTTCGCAGGAACGGCTGCGCGCGACCCCCAAGTTTTGGTCTGGATCGATCTCGAGAGCCTCTTCCCCGTTCGCGGACACAGCGGTTTCGAGATGGGCCAATTCCGGGAAGAACGCTGCTGCGGGAGCAAGAAGTTTCAACCGGGGAATGAGACCCCAAGCCCGGAGTCTGCCGTCACCGTGCGAGAAGTAGGTCCAATCATCAGACAGAAAGCTGTATCCGCCACGCGCCAGCGCGAAAGTCAGCGTGGATTTTCCGGAACCGGAACGGCCCGCCAGAAGCATTCCCTTTCCATCGCGCACCACACACGCGCAGTGCAGGCCTGTGACTCCAACCGCCGGCCCCATTAAGGTAAGGAGGTTGGGAAAGATTACGGTTTTCCAGCGCACCTGGTCCGCCGCCATCGCCGGAGAGAAACGGCCAATGGCGCGCCGGTGTTGCAGGTCGATCAAAATTGAATTCTGAGCGTCGAGGCCTGCGAAAATCAGGTGGTCCAGGCCGCGGAATGTGGGTTTTGGCCAGGGTGCCCGCGTTGTGCCGTGTGGGTCTACCCAAAAGCGCAGATGCATTTGCGGCTCAACGTGCGAAACCTCCGCCGGACAAAAGCTCTCGCGTGCCGCCGCAAGGATTTCCTGGGAATTGGTCGCGATTGTGCCCAGTACCCCTGCCATCACGTAATGTTCAGCCCATGGTGTTTGCGCTCTCTTGCGAAGAAAATCTCCCGTGCCCATTCCGTTTGCGCGCCTCCACCTCTGCCGCCGCTACTTGATTGGCGATGCGTGATGCGACCCGGGTTAGCTTCGCCGAATTGCCGTCGGGATGTGTCAGAGCCCTGTCACTCATTTGTAAACAATTCCTGTTTTCTGAAAATGAGCGAAGGGGATGGGTTTTTGCAGCACCGTGACATGTCCTTGACAATCTCAAACCGCGCATTGCTCATACTGGTACGGTTCGGGGCTGAATGGCAAAAACATGAGGGAAGCGTGAAAAAATCGAAGAAGATCGTTTTCTTTGTTCCATCCTTTTCGAGCATTGAGGCCACGGCGCCGCTTGGCCTGTTGGCTATTTCCACCCCTCTGCTCGAGGCCGGGTACGAAATCCGTATCATCGACGCCACCATCACCGCGGACTACCAGCAGCGCATTCTCGACGAGGTGAAAGACGCTCTTTGCCTGGGGATCTCGGTGGTGACCGGACCTATGATCAAGGACACGGTTGAGGCGGCCAAAGCGGTCAAGCAATGGAATCCGGAATTTCCGGTTATCCTCGGGGGTTGGCACCCCTCGTTGCTTCCTACCCAGACACTCGAAGCGGATTACGTTGATATCATCGTGCGGGGGCAAGGCGAAGAAAGTACCCTTGAACTTATCGAGCGCCTGCGGGACGACGCTCCCCTAGATGATGTGCGCGGGATCGGGTTCAAGCAGGATGGACAGGTTCGGTTCACGCCCCAACGGCCCCTACAGACCCTCGACAAGGCCCCGCCCAAGGCATATCACCTGGCCGATTTTGACGCCTATGAGCGCGTCTGTGGCCGACGCTGGGCCATGTATGTTTCCAGCCTCGCGTGCCCCTTTGATTGTGCGTACTGCACGAACGCCGGCGTGTACGGCCGCAAATGGAACGCTCTGCCGCCGGAGCAGGTGGTGGAGGAAACCCTCGATCTCACGCAGCGTTACCGGCTCGAGTTGCTCTGGATGGCGGATGACAACTTTTTGGTGGATCTTGACCGTGCGCTCAAGATTGCGGAGGGATTGGTCCGCGCCGGCGGCAACTTCAAGTGGAGCATTCAGGCCACCACGAACCTGACCGCCCGTCTTACCATCGATCAGCTTGCCCTTCTGCGCCGCTCCGGAATGCACCAAGTCTGCCAGGGCATCGAGAGCGCCTCACCGAAAGTTATGAAGCTTATGAACAAAGGGTTTCAAGACCTCGGCGACATTTACCAATCCACGGAGCGTTGCATCAAGGCCGGAATCATCCCTTCGTTCAATATCATCTTCGGATACCCCGGAGAAGGGGTGAATGAACGCCGTGAGACGATCAACTTCATGATGGATGTGTGCCGGCGTTTCCCGGGAGCGGAATTCTGGACCAACATCTTCACTCCCTACCCGGGCTCCCCCATCTTTCACCGGGCCAAGGAGATTGGAATACAAGTTCCTACCTCACTCGAGGGCTGGGTTGACTATTTCCCGCGCTACACCACGCTGCCGTGGCTTAATGGTAAGGATCATCAGCGCGTCCAGACCATGCGGGATTATCTACGCATTGCTTTTGACCGCGCTCCCATTGCTGCTACTAGTCCGGGCTGGATCGCAAGGAGCATTCGCCACCTCACAGCTTATCCGGCCCGTTGGCGGCTGGATCACGACCTCTATAGATTTCCCGTTGAAGTATGGCTCAATCGGACCTTGAAAAATCTGGTAAAGCTTCCCAAGCCGAAGGTTGACGCCAAGATGATGGGCCCGGAGACGGCCCCGAGTTGCACTTGATGTCGGACGGATATGGCTTGCCGCACTCCCGTGGTTTAATCGCCGCATAAAAATGAAGAGGGTACGGCAAGCTGTACCCGCACGGTCTGCACGCGGACATGATTATTCTCTACAACCCGAAAGCCACGAAGTTCCGCAGCCGGCGTTTTCCGCTTTCCATCCTATCGATGGCGGCGGTTCTGGAAGGGCTGGAAGAATACGCCATCGTTGACGGCAATATTGATCCGAATGCAACCGGCACGATTTTAACGCTGATGCATGAAAAGCGCGTCGAACTTCTGGCCGTCACCGTCATGCCCGGCCCACAAACGGTAAGCGCGGTGGAAAGCTGCAGAGAAGTTCGTGGGCGCTATCCCGAAATTCCGATTGTTTGGGGCGGCTATTTCCCCTCCAACTATACGCAGGCGGCGCTTAATGCCCCCTACGTGGATTTCGCCGTGCGCGGGCAGGGCGAAAACACCTTTCTCGAACTCCTCAAGGCGCTTCGGGATAAAAACGGCCTGAAGGAAATCCGCGGACTCTCTTACAAGGATCCAGATGGGGCGCACTGCCATAACCCCGAGCGTCCTATGAAGCCACTCGACGGATTCCCATGGTATCCGTATCATCGGATTCCGGCGGAACGTTATCTCCTACCGACGTTCCTGGGCCACCGCACCGCGGTGCATCAAGCCAGCATCGGGTGCCCCTACCGGTGCAACTTCTGTGGGGTGGTCACCTTCTCGGGAAGTCGCGAGAAGATGGAATCACCTACGCGCACGGAAGCAATCTTGCGTCATCTGGCCAAGATGTATGGCGTGGACGCTTTACAGTTTTATGACAACAACTTTTTCCTTCGCGAGGACCACGCCCGTGAACTTGTGGAGCGAATGACTCCCTTAAATATGAAATGGTGGTGTGAGGCGCGCGCCGACATCATGATGCGCTATTCGGATGCCACGTGGGAAGCGATCCGTCGCTCCGGATGCGCCATGATTTTCTTTGGAGTTGAATCGGGGTCCAACGAAACTCTGAAGGAGATGCACAAAGACCTGCGAGTGGAAGATACACTGGCGCTTGCTTCCCGAATCCGCCGCTTCAACATCATCCCGGAATTCTCGGTTATCTTCGGCAATCCAAGCGACCCAGAAGGGGACACGCGTGATTGTTTTAAATTCGTACGCAAGTTGAAGAAACTGAATCCCGGCGCGGAGATTGTGGTTGAGCACTACACGCCGGTTCCTCAACGCGAACGGATGTACGGGAATGTTGAAAACCAGATGCATTTTCCAACGACGCCCGACGAGTGGGCCACGGAACGGTGGCAGCGTTTCGCTACGCAGAAGGATCCCTCAACACCCTGGCTGCGGGCGCATACTAAACGGGTGATCGACAACTTTGAATTAGTGGTGTCGTCGCGTTGGCCGACTGTCCAGGACATCCGCCTACCCGCGTGGGGAAGATGGTTGCTGAAAACCCTCAGTAACTGGCGGTACCGCCTGGGAATCTATGCGGTGCCACTGGAATTGAAGTGGGCGCAGCGCATGATCGATCTGCGGAAGCCCAAGGCGGAAAGCCTGTAGGTTCAGCGCCGGACGAAGTTGCCCGAGCATGGTCCGTCGGTGGCTCTACCAAAGAGTGGAACCCGTCCATGTGGAAAAGCTGCGTTTCTGTGAAGGAGGGCTATGAACGGTGGGCTCCGACTTATGACCGTGATCCCAATCCTCTCCTCGCACTAGAAGAACGGCAGCTCAAACTCCTGATTCTCCCGCTGGAAGGCAAGCGGGTGCTTGATCTGGCTTGCGGTACAGGCCGGTGGCTGGGCCGGTTCATGGCCTCCGGAGCCGCCTTCGGAGTGGGATTAGATCTTTCTGCCCCCATGCTGACCATGGCTCAGGAAAGGGCCCATGTTGCAGGGCGGCTTGTGCAAGGGGATTGCCGCGCGCTTCCTTTTGCGAATGCGACGTTTGATTTGGTGGTTTGTTCGTTTGCGGTGGGCCACATTTTTGAACTGCAAAAGGTCGCCCACGAGGTAGGACGTGTGGCGGCCTCGCGCGCCGACGTCTTCATGAGCGACCTTCATCCCCTCGCTTACAAGCAGGGCTGGCGCACGAGATTCCATGATCATCAAGGAGCGGCGGAGATAACTGCTTGGTCCCGCTCTGAGCAGGAGTTGGTTGCTGCCTGGCTTTCTGCGGGATTTGAGTACGTCCAATCTGTCGAATGCCGAGTTGGTGAACCCGAGAGGCAGATATTCGCTCAGACCGGAAGAGCTCACCTTTTTGACGGCGTCTGCCGCATTCCGGGGATACTGATCCTCCACTTCCAGCGGGCCAATTGACATCAGGCGACGGGAAAGTAGAAACGTGACAACGAGCCGCTTGGGCTTTCTCTTCGGACAGAGGCGGTGGCGAGAACACTCTTCCCACAAACGCTCGTTCTGACGAGGGAATTGCTGTGACAATTGCGTCGCAAACAATTCTTTACGGGTCAGGGGTAACGGTCATTCGCGCCAGAGCCGTCATGTTCAGACCTCGACGGGCATCCGTTGCATAAATCAAACTCTTGGAGTCCGCCTCCCAAACTGGAGAGATGGAGTTACATTCACCGCTGGTGAGACGGCGACTGACGCTGGACATTAGACACGTTATGTAAAGATGCCAATTTCCTCGTTCGCTGCGTGAATAGGCAAGCCACTTGCCGTCAGGTGAGAATGCCGGGTATCTCGCCGGTCCAATGATGGGCATTGGTGCGATTCCCCCGGAAGCGAGATTCAAGGAGTAAAGGACAGGTTGGCCATGCGGGGCGGCAGTGAAAATAATCTGCTGGTCTCCGGGCTCGAACGCCGCTTCCCAGACATCGTAGGAATCGTCGACTATCTTACGCTCCTCGCTGTCCGGCGGGTTGGTGTAGGGCCTAACCTCCTTGATCCAAAGCCCGCCTCGCCCGTGGCTTTCGCGGATAAATGCCAGCAGCTTGCCATCGGCGGAAACGCTCGGCTGTTCGCCATTCATCACTTCAATTTGGGTGGTGGGAGCGCCGGGGCTGGTCAGGTTCGAGAATCGTACGATTTTTGACGACGGCCCGGCCAGTTCAACCCACACGTCAGCGAGGGCGGGAGCCGACGAGGGGTGGAATTCGTCTTCCGCCGGGGGCAGGGGTGTGAGTTGCCTCTCCGT
>Ga0187783_10003279_pt1 | contig 11947 bp, 15 predicted proteins | sample 1015_SJ02_MP02_2_FD_132471 | JGI IMG/M metagenome (GOLD analysis project Ga0187783, IMG submission 132471) | Tropical peat soil microbial communities from peatlands in Department of Meta, Colombia - 1015_SJ02_MP02_20_MG | ecosystem: Environmental > Terrestrial > Soil > Wetlands > Peat | place... | reverse complement strand
CGTTAGGCGTTGGCGCAAAAGCGCGAGCGCTTCGTCCGGAGGAAGAACCGGCATCAGGCACAGGGCTGCTTCAAACTGGGGATATTCCTTGACCGGCTCGCCGATGAGATCGGCCATCCAGGCGCGCAATTCGGCACGTCCAGCCGTGGTGATCTCGTACACTGTGCGCTCGGGCCGGCGGCCATCGCGTGCAACACTACGGGCCGATATGAAGCCGTGGGCCAGCAACAGGTCGATCACCGTATAGAGTGATCCGTAACGCAGCTTGATGCTGTCCTCTTTGTGCCGCTGCTTCATGATCACGCCCATCTCGTAGGGGTGCATCGGTCGCTCGAACAAAAGTGCCAGCACAGCCAGTGCTAAGGGATTGGAGGGGTGGGATCGTTTCGCCATATCTATCCGCGCACGTTTATCCGTATACGGATATACGACCACGGATAACGACGTCAAGGCTCAAAATTCAAATCAAGCAGCTAAACCCCTTGACCTGTGAGAACATAACATGAACACTTCGCCTAGTCCAGGCAAATCCAATGGGCCCAGGTCAATGGAGCCCCACTGGGGTCCCCGCATGTGCAGGGCTGGTCGCTCGAAATCGGCATGGCATTTCACTGCTCGGTGGTTCGTCGAGACAGCAGCGGTGATGGCCAACCTGGTGTCGCATCAATCAATTCAACTGCGCTCGGTGAATTTTTGGAGTGGGAAATTGCGGTGCGCCGAGTCGAAGAATTGGTTGAGTCGCACATGATGTTGGCGCTGCACGATTGGGAACGATATCAAGCAGAAAAAGGAAAACGGTAATGTGCGGTAGAGTGCGCCTATCCTCGGACTATTCGGAAATCAAAATTCGATTGAAGTTCGCGCCAAACTCCGTCGCGCCCAACTTTGAACCGGATTGGAATAAGCCTCCCACCGCACCGATGCTTGTTGCCATTCGATCCGTTAATGGCGAGCGCGTCCCGAAGATGATGAAGTGGGGTCTCGTTCCCCACTGGGCGAAGGACGACAAGCTTCAATATTCGACCTTCAACGCGCGCGCGGAGGAATTTGCGACCAAACCTGCATTTCGGGATGCTTGGTCGCGCGGCCAGCGATGCCTCGTTGTCACTGACGGTTTCTACGAGTGGAAAAAGCTCGATGCAAAGGGAAAGCTCAAACAGCCCTACGCAGTTGCCATGGCTGCGAATGGTGATGGCCGGCTTGTGGGCGAGATGGAAATCGCCGACGAGTGGCGAAGAAGTTTTGAGTTGCACGATTTTGACGTGCGGCCCGAACAAGGTCATGGGGGAGTTGCACGACCGTATGCCGGTCATCCTCACGGAGATCGATTGGCCGAAATGGCTGGGTGAAGAACCGGCCAGCGAGCAAGACTTGCTGGCGTTACTCAAACCATGCCCGCACGAAGCGTTGAAGATTTGGCCGGTCGACAAGATGGTCGGCAACGTAAGAAACAATGGGCCCCAGTTAGTTCTGCCGGTCCTGGCTAATGCAGTCCCCGCATAAAGTGCCGGGACGGTCAGAATGGAAACACAAGCCACCATCCTGCATGCGGATCTCGATGCCTTCTACGCGTCAGTCGAGCAACTCCTCGACCCGTCCCTCCGCGGCAAACCCATCGCCGTTGGCGGCGGGGTGGTGCTCGCGGCCTCGTATGAGGCAAAGTCCTTTGGAGTCAGTAGCGGTATGTCGGGATGGCGGGCTCACGAGCTGTGTCCGCAACTGATCTTCGTCGGCGGGCATTTCGAAGATTATCAGCGGCTGGGCCATGCTGCCATCGATGTGCTCAATGATTTCACCCCTCTGGTCGAACGGATTTCCATCGACGAAGCGTTTGCTGACGTTGCGGGGTGCACTCACCTTTTCGGTTCACCGCTTGAGATCGCGAGAGCAATACGTCGTCGTGTGCGCGCAGAGCTCGGTCTCCCCATCTCGATCGGCGTGGCACGCACGAAGCACCTCGCGAAAATTGCCTCGCAAGTAGCCAAACCTGACGGCCTAGTGGTTGTCGATCCCGAGACCGAGCTGGATTTCCTCCACGACCTTCCCGTCGAGTTGATGTGGGGAGTAGGCCCGGTCACCCATGCGCGACTAGCCAAAATCGGCGTTCACACCATCGGGGAGCTGTCGAAGATGCCAGGATGGTCGCTTGAGCGCATAGTCGGCCGCGCGGTCGGAGCGAAACTGACGGCGCTCGCGTGGAATCGCGACCCGCGGGAAATCAAGACGCATCATCGCGGACAATCGGCCGGAGCCCAATCAGCGCTCGGCAAGAAGCCTGCTGAAGAGCAAGTTTTCCGCCCCACGCTGCGTCATCTCGCCGACAGGGTGGCTAGCAGACTTCGGGCGAAATCCCGGCCTGGTCGCACCGTGACGGTACGTGTTCGTTTCGCCGATATGCACTCGATAACGCGCTCTGTTACGCTTGACGCGCCGATTTCAGCGACCGCCACCCTTGCTGAAATCGCCGAGGAGCTCGTTCGCGCGGCGCTTGCCGATCACCCTGAAGAGGAGAACATTTCGCTGCTGGCGATCTCTGTGTCGCACCTTGAGAAGCACTGGAAAATGCAGCTGGAATTTCCACTCGGGCTTGAAGATGAAAAGCGCCGGCCAGGCACCAAGAGAGGCATGGCGCGTTGCACGGCAGACCGCGCTATCGACACGATCCGTGATCGTTTCGGGTGGGACGCGGTCGGATACGGATCAGTCATGTTGGGACTTACCCGGTCCGTTCCCGATGAGTTCCGCAAGCTCGCCGAAAAGAATCTTTAAACTCAGTCTGGCCGCGCCTAATACGTGAAAGAGCGAAAAGAAGACGGGAAACCTCCGATGGCTTCCGCCGCTGTTGTTCGCCCGGGTTCGGCTTTAGCTACTCGGGTCGCCGTGACGAATCAGAGCGGTTTTTAGACAATCAATCAGGGATTTTTGGCGGAACGGCTTGGTTAGGAAACCCACTGCTCCCGCCGCCAGCACCTGCGTACGTGTCGGCTCGTCGGCGAAACCCGTGACAAAGATTGTGGGCGCCGCAAAACCATCTGCGACGAGGCGTCGATGGAGCTCCACGCCGCTCAAGCCCGGCAAGTGCAAATCGGTGATCAGACAGGATGTGTGATTAAATTGTTTGGAATCGAGAAAATCTTCGGCTGACGCATAGGTCGCCACCATGTAGCCCAGTGATCGAACTAATCCTTCTATGGCCTTTCGAGCACATGCGTCGTCGTCGACGATGGAAATCATGATCGGCCTTGACAGTTCCGCGGTGCGGTGCCGCACCGCTGGTTTATTCAATCATCTAGCGGCTGCGAACGAATTTGCAGGGCTAAGCGCTCTCGCGGTCCTGTTAAGATGTTGACAAGCTCCCTGCTTTTTCCTCGGTCGCTCAGCCCTGCGGGTTTGATCTAATCGCGAGAATAATAACTCGACGTGAATCGCAACGAAGGAATCTCATCACGGTTAATCCTCGATTAGGTGCGGGGGCGGCTGTGTCCACCGAAGGCGGCCGCTTTCAATAAGCCGGAATGGATGGCCCTATAGTTACGGGGTATTTGGCAAAATGGTTAAAACTCAGAAATTCCCAAAGCCGGGGTGAAAACCGTCATACGGAAGAGAATGAGGGGATATCTCTTGCTGCATCGCGGCGAGTTTTTTGCTTCCTAAAAATCCGAAAGTTGATACAAGCTTCGTTTCACGTCTGTTGAGTCGCGTCGTTTCAGCGGCGAAGGCGTTCATTCCCAACCAAGGCTGGAGATCCTGGTCACGACGAAAGGACACTCATGTCTGATGCAGATATCTCAGATTCAGAGCGGCGTGTAATGGCAGAGGGTTTGTTCGAAAAAAAAGAGAACCGCGACGAAACAAAAGATGCGATCAAGCTGGAGGAAGCGAGGCGTGCGGCTGCTGTCAAAAACCTATACCGTCTGAGGAGCCTGCGCCTGTCGCGGGACCAAGTTGGCACACCCCAACGCGACGAATGAACATCAGTGGCGAGCGGTTGATATTAAATGATTGTGGGAGTTGCCCAAAAAGCACACACGTCGCTCCATAGGCCAATTTGATCTCACGCCGGGGAAAATTGCTAAACTAACGGAGCCGTGGTCTCTCCAAACCAAGACAACAACCTGTGTTGTTCAAGGGAGAAGCTCGTTAGGGCATGACCAGGTCGAAGCAAAAGGGTGATACGCGTAAATTTGGATCGCTCGTTCTTCTCAGATCACCGTGCGCATCATCATGATCAACGTTCTAGCGGACGGTCGTTGTTGACCCTGCCGATATCTCGGGTTGGTGCACAGCCCCCATCGAGGGACCCACTTTGGCCTGCCCCGGCAGCGGCGCATTCTTGCGATCATCCCGGCAGCTTGAACAAATCGGTTTTTCGGGATCGCCCGGTCGCGGAAAAAGCTTTGCGATCACCCCTTCATAGAGCCCGCTGCGTTCGACGAACAAGAACCAGCCGACCGGTTTGCCGGTCTCCCCGTCGATTTTCTGCCAAAGGCCGCTCACCGATGGTTCCGTCGCGGTGGAACTCGACGTGGCGCCCAGCGTCAACAATCCTGCCAAGAAGACAACCGTAACCGATCTACTCGGTTGCGGCGCCATGAGACTCTCCATTCGTTGTCGAACTAACACAACACTTCGGCACTAAGGCGCACAAAATGATCATTCGACATTGGGCTGATTTAACGACGCTATGTTGGCGTAGGTCGCTCAGTTTCGTGGTCATGCTACATTTTCGGTTGGCGTTTCTGTTGCCTGGTTCCAACCGGGACTCAGCACCATCTCAGGTACCCAATGAGGTGGACTGTTACAGACCTACGGCTAGCGAATTAAAAAGCAAAGATTTGCACCGAAGATTTTGTATTTTTAGGTTAAAAAGAGTCGAGCGCAGCGCGGGTGTCCCGGCAAATTTAAGAGCGGATGCTTCGGACGTATTTTCAAAGTAGCGGAGCCGAATGATTGGCAGTAATATCTTCGGATCAGGTGAGCGGTTGGTCTTAGGCTTACTTCGATCAACAACAACTTGGCTATGCTCATGAACAGACCACCTACTCGCCGCCAGTTTCTGCTCAACACCGGCATGCTTGCCGCGGGGTGGGAACTGTCCTGTACGGACGCTGCCCTGACGCAAGAGATTGCGCCCACGCCGTTCTGTCACGATGGGGAAGAACCGACCGTCAGCGAGACCGAGGGACCGTTTTTCAAGCCAAGGTCGCCAGAGCGTAGTGACCTGCGCGAGCCGGGCGCGGCAGGCCGTCGGTTTGAACTTTCTGGCGTCGTGCTGTCGAGGAACTGCCGCGCCCTTCGCGGAGCGGTGGTCGATCTCTGGCATGCCGATGAGAAGGGCGAGTACGACAACATCGGTTTCCGATATCGTGGCCATGTCATCACCGGGACTGACGGCGTTTTCCACTTTGGAACCATCGTTCCGGCGCTCTACCCTGGTCGCACGCGGCATTATCACGTCAAGGTTCAAGCGCCGGACAGCCGCCTGCTGACCACCCAACTGTATTTTCCCAACGAGCCCGCGAACCTCCGCGACGGCCTATTCCAGCGCGAATTGCTGATGCGGGTAGCGGACGCTGGCGACGGCCTCGCCGGCCGGTTCGATTTCGTACTCAATGTTCGTTAGAACGTGTCCATTTATTCGGGTAGCCGGCCGCTAGTAAACGGACCGCTACCATTTTGGCTGCCTACGCCAACCCGACCAGGCGCATGCTGGGCTCCCGTAGTCGCTCTCGCGCGCTAACGTCATAGGCTTGCGCGTTTGCCCTTGACGGCCTCAACCCGTTGTAGAACTCGCCAGAATGGCCATCGAGTTCTTCCGAGAGGGCCAGCTTGACGATCGCTTCTTCTCCTTCGTCGACGGTGCTGATCGCAGTAGCCCCACTCTGTCGCACCATTGTTGTTGCCATGTAAGTCGCTGGATCCAAGCAGTTCGCCGTGACCTTCGCTGGATCGAGTTCGCGCGCAAGATTGAACGTGAACATGATGTGCGCGAGCTTGCTTTGGGCGCCTGGCCGCTGTCGGGGTATTGCGTGCCGCATGCAGTGCAGATGGAAAGAGGCATCGTAATTCCTTGCACCCGTTGACTTACATCTTGATTCGGCAACGATTCGAACCTTCAAAATGCCGTTGAGTGTTCAGGAGGTTGTAATGGCGATAAGAAGGAAAACTAAAGCGAAAGCTATAGGAAAGCGCAAGAAAGTTCCCATCACCAAGGCGGCCAGAAAGAACGGAAAAACAATCAGAAAGAGAGCGAAAAAGCCGTCGCCGCAGCCGGCGCCACCAAAGAAAGCCAGGCCGACCGCAAGGACCGCAAGCAAGCCGAAGTCAGTGAGTAAACGAGCCCCGGAAGTGGTTAGGCCGTCGCCGAGCCGCCCCGCACAACCTGCTTCGTCTGAACAGCGTATCGGCGTCGTGACCCACTATTATGGCCACCTCTCGGTCGTTGCTATGAGGCTCGAACCTGGTGCTACGCTGCACGTTGACGATGTAATTCACATCCTCGGACATACCACCGATTTCACCCAGAAGGTTGAATCGCTCGAGCTTAATCATGCACCAGTCACCGAAGTGGGACCGAACGATGATTTCGGACTAAAGGTGGCAGAGCATGCACGCGAACACGACGTGGTCTTCAAAGTGCGGTCGTAGCCACTACGGGGGACCGAAGTCGCAGAAGAAGCGAGGGAGATGATCATGCCGGCTGTCACGAAGAAACGCCAAGATGAGACTGCGCTCAGGAAAGAACGAATGTTGATCGGCGGCAAATGGGTCGACAGCGCTTCGGGCGAGAATCTCGAAGTCGAGGATCCAGCTCACCGCCGACCAATAGCCGTGGTGCCGCGTGGCCGCGCCGAGGATGTAGCGCGCGCGGTGAAAGCCGCCGCCGAAGCCTTTCCCGCCTGGTCGCGCACGGCGTCTCGTGAGCGCGGCCGACTTCTCGCGCGGATTGCCGATGCGCTTGATGCGCGGGTCGAGGACCTCGCCTGCACGATTGCGCTTGAGACTGGGAACGCACTTCGCACCCAGGCGCGCCCGGAAGCGAAGACGACGATCGATATTATCCGCTACTTCGGCGGTTTGGGCGGCGAGCTAAAGGGCGAAACGATACCGCTTGGAGAGCATGTTCTAAGCTATACGCGGCGTGAGCCGCTCGGCGTGGTCGGCGCCATTATTCCGTGGAATGCGCCGGTGCTGCTGGCTGCCCTCAAGATTGGCCCTGCGCTCTGTGCCGGCAATACGCTCGTCCTGAAGGCTGCAGAGGATGCACCGCTCGGTGTGCTGATGCTCGCTGAAGTGTGTCAGGAATTCCTGCCGCCCGGCGTGCTCAATGTGCTGACCGGGCTCGGCGAGGAATGCGGTGCCCCCCTCGCCAACCACCCGATGGTGAGCAAACTTTCGTTCACCGGCTCGACGGAGGTCGGCAAGCTGATTATGCGTGCCGCCTCTGGCCGCATCGTACCGGTCTCACTTGAACTCGGCGGCAAGAGCCCCTCGATCGTCTTCCCCGACGCGAACGAGGACTGGGTCGTCGATGGAATTATTGCGGCGATGCGCTTCACGCGACAGAGCCAGTCCTGCACGGCGGGCTCACGCCTGTTCCTCCACCGCGATATTTTCGACAGTTTCCTTGAGGCGCTCGGACAGAAGGTCAAAGCGCTCAAGCTTGGCGATCCGCTCGACGAGGTAAGCGACATCGGCACCATCATCAATGAGAAGCAGTTCAGCAAGGTATGCGGCTACGTCGAGGAGGGCCTGAAGCGACCCGAAGCGCGCGTCGTGATCGGCGGCCTTCCACCCAAGGAGGGACCGCTTAGCGAGGGCTATTACGCACTGCCCACCATTTTCGCCAACGTGGCGAACGACTGGCGATTGGCGCGTGAAGAGATTTTTGGCCCCGTGCTGGTTGCCATCCCCTGGACCGACGAAACGGAAGCAATCCGCATGGCGAACGATAGCCACTATGGGCTTGCCGCTTACGTCTGGTCCCACGACATCGGCCGAGCACTGCGCGCGGCGCACGCGGTCGAGGCAGGCTGGGTCCAGGTCAACCAAGGGCTAGGTCAGAGTCCTGGTCACTCCTACGGTGGCTACAAGGAAAGTGGTATTGGTCGCGAGTTCTCGCTCGAGGGCATGCTGGAGAGCTACACGCAAAGAAAGAACGTCACGGTTAACCTGACGCATTGAAACTCACCCATGGAGCTCAATCGCCTAAGGATGGAGGCTGATCCGAGAGCCAGGGAATCGACGCAGCTTGGCAACGGAACATCGAGATAAAGTGGGGTTGTTCGTCTTTGCTCATTAGGAGGCCCAAAAGATGATTGCTCGAATGCTCGTACGTGGCGGCCTGTTGACGCTTGCGCTAACGGCGGCAATGGCCACGGCTAACACTATTTGTCGGCTCATGAGGTCGCCTTCACCGTCCGGCTCTGAGGCTCAGGAATCGCGAGCCGAGCGAGTGTCTGGTCGATCTGCATTAAGCCGTCCGACGCGATCGGCCAAGTCTCGTCGTGCGTGATCAGCTCGCGCCGCGGGGGCTCTCAAACGCGCAACGCATCATCAGCTGGCGTGTATGGTAGCTTGAGCGCCTTGGCAACTGCGCAATAAGTTATTTTGCCGTCGTGCACATTGAGACCATCACGCAAATGCGGGTCTTCGAGGAGCGCTCGCCGCCAACCCTTGTCAGCAAGCGCGAGGATGAAAGACGTGGTCACGTTACTTAGGGCAAACGTCGAGGTACGCGCCACCGCGCCCGGCATATTGGTCACACAATAGTGCACGACACCGCCGACTGCATAGGTCGGATCTGAATGAGTGGTTGGCCGCGAGGTCTCCGCGCAGCCGCCCTGATCGATGGCGACGTCGACGATCACAGAACCCGGCTTCACAGTCTTGACTGTTTGCGCCGAAATCAATTTCGGTGCTGTGGCGCCGGGTACGAGGACCGTCGCAATAACGAGATCAGCTCGTCGACAAAGTACTTCGACAACGTCGCGAGCCGCGCTGCAGCTTTTTTCGTTCCGCGGCGAGCGGCTCCTTCACCTTCACGATGAGCTCAGCGCGACTGTAGACAGCGTCGGCACCAGATACGACCTTGGCGCCGGCAGCTTGGTAAACCGCATCGGGAAGGCCTGCCTCGGTTCCAGCACCAGTTTCGACGATAACCTGATGTCCTTTTTCAGGTAGCTCCCGCACTGTGGAAGGCACCATGCCAACTCGGTATTCGTTGTCTTTGATCTCTTTCGGTACTCCGAGAAGCATGGTGATCCTCTGTGGAGTGTATTAGAGAGCGCGAAATGGCATTTAATATTCGTGAGTTCGTAGACAATCCCGGGTCCTGATTTCCAACAGCTGGATGACCGTATTGATCGCCTTGTGAACGATGCAGGCCATATAACAATTGCGCATATTTTCACTAGATCAGCGGACGAAACTGCCTTTCAGGCATATCAGCGCTTGTGCCGCAAAACACAACGCGAAAAATTAGTCCGGCAGCCTGGGCTCCGACATTCGAAATGCCTCTTCCGCCTCACGCGTCAGTTCGTCGGCTCGGTCGCGGTAGCGCGCCGAGAAGTGAAATGGAATGAGGCGGGCGACGTGCGCTTGATTAGCGATGCTGCCTGACTGGCGCGCCGTTAAATGCCATCTTTCGGCGGCGATATTGGCGTCAATGTCAAGGAACGGTGCCTCGATGAAGAGTTGATCGGCATCCCGCGCCAGTGCGACGACTTTTTTGATATTTTGCTCATCATAAGCGAGATCGACTACGTAAACGATCTTTTGTCCGCGTGCCGTGCGCAAGGCGTGCTGTTTGAGGTCACCCAGCGGTATGGCTAAACCGTCGCGAACGCAAACCTGACTAGTGTCCGGTGCACCTTGACGCACCGCAAGCTTGGCCTCACGAAGCCACGGCCCGACGGGAAGTCCAAGCTGATTTAGCCCTTCGCGCCACACATTAACGCGCAGCTTCTCCTCGAAAGCAAAAGCAAGACACGGAATACCGTGGTTAAGCACGGTGCCCTCTACCCGGAATTCTTCTTCATCGAGGAGCAGGCCGGGAGATAGGCGCACTGCCGCTCTTTCGCGCCGGCGGAAGGCTTCGCGGGCGCGGAATTCGCAGACGTGATCAAAGACCGCGCCGCTGAACTCAGCAGCGATAATGACAAAATCAACAGATGCTGCATCCAAAAGATTTAGCGTATAGGCACTCAGCTTATGTTCTATACGATCGGCAAACCCGGTTGGACCGATGAGGTGCAGTGGCATAGTCCGATGTAAACAAACCCGGAGCAGCCGATCGAAGCCTGCAAAATGGTCCATGTGGGTATGTGATACGAAAGCATGAGTAACGCGCATAAGCTGGCGTGGTGATAGCGGTGTCAAATCACCGAGATCGAACAGCAAGGCGCGACGGCCAAATCGGAAGTCGATGAAAAGCCCTGGATCTGAAAACGGCTCATTGACGAGACTGGGCTGAACGAGCCATGTCATGACACTTGCGTTGATACTCCTGCGCCCGTGACGCTGAGAACATGATTAGATCCCATTGGTGGCTAATTTCATCGAGCCGGAGGATGTACATGCTACTGTCGTGAGCCTTGACTTTGACGTAGCGATAACCGGGTCCGTACCACTGATCCACGATTTCGACGATATCGATCTGACGCTCGCCCCGATAAAAACTTTGGGGCACCGCTCTGATATCCGAATGAGTATGGATTTGAATGCGCATCAGTCATCGCCTTCGCCCGCTTTCGTCATGACGCGTCTCCAGCCTCCTTATGCAGTTCGCCACGGTATATCGATGCTAGTATACAAAACGCGATGAATGCAATTTACGTCATTTCAGCCGACAAGCACCATAGGATGTGAGTCTTCGATGATCCTCGCGTCTGATTGGTGCAAGAGCCATTCGTCTCCGGAGCTAACACCTGGATCGATCGCGTCGTTGCCGACATCCCCTTGCGTGTGGGGAGAGACCGTCAAGGCGACGGCGCGCGGGCTTTTCGCGAAATGACTTTGCAGGGACACCTCAAACAAAGAGTATCCGAAGTGTCTCGACCCGTTTGGGAGAACTAAGGTGCGGCACCCTGCCAACACAATCGAGGATGTGAAACAAGTTCTGCTCGCTTACCGCGACAACATGAGAGTGGAGATTGGAAGCGACGTGCCGGTAAGCGCGAAAACCGTGGCGGATCTTCGCGCACTCCCCACTTGGCAAGACGGCTTGGTATTGGACATTCACGTAGACCTTGACCCCCGATTGAGCGTCGTGAGGGTGGAGCGGGCATCCTGATCCAAGCGACCATGCTCGAACGTCATCTGGGGCTTGCCGACAATTTACCTTGCCTACCGTTTCACCGGGGACAACGCGCCGCACGACCGAACACGCTTTCGACCTTACAAGCCAAGTTTCTCGGCGACCATCTTTTCTACGTTGAAAATGGCGGTAGAGCTAGCGAACGCTGTTTCGGCATCGTACGCCATAGCTTCCAACGGACTTTGCCGATAGCCGAAGCATTCCAAGCCATTCGCATATGAAAGTAGAAAGCGATTTGGTCCGAGCAGGCGCCATTGAATAACGTGAACAAGCTCATGAAAATACATGTTCTCGTTGTTGGATTGGGTCGGCTTCAGAAAGATTGTGTCGATGTAAGTAATGCCGTCGAAATCACCGCGCTCAAAATCGGCAAAGCGTGCTAACCCCATAGAAGATAGAGGTGGCATTGGCAACGAATCGACTAAAACAACCTTTGTCGATGCCAGAGTATTTTCGGTGAAATAGAGCGGTAGCCGCGAAAACCTGCGGGGGGCGACGGTTTGCGCCATGTGCATGCTGCCACTCAGCGTGGTTCGAATCCAGTCGAGAAGCGAAGGGTAAAATTTTGCGAATTCTTCTGGGGACATTTCGCACCTTCTGCCGCCCGACCAGGCCGCCGAACTGATTTTG
>Ga0187783_10003278_pt1 | contig 11950 bp, 14 predicted proteins | sample 1015_SJ02_MP02_2_FD_132471 | JGI IMG/M metagenome (GOLD analysis project Ga0187783, IMG submission 132471) | Tropical peat soil microbial communities from peatlands in Department of Meta, Colombia - 1015_SJ02_MP02_20_MG | ecosystem: Environmental > Terrestrial > Soil > Wetlands > Peat | place... | reverse complement strand
GAACATTCCTTCTTGGACAAATGGGGTCCCGGTGGGTTCGAGAGCTCGTCCAAACGACCTCGCAACGTCCCGATGGAACCGTTGGCCGTTCTGATACGTAAGACAGGGTGATGTCACTACAAGGTGAAGATGACGCTGCGCTGATTCGGGCAGCGCGGGACAATCCGGAATCCTTCGGCGCCATCTTCGACCGTCACTTCGCCACCGTCTACAGATTCTGCGGCCGGCGGGTCGGGGCGCACCTGGCCGAGGACCTCGCCGGCGACACCTTCCGACGAGCGTTCGAGGCGCGTCACTCGTATGACTTGAACCAACCCAACGCGCTTCCGTGGTTATTTCGCATCGCACTCAACCTCGTGCGCGACGCGATCCGTGCTAAAGCCGCCGAGGATCGCGCCTACGCAAGATTACAAACCTTCGGCAGAACCGGTTCGCTGAACGAGGAGTATCAAACAGCAGAGATGGTTGAGGCGCGTGAGGAACTTGCACGCGTCGCTCGCCTGCTTGTCGCCGAGTCACGAGAAGACGTAGAGACACTGTTCCTCCATGTCTGGGATGGATTGACCTACGTCGAAGTTGCAACGGCTATGGGGCTTCCTGTTGGCACCGTGCGTTCCCGGCTGAGCCGACTTCGTCATCGCCTCGAATCAGCAGTGGGTAACCAGGCCAGCGACGCGCACGAGAGGCATGTGAGGGTAAAGGAGTAGCCATGGACCGAATCGCGGATCTCGTGAAGCAGTTCGAACCGGAGACCCCACCACCGTCGGAAGTCGTCCAAAACCGCCAGCGCGTTGCCCTTCTTCGGTCGATCGGGCTGCCGGATGGAGGACACAAGCGGCGCACCCCTCGGCATGTCCCGACATTCTGGCGGCGTACAACGCTGGTGGCCGGCAGCGCGGCAGCGGTACTCGTCCTTTTCGTGGGGATAGGTGCAGGTCTTGGACTCGTGCACGTTCGTCTATCCGGTTCCAATACCCAGCCGGCCCTCACCGCGGTCACCGGGTGCAACGAGCTCGAGCAGGCCGACGGGACGCTCAGGCAAGTTAACGGGAACAGCCTGGTCATCCAGACGGCCAGTGGCCAACCCGTGACCGTGACCGCGACGACGTCCACATTCGTGAGCATGTCCGGAACGCTGCTAAGCGACATCACCGATGGAGCCTCGGTCATGGTGCGCGGCTACAGCTCCGATGGGACGATCAAGGCCTCTATCGTCACGATTGGACAGCCGTTCAGCGCAGTGAAACTACCCGGCTTCGTTCCCGTCGAGGGGACAGTATCGGACGCAAGCACCGCCGGCTTCACCCTTGTGACGTCCACCGGAACCCGAGTTCCGGTAAATGTCTCTGGCGACACGCTCTTCGTGGTGCCCCACGCCAGCCTGGACCAACTCCAGGTCGGCGTCCCCGTCTTCGTCCTCGGTAACGCCGGACCGGACGGAACGCTGTCCGCAAGAGCCTTGGCAGCGGTCTCGCAACTTCCGACAGGGCCGCGGGTTAATGTGCACATGTCGGTAAAAAGCTGCTCGACAAGCTCGATGATCGAGGCGCTCGATAGGATGAGTACGGCGCCCGCTTCCGCTAGCTGATCCGCCAGACCCGGTGACACCTGCCCACCCGGAAGTGTAGATGTGCACGTAATCGTCACGTCATTTCATTGCGGAAACATCGGACGATTTAATCGCATGGTCAGCATTTCTGGCGGCGAAGGGCTTCCGTAATCTCTGATCACCGAAGCAAAACGCGCCGAACTGTGCTATTGCGCCGACGAGCGAGGCGATCAGCATTCGCAGCTAGGTTTGTCCCCGAGTAGCTCGATCGCCAAACCGTCCGAGTTCCTATTTACTGGTCCGTCACCGGTCCGCGCACATGCGATTATGTCGGACCTTGACGGCGTGGGCACGAATCAGTGAGGAACCAACGAGGAGCTACTGCCATACTTCTGGGAGTTTCTCAGGAGGGGAGCATGAAAATGAGAGACCGTTGGGAACGAGCTGCTGCGGGGACGGGAGCGGCAGCGGTGATCTTGCTGATCATTGGTTCATTCGTTGTCCCCAAGATGCCGAAGATCACCGCCTCTGCGATTGTGGTGCAGCAGTACTTCGTAAACAATCGGAACGGAGTACGGCTATCGGTTTACCTGCTCAGTGCGGCTGTGGCTTTCTTCATCTGGTTCCTGGGAATCGTTCGGACCCACTTGCGGCAGGCTGAGGGTGACCACGGACGATTGTCGGCGGTTGCGTTTGGGGCTGGATTGGTGTTCGCGGCCACCGCCGGGACCGAGCTACTCGTACAGGGGGCGCTCACCTTTTCCGCCGCCACTGCGGATGCGAAGACCGTCCAGGCGTTCTACGACATGGTTGCAACCAGCGCATCGCTCCTCGCTTTTCCCCTCATCCCCTTTGCTGGTGCCATTGCGGTTGTCGCCCTGCGAAACGGGGCGCTGCCGTCCTGGCTCGGGGCTGGCTTCGGCCTTTTTGCCCTATACGAGTTTGCAGAGGGAGCGGCCTTTACCGCTTCCACGGGAGCCTTCTCACCTGGACAGGCGCTCAACCAGGTCGGTTTGATCGCGCTCGCGGTCTTGCTACTGACGCTTAGCGCGGTCCTCTTCTTCGGGCTGGGGGCCCCAGAGCAATCTCAGGCGGTCTGACGAGGGCCAGGCGAGCCGCTGACCTGGATCCAACAGGTTCCGATCGGTGTCGTCACTTTTGTCGATGCGCTTCGTTAAAAGGGCTGCTAAACCCAAGGGGGCGGGTCAGAGTGTCTCTACCTCCTTGCCGGAATGGAGGTTGACGTGGTGGGAATGCGCAGGTTCATGGCGAACTTCATCGCGGCCGCTCTAGTTCTGTCGGCAGCTGGCGCAGTCGCAATGATTACTCCGGCGTCGGCCACCATCGGTCCGAACTCGAAACTCGACGGGGTCTATAACCGCTGGCTCGAAGCTTCCGACTCGGCCGCTTCACAATATTGGACCGGCCGCGCCAGCAGTCGAGCCCACGCACTTAGCAAAATTGCAGGTGTCCGTGCTCAACCAGGAACGGGCTCCGGTAATGGTTTTTATGCTTGGGGTCAAATTACTGGTACGACTAACGGTCCAGCTGTTCCATCTCCTACATTGATAGGTGGGATTGCAGGCACCATTGTCCAGATTTCGACTTCAAGCTCAACAGATTATGCTCTAACCTCTAACGGGCAGGTCTGGGCCTGGGGTCTCGGCAAAAATGGTCAGCTCGGAAATGATACCGAACAAAACGCTTTTAATAATGCCGTCCTGGTGCAATTTCCTCCAGGAGTAACCATAGAATCTCTTCCAAACCCCATGCCATTTGATACCGCAATGGCGATAGATGCCAACGGCGACATTTGGGGCTGGGGACTCAATGCCAATGACTCGCTCTGTATGGGTCGTCGGGATATCAAGCTTCCGAAACAAATTAATGCTCTAACTAATGTCACGCTGGCAAGTGGTCAGGGCGGGCACGGGCTTTACTATTCAAATGCGACGCTCTACGCCTGTGGTCTAAACAGAGAAGGCGAACTGGGCAATGGATCGACGACTGACTCGAGTACGCCTGTTCCGGTTCTAGGCCTACCTGACGAGCCAGTTATCGCTTTAGTCTCTTCATGGCAGGGTTCAGGCGCTCTAATGCAAGACGGCACGTACTATGATTGGGGCTACAATCGTTCAGGACAAATGGGCGATGGCAATACCACAGACGTTGACTCCGCCACCCTCGTCAATCTTGAAGCTCCCGTGGCTGAAATCTTTCAGGGAGGTAGCTATTCAACGAATGGCCAAACCCTGGCGCTTCTAAGCGACGGCACAGTTTGGGGTTGGGGCTCAAATAGCACGAATCAATTGTCCCCTGACAACACGCAAAGGTATTTGGCGCCCATAAGCATTGAGATACCTAATGGTGTGACTTGGATCTACGTAGCCACAAATGGTGCAACTTCGTATGCCATAGATAGCAACGGCAACCTGTGGGATTGGGGAGCTAACGCTTCAGGTCAGATTGGTAATGGCACAACCGGCGGCATTATCCCAATACCCACTCAGGTTAGTGGCCTCAGTAATATCACCCAAGTATGTGGTACGGCCAAAGACGTAACAGCCTATTAGTGGTAACGGAACGTTTCGAGCTATTTCTAAAATCTGAAGTGGACGCATCAGTTTGTGACCTGGGGCCGCTGGTCCAGCATTTAGGTCAAGCGACTGGTGTTTGCGGGCCGGTTCGTTGACGACGAGCGGCCTCCGAGTGCCGATTGGCTCCCACACAGTGAGGATCGCAATCTCGCCCTGCCGCGGGGGTCCCAGGAAAGCTTGGCGCATCGGAGCTTAGGTCGTACGACAGGGTTCTACCGTTGTGTACTCCTCGACTTGGCGCCTCGGAAAGACCAATGGCGTGGCGCGCAGGGACCAACGTTCTGCCGATTGTCACAGGTGCCGTCTGGTGCCAAACTCGCTACCTCTGCGACCAAGGAGGACTCGATGCCGAAGTACCTCGTCCAATCTTCCTACGTCGGCGATGGCGTTCGGGGCCTGCGCCAAGACGGTGGCTCAGCTCGTCGAGCCGTCGCCGAAAGGGCATGTGCGAGTGTGGGTGGAAGGCTCGACGTGTTCTACTTTGCCTTCGGCGACGCGGACGTCGTAGCGATCATGGACATGCCGGACAACACGACAGCTGCGGGTGTGGCACTACTTGTCGGCGCCAGTGGAAAGGTGGATGTCAAGACCACCGTTCTGTTGACTCCGGAGGAAGTTGACACTGCGGTAAAGCTCGGAGGTGATTACCGCCCACCAGGGGAGTGACTAACCCTGTCTCTCGGCCAATCTGCAAAGTTTTGCAGATACATCGCTCCAGGCTCCGAAGTGGAGACCCGATCCGCATTTCGCGGCTTTTAGAGATGCGCTGGGTCGGTTCGGTTCTACCTCTCCTCCCTTCTTCTCACCCGGCGCCTGTGCCGTCGCATCACACCCAGGCCTACCCAGATCAGGGCTCCGAAGATCGCAACGAGAATCGTGTAAAACCAAAGCGGCCAAGAGAAGCTGAAAACAAGAAAGTCGAACTTAACATCCTCTGTGTTTTGGAAAACGAAAAGCAGTAGCGCGGCTAGGCCGCCGAGCGTCGCGATTGCTCCTCCACTCAATCTTGCCCGATTGGTTCCCTGCCGTTCTGGTTGCGACATGATTCGATTACCTCCTCCCAAGACGTTGGCGTCTTGCTGCCCGACTGCCGAATCTGGGAGCGTCATCGGAGCCCAGACCCATCGTAGAGCAGGACCTCGGCGGCGGTGCTTTCGTTCGGCTGCTGGTCCTCCGCCCGGAACCGACTCCCGAACGTCCCTAAAAAGTGCCGTGATGCGTCATCACGGGAGCACATGCCCCGTATCACGCCCGACAGGTAATCCTGATCGGTTTCCGTACCGACCCACGGGAAATGACAGGAAGGACCGGTTTTCAGGAAGGAACCGGTTTGGCGGCACCGGCGCACCTCGAGCCAAATCAGCGAGGGTGACTCATTGGCTCAGCCCGCGGATCGAGCTGTGGGCATCGAGCTGTTCAACTCGTTTGACCGCGCGACAGGACCCCCCGGCACAAGGCTCGGAGGGTCCTGTCGTGGACGGCCGGATTGGCCGCGCCGTCGCTACTTCTTCAGAGAGACGTTCGCTAGCGGCAGGCCGTTGACGTCCTCGTCGGGAAGCCACCCGTAGATAGGGCCTCCGACTCCGCTGATCGCGTCGCCCGTGTTGTCGTTGTCGGTGAACACCGACGTGCTCGAGGGCGAAAGGACTGTCCCCGACTCAGCAAGGACGCCGTCGACCGACTGGAACTGCTCGTTGAAGGTGTACCAGCCGCTCTGGGTGAGCTCAGTCGGTCCCGTGGAGCACCCACCAGCACCGTTGCTGAAGCTGATCTCGAAGCCACCGCCCCCTGCAGCCGTCGTGCATAGGTTGAACGCGAAGTCAGAGAGGAAGCCCCCCGAGCTCGTGTCGAGAGCTGTGTCCCAGTCAACGACCTGACCGGGGTTGGCCGCCGCCCAGCCGGTGTCCAGATAGATCTGGATGGACGTGGTGAATCCCGTCTTCGTGGGGAAGACATCCGGCGGCGTGGGATTTCCCCAGGTGGTGTACGGCCCGGAGCAGTTCTCGCTGCCCGGCACCGGACACCCGGTGGGTGTCGTCTGATAGCCCCCGAAACTCGGGCCGCCGCCCGTGGCGCGCGCGTAGCTCTTTGCGCCGTTCGGAGCGGGAACCGACACGGCGTAGTTCGCGCCTCCCCCGTTCGAGTAGCTGGACTTCACGATGTCGATCGTTCCGTAGTAGTTACCGTTGCAGGGCTCTGAACCGGTCCCGTCACACCAGCCCTTGGTGTTCGACCGGAGCGAGTTCTTGTAGTTCTTGAACGCTGACTTGGACGCGTGCACGACCGGCGTTCTTCCGGTCGTCGCACCGGCCACTGGCGCGGTTACGGCACCGATGCTTAGCGCCAGCGCCGCCCCCGCAGAACCCAAGAGCAATACCTTCGCCTTCATTGCCTCCCCTTTTCTTTTGCTCCACAACTTGTGGAGCGGACCTCTTTTAGGTGGTCAGATGCATACACGCTCCGTTTTGATCTCTGCAATATGCGTGGTTGGCGATCCAGTTTCCGTGGCCTTCCGCCTTGCTTTGGGCAACTCCAGCGGCCACGCGTTGCTCTCGTCTAGGTCTGTTGGCGTCCTCTGCTGACGTTCGCCTGCAGCCTGTGAGCTACCCCACGCCGCGGCCAATCGCACAATCCAGATCGATGGACCTTCAAAATGTCGTCAGATGTCCTGAAACTGTCGCCAAAAGAGCAAGAGACAAGCCTGTCTTGCCCGACGGTCACCGCGCCTGATCGGCGTCGAATTGTGCCAAGGGCAACGAACAGGCCTTTCAACTTCGAATGCCGGCGCGATACCTGACGACACCGCCGATCGTCATGTGATGGCCAATTTGCTCTATTAGGACAGCGACAGAGGTCTTCGGGAAAGCACGACGTTTTGATCCAGGGCGGCTTTACCGCTATCCGGTTTGCCGTCGCTTTCGTTTACTTGAGAAAGCAAGAACTGCAGAGTTGTCGTGGACGTTCGCCACCCGATCTATCCCCCTACGATGACCGCGATGGGAGCGAAGGACGACGTCCTTCCGAAGAGCTTCGCTTGGGCCTGCGACACCGGTGGTACGTTGACCCCGTCCCAGCGCACCCGCATCAGCCGCGCCATACGCGGCGGCTATCGCGCGGTCGTCGAGGGACTGGTCACCTGGCCGATTCATCGGTCGCCCTATGGCGCCGACTTCCCGACCGCTCCAGACTCGACGCTGGCTAAGACGGCCGAAGAGGAAGCGAAAGAGCAAGGACCCGCGCTAGAGCGCCACGGATACCGGACGTGGCTGCTCGGAGCGGCGTTGGCCGACCACGACGGGGTCCGCATTGAACCCGAACTCTTCTACATCACGAGCTTGCTGCACGATGCCGGTATCGTCCGCTCGGTCACGGGCGAGGATTTCACCGTCCGCTCGGGCGGGATCCTTCTTCGCGTATGCCTGAGTGCGGGCATGAGCGAAGACTTGGGGATACGCGCTGCGGACGCGGCGGTGGCGCACGCCACTCCGGGACTGACCGCGACTGATGATCCCGTCGCCTTCTACGTCCAGGCTGGGGCGATGGCCGACCTGGCCGGTCTGCGGATGTGGGACCTACCCCGTCGCCACATGCGGCGCGCCTACGCGGCCTACCCCGGAGCAGGGGTGCACTTCGAGGTGCCCCGGATGATCCGACGCGAGGCCGAGCATGTGCCCGAAGGCCGGTTCGCCATGCTGAAACGGGCAGGTATGGACTTCATGGTGACGGTCTCGCCAACGAGGCTCTTCGACCTTCATTGGTAAGGACGCCGGTCATCCTCTCCGGAGTGTTGGCATCGCGCGCTCCGATTCGAAATTCGAGCTCGTTGAGACGAGCGGTTCCGCTCAATGAGCTGCGCTCGTTCCTCGCCATGTCGCTGTTGCAGTGCGCGCATTCCCGCGCTTAGGCAGGGCGGAGAGCGCTACTTCGTCGTGTGATGCGAAACCTGCATGAACGCCGAACCGGTGTGCTGTCGCTCCGGAGTTAGCCTGGCTCGGTGCGACGATGGCTTCTCGGCCCAGCTCTGGTAGTCGTCATCGCTGCATCCTGCACGTCTCAGCAGCACGAGACAGCCACGGCTCCGGCGGTTCATCTGAAGCGCACACAGATCCATTACACGACACTCAGCAACCTCGGGCTCAGTGTCAAGGCGGTCAAGCCGACGGGGCCTGTGTTGTGCACCTCGCACGTCCTCGCTGGAAAACCGGTGAGGTTCTTCTTCACTTGTTGACGGTGGTCGCCGATCTTGGCAGCTGCGCTAGGGGTGTCGCCGATCTTGGCAGCTGCGCTAGTGGTAGGGCGGCTTTTCAGAGAGCCACGGTCACGGCGCGCCGTCAGCTTTGAACCCGCGAACGATTGCCTGCCGAATCCACCACGTGGCGTAGCTCGAAAACGGGATTCCCTTTGACGCGTTGAAGCGTTGGGCTGCACGCTTCAGACCCTCATCGCCTAATCGGAGCGCATCGCCTAGCTCCATGCGACCGTGGTATTTGGAGGCTGTCCTAACGACAAGTCGACCGTGGGCCTGAAGCAGATCAGCCAGAGCCTCCTCGTTGCCACTTTGAGCCAATCCCGCCAGTCGAGATGCGTCGATCGAGTTGACGCGAGGAGCAGACCTCGCTCGCTTGACGTAGGCATCAGCCCAGTTCTCCGGGTCCGAAGCCATGAAGAGCAGAGTAACGAGAGTCCAAAGCAACTCGACCGGGAGTGGCGTCCGAGACGCGACCTGCGAGGTCGTTCGCAACTCCCAGCCCACTCGTTCGGGATTTCCACGCGTGAATTTGGTTCCTCTTCCTAGCCAGCTGAACCATGCGGGCCGTCGAGCTCCCCTGAGAACCACTCCACGACCTGGTGTACAAGCTGGGGTTCACTCGGTCTTTCACCGGGCGTCTCGAGCCCGTGCTGACCGCCGGTGACGAGCACCAGCTGCACCGGTACACCGGCCGCATGCAGTTTTGCGGCGAGGTCTTCGGACTGCGAAGGCGGAGCAATCGTGTCAGCGGTGCCCTGCAGGATCAGGAACGGGGGGTCGCCCGGGCTCACGTATGTCACCGGGCTGAGCTGTACCAAGTCCTCGCCTGCTTCCGTTGTCGACGCGGAGCCGATGATGCGAGCGATCTGGGATGCGGCCAGTTTGTCTCCCCCTTGGAGCGTCCGAAGGTAGCGAACCTCAGCGGGCAGGTCCACGATTCCGTACATGTCCACGACAGCCTGGGGCCGGTTTGATTGCTGCTGGTAAGGGCCGACGAAGAACCCGGCGGAGCGGGGCGCAGTCGCGGCCAAGCTGACGAGTTGGCCCCCCGCGCTGTCGCCCCACGCGCCGATCTCATGGGGGTCGATGCCGAGCGGGCGGGCCCAGGCCCTGAGATACCTGAGCGCGCAAGCGGTGTCCACTGCCTGGGCCGGCGCTTTGTATCTCGGCGCCAGTCGATAGTTGATCGCGGCGACGACGAAGCCAGCCTGATTGAGGGCCGGACGGAGATGGTCGATGAACCCCGTCTCTTCGAGGTTGCCACCCATCCAATCGCCGCCGTGAACGAAGAGCACGGCCGGCCTGATGCCACTGGAATCCGGTGCGGTAAGCAGCATCGACTCGCCGCTGCAGTAACGGACCGTCTCGTGTCCACCTGCGCTCAGCGGGGCCGGCGCTTCGCTGTCGTCAGGGGTGCCGGGTCCAGAGGGAGCTGTGGACCCACAGGCGGACGCGGCAGTGCTCAGCGCCACGATCGCCAACGTCGCAAGCAACTTCCGGCGAATCCGGCACGGCCAGCCGTACGAAACGTTCAAGACGGTCCGTCTCCGCCTACTCCAGCAACTTCAGAGTCGATCAGTTGTTGCACGGCCTTGATACGCGCAACGTGACGGAAGGCTTGCGGAAAATTCCACAGATGCAACGTGTTCATGACGGAAACTCCTTTGCCGCAACCTCTGACCGTGCGGGCTGACGGCGTCCTTCTCGAGAGTCGGCTTACGGCCACGAGGTCCAGAGCCGCCCGCCTGTTCAGACAGAATCGTAAACGGTGCCCGACTCGATACCTGACGGCGGGAGGCCGCTCAGAACGTGTGGGTATATCGCCCTCGATGTACCAGGACAATCCGCCGTCATGGAGCTCCGTCGATGCGTATCGCTGGTCGAGCACCTTACGAGTCTCGCTCGGAGAATCGGGACGAGAGTTCCCTGCAGCGTTATGGACAAAGGCAGGAGAGAACTACACCGTGGTCGAGCGGGCACTGATTTAGGTTGCAACGCGTGAAGCCCGAGATTCTCGAGCTACTCACGAATCACGATCGGAGGGCTCGGTCTAATTCCACGGACAGAAGCCCGTGGTGAGTGTCTCGGTCTGCGTTACCTTGGACTGGTGGACGACGAGCCGCAGCGGTCGCCCAGAGAAGCTGCTGCCTGGGGAATTGCCTCCAGGCGTGAGCCTCGTTGGCCCGCTCTGCTGGCGGTCGTGGTGGCAATCGCTCTTCAGTTGTCCCTTCCGGACAGGCTCATAAAGGGACTGGGAAACCGGGGTCTCATCCCCGGCCTTGAAGGAGTGCTCTTCTTGGTTCTCCTGATTGCGAGTCCCGGAGGGATCTCAGAAGAGCAGACCCGGCTCAGAATCGTCGGCATTGCACTGATCGCGTTGATCACCGTTGCGAATTTCGTTTCGCTCGCCGAACTCATCCAATCCCTGCTCTACGGCTCAAAGGCCACAGGCAGGCCCTTGGTTTACGCATCTGTACCGATATGGCTCACCAATGTCATCGTATTTGGACTTTGGTACTGGGAACTTGACCGTGGTGGCCCCGCCCTCAGACAACGGACCGACCACGGGCGTCCGGATTTCCTCTTTCCGCAGATGTCAACACCGGGTGCTGCCCCTCAATGGACACCTGACTTTCTCGACTATCTCTACACCTCCTTCACCAATGCGACAGCGTTCAGCCCCACGGACACAATGCCCCTTACGTCATGGGCCAAGCTGCTTATGATGTTGCAGTCCTTCGCATCACTCGTAACCGTCGCCGTGGTCGTTTCACGCGCGGTCAACATTCTGAGTTGAGTGGCCCTCAATGTCAGGTGTGCGGAGGTTCGACTGGGTGGTTGTGCGGCCCCATGCCCATCGTCACGCTCGAGGTTCGCTGAGGTACAGGAAACCGTACCCTTCGTCGCGAACCGGAACGTTCGCTTCCGCGAGCGCCACGTCCCAGTCCCCTTGCACCGCAGGGTCGGACTCCTGCATTCCATGGTCGGCAACCAGGAAGAAGGCGCATTGATCCCACAGTCCGCTCCGCTCGACTACCTCCAAGATCCTGCCTAACCGCGCGTCGCTGTCACAGACGGCGCTCGCCGCCATTTCGGAGTATGGACCACCCTCGTGGAACGCAGCGTCGGTCAGCGTGAAATTGACCCAAGTGAAGACCGGCTGATCGTCGTCGCGCCATACCCGTGTGAATTGTTCGACTGCCGTGTGATCGGCGCGCGAGGACCATCGGTAGTCCTTGCTGGGCCGTACGAATCGCGGGGTGGCGTCCGGAAGGTCTTCAGGTGGGGAGGGTGACGGCCGTTCGCCGTTACGTACCAAGCCGAACGTCGAATAGTCGGCGCCGGCATCACATGGCTCATTGATGGAGGCGGTCGTCCCGGGCCGGACGCGCTTTGCCGCGTGATGCATCGTTTCGACCCCGACGTTCAACCATTGCATGGAAGTTGCCCAGGTTGCAGGCGAGTTGGTGATCACCTGCGCGCCGGTGCGTCGATCGATCCAGGCGTTGTGAAGGATCCCGTGATGACCAGGGTGGCTACCGGTCAGGATCGTCG
>Ga0187783_10003277_pt1 | contig 11950 bp, 9 predicted proteins | sample 1015_SJ02_MP02_2_FD_132471 | JGI IMG/M metagenome (GOLD analysis project Ga0187783, IMG submission 132471) | Tropical peat soil microbial communities from peatlands in Department of Meta, Colombia - 1015_SJ02_MP02_20_MG | ecosystem: Environmental > Terrestrial > Soil > Wetlands > Peat | place... | reverse complement strand
CGGCGGGGAACGGCGTGAGCTGCTGCCCGCGATCGCTCCGGCGCTGTCGGCGGTGCAGGTGCTGGCGCTGCAGCGCGCGGTGCGCGCCGTGCACGTCGCCGATGCGCTGCTCGACTACGCGCAAGCATTGATCGCCCGCACCCGCGAGCGCACCGATCTCAAGCTCGGGCTTTCGCCGCGCGCCGGGCAGGGACTGATCCGGGGGGCGCAGTCGTGGGCATTTCTCGCCGGCCGCGAGGCGGTGCTGCCGGAGGACGTGCAGGCGGTGTTGCCGGCGGTGGTTGCGCACCGCCTCGAGCGGCGCGAGCCCGCCGGAGCCGCCGACGGCGGCGACGTCGCGGCCGAGATCATCGGCACGGTGCCCGTGCCACTGTAGTTATGAATAGCACCTGCGGCGGCGGGCGCAACCGTGCGCCTTAGCGGAGATCTTCTACGGCCGCTCACCGCGCGGCTGCGCGCACGCAGCGCCGCCTGGATGCGCCGCCGCCAGGGGGCGGATCGGCTGCCGGTGACGCTCGAGCGGCGACGGCTCTACATCCTGCCGACACGCGCCGGGCTGGCGTTCGCGGCGCTGCTGTTGCTGATGCTGCTGGCCGGCCTCAACTACGCCAACAGCCTGGCGTTGTTTCTCACCTTCCTGCTCGCGGCCTTTGCGCTGGTGGTCATGCAGCAGTGCCACGCCAACCTGCTCGGCACGCAGGTGGTGTCGGCCGCCGCGCCCGCAGTGTTCGCCGGCTCACCGGGCCGGGTGCAGCTCACTCTGGCCAGCACCGACGGCCGCGCACGGCCGCAACTTGCAGGCGCCCTGGCCGACGGCGCGGCGCGCGTGGCCGACGTCGCCGCACACGGCGAGCAAGCGCTCGAGCTGCCGCTGGCGGCAGCGGCCCGCGGCCGCGTGCGTGTCGGGCGGCTGCAGCTCGCGACCACGCATCCCTTCGGGCTGTTTCGCGCCTGGACCTGGGTGCACACCCCGGTCGAGATGTTGGTCTACCCGCGGCCGCTCGGGCGGCTGCCGCCACCGCAACAGCCTGCGCCGCAACCGGGGCGCCGCTCGCTTCCGGGCGCCGACGATGACGAATGGACGGGGTTGCGCACCTTTCGCGAGGGCGACTCGCCGCGCCAGGTGGACTGGAAGGCCTACGCGCGCGAAGCGCCGCTGCTGGTGAAGGAATACAGCAGCGGCGGCGCGGAGCTGCGGCTGTTCGACTACGCGCGACTCACCAGCCTCGAAAGCGAGGCGCGGCTGTCGCAGCTCGCCCGTTGGGTGGTCGACGCCGAGGCACGCGGTGAGCGCTACGGCCTCATCCTGCCGGGTGCGCAGCTCGCGGCCGACCGCGGCCCCGGGCATCGTCACCGCTGTCTCGCCGCTCTCGCCCTCTTCGGGCTCGACGAGGAGCCTTAGTTGCCTCCCCAGCCTGCGGAGCCGGCCGAGCGTCTGCGACCCGCGCTGATGTGGGCGTGCGTGGCTCTCGCCGGAGGAGTGCTGCTGCACGCGGACCGCGTGCCCGCCTGGGCGGTGGCCGGCACCTTCGCCCTCATTGCCTGGCGGCTCACGATCCGGCAGCCGGGCCGGCTGCTCGCCAGCCTCACCGTGCGGGCGCTGCTCGCGCTCGTGCTGGTGGCGCTGGTGCTGATGCGGTTTCACACCCTGAACGGCCTCATCGCCGGTACCACGCTGCTGATGCTGATGGCCGCCCTCAAGCTTCTCGAGACGCGCCGCCTGCGCGATGCACAGGTGATCGTCGCGGTAGCGCTCTTTCTGCTGCTGGCCGCCTGTCTCGACCGCCAGGACCTTGCACGCGTGCCGCTCTACGGGCTTGAGGCGCTGGCGTGTTGCGCCGCCCTGGCGGTCATCGCCACGCCCGGTCTCGGCGGTGCCGCGGCACTTACCCTCGCCGGGCGCGCGCTCGCGCTGGCATTGCCGCTCGCGGTAGCGCTGTTCCTGCTGTTCCCGCGCCTGCCCGGGGCCTTCTGGGCCATTCCAACCGGCGAGGAGGCGATCACCGGGCTCTCCGACAGCATGAACCCCGGCAGCATCACGCGGCTCATTGCCACCTACGAGCCGGCCTTTCGGGTGACCTTCATCGGCACGCCTCCGCCGCCGCAGGAGCTCTACTGGCGCGGGCCCGTGCTGGAAGTGTTCGACGGCTACACCTGGCGACGCCGCGCGGCGATGCTGCCCGTGCGCGAGCAGCTCGAGTACCTCGGCACGCCCTACCGCTACCGGGTAGCGCTCGAGGCGACCCAACAGCGCTTCTGGTTCGCGCTCGATACCCCGGCGGGCGCGCCCGCTGGCAGCGTGTCGCTCAGCGAAGACTCCGAGCTCATCGCCGCCGAGCCGGTCGGTGCGCCGGTCAGCTTCGAGGCGCTGTCCTACGTCCGCACGCGCGCGCTGCAGCCGCTGCCGGCCGCGGCGCGTCTCGAGGACACAGCGCTGCCCGATGGAGCCAATCCGCGCACGCGGGCGCTGGCGCAGTCGCTGCGCGGGCGCGTCGGCACGGATGAGGCGCTGGTGCGTGCGGTGCTCGAGTACCTGCGCACCGGCGGATTCGCCTACACGGTGACTCCCGAGCAGCTCGGTGCGGACGCGGTGGACGACTTCCTGTTTCGCACGCGCGAGGGCTTTTGTGGTCACTTCGCCTCGGCCTTCGTGACCCTGATGCGCAGCGGCGGCGTGCCGGCACGGGTCGTGACGGGCTACCTCGGCGGCGAGTGGAACCCGATCGGTGGCTACCTGCTGGTGCGCCAGTCGGACGCGCATTCGTGGGCGGAGGTGTGGCTGTCCGCTCGCGGCTGGACGCGCGTCGATCCCACCGCGGTCGTAGCGCCCGAGCGATTGCGCCGCGGCATCCTCGATCTGTTCCCGCAGGCGCTCGCGGCCTCACAGCGGCTGCTGCGCGCATCGCCCTGGCTGCGCGCGCTGCTGCAACGTTGGGATGCGACCAATGCCTGGTGGGGCGAGCATGTGCTGAGGTTCGACGTCGCCACGCAGCTCAATCTGCTGCGGCGATTCGGGGTGCGCACGCCCGATGTGCGCTATCTCGGCTGGGGTTTCATCCTGGCCCTGTGCACCTGGCTCACGCTGAGCGCCTGGCATCTCGGCCGCGGTCGGCGCCCGCCGAGACCCGATGCGCTCGCGCGCGCCTACGCGCGGCTGTGCCGCAAGCTCGCGCGCATCGCTCCGCCACGCGCCGCGCACCAGGGTCCGCTCAGCCTCGCCGACACCGTGGCCGCGCACCGCCCGGAGCTGCACGTGCCGGTGGCGGCGCTGCTTAAGCGCTATGCGCAGCTGCGCTACGGTATCTCTGCGCCGGCCACCTACCGTCGCGACGTCGAGGCGTTCCGCCGTGCGGTCGTGAGCCTGCGGCTGCCGCCGCGACGCTGACGACCGAGCCTTCCTCAGCCCGACTTGAAGCCGATCCTGGCGTGGGTGCCGTCGCAGAAGGGTTTGGTCGCACTGCCGCCGCAGCGGCAAAGATACGCCGAGGTCACGCGCGCCACGGCGCGGCCGGTGCCGCTCACGATCTCGAGGTTGCCACGGACTCGCAGCGGTCCGTCCGTTTGCGGGTCGATCGCGAGCACGCCATCGCGCACCGGCAGCATGTCGGTCTTGCCGACCGGCGGCTCGCCCGTGGCGGTGAAGCCCACCTCGTGGTGCGAGCCGTCGCAATAGGGCTTGTTCTTCGAGGCGCCGCAGCGGCACAGCGTGGCGCGGAAGCCGGCCGGGGCGCCGTCGATCTGCAGCTGTCCGCGAAAAGCATACGGGCCGCCCTCGCGCACACCGGCGAGATTCACCGGCGGCACCGGCTCCCCCGGCATGCCATCGAGACGCCGGTAGCGGATCGCGCCCGAGGGACACGCGTGCGCCACTTCGACGAGCTGCTCGACCGGGATCGCATCCGGGTGGATCCAGGGTCCCTTCACGTTCGCGAGAAATACCTGCGGCGCCCAGGTGACGCAGAAACGCGAGTGAATGCAGCGTCGCGCCTCGAAGTCGAGCTCGAGCTTCTCACCGCGCGCCGTCTCGACGCCGTCGACGACCACGGACGGCGCCCCGGGCGAGGCCGCTACGGCCGCGGGCGCGGTGCTCTCGGGCAGGCACGCACCGGGCGTGGTGGCGGACGGCCCGGCGGGCGGCCCGCCGCCGGGCGGCGGAGCGGCGGTCGATGCCCGCTCGAATTCGCGGCGTGCGCGTGAGCTCAGTGCCGCCAGGCGGTCGGCCGCGGCGCGGGCGCGTGGGTCGCCCGTGACGGGCAGTGCCGCGGCGGCCTCGGCGAGCTGTGCGAGCCGCTCGGTGAACGCGCGATGTGCGGCAGGCCCCGGCGGCAGCGCCGCCGAGTCCCGCAGCGTGATGAAGGAGACGCCGGCATTGCAGTGCGGGTTGGAGGGCCCCGCGGGCAAACGTGCGGCGCGCTCGGCGAGCGGCACGAGCACCTGCATCAAGCCGATGGCGAGGTCCACTACCAGCGATTTCTCCGCGCTCGGGCCGCGGACCGCGTAGGCGTAGGCGAGCAGGCGCAGCATCAGCGCGTAGCAGGCGTTTGCCAGGTCGACCGTGGCGAAGGCCTCCGCACTCTCGATCCACACGCGTCCCTCCGGGCGCGGCGGCCGCCGCAATACCGGATTGGTCGCCGCCGGGTGGGCGGGCGCGAATGCCGGGTTGCCCGACAGGAGCCTGCGCAGCTCGGCACGCACGCCGAGAAACTTCTGGTAATGCGAATCCACCGAATCGCGCGGCGCACCTTCGCCCTGCTCGACGATCGCGCTGAAGGCGGCGAGCGCGGTCTTCAAGCACACCACGCGCTTCGCGCCCGGGAGGTTCACCTCCTCAGGCGAGAGCTGCAGCGCCGGGTCACCGTCGAAGGCGCTGCTCTCGCCCCAGCGCTCGACGAAATCCCGCAGCCCCCGGTCAAGGCCGGCATAGAAATCGCCGACCGTGGCGTAATCGCGCCCCATCGGGGTGAGATGCGGTCGGTCGGTGCCGCGCACGTAAGGGCGCTCGCAGAGGAAGCCCTCCCCTTCGGGCTCGCTCGAGCCGCGCGGGCGCTCGAGGAACACAAAATGCTGCAGCGTCGCGGCGTTGAACGGCGCGAGCTTGACGGTGATGCCTGCCGGCAGATACCCCGGATCGAGCGGAAAGTTCGCGCGCCCGATACGCGGGCTGCCGCCGAGCGCGGCGGTAATGTTCCACACGGCCGCCAGGTGCCCCATCTCCTCGATCGCGACGCCGAGTAGCACCTGGCGCCAGCGACTGACGGCGGCCGCCTCGGCGGCGCTCAGCCCCTCGCCCGCCCCGTCCTTCAGGCTGAAGGCGGCGTAGAGGTAGGTACACATCAGGTTGTGCTCGAGCTCCGAGGCCTCGTACAGCGCATTCAGCAGGATCTCGCGCTGCGTGAGCGGGCTGGCCGCGGGCTGGACATCGTTCATGGCTGCCTCCCTGAGCGGGCTATGTCGCACAAAAAGGCCGGCCGCGCCATCTCCCGTTTTAGTGTCGCTGGGCAGGGGGCCAAAGCCGCGCCTTATGCTCGGCCCATCCATGGGCCTCGCCCTGCGGGCCGGCTGTCGCCGTCCAAAATCGCTCCCGGCGATTTTGTGGCCCCGTCAACGAAGCTGATGTCCGACAAATCGCCGCAGGCGATTTGTCCAATCAACCACTGTGCTCGCGGGTCTCGTGGAAAGCGACCCCCGGCCAACGCTCGAGCGTGAGCTCGAGATTGACCCGCGAGGGCGCGAGGTAGACGAGCGCACCGCCATGGTCGAGCGCCAGATGATCGTGCGCGCGGGTGCGCAGCTCCTCGAGCCGCCGCGGATCGGTGCTCTCCACCCAGCGGGCGGTATACACCGTCACCGGCTCGAACACGCATTGCACGCCGTACTCATCCTGCAACCGGAAGGCCACCACCTCGAACTGCAGCGGCCCGACGGCGCCGAGGATCAGCTCGTTGTTGCGCAGCGGCCGAAACAGCTGCGTCGCACCCTCCTCGCACAACTGCGCCAGGCCCTTCTGCAGCGCCTTCATCCGCAGCGGGTCCTTGAGCACCGCGCGGCGGAAGATCTCGGGCGCAAAGTCCGGCACGCCGGTGAAGTTGAGCCGCTCGCCCTGGGTGAAGGTGTCGCCGATGTTGATCGTGCCGTGGTTGTGCAGGCCGATGATGTCCCCGGCGTAGGCCTCTTCGGCCTGGGCGCGCTCGGCCGCCATGAAGGTGAGCGCATCGGCGATGCGCACTTCCTTGTCGAGCCGTACGTGAAACAGCCGCATGCCGCGCACGTAGCGGCCGGCGCACAGCCGCATGAAGGCGATGCGATCGCGATGTCCCGGGTCCATGTTGGCCTGGATCTTGAACACGAAGCCGGCGAGTGAGGCCTCGTCCGGCTCGACCAGCCGCTCGCGCGCGGCGTGCGGCTGCGGCGCGGGAGCGTGGGCGGCGAATGCGGTGAGGAGCTCGGCGACGCCGAAGTTGTTGATCGCGGATCCGAAGAACACCGGCGTCTGTCGCCCGGCGTGGTAGGCGGAGGCCTCGAAGCTGCCGGTCGCGCCCTTCACCAGCGCGATCTCCTCGGCGAAGGCGGCCGCATGGTCGCCGAGGAAAGCCTGGGCGGCGGCACTGTGCAGTCCGTCGATGATGCGATGCTCGCCGAGCCGGCCGCGCTCGGCGGCGCTGTAGACGTAGATGCGGTCTTCGATCAGGTGATAGATGCCGCGCAGCTCGCGCCCCATGCCGATCGGCCAGGTGACCGGGGCAGTGGTGATGCGCAGCACGCGCTCGATCTCATCGAGCAGCTCGATCGGCGGCCGGCCGTCACGATCGAGCTTGTTGATGAAGGTCATGATCGGCGTGTCGCGCAGCCGGCAGACCTCCATCAGCTTGATGGTGCGCTCCTCGACGCCCTTGGCGCAGTCGATCACCATCAATGCCGAGTCGACGGCGGTGAGCGTGCGGTAGGTGTCCTCGGAGAAATCCTCGTGTCCCGGGGTGTCGAGCAGGTTGACGATGCAGTCGCGGTACGGGAACTGCATCACCGATGAAGTCACCGAGATGCCGCGCTGCTGCTCGAGACGCATCCAGTCGGAGGTGGCGTGGCGCGCGGCCTTGCGACCCTTGACGGTGCCGGCCATCTGGATGGCGCCCCCGAACAGCAGCAGCTTCTCGGTGAGCGTGGTCTTGCCGGCGTCGGGGTGCGAGATGATCGCAAACGTCCGTCGCCGACGGATCTGCTCGGCCAGATCGGTCATGGGCGGCAGTGGTCAGCCGCTGCCAGCGGCCGTCTGCAGCACGCGCCGCAGCACCGCCGCGTCCTCGCGGCCGCCGGGCGCCTGATAGTAGCCGCGACGCATGCCGACCTGCTCGAAGCCGAGCGCTTGGTAGAGGCGGATCGCCGCCGTGTTGGATGGCCGCACCTCGAGGAACGCCTCGGACATGCCGGCAGCGATGGCGCGCTCGACCAGCGCGCCGAGCAGCCGCCGGCCGACGCCGCGACAGCGGCAGGGGCCGCTGACGCACAGGTTGAGGATGTGGGCCTCGCCGGCGCCGAAGCTCATGACCCCGTAGGCGGCGACCGCACGGCTCAGGGTAACCACCCGGCAGAGATATCCAACCCGCAGGCAGTCGCGGAAAATCCCTTCGCTCCACGGGAACTGGTACGAGGCGCGCTCGATCGCCACCACCTCGGCGATGTCGGGCCCGCGCATCGGCCGGATCAAGACCTCCGGCGTCAGCAGTTCAGGAGCGGTTGCCATCGATTGCAGTACCTGTGCTCAGTTGCTGGTACACGCTGCGCGCGAACTTCAGGTCTTCCCACGCCTTGCGCTTATCTCCCGGCGTGCGCAGCAGATAAGCCGGGTGATACGTAACGATGAGCGGCGTATTGCGCTCGCCGAAGTAATGCACCCGCCCGCGCAGCCGCCCGAGCGGCGCGTCGGTGTCGAGCAGATTCTGGGCCGCGATCCGTCCGACCGCCAGCATGATCTTCGGCTGCAGCAGCGCGATCTGCCGCTCGAGGTACGGCAGGCAGGCGGCCACCTCCTCCGGCCGTGGATCGCGATTGCCCGGCGGGCGGCTTTTGAGCACGTTGGCGATGTAGACGTTGCTGCGCCGGTCGAGCCCGATCGCGCGCAGCATGGCATCGAGCAGCTGCCCGGCGACCCCGACGAAGGGCTCGCCGCGGCGATCCTCCTCCGCTCCCGGGGCTTCGCCGATCACCAGCCAGTCGGCTCGCTTCGGTCCGACGCCGAAGACTCCCTGCGTGCGCGTGGCATGCAGCGGACAGCGCCGGCATGCGAGCACCTCGGCACGCAGCGCTTCCCATTGCGTGGCAACCTCGGCGGCGACGACAGGCGCGCTCTGCGGCGGTGTGGGTGTGGCCAGCGCCGCCGCCGAGCCCGGCGCGGCGCTGACGGGCACCGCGCTGACGGGCACGGCGCTGCTGGGCGCCGCGCGCGTGCGCAGCCGCCACTCCTCGATACCGATTGCCTCCAGGTACTGCCGGCGCCGCTCGGCGTGCACGGCTAGCCCCCTGCCGGCGGTGCCCGGCGAACGACCAACCGTCGCAGCCGCCGCCCCAGCCACAGCAACGGCGCCGACAGCGCATAGACACCGAAGATCGACAACAGCAGTGTCGAGGCATCGAACGCGCGCAACAGGCCGGCGATCAGCACGAAGGTGAGCGGCACCAGCAGCATGTAGACGAAGCGAATCCGCTGGTGGAGATGAAACTGCTTGAAGCTCGGATAGCCGAAGCGGCTGACCATGAGGGCACCGGCGCTGGCGGTGACCGCGAAGGCGGCGATCAGCCCGGTGAGCCCGGGCGCCGGCCAGTCGCTGACGAACCACACGAATGCCGCCACGATGGCCGCCGCCGACGGGCTCGGCAGCCCTTCGAAGTAGCGCTTGTCGGCGACCGCTGCGCGCGCGTTGAAGCGCGCCAGCCGCAACGCCGCGGCCGCCACGTAGAAGAAGCAGGCGAGCCAGCCGAAGCGGTCCCAGTGATGGCCGTACTCGGCGATGCGCACCACGCCCCACTGGTAGGCGACGATCGCCGGCGCCACGCCGAAAGCCACCATGTCGGCGAGGCTGTCGTACTCCTTGCCGAAGAAGCTCTCGGTGTGGGTGAGCCGGGCGATGCGGCCGTCGAGCGTGTCGAAGATCATCGCCGCGAACACCGCCATGCCGGCGAGATCGAAGTGCTTGTCGATCGCCGCGACCACGGCATAGAAACCTGAGAACAGGCAGCCGGTCGTGAGCAGGTTCGGCAGCAGGTAGATTCCCTTGCTGCGCGGCCGCGCGTAGTCCTGGCTTTCGGTCGCCACGGCCGCAATCTTAGCGAACGGACCCGGTAGTGTGCTCGCCCGTGGTGCGGGCCGTGTCGCAGGTACGCCGCGCCGATGCCTAAGGGATGGGCCGGCCGGCGCCTCCTGTTAAGATGCCTGCGCCCCAACTTCGAGCGCGGCCCGGCAGGATGAGGCTCTCTCAGCTCCCGATCAACACCCTCAAGGAGACTCCGGCAGAAGCGGAGGTGCTGAGCCACCAGCTGATGCTGCGCGCCGGGCTCATCCGCCGCCTGGCGGCGGGCCTCTACAGCTGGCTGCCGCTCGGGCTGCGGGTGTTACAGAAAATCGAGCGCATCATCCGCGAGGAAATGAACCGCGCCGGTGCGCTCGAGCTGCTGATGCCCGTGGTGCAGCCTGCGGAGCTGTGGCAGGAGTCGGGCCGCTGGAGCGAATACGGGCCGGAGCTGCTGCGCTTCAAGGACCGGCACCAGCGCGATTTCGTGCTCGGACCGACCCACGAGGAAGTGATCACCGACATCGTGCGGCGCGAAGTGAAGAGCTATCGCCAGCTGCCGGTCAACTTCTACCAGATCCAGACCAAATTCCGTGACGAGGTGCGGCCGCGCTTCGGGGTGATGCGCGCGCGCGAGTTCATCATGAAGGACGCCTATTCCTTCCACATCGACCAGGACTCGCTCACGCAGGGTTACCGGGCGATGTACGACGCCTACACCCGCATCTTCACCCGCACCGGCCTCACATTTCGCTCAGTGCGTGCCGACTCCGGCGCGATCGGCGGCGACGTCTCGCAGGAGTTCCACGTGCTCGCGGCTTCCGGCGAAGATACGATCGTCTTCTCCGACGGCGACGACTACGCTGCGAACCTCGAGGCGGCGGCGGCGCTGCCGCCGCCCGGCGAGCGTCCCGCCGCCCGCGAACCGCTGCGCACCGTGCCGACGCCCGCAGTGCACACCATCGCGGAGCTGGCCCGCTTTCTCGATGTGCCGATGGCCCGCTGCGCGAAGACGCTGATCGTCGAGGGCACGCCCAAAGGCGAGGTTGTCGCACTGGTGCTGCGCGGCGACCACGAGCTGAACGCGGTCAAGGCACAGAAGTTGCCCGGGGTGGCGAGCCCGCTCACCCTGGCGAGCGCCGCGCGGGTGCTCGAGGCCACCGGCGCCGAGCCCGGCTCGGTGGGACCGGTGGGCCTCAAGTGCCGCATCTATGCCGATCACAGCGCCCTCGCGCTGGCCGATTTCGTCTGCGGCGCCAACGAGAACGAGCGCCACCATACCGGCGTCAACTGGGGGCGCGACGTCGGCGGCGTGCTGGCGGCGGACATCCGCAACGTCGTCGACGGCGACCCGAGTCCCTCGGGACGGGGCACGCTGCGGATCCTGCGCGGCATTGAGGTCGGACACATCTTCCAGCTCGGCAGCAAGTACAGCGAGCCGATGAACGCGCGGGTGCTCGATGAGGCGGGCCGCGAGACGACGCTGCTGATGGGTTGCTACGGGATCGGCGTGACGCGCATCGTCGCCGCGGCGATCGAGCAGAATAACGACGAGCGCGGCATCATCTGGCCGGCACCGATCGCCCCTTTCCAGGTGGTGCTGGTGGCGCTCAACCTGCAAAAATCCGCGCGTGTGCGCGAAGTCAGCGACCGGCTGTACGAGGAGCTCGAGGCCGCCGGGATCGAGGTGCTGTACGACGACCGCGACGCTCGCCCCGGAGTCAAGTTCGCGGACGCCGACCTCCTCGGCATCCCCCACCGCGTGGTGGTGGCCGAGCGCGGCCTCGAGGCGGGCAAACTCGAGTACCGGCACCGCCGTGAGACCGAGAGCCGCGATTTTCCGCTCACCGAGGCCGTCGCCTTTCTGCGTGCCCGTCTCGCGGCCTGAGCGCGCGAGCCGGCGGCGGGTGCGCTCGTTGCTGAGTGTCCGGCTCGCCGCGCTGGCAGCGCTGGCGCTGCTCGCGACGCACGCCGCCCGCGCCGATCAGCAGCGCGACCCGGAGCTTCAGGCAGTGGTCGCGAAGGCCATTGCCGCGGCCGAATGCTTCAGCGACCAGTACGACTCGGCGGTCTGGTACACGCTGATGGAGCCGCGACTGCGGCCGCTGGTGAAGGAGAAAGGCGAGCGGCTCGACATCCTCAGGCAGGTCTACTGCGAGACGCACCGCCAGGGCGAGTCACGCCTGCCGCCGGGGCTGGTGATGGCATTGATCGCCGTGGAAAGCCGTTTCGACCGCTGGGCGGTCTCCTCCGCGGGCGCCGTCGGGCTGATGCAGGTGATGCCGTACTGGCCCGAGCGGCTCGGCATGCGGCGCCACGAGCTCACCCACATCGCACCCAACATCCGCATGGGTTGCGCCATCCTGCGCTTCTATCTTGGCTACGAGCGCAACGACGTGCGCAAGGCCCTGGCACGCTACAACGGCAGCATCGGCCACCGCGAATACCCTGACCTCGTGCTCGGTCAGTGGACCCGCTGGGCCGGCGCCGATGATCTCGGATTTCCACCGCTGCCAACGGCGGCGCATCACCCCTGACTAGTGCCGCGGCGGCAGCATGCGGGCCACGCCTTCGCGGCGTGAGTCGGCGGCACCCTGATAGCTACCCTCGGCCGTGCGCACCACGCCTTGCAGGCCGGAGCCTTCGGCGTGCCCCGTTTTGAGCTCTAT
>Ga0187783_10003276_pt1 | contig 11951 bp, 12 predicted proteins | sample 1015_SJ02_MP02_2_FD_132471 | JGI IMG/M metagenome (GOLD analysis project Ga0187783, IMG submission 132471) | Tropical peat soil microbial communities from peatlands in Department of Meta, Colombia - 1015_SJ02_MP02_20_MG | ecosystem: Environmental > Terrestrial > Soil > Wetlands > Peat | place... | reverse complement strand
CGATATTAGAACTCGGCCAAATAGCTTGCCACGGCATTGGCCGTATCGACCATCGGCTGCTGACTGGCGGCAATGAAGCCCACTTCGGGGCGATCGATATCCTGGATCAACAAGATGACCGAGCGGGCGTCTTGCGAGACATAGTCCCCGGGAGCGCCTACCAAATCCGTCTTGAGACCCCGCCGCGGTATCTCGCGGCGCTATCGAGCCCATGCTGGCGGGCGGGAATTGGCCTCGATTGAAAAAGCGGTGCGCACGTTGACAGCCTACTACACCCCGCTCACCTGGTGAGGCTGAGGGCGTAAAACTTCGGTCACGCATAAAAGCCGATGGCGAAGCCTTTGCCCGCCATCGGCACTGCCGCTTAAACTATTTGCTGCTCTCGTGATGGTGATGATGGTGATGGTGGGGCTTAGGTGCCTCTGCTGGCGCGTTTTGCGCCCATGCGATAGCAGGAGCGAAGGCAATAGTGGACGTCAGAAGCATCGCGGCGATAATTTTCTTCATCATATTTTTTCTCCTATGAAGGGCTCGCGCAGACGAGAAGCGCGCAAGTGCAATACAGCGCAGTGCACATGAACGGCCATTGAACGCCTCGGCGCCAAAGAAGGCGACATCGTAGAAGTTGCAAATGAGAGCATTAACTCCTTGAAATGCCTATTGGATCATGATTTCTAGTGCTGAAATTTAAGTTTATTCGGTTTTGGAAGCCAATTGCCGTCAAAAACAGCCCCCCATCACCGGCACCTTCTTACGTCTCTAGATACATCATTTCCACGGGTGGCCCGAAAGCCGTCCGTGGAGTGGCGCCAATGGCGTGCACTGCCGTCGTCACCCCATTTCTTGCGAACCCCGTTTTATTTAAGATAAAACAGCGGTCCGGGCGTGTCCGGGAACGTCCCGGTGTTGAGGACCTGAATGCCGGCGTTATGTTCACCGTTGAACGGTGTTACAGTGTTCGGGCACCCAGCTTTTGCAGCATCAGCCGCGGCGTTGAACCACAATCCCAAATGATAGATTTGCACGGGATTGGTCTTGATACCGGTCGTCGCCTCGGGCACAACAGCAGGTGGCGAAGGGAAGGTATTCGGCGGCGCCGCTGTCGGGACGCCTGGAGAAATAATAAACGTCTCATCGCTGAAGCGGCCGACGAAGTTTCCAACGCCAACGCCCTCAGAGTCGGTTTCAATATCGCCCAAATACCACGCCAACCCAAACGGCGCGTTCGGCACTTCAATATTAAAAAAATCAAAATCGGTATTGGGAGGCAAGCCATAGACCAACACCTGCAAATTTTCGAAGTCACCGAAACTATGGTCGATAACTACCCCTTGAGCCTTCGGCAAGCACGTTTTTGCGCCCGGCGATACCGTGAGTGGAAAGCTAATGGTCGTTGGGCTGGCCGATTGAGCCGATGCCTGTACTGGCGCAACCGCAACCGACACAAGCAGAGTAGCAGCTAATTTGGATAACTTTATCATAATCTATCTCCTTTACATATGTTGTAAGATGTTTGGTGCGAGCGGTCCCAATCTCACGACGCTGATCGGCAGATAGAGCCGCGTTAGGCCGCGATTGCCGTTATCCATGATTTCGTTGCGAGCGGCTGTTCCCCAGGGAACAATCTTTACAAAATTTGCATTGATGACGGCGAAGCCAAATCAAGTGTCAGGTTGGCGGAGACTGAGGATAAAGATTGAGGTTGCGAGTGCGATGCGGCGGCGATTACGGCATTGCGAAAAGGCTCGACAATTTTGTCGAGAAATTAGCAATCGTAGCCCGCCATGTCGTGCCCGCTGAGCTCGGCGCGGAAATCTGGCTGGAACAAAACGAAAAAAGGAGGCGCGGAAAGTCTGACACTCCCGCGCCTCCTCATTTTAAATAGCGCCGCGCTCGTTAGCGGCTGGCGAATGCCGGGCTATGCGCTGTTTCCTCCAGCCGCACGAGCCGTGTCTTCAAGGCCGCCGTTTGCTCCGCCAATGTTCCCTGGAAGCGCGCATTCTGAGCCTTCAACGCGCCGAGCTCACGCTGCTGGCGCTGCAGCTCATTGAGCAGCATCGCAATGAGCTCGTGATACTGCACCGACTCGATCTTGCCATCGCTGTTGTGCGTCACGAGCTCAGGATAGACCTTGGCGACTTCCTCCGCGATCAAGCCGAACTGCTGGATGTTCTGAGGGTCCTGCTTGTAATGGAAGGTCACCGGCCGCAAGTCAGACAGCCGCCGGCTGCGATCGCCCATATCGCGGATCCCGGCTTTATAGCGGGCAGAGGATGCCAAGATCCCAAGCTGGCCAGAACTGTTCACGACCACTTGGCTGCCAGTCACCGGGGTTCCTGTGATACCGGCGATGAAGGTGCTGGTCTGATTTCCCCCGAGGCGCATCGTGTTCGACTCGGTAGCGGTGCCGGCGTTGCCCAGGTAGATGTCGTTGCTCCCGCTACGAAGATTTCCCCCGGCATTGTTGCCAAGAGCAATATTGTTGCTCCCGATGTTGTTCGAACCGAGCGCCACACGTCCGACGGCAGTGTTACCGGCACCGGTGCTGATGTTGAGCGCACCCGTTCCGACGGCCGTGTTTTCCTGGCCGGTGGTGTTGGCGAAGAGCGCGCCTGCTCCAACGGCAGTGTTATCAAAGCCGGTGGTATTTCTAGCGGCCGCCACTTCTCCGACGGCGGTGTTGGCGCCGCCAACTGTATTGTTTAAGAGCGCCCCATTCCCAAAAGCAGCGTTGTCCGGCCCGGTGGTATTAGACTGAAGCGCCTGCTGTCCAAAGGCAGTATTGCCGCCGAAGCCTAAGAGAGGGTTTTCATTAGTGTTAAAGAGGGCGCCCGAGCCCCCCGCGGTGTTGCCCAGGGAGTCACTGACAACGACGTTCGGCGGCCCGCCCGCGAAGCCTGGTGCAGTGCCCAGCAAGAGGCACAGACCGCCCGCCTTTAAAGACGCGCCAAAGACAAACTTTGATGATCGCATGATAATCTCCTATAGTTTCGATATGTTGCAAGATGTTTGGTTCAAGCGGTCCCAATCTCGCGACGCTGATCAGTAGATAGAGCCGCGTCAGGCCCGCGATAGCTGTTATCAATGAATTCGTTGCGAGAGCCTGTTCCGCAGGGAACAAGGTTTGCAAAATTTGCAACGTTGGCGGCGAAGCCAACCCAACCATGAGCCTCGAATTCCCACGCCGCTTGTTCAGGGCTCGACATCACGCCGGATTTGCGCAGGCGGCGCGACTGGCTCGCCTCGGCGGACACAGGCGATCTGGCTGCGTTGGTCTCAAGCCCCGAGACTGCGGACTCTCAAATGAACTGCGCGCCTGGAAGAGCGCGCAACCTTGTATTCTGTGCAATTCGAAGGCAGAGATTTCAATCCAAACTGTGCGTTTAAGCAACCTGGTTGTCTAACTGGATTGCGCGGCAACAGCTTGCAGGCCCTAACGTACGATTTGCGAAAACGGGTGCGGCGGTGTGACCAGACACTCGTTGATTGGTACGCACCTGGCGGGCTCGAATTTAAGACACCATTTTTCGTTGAGGCCACATTGGGGAGGAGGAGGTGGTGGGCCTCCGGGAGTCAGCCAGGCGAGCGCCCAGATGAGACCGCAGTTTGGCGAGCCGAGGCCGGTCACGAGGTTGTACCCAGCCGTCGCCTTGAACAGGCCGTTTGAACCTTGCGTGATGTCATTGAACGTCCCTCCGTAGTCCGCCGCCGCGGCATAGAGCGCAGGGTTCGCCGGACCAATGGTTCCCTTGCCGGCGGCGGCCAAGTTCTGGTTCACGAGCGCCATGAAGCCCGCCATGAGTGGCGCCGCCGCGCTCGTGCCGTCTCCGGTCCAATTCCCGCCGTTGAAGTAGAAGGCCACATACGCTGCTTCGGCGGCAATGTCTGGCATGTTGCGCCAGACAGAGGACGCTCCATTCGCAGGGGTCGCGAGGCCCACCTGGTACGACGGGATGGGAATGTTGGTCAGGATGCCGCCGCTGCTTCCGCTCCACGCCGTCTCCGTGCCGTAGCTCGCGCCGGCACCGTTCATATTGAGCTGGGTGCCGCCGACGTTCGTGACAGACGGCAGGAGCCGGAAGTCGCTGTTGCTGAATTTGTAGTTGGGGGGGAGACCGCCACTATCGCCGCTCGCCTGAAAGAACGACACTCCATCCATGGCCATCGTGGCGATACTCTTTTGAGCGTTCGGGTCGACGAGAGTGAACCAGGACGAGCTCACCTGTTTGATGTCTTCCCTGTTCGACATGTTAGCGAGGGCCGTGTCGACGTCGCCGGTAAAGGCCACGACTTGAGCACCGGGCGCCATCGAGAGGGCCATCTCCACGTCGAGTGTGCCCTCGACGCCCGGTGTGGCACCGCTGCCGGGGGGGCCGTCAATCTGGACGGAGAGCGGCATGCCCAGAGACTTCGACGAGAAGTAGCTCGTCACGTCGCTCTGGGCGAAGCCGTCGAGCATGAGGATGCCGATCGTCTGACCAGTCCCGTCGAGAGTTGTACAGCTGGCGTACGCGTTGCGGAAGTCTTGACCCGTGTAGGAGCCACCGGGACCAGACCCGCTCGCACGGCGAGGCAGAACATAGTCGTCGAGGTTGCTGATGTGCTCAATCGGGACGTCCAATTCCAAAGACGGTTCCGCGTCGGGCATGTGGAAGACACTTCCGTTGGCGCGCCGCGCGAGGTTGAGGTGGACGTTAAGAACTTTTTCAATGTCCGCCACCGAGCCGTTGACCGCGACGAGGAGCCGGTTCGCGTGCCGCGTGGCCTTCAGGTTGTGGGACGTTGCCCAGGCGATCACCTTCTCGTAGTCCTCTGCCGACGCGCCGTACCGGTCCGCGAACTGGGCGAGGGTCAGGAACTGGCGATACGTGGGGCTCGCCGGATCGGAGACGCCTTCGATGTCCCTCGCGAGGGCCTGCTTGTCCTTCACCGGCAGCCCGATCACGAGATTCATCTGGGTCGCCGCAGGCACACGGCCTATGACGGGGGCCTTCGCCATCTCGAGTGTGACGTGACCCGAGAGCTGCTGCCTGGCAGCCGCTTGCACCGCTGGCGGGGCCAGCACGCATGCTGAGGCCATCAATGCCTGAAGCGTGGTACAGAACGCCAGACGGCACCCCGCGACCGGGTGCTTCATCGTCGTTTTCCGCAAGAAGTCCGGCAGCCGGCTTGCCTTATTTTCCACTTGTCAATCCTTTTTGTTTCAGTGTGCGCCGGATTGCCATCTGCCACGTACATGATCTTTGCTTCACACGGTCCTGATCTTGTTAGACCGTGATCGCGGTTATCCATGATTTCGTTGCGAGCGGCTGTTCCGCAGGGAACAAGATTTGCAAAATTTGCAATGATGATGAGGACGCCAAATCGAATGCTAACTTGGTGTAGGCTAAGGGTGTGGGATAAAAAATTGAGGCTGCGGCTGCGATGCAGCGGCGATCACGGCATTGCGAAAAGGCCTGATAATTTTGGCGAGAAATGAGGTATCGTACCCCGCCATGCCGGGCCCTCTGTTGAGGGCTCGACATGGCGCTATATTGAGCGTGGCCACGCCATCTTAGTCTCTGGAGGTGATCAGAGGACCTAGCCTGGCGGCGCAATGCCCACGGCGGGACCACCCGCCCCCGGAACCGCCGTCACCACCTTGTTGGTGGCGGTGTCGATCACCGTAAGTTTGGTGATGGGGTTGATCTCAAAGGCGTTGCCACTCCCGATATAGGCCAATTTCCCATCCGGAGTGATGGCGACCCCGTTGGCGCCAAGCACGGGCACCGTGGCGACCACCTTGTTGGTGGCCGTGGCGATCACCAAAACGCCAGCGCCGTTCGTGACATAGGCGAAATTCCCGTCCGGGGTGATGGCGACCCCAATGGGGGCCCCCCCGACCGGTATCGTCTTCACGACCTGGTTGGTGGCCGTGTTGATCACCGCGACACCCGCGACACCAACCGCGCCATCTTCACTTGCTGTAATGACATAGGCAAATTTTCCGTCCGGGGTGACGGCGATCGCACCTGGGCTAAACCCCGCGCCGAACGCGGCGACCACCTTGTTGGTGGCCGTGGCGATCACCAAAACGGTGCCGGGGTTGAAACCGTTGACGTCAGTACCCGTGACATAGGCAAATTTCCCATCCGGAGCGAATGCGATCGCACCGAACTCATCATCGCCCGCCGCCACCGGGAACGTGGCCACCACCTTGTTGGTCGCCGTGGTGATCACCGAAATCGTGTTGGAGCCCTTATTCACGACATAAACGGATTTGCCATCCGGCGAAACGGCGGCCGCAGTGGGGAAAAACCCGACCGGGACCGTCGCCACCACGGTGTTGGTCGCCGTGGCAATGACCGAGACGGTGCTGGGGGGGACGCCAGTGCCTAATTGTCCCAAATTCACGACATAGGCGAGCTTCCCATCCGGGGTGACGGCGACCGCATCGGGATTAATCCCCACCGGGACATCGGCCACCACCTTGTTGGTCGCCGTGTTGATCACCGACACAAAGCCGGTGCGGTTGAAGTCATCGTTCGCGACATAGGCGAATACAGGCGGCTCGGCGGTCGCCGCGTGCACGTGGATCGGCACAAACGCCGCGGATGTCATTAACGCGGCGACAAAAGCATATGATTTCATGATCTACTCCTGAGTTGCTAGAAGGACCCGATTGCTTGAGCAACGACGTCCCAATTGATGCAAGATGTTTACTTCGCACGGTCCTAATCTCGTTAGTCCCGTGATTGTCGTTATGCGTGAGTTAGCTAGGAGGATCTGTTCCTTGAGGAACAGGTTAAAAAAGTTTGCCGATGAAGGTTTTCGAGAGTAGGACAGTTTGTGGAGACGCGCGCGCATGAACGGCGTGCGAATGTTAGCAATGAGACACTTTAGATTTGTGAATATTTACGCATAGGTTGCAACTCGACGGAACAACGTTAGGTATTCGGAAATGATATCCTAGCCTTTAAAGACCTTTCGTCGGAACGACCCTAATGGGTTCCTCTGAGAGAAAACCTGCCTTGTGATCGCAATTATAAAATCGGGGAAACATATCAATCGTCAGTGCTCGATGTAATTTATCATTTTATACTCCACTTCCTCTGGGTACATTTGTTCATAATGTATTGCAATTTGCCAAGTACAACTCCAAAGAGATTTCGTGGTTCTGTCAGGTCACTAACGCAAAGGCCTTCGTTAGAGTCACATTTACCCTCATCCAAGCCGACGCGACCATCCAGACCAATGAATTGAAGTTCAAACGCGGAAGCGCAGGTTGTTGACCTCGTTTTCATGATGCATTCTCCGGCATGAGTTTGTCGCTCGAGGTCGCGACCTTGTCACGTCGCATGACCTGGGCCCGCTCTAACGGAGCTCAGCGTGTTAGGCTGTTCCAAAGGGAACAGCTGAGTGCCGATTATTGCGCCGTGCCTTTCGTCTGGAGGTTTTGGCGACGATCAAGGCAAGGGCGGCAGTTCGCCGCGCCTCAGCGGATGCTCGCTGGATGATTGGCCGAGGCTATCCCGGCTCGAACGCCGGTTGTGTGACGTTTATAATTATCTATCATCTCGTCAGACTGACGCCGGCATACGTAGGATCTATGCAGGATTGAGCGGTCGGACATTTATTCTATACTGTCCCGACAAAATCATTTTGTTACAAATGTGGGCCGCCGCTGTGGCGTTGAAAACAAATCCCAGTTCAGGTCTCTCGTTTCCTCTCTTCGGACCTCTCGATCAAGAGGATAGCGAGCTGTTAGCTCCTGTTTTGCGCCGGCGAAAATTTGCCCCTCGCCAGGTTGTGTTCCAGCGTGGAGATATTGCTGACGAGGTGTATCATGTCATCTCCGGCCGTTTGCAGGTATCCGTGTTCTCTTCCGATGGACGCGAGCTTGCGTTTCGGATCGCTGGCCCAGGAAGCATCGTAGGCGAGATTGGTGTTATCGATTTAGGCTGTCGTACCGCCGATGTCGTAGCTGCGGCCCCAACCGAGGTGACGGCGCTTCGCCGCTCCGACCTCGAAAGCTTGCTGATACACCGGCCGTCACTGGCGGTAAGGATGAGCCGGTTTCTTTGCGAGCGGCTGCGCGAAACCAGTGAGCAGCTTGAGGCGCAAGCTTTACAACGTATCGAAGAACGATTGGCCCGGCTTCTGATCCGTCTATTGCCTGCCACCGGCGCAAATCAGAAAGACATTGAGCTCCCGCTCATCTTCTCGCAATCCGACGCGGCATCGCTGATCGGCGCAAGTCGACCAAAGGTGAATGCGGCGTTCTGCTCGCTCGAAGCTCGTGGAGCGATACGGCGAAAAGGCAAAATGCTGGTGTGTGATCCAAGTGCGCTTCGAATGATCGCTAATGTTGAGGACGGCTAATGCATAGAACAGCTTCGCAGCAGACAAGGGCGGAATGACGACGCTTCTCGAACGACCAGCGCTTAGCGGGCGTTTCAAAGCTCCTCTCAGGAACCTCGGCGGGTGTTGGACGAGGCGGGCTTTGCTCGGCGGAATGGTCTGCGCGATTGGGTTAAGGTCGTACGCCGCGACGGAGGCGGGATTTGTCGAAAGCTGTGTTGGCGCGGCAGAGGCCATCCACGAACGAGTTGCCCGTCCCTTAGAGGACGGGGCCAAAGTATTTATTGAAGATCTTGTCAGCACCCATCAAGACTCTCGCCTCGTTTTGTTACTTGGGGCCGCAACCCGCATCCGCATGGGCCGAGGTACGCGGCTGCGAATTGATAAGTTTCTTACAGAGGCCAAAGGCGAATTCACCTTCGAGTCAGGTCCTTTGCTTCTTGAACATGAAGGACCGCCGCCACATGATTTGCGGTTGCGTTCTCCTTACGGGATTATCGCGGTACGCGGTACTCGTGTGTTCGCGGGACCGAGCAATGGAAAATTCGGCGTCTTCGTCGAGAGGGGGGTCGTCGATTTCACGGCCGGTGGGGCAACGGTCAGGTTGGAGGCTGGACTGGGATCCGACGTTCGCCGACCGGGGGAAAAGCCCAGCGCGCCAAGTTACTGGAAGCCCGAGCGCGCGGTTGAGGCTCTTCAAAGCGTCTACTGATCAAAGGGCTCGAATACTTCAATCGCGTCGGCGCGGCCCTGAATTTTAATTGTTCCTAAAGACCGCAGTCTTCCTTTAGGTAATAGCTTTGCGGTCATCGGACCTATACAGATCGTTGTTCGCAAGAGCTTGTTTGCCGCCTCCAACCGAGCCGCCGTATTGATCGCGGTGCCGTGCGCTGTATAATCGAGTTTGCCACCACCGCCGACGTCTCCTACGACGACATTTCCGCTTTCGATGCCGATACGTGTCCGGCCAAACTGCGCGGCTTGCGGGTCTCGACGGCTCCGAAATTCTTCGCAAGCTTTGCTGAGTGCGACGGCGCACTCCACGGCGCGCTCAGCATGATTGGGCAAGTCCAATGGCGCGTTGAAGAGCGCATGAACGGCATCCCCGACAATTTTGTCGACCATGCCTCCATACAAAACTATCGTCCCAATGACGGTCTGAAAATATTCATCGAGCAAACGGATGAGTTGGCGAGGACCGACGCGCTCTGTCAGCTCGGTAAATCCTTCGACGTCGGTAAATAATGCCGTCACTTCTCGAGTTTCCCCGTCCAAACGCAACTCGCCCTGCCGTGCCAGAAGCCGGCTTATGACATCGGCCGGAAGATGTTGCTCGAACCGCCTCCTTAATTTTCGTTCTCGATGATCCAACCTCACCGCGGCGGCGGTGGCGCAACTGGAAAAGATAAGGGACGCAAGGGCGGGTGGTCCGACGGGATCAAGCAGCAAAGTTCGCCAAATCAGCAGTAATTCTGAAACTGCAAGCCAACTCAAATCTAAGACGGCCAAAACCAAGCATGCCCGCGGTAGCCGGAGCGAAAGCGCGGCGAGCGTCGCCAGAAGTGTAAGCCCGAATGCGCAAACGTTTTCGATAGAGGAAAATGCGCCGGGCCGTACAGGGATCGGGCCATCAAGCAGGGTTGCCGTGGCATCCGCCTGAATTTGCACGGTTGGGGCAGCTTCGGATCGCGCTGTCCGGCGCATGATCCCGACCTCGGGAGCGCTGCTGCCGATCAAAACGACATGATTTGATAGGCGCGCCGGATCGTATGTTCCAAGGAAAATGTCGGCCGCTGAAATCGTACGAACCCTCCAGCTTTCAGGAGGAGTCGCCCGAAATCGGAGCTTCGCGTCCGTTCCTAATGGAGCATTCAAGTCTCCTATGTGCAGCCTTGAGGTCACGCCATCAAGAATTAGGGCTGATGCTCCTTGCAGTATCCTTACTAATTCAACGGCCAACCCAGGGACTGGAACACCGCCAGCCAACCCTAGCAGGGGGACACGCCGCGCCACCCCATCATCATCATTTTCAAATACGATAAGACCAATTCCGCTCGCAAACCTTGCTAATGTCGAGGGCGGCCCTGTTGCCGCCTCGGCAGCCCAAATGTTGGGTAGATATAGCTCGCCGCGCAACAAGAGTGGCGCAGTCGGAAACGTTTCCCGTTCCGCATGGGGTCCGAACACCGCACCTAGCGCGCAAGGATTTGCGCGAACGGCTTCGGCGATAGAGATGTCGCCGTCTTCGAGTTGATCGGAAATTGTCGAAAGGTCAGATCGGCCCGTATCCAGCGCGAGCTGACGCGCGATCGCAGCAGGCGAAAGCCTGTCAGGCCCGGCCAGCAAAATATCGAGTCCTTGAATTACCGGTTGCGCTTCTCCAATTTTGCTAATGAGATTCGCCAGCAAGGATCGTCGCCACGGCCACTGTCCGAACTTACGGAGCGCCTCGCTATCGATGTCAACAACAACAACTCGGTCAGATGGTTGTGATTTGATGTAGCTAAGTTGGAAATCGATGGCGTTCTCCCGGAGAACACTCCGAAGGGAGCCCATATCAAAGGTCCAAAAACACGCGATGCCGAGGAACGCTAAAACGGTTCCAAGCCACAAACCAATCGTGAGAACTTTGAGTCGCAAAGCAGCATAACCAGAAAATCGGTGACGCTCATCGATCGCGGCGAAGGCGCGTCGTAGCGCGTCCTCGCTAACGATCTTCTCCATGGCGAGCAGCTCTCGAAGAAACTACAAACTGCTGCATTCAGTGTCTGTGGTAACGACAGAGCAGATTCAAGGAAGACTGTGGCCCAAACTATACAACTCGTACACCTGGTTTTGATAGATAAAGTTCACATGCCCGCTGCCGTTCCAGTACCCATCCAAGCCGAAGCGTGTCGGCGGGTACGACGGGACCGCCGTGGCGAAATCGGACAGTGTTCTTGATGAGATCGGCGTCAACCCAGTTGCCGGAGGAGAGCTGGCCGTTATACAACTCGTGGACGTGTCCGTTGCCGTCGAGAAAGTTCACATGCTCGCCCGCCCAGTCTTGGTACCCGTCCAGGACACTGAATGTGGCGCCGGGCACGGCGTTCGCGAACTGCGAGATAGGGTTCTCGCCCTAAGTCGCGTTGCTTTCCGAGAACACGATCTTTGGCGTCGCCCGGCCGATGGGACAGCAAGAGCCCAAGGTCAGAGTATTCGACTCAGCGGCGGTCGCCGTCGCGCAACCATTCGGTCGCGGGGTCTTATGCATCTGTGTGGTCGGGTGTCCCATGGCGGCTTCAGGGGAGGAGCCAAAATTTTGCCAAATCTGAAATAAGCGAGAAAATGTATATTTGACACAATTTTGCGTTATTCACATCCAATGCATGCCGGTTTCCTTTGCTCACACGACGCATCTGTCCGGTGCCACGGAGGATTTCGCGTCAATCCTCGTGCTCTTTTCTATTGCTCATTGACGGTGGTTTCCTTTGCTGGCGTGGAGGGGCGCGCGCGGGCGGCGGATCTGCCGCAGATGCAATCGGCGCCGATCGAATATGTGCGCATCTGCGATGCCTTTGGCACCGGCTTCTTTTATATTCCCGGTACCGACACCTGCCTGCGCGTCGGTG
>Ga0187783_10003275_pt1 | contig 11952 bp, 9 predicted proteins | sample 1015_SJ02_MP02_2_FD_132471 | JGI IMG/M metagenome (GOLD analysis project Ga0187783, IMG submission 132471) | Tropical peat soil microbial communities from peatlands in Department of Meta, Colombia - 1015_SJ02_MP02_20_MG | ecosystem: Environmental > Terrestrial > Soil > Wetlands > Peat | place... | reverse complement strand
GGAATTTCCGAAAGCCAAACGCCTCTACCTGGCGCTGGGCGACAATCTGCCCCGGCTGCGGCAATGGTTTGGCGCCTTTTACGGCAAACCCGAAATGGCAGATCAGGTTGCGGTATGTGGATCGCCCCAGCAGATTCGCGACGAGATCAGTCGTCTTAAGGACGGTGGCGTGAGTCACATTCTCCTAAACCCCGTATTCGAGGAAGAGGAACAAATGGAGCGGCTTGCGCAAGAAGTGCTGCCCCATACCTAACCCTCGTCGAGAAACGGCGAGGCCTTGAATGTTCCCTCGTGTCGCCGAGGTGTTGCCTAGTCTTTTTCCCGTAAGATATCGGACTTCGATCCAGGGGTCATAGCCTCCCAGGACGAGCGGAAATGAGCTCCTCGCTCGGCTGGTATATCGAAGACGTACTTGTCTGCGACTATTATTGATGGTTGCAAATGAGACGCTGCGCTGCGAACGAGAGATGCTTCCCTATGAGCTATCAACAACGGATTTCCGTCAACACCAAGGGCCACGGGCACATGCAAGACATCACCGAGCAAGTGGCCAAGACTGTGAGTGGCTCAGGAGTGAAAACAGGAATTGTCAATGTTTTTAACATCGGCAGCACAGCGGCCGTAGGTACGATTGAGTTCGAGCCCGGGTTGCAGGGAGACATGCCCGCTATATTGGACAAGCTCATCCCGCCCAGCCGCAGCTATGGCCACGAACAAACCTGGCATGATGGCAACGGCCATTCCCACCTGCAAGCAACATTGCTCGGGGCGTCACTGACCGTGCCGATTGCTGATGGGAAACTAGCTCTCGGGACATGGCAACAAATCTTTCATCTCGAATGCGATGTTCGCGGCCGTCAACGAACTGTCCTGGTGACAGTGGTTGGAGATTGAGCACCTCCCACGCGGCAGTGCGCGGAGTTCGCCTCCCGTGCTCGTTCGATACCAACAGGGCGATTACATTTCCTCCGCAGCTTGTCATTGGCTCATCGCGCGCAGGCCATGGGCTCTAGACCGTCGATTGCAAGGTTCCACGAGCATGCCCGGCGTGCTTTCGAGGTGAGGGGACAGACACCTTCATTTACAGCGATTGCTTGGTTTGGTAGAGTTTTTGCGACTGGACGTCGAATAAAGGGTTCGTAAGGAGGACGCGTTATGCACATTGATTTGTTTCGCATGGAAAGAACGCAGTGTCTGTATGAAAACGTGGTTGAGTATAACCTGTCAGAAAGCGGTGTTCGCCCTCTGCGTTTGGAGGAATTGTTAGAAGGCGAGGATGCAGCTGGTTTCCTTTCTCACGCCCTGAAATATCCGGAGTCGAATGGATCACCGGAACTGCGAGAGCGGATTGCCCATTTCCACGGAGCCACGGCCGAGCAGGTATTGGTGACGAACGGCGGTTCGGAAGCCAACTATACGGCCATGTGGGGATTGTTGGAAAAGGGGGACCGAAGTGCCGTCATGCTGCCCAACTATCTTCAAACCTGGGGGCTCGCTCGCGCCTACGGCGGCGCTGCCGAGGCCTTTTACCTTGCCGAGCATTCGGAAAATGGCGGGATGCGCTGGGCACTTGATGTCGAGAGCCTGAAGCGTGCGGTCACGAGCAAGACACGCCTGATTGTCGTAACCAATCCCAATAACCCGACTGGCGCCGTTCTCACTGAATCCGAAATGGACGAGATTGTTCGTGCCGCCCGCAGGGTTAATGCGTGGCTCATTGCAGATGAGATCTACCGAGGAGCAGAAGTGTCTGGTCCGATCTCGCCGACTTTTTGGGGACGTTACGACAAACTGCTTCTTACGTCCGGTCTTTCGAAGGCCTTCGGATTGCCGGGCCTGCGAATCGGATGGATTGTTGGACCTGCGAAAACCATAGCCAAACTCTGTCAGTACAGGGACTACACGACGCTCACCCCGACAATTCTCTCCGACCGTCTCGCTCGCGTCGTCATGGAACCTGCTCGCCGGGAGGCAATCCTGAAGCGAACGCGGAATATTATCCACGACCACCTCCCCCGTCTCGAAAGCTGGATTCACAGTCATGACGACATTTTTACCTATATCCCTCCCATCGCTGGTGCCATTGCTTTCTTTGGCTACAAGCTTCCGATCGCATCATCCGCTCTATTTGATAAGCTGCGGACCGAACAATCGGTGCTCATAACTCCAGGAGATCATTTTGGCGTAGGGAAGTATGTCCGCGTGGGTTACGGATACGACATTGACTATACGCTGAAAGGCCTAGCCCGGGTCGACATCACAATCCAAAAGCTCACGGAGAAGAACACCCCATCACGTGCGGTGCGTTCGGTGAAATCGCGTCGAGGTGCCGCCTAGCGCGTCCTGCTCACAGCGAGAGCCGTTCTCCTTTGCCGTCTTGCAGCGCGCGTTCAAGCACCAACGACGCCGCAGCGATGTCCTGCACGCCGACGCCGGTCAAGTCGCAGACAATGATTTCATCATCGGAAGTCCTGCCTGGCTTGAGCCCCGCGGTGATCTGTCCCAGTTCGGCCGTCACTTTCTCTTTTGGGATTGCTCCTCGTTCTACCGCGTGATGGATTTCTCCCAAACGGAGGCATTGAGGTAGGCTGTCGGCAACGATTCGGTCTGCACGAGCGAGCACGGCCACATCCAGCTCTTGCTTGTCTGCTCCGTCTGATCCAACGGCGATCACCAGCGCCCCGGGTGCGATCCAGTCCGCCCGGAGCAATGGTTCACGACTGGCCGTCACCGTGATTACAATATCTGCTCCCTCGGTAGCCTCGCGGACCGAAGCAGCCTGCGCGAATCGGAAATCTGTCGCCAGTTCCGGCCGGGAGAGCTCCTGGATACAGGCTGCGACTTTTTCACTATCTCGTCCCCAAATCCGGACCTCACGGACCTTCTTGACAAGCGCGAGCGAACGAATCTGATAGCGGGCCTGAGCTCCCGAGCCAACCACTGCCACGGTTCCCACCTTCGCTCGTGCCAGGTGTTTCGCAGCCACGGCGCCCGCCACTCCCGTGCGCAGGTCAGTTATGTAACCGTTATCGAGCAAGAGTGCCGCCACAGCTCCTGTCTTCGCGTCGAACACCAGCACCATTCCATGGCTGATAGGAAGACCAAGTTGGGTGTTGCCCGCGAAGCCCGACGCTATCTTGACCGCATAATAAGGACCGGCGTGCAGGTACCCCGCCTTCACATGCACTTCGCCGCAGTGTTCAGGAACATCGAGGTTGATCACCGCTGGCAGCTCGGCTTGCCCTTTTGCGTAAGCGCTAAGCGCGGCCTCAACCGCTTGCAAGCATGCGCCAGGATCGAGCAGGGAACGGATTTCAGGCTCTCTAAGAATCAGTGCTGGCCAGCGATTCATCCGGGCTCAAGGTTATCACGCTACCTGTACAACCGCACGCAGCCAGGGTCCAAAATCGTTGGACACACGGCGGATCGAAACAATCATCATGCCGGCTTATATAAACACTGCCCATGGCACAAGCCTGTGATGGCAAAGGGCGGCAGTCCTTCTCAACTCAAAGCCGCGGCGGACCCGCTGGTTGAGACCTTTCGGATATTGTATGGATATTAGTGTGGAAGAACCACACTTGCATTCAACCGATGCCTCAGGGCGCTAACGCACCGAAGCTTTACCAATCCGAGTGGATTCAATAGTAGTACTTCGTTTTGGAGGTCCACTCATTCTGGGGGTAGCGCTCATGCAAGAACTGGTAGGCGGCTTTTGAAAGCCCGCTGGTCTCTGCATTCGTGCACCCGAAACGAGTGGAACGCACCGATAGATACAACGCCTCTGGGACCAGCGGATCTTGGGGATGCTGCTGCGCGTAAGCAAGAACCTGGTTTACCAGGTAATTCGGTGCGGTACCGACGGCGGTCAAATTCGCCCATTCTGAACGAGCTGCTGCCTTGTTGGTATCTGTGATCCACGCCGGAAACAGGAAATCGGGATCGCGGTCTACAAATTTCAGGTTGAAGTCTTGGTTGTATTCCGAGTAGTTCTGGCTCCAACTCGAGCCTGCGCCGATGTCCGCACACCACCAATTGTCGCGGTAATTGTCGATTTCTCCCAATGTTGCAGTACGCAAAGAACCTTCTCGAGCCGATGGCCTCATTCCTGGATTGCTGAGAATGACGAAGAGAGCGGCAAAGTGCTTCTCGGCAACGTCCGTTGCCGACCAAAATGGCTGCATCATCTTCCATAACGATGGGTCGAGCTCCTGCAGAGGCGCTTGGAGCCTTTCGGCGGAATTCAGGTCATTGAGGAGAATCGTCCGCACCCATGTGCTGCGTGCGACTTCCCGGCGAAGTGGCTGCGGCAGCAAAGGTGACTCGGCCGCCCGGATCAAGTCAGTTACAGAGAGACGCTTGGTGAGGGTTTCTGCCGCGTAGCGGTTGAATAACGGTTCGGCGCTTGTGGTCTGTTCGGAATGACTCATGACCTCCTCTCCGGTGTTAAAGTCGAGCTCGGCAGGGACCGGCGTTTCCGGCGCATGTTGCAAAAAATCATTGAGGCTGGTTGTCAGTTCTAATCGTTTCTCATTGAGTAGGTTCCGTGATCCGCGGGGAACGTCGGAGGGGCTGCCGCTGAGCAAGGTGTCGAGCTCCTTTCTCGAGGCGTCAGATTGCCCCGAGGAAATCATAAGACGCAGTGCATAGTAGCGCACCGTAAGGTAGCCTGCTGACGACCTGGGAATCTCGCGGGCAGCCATCAGGAGCGACGGGAGCTCAGGATTGTACGCATCGCTCGCGGCTAGGGCAGCAATCAGCCAGGGCAGCGACTTCGTCTCCCGCCAGTTTGAGACAGCCACTTTTGCAGCCTGTACTCGGATGACGCCGGGAGAGTTTCTACCCGCCGTCTGGAAGTTTTGCACCCAGGTGCTGGGATCACCGCTTTGCTCGCCATGCGATAGTAAGACAACGTAATCCCACAGATCCTGCTGAAAGCTCTCCCCTGGATTCGGCTGCAGGATCATGTGATCCAATTCGGCCACCCGCTTTTGAGGCTCGGTCCGAAAGCGGATGTAGTTGATCAGCCGGTGAGCAGCGCGATGGTAAGCCCCGGACGCAGGATCAGCCACGATCGCCTCAAGCCGCCGTTGCGCCTCCAATATCGTCGTGCGGTCGAAGGGCGGTCCATTCCCTGGGGAAACAAGACTCGCCTTACGAACCAAGGCGCGGGCCGCAAGATAAAGGCCGGCATCCTTCCACGGCGAAGATCGGTCTTTCGCAATGGCTTCGAAATCTGCCGCAGCCTCATCGAAATCCCGTGCATAGAAATGAGCAGCTGCAATCTGATATGCCCGATCCACGCGAAGCAGCGCCTCGCTTGAATCGAGAGCCGCTGGAATCGCGTGCGCCCTACCTCCGCAATTTGCGAAGACTGCATCTTGGCCAGAAATCCACTCGCGCATGTTGTCGCTAGTGATGCCGAATCTGGAGGCGCGATCCGCCAAGGTTCTCGCGGCATTCTGAAAGGCATCTCCAGGACAGTTCAGGTATTCGAAATAGGGCTGGTCCGGTGAGACAGCAGCGTAAGGCGAGACCTCAGGTGCCGCGGGCAATCCCGGAGCTGCGTCCCGAGCCTTCCTCCAACCCGCAATCGCAGCCTCCAGATCGGGGTGCTCGGGCACCACATTATGACGCCAGACGTCTCCGACCGCTTCTCGCTGTTCCGCATCCAGCGTTAGGCCGGAGAGATAACGATAGGCAATCACCAAATAGGATTGACGAAATTCGGGACGGAGAATTCCCAGCTTGCCAGCGGCAAAGTCCTCATCGCGGTCATCGGGACGATCCTTGTAGACGAAGATGGCAGAGAACAGGAATGGCCCGCAGCTATAAGTCGCGTTTGGAGTGATTAGGACGATGAGCGCAACCAACAGGAGTAGGGCACGGCTTGAAGGTCTCAACGCCATGTGCTTGCCTTCCACACGAATGTCGCCTCAGCGTGCGCGGTCCACGGGCCGGCTTGGAAAACGTAGAGACGCCTCCCTGCCGGTAGAGATGTCCACGGCTCATCGATCGAAACACCGAGACTTCCCTTGCAGGCGGCAGAGCGAAAATCATGCCCTGAGTTCAGCCGCGCTAAAATTTCGCCTCTGTCCGCACCCATCCGAAACAGCATGGGAACGGCTTCATCAATCGGTAAGTCTGAGATCCAATTGTCATCGAAACACCAGGAAGCAAGTGCCGTGATGGAAATGGGCGTCTCGGGTCCCAGCCTCTCACGAACGTCCACGAGAAGCGCGCGATAGAAATCTCGCTGAGAGCGCGTAGCATCAAAATCAATTTGCACAGCAACGACACGCGGCAACGACGCATTCCGGGCAACCGCAGCTGCAGATTGTTCGATCTGACGCCGGCTAAGTGTTGCATGGGGCTCGGTTTCGATGCGAATCACTGCGATCAGTTCAGCCGCCTTGGGAACCAGCAGCGGTTGAAAGCGGGGCCGGACGAGAACGTGATCGTCACGAAGATGGATTGTATTCGAGAGAAATGCAACCGCCGTGTCCTGAGGGTTGATGAATCGCAAGTCTTCGGGTCTCTCCCACGCCCAAAGAACATACTGAGGAAGCTTGCTCAAGCGGTTGCTATCGCGAGGAAGTGATCGGAGGGGCAAGATCACAATGCAGCACGCAAAGATTGTCGCGATCCTTCGGGCTCCTGTTTTCACACAACTCTCAGCTGGCATAGAACGATGGGGCACTCCCTGACCCCGAAAGCACCCAGAGCAGGGTTAACATAACTTGGTGTCGGCCGAAAATAACGAAAGTGGTCCGGCCGTGTCTACCGCACGACTGCCACCGAGTCTTGATTGCGCAACACTAATCTGGGAAGCCCGCTCCCGAAAGGATCGACGAGAAGTAACTGCTGAGGACTGGCCATGACCGGGAAGGACGAATGCACGGTAAACGATCCTTTCGTTCTCCACTGTTGATCGTTTAGAAGAAACGTCAAAGTGCCGTCGGTGTCAAGCGTCGCAATATCCGGCCAACCATCTTGATTGAAGTCGCCTGCCGCTAGTCCAACGAGTCGCTTGCTGAGCCTAACGTGTTGAGCAAGCCGGAACGCGGGTGCCGAGGTCGTTTCATTTAGAAGTACGTCGAGCACCGAAGTCTCGCCGAGGTTAGTGTAGTTGTTTTCCGTGACGAGGATATCGGCCTTGCCATCGCGATTGACATCAGCGAGCGCAAAGACCCCGGCCTGCCAGTGCGACTCTTTCTCACCCCAGACGGAGACGGGCGGATCGAAGGCGGCTACAGCGCGATCCGTTGTTCGGTTCATCAAGAGATTGAGCCCACAGCGGCCACTCGCGATCAAGTCCGGTTTCCCGTCCCCATTCATATCGGCGGCAGCAAGTTCGAGAGACAGGCTGACAAATGTCTTCATGATGGGGGGCGGAATGCCCTTTGGACACCATGGCACACTAACCGGAGCTGCAAAAGAAAATGTCCTGCCACTCGTGTTCATGTAAATCTGCAGGTTCGGCTCATAGCCGTTGCCGACAATCAGATCCGGCTTCCCATCCCCGTTGACATCGACCAAAATCGCACGTTGAGGCGGGAAGGCAAGGCGACTAGAAGAGCCCTGCAACATCGTGGCTTGCACGGCGGAGTTTCGAGCTTTGCGTTCCAGACTATAAACAAGAACCCCCGCTCTGGTAGCGGCCACCATTTCCAACTGGCCGTCAGCGTTCAAATCTCCAACCGCCAAGGCTGCTTCTGGAACGCCGCTTATGGTCGATGATGGCGAAAATGGGGGATCCAGGGATTTTGCCGCAAAGATCTCGGCAGAATGGCCGGCCCTGGGGAAGGCAGATTGCCGTATATCTGTAGCAATGAACCCTGGAGTCTTCCCATGTTGGAAAACCGGAATTATATCGGTCGGAACAAACCCTAGAGCGAGCGATTCAGGTGCACTGAATCCATGGTCCTTGGTCCCTAAGAGAAGGCTAATTTTAGGAACTTCTGCTGAACCCGCATCGAGGAGAGCCATGTCAAAGAGGCCGTCGTTATTAAAATCCGCCAGCACCATCCCCAGGCTGTCAGCAGTAGGAGCCGAGAAGGTTCTTGGTGACGCAAACCTTCCGTCGCCCATCCCTGGCTCCACCACAATCTCTGCCGGAGTTTGCACCGAGAAAGTCACACCTTGCTGTCGATTCAGAAGCAACAGGTCGGGCTTGCCATCGTGATTGATGTCCTGCAGGATCCAGTTTGACGCATGTCGTATGGTCAGGGGCACGCTGCGGAGCACAAACTCGATATCACCTTGCGGCGTCACTTTGTTCAAAAGAGAACCGGCAGCGCACGGCTGGTCGCGACCGCTGCACCAAGCAACGAAAATGTCGTTGCGACCATCCCCATCGAGATCGCCAGAGGAGGCGAAATCAACGGCGTGATCGAAAGCGATCACGATCGGGTCGGCGAACCGTATCGGCGTGGCGGAACTCGCGGTCCGATTCAGCAATACGGCCACACCGCCCCGCTGCTCGTGTAGAGGACCGGTGAAAGCAACCGCAATGTCAGGTTTTCCATCGCCATCAAAGTCGGAAATCACGATCGCGACCGGAACACCCGGAATGGGGACGTCGAGAACGGGGGCCGAGCCGAAAAAATGGTTCGCATCTGTAAACGCCGGAGCCGACACAATGCGAAGCGTCCCATGCTCATCACTTGCATCACGGGTTGGCGTAGTCCCCAAGAGTACTTCGGCCTTCCCGTCGCCATTCAAATCCGCTGCTGCCAGGGCAGGTCCGAACCCGCCCGCCAAGCTCTGCTCACTACCGAACGATACCGGTGCGCCGGGCCCCGCGGTGGTGTTGAGCAAGACAGCAACTCCCGGATGTAGCAGAATCAGATCCGGCTTGCCGTCGCCATTGATGTCAGCCACGACCATCGCGCGTATCGGATTCTGAAGCTCAAGGGTGATTCCTTCGCGGAACGTGCCGTCTCCGTTGCCTTCGAGAATCTCGACCGCACGCTCTCGCATGTGCTGGGTTTCCCCCGCGAGGATCAAATCTTCTTTCCCATCCCCATTCAAGTCAGCATGGGCGATGAGACGCGCGGTCGCAGCCACCGGGAACGACCGTGGCAAATCATAGGCGAGCGAGTCGGCAGTGGGGGGACTCGAGGAAGAGCCTGGACGGCCAACCATCAGGAGCAGCACGATCGCGACGCCCAGTTGTTTTGCTGACATAAAGGCTGCCTCGACATGTCCGGACGTCACGGCTCCGCGTCGCCGGGGAGAAACCCTCCTCTGTTTAGACTCCGCTGCTGCCTTGACAGTTCCGATTGGTCCCAGCGATTAGCCTGCCCTAAACACGCAGCCACACTTTGTACCGGTATTTGATGACCCTCTCTTCTCCTCCCTGCAACGTTACTTCCCAGGTCAGCCGAGTAAGAGGATTGTCCACGGCGATCGCCTCCGCCAACTTCTCCGATTTCCCATCATCGGTCTGCGATTCGATGGTGCCTCTCACCCGATCTGCGATGCTCAAGCGCACCTCTTTGCTCTTGTAGTTGTTGATCGTCAACCTGCCTTCGACGGTGACTTGATCGTAGTTGTAGTTGTGCCGCCGCTGAAGATCCCTTTGTCGGTCAACCTCATTCTCTTCATGGCTCACCCGAATGTCGGTTGCAATCGTCAGTTTTAAGATCGATTTGGCGCTCTTCGGAGTATAGGATAGCGTGTCTTGAGCGAGTGGCTTGGTGCCGGAGATTACCAGAGTTGGCGCGCTCGTCCAAGGAAACTTCGTGGTATTCCTTAAGCGCAGCACATGCCAGACGTTCTCTTGCCTAGATCGGTCTGATCCAGAACCTGCAGCATTCAAGGCGTTACCGAATCCGTCTACGCGAGACTGGTCTTCGAGGTTCCACTCGTAGAGATGTTCGTAGTTCACGGTATCGGAAAACACGTTATAGGTGGCGCGCTCGCCTTGCGCCAGGGTCACATCCTTTCGGCCATATAGAAAAAGATCTTCCTCTTGAGCTCCCTGCAACGCTTCCGCAATGGTGGCCTCCAAGCTAGTTGTTGCTAATGCGTCGCCACCGCTAACGCCCCCGACGGTCATTTGGCCGGTTAACGCGTTCGAATAGCGTGAAGTTAGGTCCTCCCTTCGAGCGGCCGTCTGCATGAACTCAAGAAGGCTCTGCTCTAAGGCCATGGGAGAGAGCACATTCGAGTAGCCAAAATTCGGTACGCCAACCACGAAGAAAACATCCGTGTTCCTTAGATCCTCGACATCATTAACGAGCACAGCTTGCATCGTGATCTGCGCTTTACTGTCGTCTTGCAGTGAGACCAAATAGGAGGGTGTCCATCCGAGTCCGTGTTCCAGAAAGCCCATTGTGAGGTTGGCACGGTCGGTCGCGCCCTTGACCCTGAATTGCAGCACCTTATGCTCTTCTTTCTGTGGCGACTGGAGGGTGGAGTCCGGAGGCAGAACCACCCGCTCGATGTTGCGGAAACAAACAGCTAAGAGCTTGCTGTCGGATTTGAGCAGCAGAAACTCTGGTGAGCCTTGCGACTGCGCCAGGGATAGCGCGGCATTGTTGGACAAACTTTCGGCCGGCGAAGTCGACCGGGATCCGTCTCCCAGTTTCCTGGATTCCTCTGTCTGCTTGAGGCCGACGATTTCACCCGTGTACTCCCTCTGATTATTATCAACTACCGTAACGACCTTACCAGCATTCGCCAGCAGCATGTCAGCGAGGACAGTTAGATTCCGTTGCGCCAGGACACTAGTGCGACGAGCCACCACTTGATCCAACGATACGCCGGCATCATTCGGTGCGATCCACAAAGACCCAAGGGTCGCGTCCGGAACAGGTTCAAGATTGCCCATTCCTGCGTCAAGGTGTGCGTTTCCTTGCTTCAAGACAAAGGCCAAGCCATTCTTGAATGCTGCAAGCGCTGATGTTTTCAGTTCGGGCTCTTGAGCCTCTCCGGGATAGGGAGCGAGCGCACAAGCAACGCTTATCGCAATCGCCAAGGCGAACCTGCGTGAGGTCTTCATGGACACCTCCCAAGATTCAATCAACTATTATGAGTTGGGAACGCTCGGAGAGGAGACGCCAGTGAGGTTCCGATCGTAACGACCGTAACCAGGATCGAAGCCAGGAGACTATTCCATCTGAGCAGGTCGGCTTCCCCAGCAGGGCAAAGACACATGATCCACAATCTCTGTTCCGGCAAGGCCATCCACAAAGGCCGTAGGGCAGATCTTGCCGCTCACGCAACCAATCGTCCAAGCACAGCTATTACCATTTGCCGGAAGCTAGCCAACTCTCTCACGTGTCGGCACGAAGTGCGTCTTTGAGCCGAACTCCAGACCGCCAAACGCAAACTGGCCAGGAGCGGCCGCAAATTATATAAAGTTATGTCTGCGCTTACAGCATCGGGAACGCCCTACCGGACAAACCGCTATTCCGAGATAGTGGGAGAATTATCCATGAACACTCATGTGCTCACAAATCCTGCTGTAAGAGCCGCGGTCGCACGAAGGACGCACTTGGCCACGAACGATTTACGTCCATCGAAAGCGTCGCCAATAATGGGCTGGAAGTGGGGGGAATTTCATTCCGATCAGTGGGGCGATTTTCGCACCTACTTCAAGTTCCACCCTTCCCCTTCCGGCAAGATAAAGCGACTTGACATTGGTCAAGCGGCCTGACGGAGAGGCATCAACGTATGCACACAGTCATCGTCATGGGGGCAGGATTCCTTTTGCTCGTCATCTGTGCTCTTACGGGGCGAGCCGTCGGGGGCTCGTCAGGTACGGGTGCCGCCGCATTAATCTTCTTGCCACTTTGGTTGGTTGGGGCAGCCATCAATCTTTACGTTGGCGTGAGGAGAGCGGGATATTCTGTCAAGGAAGAAGCACCTATCTTTCTGCTCATCTTCGCGGTTCCAGCTGCCACAGCCGTACTCGTTTGGTGGAAGGTTCGGTAACCCCTTGTT
>Ga0187783_10003274_pt1 | contig 11953 bp, 7 predicted proteins | sample 1015_SJ02_MP02_2_FD_132471 | JGI IMG/M metagenome (GOLD analysis project Ga0187783, IMG submission 132471) | Tropical peat soil microbial communities from peatlands in Department of Meta, Colombia - 1015_SJ02_MP02_20_MG | ecosystem: Environmental > Terrestrial > Soil > Wetlands > Peat | place... | reverse complement strand
GCGTGATGGTGTACCGGGATTTCTACGGAAACGCTGTTCATCGCGTTGACATCCCAGGGAAGCATCGATCGATCGAAGTGGTTTCGGAAGCAACGGTTGAAATGCTGCCGAGGTTGGAACTCGAAGGGCTGAAGCAGAGCACGTGGGAGGAACTCGACGAACTGGTGGCGCACGGCGATTATTGGGAAATGCTGCTCTCCAGTCAATACGCTCGGATGACGCCTGCGCTGAAAGAGCTGCGCAAAGGGTTGGGGCTGGAACGTTGTGGTTGCCCTTTGACTTTGCTCAAGAGGCTCAATGCCGCGATTTACAGGGAATTTGCCTACGTTCCGAACACCACGCGCGTGGACTCTCCCATTGACGATGCGTTGCGTTCCCGTCAGGGCGTTTGCCAGGATTTCGCGCACATCATGATCGCATTGGTGCGGCAGCTGCACATTCCTTGCCGCTATGTGAGCGGTTATCTTTATCACGGCAATAAAGACCGGGACCGGTCCTCGGCGGGCGCTTCGCATGCGTGGGTCGAAGCGTATCTTGGAGAATCGGGATGGGTTGAGTTCGATCCGACGAACAATCTGTTGGGCTGCGAACGGCACATCCGCGTTGCGGTTGGGCGGGATTACGCCGATGTTCCCCCGACGCGCGGCGTGCATCGCGGGGACGCCGAAAGCGAGCTGCGAGTTTCCGTGACGGTGTCGCGAGTAGATGCGCCGCGTCCTGAGGATTTGGGACCGGCGATGGTCACTCGGTCGGTGCGCACGCCAGCGGCGACCACCGTAGAAGCATTTCAGATGCAGAACCAACAGTGAGTTGCGGCGAGTAGTGATGTCGCAGTGAAGCGTGCGAAAGGAAACGAAAGAGAACGGAAGAAAACTGTCGCAGCGCCCAAGGAATCACCAACCGGTTATAGTACCGAAGTCGGAATTTTCAACCGCCTGTCAACAACTGTAACAATTAACAGTTCCTATATAGTGGCCCTTGGGGTAAGTTTGGAGCGCGTTGAGTTGTCGGCAGGATTCGCAGAACGGATTGAGTATCGAGGCCCACTCTCGCGTAATCCTGCGCAGAACGATTCTTTTGGAGCTGGGCGAATGCCTGGCGAGAAGAGAATTTCTTGGGATTTCTTGGGCGGAGAAATCCTTAGCTGTGCAGGATTACCCGGTAGTGGGTTTCTTGTTTGTGATAGCTGCAGAAGGAAGCCGCGGGCCTGCGTTGACTAATTCTCGTCCGCATCCGCGTCCGCATCCTGCGTCACGATGTGCACATCCACAGGCGGGGACTCGCGCAGGAAGCGGTGCACCACAGACAAATACAAATACTTTCGCCAGTCCCGCACGGGCGCGCGGCCGAAAATCACTTGCGTGATGTGGCGCGACCGCACAAATTCCGCGATCGTATCGGCCACACTTCGGCCTTTCAGCTTGATCACCTGAGCTCCGAGATTTTCCGCAAAACGTAAATTGGTTTGCAGAATCTGGGGATTTTCCGGGCGGCCCACAAACTCGCGCTGGACGTGAACGACATAGAGTTCCGCGTCCATCCGACGAGCCATGCGTGCAGCGCGAGAGACGAGGTATTGGCCCGAAGGGCTACCGGAGAGGCACACGGCGATGCGTTCGCGAACGCCCCAGTTTTGCCGGATGTCCTTGGCGTCCATGTAGGACTCCAGGCTTCGGTCGACCTGCTCGGCGACCTGGCGTAGCGCCAATTCACGAAGGGCGATCAGGTTGCCCCGGCGGAAGAAATTCTTCAGGGATTGCTCGACTTTTTCCAGGCCATAGACGTCACCGCGTTTCATGCGGCTTTGCAGCGCCTCCGGAGTCAGGTCGACCATGACCGTTTCCGACGCCGAGAGCGGCACCCAATCGGGGACGGTTTCCCGCACAGTGATGCCGGTAATGGCGCGAACCGTGGGCGCTAGGCTTTCGATGTGCTGAATGTTGAGCGTCGAGAGAACGTCGATGTTTGCGGCGAGAAGGTCCTGAACGTCTTCGTACCGTTTGCGATGACGGCTGCCGGGAATGTTCGTGTGGGCTAGCTCGTCAACGAGGACGACCTGGGGCTTGCGTTCGAGGATGGCGTCAACGTCCATCTCTTCGAACAGCGTTCCTTTATAATCGAGTTCCTTTCGTTTTACGGACTCGAGCTGCTTGACTAATTCCGCGACGCCCTTCCGTCCGTGCGTTTCCACGATGCCGATGACGACATCTTCGCATCGATTCTTGCGGCGGATCGCTTCGCTGAGCATGCTATAGGTTTTGCCGACACCCGGGGCATATCCGAGAAACAGCTTGAAGATTCCGCGTGTTTTCGTGGCGGGCGATACGGCTTCGAGCCATTCCTCTGGCTTCTTTGGCAAGTCCTCAATCTCTCCGCAGAACGAATCGTGTGTGAGTTAGAATAACGGCCATGTCGCGCTTGGTTGTTGGGCGCGGGATCGGCTTCGTCGTCGCCGCCATCCTGCTCACCTCGATCACGATCACCTACAGGCACATCCACGTGAACCAAACCACGGTGGCGCTGTCGTATCTTTTGGCGATTTTAGCAGTTTCGGCGGTCTGGGGCATGGTGGTTTCCATTTTCATGTCCGTGTCCGCCATGCTGCTTTTCAATTATTACTTTTTGCCGCCGATCGGCACGTTCACGATAGCCGATCCGCAAAACTGGGTAGCCCTGTTTGCCTTCCTGTTCACGTCCATCCTGGGCAGTCAGCTTGCCGCGCGCATCCGGCTCGAAGCCAATGCGGCCAACAGCCGCCGCCGCGAAGTGGAGCGCCTCTACGCATTCAGCCAGAAGCTGCTTGGCGAGGGGAACGTGATTCAGCTGATGAATGCGGTCCCCAATTTCCTGGTGGACTGCTTTGAAGCGGGCGCAGCGGAACTGTTTCTTCCGCAGAAAGACAAATTCTACCGTTCTGGTTACGGCGCCGCGCAGATGGACGAGGAACAAATGAAGAACGTGTTCCTGCGAGACGAAACAGTCTATGACAATCCCAATGCGCTGTACTTCGTTCCGATTCGTCTTGGCGTGAAGCCCATCGGAAGTCTGGGCATTTCGGGAGCGCGCATCTCGCGGCAAACGCTGGATGCGATCGGGTCGATCGTGGCGATTGCCATCGAACGGGCGCGGGCCATCGAGCAGATTGGCGAAACGGAGGCGGAAAGGCAGGGTGAGCGGCTGAAGTCCGCCCTGCTGGATTCGATCGCGCACGACTTCCGGACGCCTTTGACGTCCATCAAAGCCGCCGCGACCGATCTTCTTGCTTCCGCCTCTCCGCAGCAAGCGCAACAGTACGAGCTACTGACGATCATCAACGAGGAGTGCGACCGCCTAAATCGACTGGTGGACGAAGCCGGAGAAATGGCTCGGCTCGAAGCCGGCGAGATTCAGCTCCACCTCGAGGCCGTGCAGGCATCTTCGATCATCGACGCCGCGATGCAACAACTCAAAAAGTCACTCTGCGATCGTCCGGTGGTGGTCCAAGTGAGCAACGATCTGCCGCCGGTGAGGGCTGACCGGAACCGGACCAAGGAGATCCTCATCCAATTGATCGACAATGCGAACTTATATTCTCCTAAGGACCAACCCATTACAATTTCAGCAGAGCTCACGGGTGACTTTGTGACCTTCGCCGTAGCGGACCGCGGGCCGGGAATCGATCCTTTCGAACAGGGTTTGATTTTCGACAAGTTCTACAGGGGCCGCGACCAGCGGTATCAGGTCCGCGGGACTGGCATGGGGCTGCCTATTGCGAAAGCGATTGTTACGGCTCATGGAGGGAACGTGTCGGTCACCAGCCAGCTTGGCCATGGGTCGGTGTTTTCCTTTACATTACCTGTGGCGAGCTCTTGGAGTGAGGGTCGATGACCAACGCCAGCATTCTTGTCGTGGATGACGAAGCGCAGATTCGCCGGGTTCTTCGTTCCACGCTTACGTTCCGTGGCTATACGATCAGTGAAGCAACTTCTGGTGAGGAAGCTTTGGATTTAGTACGCAAAGTCAAGCCGGACCTGATCCTTCTGGATGTGAATCTGCCGGGGATGAGCGGCGTCGAAACCTGCCGCGAGATCCGGCGCTCCACCGACGCGCCGATCATCATGCTGACAGTTCGCAATGCGGAGCGTGACAAAGTGATTGCGCTGGACGCCGGCGCCGACGATTACGTCACCAAGCCGTTCAGCATCGAGGAGCTGCTGGCGCGGGTGCGCGCATCGCTTCGCCGGCACCCGTCTATGGATTCGCTGGCGCCGTTTGTCTCGAAGGATTTTTCCGTCGATTTCGAGCAGCGCCGCGTGACCGTGGCGGGCCAGGAAGTGCATCTTGCTCCCAAGGAATTCGAGGTGCTTCGGCATCTCATTGTGAATCAAGGCAAGCCTGTTTCTCACCGGAAACTGTTGCAGTCGATCTGGGGGCCCGAATATGGCGAGGAGACGGAAAATCTTCGCGTGGTGATCAACCAGCTACGCAAGAAAATCGAAAAGGATCCGTCACAGCCGAAATATATTTTGACGGAGCCGTGGGTCGGCTACCGGTTTCAACCACCGAAGACAGCCGCGCAGAGGCTTTCGCATCGCGCAAAGGGAAATTGATTACGGCTTTACCGGAAAGCTTTGGTCCAAATCCAGGTTAAGCTCCAGCACGTTGACGCGCGGTTCCCCAAACATCCCCCACTGGCGTCCCAGCGTGTGCTTCGCAACGAGCCGGCGCACGTCGTCCACACTGATGCCGCGCGCCTTCGCGACCTGAGGGACCTGGAATTCGGCGCTTGCCGGAGAAATGTCGGGGTCAAGGCCCGAGCCGGAAGCGGTGACGAGATCGGCGGGTATGGGCACGCCCGGATTTTGCTGCTGCCACTGCGCAACATCCTGCTGCACCCGCGTCACGAGCGCCTGATTCGTCGGCCCTAGATTCGACCCGCCCGATGCGGTCGGATCGTAGCCGGAGCCCGCGGCAGATGGCCGCGAGTGGAAATACTTTGCCCCGCTGAAACTCTGGCCGATCAGCCGCGAACCGACGACCTGGCCATTCTTGACGATCAAGCTACCGTTCGCTTGAGCCGGGAAAAGCCACTGGCTCATTCCGGTGACCACCAGCGGGTAGATGAGCCCGAAGATGACCGTTGTGACTAGCGTGTAAACAACGGCCACGATCAATTGTTTTTTCATGTCGTCCTCTAGGCCAAATGCATCCAGCCGATGAACACGTCGATCAACTTGATTCCTAGAAACGGCGCAATTACGCCGCCAAGGCCGTAAATCAGCAGGTTCCTCCGAAGGAGGATGGCCGCACCGAGTGGCCGATACTTCACTCCGCGTAGGGCCAATGGGATCAACGCAATGATGATTAGCGCGTTGAAAATAACGGCGGAAAGAATCGCCGATTCCGGCGTGCGCAATTTCATGATGTTCAACACGTTGAGCAGAGGAAATGTGCCCGCGAACATCGCCGGAATAATGGCAAAATATTTTGCGACATCGTTGGCCACGGAAAAGGTGGTCAAGGAACCGCGGGTAATCAGCAACTGCTTTCCGATTTCGACGATTTCGATGAGCTTGGTCGGGTTGGAATCCAGGTCGACCATATTTCCGGCTTCCTTCGCTGCTTGGGTGCCGGTGTTCATGGCAACGCCGACATCCGCCTGAGCGAGAGCTGGAGCGTCGTTTGTGCCGTCGCCCGTCATTGCTACCAGTTTGCCTTTGCTTTGCTCGTTGCGGATCAGAGCCATCTTGTCTTCAGGCTTGGCTTCGGCGAGAAAATCGTCGACGCCTGCCTGGCGCGCAATTGCTGCAGCGGTCAGAGGATTATCACCGGTAATCATCATCGTGCGGATACCCATCGCGCGGAGATGATCGAAACGTTCGCGAATGCCACCCTTCACGATGTCCGTCAGCTCAATCGCGCCGTAAACGCGGTGGTTTAGCGCAACGAGGAGCGGAGTCCCTCCGGATTTCGCGACGCGCTCGACGACTTGCTTAATCTCATCGCCGACCACCTGGCCCTTCTCGGCCACGTACCGAATAATCGCTTCGGGGGCGCCCTTGCGAATTTCGGTGTGGTCCATGTTCACGCCGGACATGCGCGTCTGCGCGGAGAAGGGAATAAAGGTCGGGTTGTGGGGCGCAAGTTCGCGGCCGCGCAATCCATATTTCTCCTTGGCGAGGACAACAATGGACCGGCCCTCGGGCGTTTCGTCGGCAAACGAAGCCAACTGGGCGGCGCTGGCCAATTCGTTTTCCGTCACACCGGCGGCCGGATAAAAAGCGGTAGCTTCGCGATTGCCTAGCGTGATGGTTCCCGTCTTGTCGAGGAGCAGAACGTCCACGTCTCCTGCGGCCTCCACCGCGCGGCCGGACATGGCAATCACGTTGCGTTGAATCAGCCGATCCATGCCTGCAATGCCAATCGCGGAGAGCAGGCCTCCAATCGTGGTGGGAATCAGGCAGACCAGGAGCGAGACCAAAGCAAAGACGTTCTGGGGCGCTCCGGAGTAGATAGCGAACGGCTGAAGCGTGACCACGGCCAGAAGGAAAATGATCGTCAGACCGGCCAGCAGAATGTTCAGCGCGATCTCGTTCGGCGTCTTCTGACGAGACGCGCCTTCGACCAGGGAAATCATGCGATCCAGAAACGTTTCGCCGGGATTCGAGGTGATTTTGACCTTGATTTCGTCGGAGAGCACGCGCGTCCCGCCGGTGACCGCCGAACGATCGCCGCCTGATTCGCGAATGACTGGAGCGGACTCGCCGGTGATCGCGGACTCGTCGACCGAAGCGACGCCCTCAACGACTTCTCCGTCACCGGGTATGAATTCACCCGCGGAGACAAGCACAAGGTCGCCCGAACGCAACTTCGAACTTGCCACGGTTGCGGTGGTGCCGTCCGAGCAAAGCTTGCGTGCCTCGGTTTCCGCACGGGCTTTGCGCAGCGTTTCCGCCTGGGCCTTTCCCCGTCCCTCCGCCATGGCTTCGGCGAAATTCGCGAAAAGAACCGTGAACCACAACCACAAGGTGATCTGCAATCCGAACCAGTACCCGCCGGTGTGACGAATTATATTGGCGACGAGGACGACCAGCGTGATCACGGCGCCGACTTCGACTACAAACATCACGGGGTTCTTGACCATCAGTTTCGGATTCAGTTTCCAAAACGAGTCGATGATGGCGTGCTTGAGAATTTTCTTGTCGCCGAGCGATGTTTTTTTCGGTTGTGTAGTCATAACTGGAGCCTCAAAATGCCTTACCGGCGAACAGCATCAGGTGTTCGAGGACCGGTCCAAGGCTCAGAGCCGGGAAAAACGTAAGGGCGCCCACGATAAGAATCGTGCAGACCAGCAGCACGGTGAACAGGGGGCCGGTGACGGGAAAGGTGCCCAGGGATTCGGGCACCTGCTTTTTCGCGGCGAGATTTCCCGCAATCGCAAGGATCGGAATGATCATAAAGAAGCGGCCCAGCAGCATGGCCACTGCGAGGCTCTCGTTGTACCAAGATGTGTTTGTGCTGAGCCCGCCAAATGCCGATCCGTTGTTGGCCACCGACGAAGTGTAGGCATACAGAATCTGCGAGAGACCGTGCGGACCAGGATTGCTGACGGCGGAAGTTCCGAATTTCGCGACTACGGCGACGCCGGAGAAAATCAGGATCGTCATCGACGTGATCAGAATCGCCAGGACCGCCATTTTGACGTCGTAGGATTCGATCTTCTTGCCCAGATATTCGGGCGTGCGACCGACCATGAGGCCCGCGAGAAACACGGCAAGGATCACAAAGACCAGCATGCCGTACATTCCGGCGCCGACACCTCCGAATACAACCTCACCCAGCATCATGTTGATCATCGCAATCATTCCGCCGATCGGCGTGAGCGAGTCGTGTTGATTGTTGATGGCCCCACAGCTTGCGTCGGTAGTGATGGTGGTAAACAGAGACGAATTTGCGATACCGAAGCGCACTTCCTTGCCTTCCATATTTCCGCCGGACTGCAACTCGCTCGCATGCGTGTCCAGTCCCTTTAACAAAGGATTTCCCCGAGATTCGGCGGCGTAAACCACGAGGACACCACAGAGAAACATGGCCGCCATTGCGCTCCAGACAGCCCAGCCATGTCGGCGTGAACCGGTCATTGAGCCGAGCGTATACGTCAGCCCCGAGGGAATCGCGAAGATCAGCAGCATCTGGATGAAATTCGTCCCAGGCGATGGATTTTCGAATGGGTGCGCGCTGTTGGCTCCGAAAAAGCCTCCGCCGTTGGTGCCAAACATTTTGATGACTTCTTGCGAGGCGACGGGCCCCTGAGCTATCACTTGCGTGGTGACGGTGTCCTTTTTGACGCTGCCGTCTGCGTTCTTAGTCTCGACGACCTGTGGTTCAAGAACTTGCGCTGTCGTGTACGGCTTCAGATTCTGAATCATCCCCTGGGACACGAAGAAAAGTGCGACGACCAGGCTGACCGGCAGAAGCACCCACAGAAGCGCACGAGTGGTATCGACCCAGAAATTACCGATCGTGGAGGACTCGCGCCGCGCAACCCCACGGATCAACGCGATGGCCAGCGCAATGCCGACGGCGGCCGAAATGAAGTTGTGATAAGCAAGCCCGGCCATCTGCGTCAAATAGCTCATCGTCGATTCGCCGGAGTAGGACTGCCAGTTTGTATTCGTGGTGAAGGAAACGGCGGTGTTCCACGCCAAATCGGGGACGACATTGGCAAACTTTTGCGGATTCCAAGGGAGCCAAAGCTGGGCACGCTCGAAAATATAGAGCAGCACGAGCGATACACCGCTGAAGAGCAGCATGGCCGTGCCGTACTCGAGCCAACGCATTTCCTTGTTTTCGTCGACTCCGCAGACGCGGTAAATGAGCTTCTCGATGGGGCGCAACACAAAATCCAGCGAGGTGCGCTTTCGTTCGAAGACGCGGTACATGTAGGCGCCCATCGGCTTGGTGACCAGCAACAAGGCGACGAAATACAGAAAGATCTGGAACCAACCAAATCCAGTCATGGCTAGAACTTCTCCGGCTTCAGGAGTGCGTAGAGCAAATATCCGAACAGCAAGATCGAGATAATGATCAGCAATACGTTTCCAAGCACGTCCGCCACCTTATTTGAGCCGCTCGCAGCCCTTCAAATAGAGGATTGCGAGGCCAAAGAAAGCAACCGTACACAATACGAATACCGCGTCGCTCATATTCCGCTCCCTGACCATCCATCAGCTTACGCCTTTGCTCTAAGAAAATAGTCAGTACCACATTAAGGAACCATAAGTACATTCGGTGCGCAGGCTTGCGGATCGGTGCTTGTCCGACTTTCTGTGTTGTGCCACACTCGCTTCGAACTCCCCATGGCCGACCAGCAAACCGCGTATGTGTCCCCGCCGGCTGACTCGGCTGCACAAATTTCACCCGGGCCGGAAAAGGACGCTTTAGCGCGTAGCGCACGCTTCGAGTGGATCCTGCTTCACATCGGTTTCGTCGCGGTTGGAATTATCACGACGCTGATCGGGAATGTGCTGCCGACATTCATTCACCGCTGGTCCCTGGCTGATTCTCAAGCCGGATTTCTGATCGCGGCACAATTCAGCGGAAGCACGATCGGAACGTTGCTCACCAGCATGCTTCTGCCGCGATTTGGTTTCGCGCGCGTGCTCGGCGCCGGTTTCTTCGCCTTCGGCGCGGGTTTCGCGTTTCTTGGCGCTGGACCCTGGACGATTTCCGCACTTTCGGTTTTTGTGTACGGCTTCGGCTACGGGCTCGTAAATCCCGCCACGAATCTTCGCGGCACCCAACTCCCATCGAAAAACGTGGCTTCCGCGGTTAGCTTCCTGAATCTTTCGTGGACGATTGGGGCCGTGTCCTGCCCGTTCGTGGTTGCCCAAATGCTGCCGAGGATCGGAGTTCGCGGGATTGCTATTTTTCTAGCGGTGACTTCGTTCCTCATCGCCGTGTTGCACTTCAGGCGCTACTCGCCTTTGGGCGAGCCGGCGGTCGAGAGGTCCACCCGACCGATCTCGGAGTGGTTGCAGCATCTCGGGCACGCTCCGTCTGTATCGCTGGTACTGATCTTCTTCCTTTATGTCGGGACCGAGGTGGGAACCGGGAGTTGGGTTGCCACCCGAGAGAAGCGTTTACCAGGGGGAGCGACTACCGTACTTCTCCTCGCGCCGTCGTTTTTTTACGGATTTCTTTTGTTGGGAAGGGCTGTCTCGCCGTTGCTTCTTCGGCGTTTCTCCACGATTTCCATCTCGATCACGGGCCTTGTAAGCGCGGCGGCCGGGTGCGCTTTGATTATCCTTGCGCACGAGCCGCGCTCGCTCTTTGCGGGAGCGGCCCTTGCCGGATTGGGTTGCGCGCCACAATATCCGATTTACGTCACGTGGCTCGCGCAAACCTTCGGCAAGAACTCGAACTGGCTCAGCGCGCTGTTTTTCGCCGCTGCCGGTGGAGGCGGAACGGCACTGCCCTGGCTGATGGGAATTGTTGGAGCGCGAACCGACTCCTTGAGGATTGGCTTTGTTTTGCCTTCGATGGCGTGCGCGCTGATGGTCTTTTTCGCGATCCGCTCTTACCCGCGGGCGAGGACGACGTGATCGCAATGCGGATCGTTTGCCTGGCTGTGTTGTTGAATTCGGGTAATATGCGATTTGCTTAACCTTTGCCTTGCTGTTTACAATTTTGCACATGATGATGCCCGAAGCCCGCGTTGCTCCCCCCCTAGCCCCGGCCGGCGCTGCCCGCATCGCGCGCGAGCTCTACGGCATTGATACCGTGGCCCGGTCTTTGCCCGGAGAGTACGACGACAATTTCCTGGTGGGGAGTTCCGATTCACAACGCTTCGTTCTGAAGGTCATGCATGCTGCCCGGGAAGATTCGTTTGTTGATATGCAATGCCGTGCGCTGAGGCATCTTGCCGCGCGCGCGCCCCATCTGGTGCTCCCACGCGTTATTTCGACGCGCGAGGGGCAACTTTACGGTCGCAGCCGAGTCGAAGGAGGAGCCTCCCGACTGGTGTGGCTCCTGTCTTTTCTTCCGGGGCACACCCTTGCAACCGTGAAGCCTCATTCCTCGGAGCTTCTGGCCTCGCTGGGGGAGTTTCTCGCCGAGATGGATCTGGCGCTTCTCGATTTTGCGCATCCAGCGACGCTCCGTGAGATCAAGTGGGATCTATCGCTGACTGCGCGAGCCCGAGAGTATCTACCCGATGTTTCCGAATCTCGCCGGCGCGCGCTGGCAGAGAAATTTTTGAATTTATTCGAAACGGAAGCCCTGAGTCGGTTTGCCCGTCTTCGACGCAGCGTGATTTACGGAGATGCAAACGACCACAACGTGCTGGTGTCGTCTCCGTGGCCGCAACCGCGGCGAGTGGTAAGCATAATCGACTTTGGGGACATGCATGCAGGCTTTACGGTTGGCGAACCGGCGATCGCCGCAGCCTACGCGGCTTTGGGAAAGGACTGCCCTCTCGTTGCCGCATCGGCAATTGTGGCCGCTTATCACCGCGTGCTGCCGTTGAACGAGCACGAGATCGCCGCATTCTACGCGTTGATGTGCGCGCGGCTGGCGTTCAGCGTCGTCAATTCGGCGCACCGAAAGGAGCTGCTTCCGGACGACCCGTATGTCACGGTAACCGAAACGCCGGCCTGGGAGGCTCTCGAACGCCTGGACAAGATTCCGCCGCGGCTCGCGCAATACACTTTGCGGGCAGCATGCGGCATGCCGCCGGTTCCTGAAGCGGAAGAAATCCGCTTGTGGCTGACGAAAAATTCGGCCGCAGCCGCGCCGGTTATGCCCGGCATGAGGGAAGGGAATTGCGTTGTCCTCGACTTCAGCGTTGGCAGCACTTTCCTAGGCGCCGACCCTGCTAGCGCGGACGAATCGCTGACTACACCTAAAATTCAAGCGGCGATGCGCACCGCGAATGCGCGGATCGCTATCGGGCGTTACAACGAAGCTCGTAACG
>Ga0187783_10003273_pt1 | contig 11956 bp, 12 predicted proteins | sample 1015_SJ02_MP02_2_FD_132471 | JGI IMG/M metagenome (GOLD analysis project Ga0187783, IMG submission 132471) | Tropical peat soil microbial communities from peatlands in Department of Meta, Colombia - 1015_SJ02_MP02_20_MG | ecosystem: Environmental > Terrestrial > Soil > Wetlands > Peat | place... | reverse complement strand
GGAAGGCGAGGGCGTCCCGGTCTTCGAGCACCCCCCCGCGCTCGTACAGTACCTCGATGCGACGGAGGACGCGATCCGGCAGCGGCTCGCGAAGCTCCGCCTGTTCGACCGAGTCTTCCTGCTCCAGCGCGACTGGATGACGCGCATCACGATGCTGATGCTGATCGCCGGATTGTTCTGGGGAGCGGTCGGCGGCTTCGACGCGTTCGGTTTCCAGACGCAGGTCCTCGCGTACGCCACCCAGTCGACGCTCCACCTCTCGAACGTGGAGATCTACTCCTCGGTCACCCTGCACGGAATCCGCGAGCTGTTCGGTTTCGCCCAGCAGGTCGAGATCGCGGTGGTCGGGCTCCTGGTCGTGAACGCCCTCGGCGTCACGCCCCGGCACAAGTGGACCCTCTACCTCGTCGCCCTCCTGCTCAACGGGTCGATGCTCCTCCTCGAGGGGCCGGTCTATCTCTTCCCGTTCAACGACAACTACTTCCCGGCGGTCGGCTGGTACTTCCTGTCCCCACTCGGGGTCGACGGCCAGAGTGCGTACGTCGTGAGCCCGCTCTGGTTCCTCGGCTGGCTCGCGCTCGGCGCGGCGGTGTTGCTCTGGACGGCGTGGGTGGTGGTCCACCTTCTCGACTGGTACCGGGCGCACCCCCAGGCGGCTGGACGACAGTTCCCGGTGTTCATGTGGTTCGTCGTCGGGACGCTCGTCCTGATGCCGCTCACCTACGTTCCGGTCCTCGTCTCCACCGTCTGGGACATGGGGACGGCGTACGCGGGCTGGGCGATCAGCCCGATCGCCAATCAAGTGATCTTCTGGATGTTCGGGCACGCGATCGTCTACGTCCTGTTCCTGATCCCGATCATCGAGTTGTACCTCCTGATCCCGATCCTCGCCCGGCGGCCGATCTACAGCTACCGTTTCGCGGTGGCCTCCGCGATCGGGTTCGTCGTACTGACGCCGCTCCTCGGACTCCACCATCTCTACCTCGCCCCGGTCCCGGCCTGGTCGACCTGGCTGACGATGGCGATCTCGTTCGCCATCGTCGTCCCGTCGGCGATCACCTTCTTCTCGGTGTGGATGACCGTGAAGGGCGTTCCGCGGAGCACGTGGGAGTGGAACGCGGTCGCGCTGTTCGCTCTGCTCTCGTTCGGCGGCGCGATCTTCGGAGGGCTGACCGGACCCGAGCTCGCCACGATCCCGTTCGACGTCGACGTGCACAACAGCCTCTTCGTGCTCGCGCACTTCCACACGATCACGATCCTCGCGATCGTCGCCGGCGGGTACGCGCTGCTCTACGCGTTCTTCCCGATCCTGACCGGTCGGCAATGGTTCTCGGCCGCGCTCGCGCGGGTCCACTTCCTGTTCACCCTCGTCGGAGGCACGACCTTGGTTCTCGCGTTCGACGAGCTCGGGAACCTCGGGGTGCTTCGGCGGGAATACATCCTGCCGATCGTCCCCGCGATCACCCTCTACCAGACGGTCCTGTTCGGTGGGATCGTCATCCTCCTGGTCGGCCAGCTGTTTCTCGTCGCGAACGGGTTCCTTACGGTCTTTCGAGGGGAGCTGTTCAGTGCGTCCGGGTTGTCGTTCGACGAGGCCGTACGGCGGGCCGCCCAGTCGACGGCGCCCCGCGCGGGGCGGGTCCCAATCGACGACGTGCCGTTCGTGCGGCGGGTGCCGCGCGCCCGTCGCGAGGGGGCCGAGAAGGCGTGGGTCGCGTCCGTGATCGTCCTCCTCGCGATCGTCGGCGCCGCCGCAACCCCGGGAGCGTTCGGCGTCGGGAACGCAATCAATGGCGCCGGCGGCGACCCGCCGATCTCCGAGTACATCACGCTGTCCGGAGTCCAGTACTTCTGGACCGCAGACGAGACGGGTCCCGTCACGGGGTCGTTCGACAACGCCCTCGTGGCCTACGCCGGGAATTGGATCCAGCTCAACCTGACCACCTCCGGGGCGACCCAGGCGTTCCTCCTTCCGTTTCGCAGCGCGGGCGTCGTCGACGTGCAGGTCGTGCCAGGGTCCGAGTCGTTCGCGCAATTCCAGGCCCCCGCCGTCCCCGGAGTCTACGGCGCTCCCGACGGAGAGTACGACGGACCGTGGTTCGGCCAGGATGTGGCGGCACTGATCGTGCTCCCGCCCGCGAACGCGACCGGTGCCTCGCTGGGATCGTTCGACGCCGCGAACGGCCTCGGGGACATCTACAATCCTCCCGTCGAACCGGTCGGGACGGGACCGCTGGTCGGGAACCCGGAAGGTCTGTTCAACAATTCCGTGCCCGGCCCGACCCTCGTCGCGACGGTCGCCGTCCCGGGGACGACCGTCACGCTGCCGTGGACGGTTCCGCTCTCCAGCATCGGGGCGGACAACTACCTCGTGAACGTGACGTCGACCGACCCGAACCAGCAGCAGCAGTACGTGATCGACCACAACTACACGCTGCCGTTCACACTCGGGATCTACCGGCTGGGCCCCACGGCCGGTCCGGTCCCGATCGTGACCGCGCCGCTGTCCATCGGCCGGATCGTCGACCTCACCGCGACGCTCGTGCCCGGTGTCTACCTGTACGGATTGATCCAGCCGGTCGACTACTCGTACAACCCCGCGCAAGAGTCCGGGGGCGACACCGGGATCCAGACGGGCCAGGTGATGGGACTCTGGGGCGTGCTGTGGGCGAACGGACCATGACGACGGGCCCGTCGGCGCCGCACGGCGTCGGACCGTTCGCGGCGTTCGGTCTCGTCGCGGCGGTCGCCGCGGTCGGAGCGGTCTGGGAGATGTCGTACTACGCCGGGAACTCCGTGCTGTCCGCCGCGAACCTCGGCACCACGCTCGGGATCGTCGTCGCGCTCGTCGCGTTCTTCGTCTGGGGCTCGCGCGCGCCGCCGAACGAGTGACCGGGAGCCCCGAGGGCCGAGGGGCGACGTGCCCGGAACGCGCCGACGCCCCCCGGCCGTTCCTCTCGGCAGTAACCTTCATTCCCCCCACCCGAAGATTCCTCGGCGTGGACGTCGTGCGAGACGCCCGGGCGGACGAGGACACCCCCGCCGGGGCTCCCCAACCGTCCTCCCCCGTACGTCGGTCGGGCCGCTCCCCCGCGGCGACGATCCGTCGTAACCGCACCCGCCGCGCCCTGATCGCGATCACCGCCGTCCTGGCGGCCGAGGTCGTCGGTACGGTCGGGTTTCACGTGATCGAAGGCGCCGGGTGGATCAACGCGTTCTACTTTGAGAGCATGCTCGCGACCGGACAGGGCCCGCCGTTCACGTTGGTCACGAACACGGGGAAGATCTTCGCCTCGATCATGGCCTTCGTCTCGGTGGGCTCGACACTCTCCGCGGTGATCTTCGCGGTGGGGCCGCTGCTCTCGCGCGTCTGGCGCGAGCTGGTCGAAGACGTCGAGGTCCGCACCAAGGTCGTCGAACAGGACATCGAAGCCGAGTTCCGCGAGATCGAGCGCGAACTGCGATAGCGGCGCACCGCGGACCGGCCCGACCCGCGGGGCGATTCACCGGGGTCGGACCGGGGCGATCCCGTCCTGAGCCATGAGGGGATGGAGTTCGAGCGAGAGCCGGCCCTCCCGCACGGCGGGATCGTCGCCGAACGCCGCCCGGATCTCGTCGAGAGGGCGGTCGGGAAACAGCAAGACGCCCCGAAGGTCACCGTCGTCCAGCAGTGGCCCGGCGACGAGGGCCACGCCGGAGTCGAGCAGTCGTTGGATGTGGGCGACGTGCGCCGACTGGAGCTCCTCCGCCACGTTCTCGTCGAGGTCGGCGCGCCCCGCGACCCGGTACAGCAGACCCAGCACGTACGGCGACATGCCCGGGGGAAAGGATTCGTCCGACACGCCGCCCTCTACTTGGTCCGCGCGCGACGCCGTTTCGCCTGCCGCGCGCGCGCCGCCAGGAACTTGCGCGTCTCCGCCTCGTCCACCCGCACCAGCCGGGCGAGGTCGCGGATGGGGTGGCGGCTCCGGTCGACCCGGAGATTGACCCAGAAGCTCGGGTAGATCTTGGGAAGCCAGCGCTCCCGGTGCACCACGAGCAGTGCCGCGGACTCCATCCCGCGCTGGTCCCCGCCCTCGCGGGCGACGGCCTCGAGCGCCTTCATCATCCGCGCGGCCAGCGTCCCATGACTCGATTCGAACGCCGTCGCCATGGCCGGAACGACCTCGTCGGCGGCGAGCAGGTTCCCCTGGCAGGAGAAACCGTCTCCGGTGACGTGGAGCGCGTGCGAGATGCACTTCGAGCCGGTCCACGCCGCGGAGCCCCCGCGCCGGTCCACCACCCCCAGCTGTCGATGTTCCCGGCCCGGATCCGAGCGGGTGAGCCTCCGAACGACCTCCTCCGCGCCGAGCCCTCGGCGGAGCAGTTCGATCCCACGCGGCCCGAAGTAGTAGTTCACCATCGCCTGGGTCGCGACCGCGCCGACCTTCCAGTCGGCCCAGGGGACGAGAGCGCCGACGCTCGGGGGCTTGGTCGCGACGGCGACCCCCCAGTACGCCCGGTCCGGGTCGCAGGCCACGATCGAGAACGTTCCGTGTTCGCGGGGATCGCGCATGGTCGTCGGAGGAAGAGGGACCCCGCGTATCAAGCGTTCGCGCCGGACCGAGCTGCCTTCAGCGGCCGTGTTCCGGAGCCGGTAGGATGTCTAACAGTTCACGGAGGTCGGAGATCGTGACGTCGGATTGGCGCCGGATGCGCTCGTTCTCGGCCGCGGGTCGAAGGCCGTTGACGGCCACAAAACCGGACTGGAAGATCACCCGCGCGAATCCGGCGGCGCGCGCGCCCGCCAGTTCACCCCCGTTGCCGTCACCGACAAAGATCGCATCTCGCAGCGGGACCCCGCCCCATCGAGGGGGGAGCGCGGCGTACGCTTCGGGGGACGGTTTGGCGTGGCCGATGTCGCAGGAGAACACCGCCGCGTGGAAGAACGGGGCGAGGGGGGACTCCGGCCACGCCCGATGCTCACGCTCGTCACAATTGCTGAGCAACCCAAGGGTCCAGCCGCGGCGTCGGAGTTCTCCGAGCGCGGTTCGAGCGGCCCGGCGCGGGTGCCGGATCGCCTGGTCGCACGTCCGCCCCAGGAGTTCGTCGACCCGGGGCCAAACGTCGGGTGGCGGTGTGACGCCCTGCGCACGGCAGAACGCCTGTACCCGCTCGACCACCGTCGGCGACCGCACCAGCTGTCGCGCTGCCGATTGGGCGTTCCAGTAGGCATCGAACGCATCCTCCGGAAGACCGAGAAGACGAGCGACCGCGATCGACCGGCGGAAGGGGGGGACGCGGAACTCCTCGGGGTCGACGAGCGTGTGGAACAGGTCGAAGGCGATCGCGCGGGCTCGAACGTGCTCCACGGGAGGTGGCGAGGGTACTCGGAAACAAGAGCTGTCGCGAGCCGAGCGCCCCCCGGAAGGATGGTCGCTACGGCCGCGACGCCGGTTTATAATAGGTGAAGAAACGGTACTATCTACGGCCATGCCGCACCTGCTGGCCGACCTCGCTGACCTCCCTCCCGGCTCGCACGCGGTGAGCTTCTATTCGGCCCCGGAGGAGGCCGCGCAGCAGGCCGTTCAGTTCATTTCGGGAGCTCCCAAGGACCAGCCGACGTCGTACTGGGTTTCCGACCCGGCCACCGCGCGGCGGTATAACGAACGGCTCGAGACGGCTGCGCCCGACCACGTCGGGTGCGTGGTCGCGCTCGGACACGAGCAGGTGGAGCTCGTCGACGGACAGCTGCGGCCGTGCGAAGAGGTCCGAGAGTTCCTCCACGAGCACGCCGGTCCGATGACCGCCGCGGGCGAGACGCTCTCGCAGTACTGGTCGACCGACAGCATCCCGCAGCACCTGGAGTACGAATCCTGGTTCCAGGAGCAGCCGCGGGACGGCTCTCGTTTCGTCTGCCCCTACGACCTGCGCCGGATTCCCGCGGGCCTGGCGCCCGCCGTGATGAAGGAGCTCGGCCAGCACCATACCCACGTGAAGCTCTCCTCCTCTCCCGAACCGGCCGTCCGGCTCCTCCAGCTGTTCATCTTTGGGAGCGAGGCCGATGTTCCGTTGCGCCTGCAGGACGACTTGGAGTCCGCGCGAGACCAGGGGTGGGTTGCTCACAGCCAGCCGCGCTCCCCGCTCGAGTTGACCGCCGCCGGTCGCGAGATCGTCCGTGAGTGGAGCGACCGGACGACCGTGAACTGGTAAGCGGGTCGTCCCGCCGGGGTCGAGCGCCCGCTGCCCGTCGAGGTATCGGCTTTTTCCCCCCAACCGGCCTCTCACCGCACGTGTCGCGACCCATCGGCGCCGCAATCGTGACGATCATCGGCGGAATTTTCATCCTGATCGGCGGGTTGATCCTCGCCTCCTTCGGGGCGCTCCTCTTCGCGTTCTTGGGGATCTCGAGCGGACTTTTCTACATCGGATTGGTGATCGGCCTGCTCACGATCGTGATGGGCGTACTCATGTACACCACGCCGTCGATGCATGTCGCCTGGGGCGTCCTCGCGATCGTGTTCTCGATCACGAGCTGGGTCTTCGCGTTCGGCGGTCTCTTCCTCGGGTTCCTGCTGGCGCTGATCGGCGGGATCCTGGCGATCATCTGGAAACCGACACCCGAGACGCCGCGGCCGTACACCACGACCGGCTTCCAAGTGCCTCCGCCCCCCCGGTAGGATTCGCCCCCACGGGGGCCCCGACGCGGGCTCAGGTGACCTGATCGCGGGTCGAGCGCAGGTCGGTCCGGTGCTCCAGGACCGACTTCAGGTTCAACAGGTAGTACGTCCAGCCGGAATGGATCGCGCCGTACAGCCACGTCCACTTCTTGCCGGACTTGAAGCCCCGATGGGTCAGGTGGAGCTCCGTGCCCCGGCCCCGACGCTCGAGCGTGAAGCGGGCCTCCGTTCGATAGATCTTCCCGCCTTCGAACCGGTCGTTCCACTCGTAATGCACCCGCTTCGGAGGGTCGAACTCCTTGACCTTCCCCCGCATCGAGTAGCCTCCCTCCTGCCACTCGAAACGGAAGGTCCCTCCCTTCCTCGGGGTGACCGAGGCCTTCTTCAGAAACCACTTCGCGAGCTCCTTCGGCTCGGTGAGCGCGGCGAAGACGCGTTCGCGGGGCGCGGCGTAGTAGTAGACCTTGCGGATCGGCGGGATCTTGGCCATCGGGCGAGCAGACCGGAGGCCGGCAGATAAGGCCGCCGTCCGCCCCGGCGCGTCGACCCGGTCGGACGCCGGCTCAGACTTCCGTGGTCACGTTCTCGGGAACGTCCGTCACCTTGAGGCGACCGAAGTGGAACCGTCCGCCGCGCACGCCCCACGCGCGGCGGAGGAACCGCTGTTGCGCGGCCGACTCCGTCGCGGAGAACGCAAGGCACACGTACCAGGCGGCGGGCGCGTAGAACAGCAGTGACGTGAGGAACAGCGCGGGGTTGAACACCACCCCGGGCAAGACCTCGAGGACCAGGATCGTCGACCCTCCGAGCACGAGCAAGAGGACCGCAAGCCAGAGTAGCGGAAATTCGAGCGAGTCGGTGATCCGCGTCCGGACACGGCTGGCGAAGAACGGCGCCGCCGGCGCGAGCAGCACCGCGAGCGCGAGCCCGGCCAGGAACTCGTCGAGGAAGAACCGAACCGGTCGGTCGATCGTCAGGTTGGGAGCGAGGTCGCCGCGGTGGATGATCAGCACCAGGAAGATCAGCTCGAAGCCGAGCGCGACCAGGAGGAGGGCGCCGAATCGCCCCCAGACTTCCTTCGGCCGGTCGGCGCGCGTGGGGGGCGTGATCACGACATGTCGCTGGATCGCCGGGATCTTCGAGATGAGCTTCAGGACCCCGAGCGTCGCGAACTCCCCGAGCAGCAACGACGCGACGTACGCCGCCAAGTACCAGACGACCGAAAAGACCGCCGTGATCCCGAGCAGCAGCACCGTCGCGCTGACGATCCGGTCTCCCGTCCACCCCGCCTGCCCGTGGAAAAACGCGTCGACCACGAGCACGTAGGCGATCACGAGCCCGAACGGGACCAGCCACAAGGCGAGCGTCGGAAGACGGGGCGCCGCGGACACCGACGGCCGGTCCCCCGACGGGGCCGCCGGCGGTGCATCGGCCGGGGCGGACATGTCGACCGGGAGCGGCGCGACGGCGTGGGATTAAGACTGTGCCAGAGACGCAACGGCCGCTCGGCGGTCGCTGTGGGGTTCGCGCGAGTTCATTCGGGGTGACGTCCGGCCGGGGTCCAGGACCAAACCTCATTACTCCGGGGCCGGATTCCGAGGTCGCGTCGGATTCCGGTCGCGGCACCGGGGGAGACGGGGACACCCGATGAGTCGGAGAACGAAGTTCAAGATCGGACTCGTACAGATGGCCTGCGGGCCGGACCCCGAGGCGAACACCGCCGCCGCTCTACGGCACGTGACCGAGTGCTCGGGTCGTGGCGCCTCGGCCGTCTGTCTTCCCGAACTGTTTCGGACGCAGTACTTCTGTCAGCGGGAGGACCACGCGATGTTCGACGAGGCCGAACCGATCCCGGGTCCGACCACGGACCAGTTCGCGGCCGTCGCGCGGGAGCACCATACGACCGTCTTCGTGCCGCTCTTCGAGCGACGTTCGGCCGGGCTCTACCACAACACGACCGCGGTGATCGGACCGGACGGCCAGCTGCTCGGAAAGTACCGCAAGATGCACATCCCGGACGACCCGCTCTACTACGAGAAGTTCTACTTCGCACCGGGCGACCTCGGATTCCCGACGTTCCCGTTGAACGGGGGGCGGGCCGGGGTGCTGATCTGCTGGGACCAGTGGTACCCCGAACCGGCGCGACTCGAAGCACTCGGCGGCGCGGAGGTTCTGTTCTACCCGACGGCGATCGGTTGGCACCCCGCGGAAAAGGCCGAGTTCGGCCGGGCGCAGCACGACGCGTGGGAGACCGTCCAGCGCGCCCACGCGATCGCGAACGGTCTCTACGTGGCAGTGCCGAACCGGGTCGGTCACGAGCACGGCGACGTCCGGGGGGATCGGGCCGACGGCCCGGGGATCGAGTTCTGGGGCGGCTCGTTCGTCGCCGACCCGTTCGGACGCGTCATCGCGAAGGCGTCCCAGGACCGGGAGGAGGACCTGATCGTCGAGGTCGACCCCGCGGAGGTCGAGACGGTCCGACGTCACTGGCCGTTCCTTCGGGATCGACGAGTCGACGCCTACGGCCCGATCACCCAGCGATTCCTCGACCCACCGTGACCGCGACCCGGACGCCGCGCGGCACTCCCCGCGCGGCCGGCTACCGGATGCCCCCCGAGTGGGCCCCGCACGCGGGCACCTGGATCGTCTGGCCGCACGCGCGGGACGATTTCCCGGGGCGCTTCGAGAGCGTGCCGTTCGCGTTCGGCGAGATCGTGCGATCGCTCGCCCCGCACGAACCCGTCCGCATCGTGGTCGGCTCCGAGCGTCGAGAGGAGGCCGCTCGTTCCCTCCTCGCCCAGAACGGGGTCGACCTCGAGCACGTACGCTTTTTCCGGTGGCCCACCGACCGCTCGTGGATCCGGGACTCGGGACCGATCTTCGTCCGCCGACCCGGGGCCGACGCGGTTCCGCCCGCGGTCGGAGTGACCGCGTGGGGATTCAACGCCTGGGCGAAGTACGACAACTTCCGGCGGGACGCTCGACTCGGCGCACGGATCGGAAAAGCGCTCGACCTACCGACGTGGCGTCCCCGACGGCAGGGAACCCCGCTCGTCCTCGAAGGGGGAGCGATCGACGTGAACGGGGCCGGCCTCCTGCTCGCGACCGAGGAGTGCCTTCTGGGCGACGTCCAGGTCCGCAACCCCGGGCTCGGTCGAGCCGACCTGGAGACGGCGTTCTCGGAGTACCTCGGAGTGGAACGCGTCGTCTGGCTCGCGCGTGGGATCGTGGGCGACGACACCCACGGGCACATCGACGACGTGGCGCGCTTTGTGAACGAGCGGACGGTTGTGGCGGGTCGCGAGCCGCGCGACGACGACCCGAACCACGCCCCACTCGAGGAGAACCTCGCGCGGCTCCGGGCCGCCCGGGACCTTGAGGGTCGCCCCCTCGACGTGGTGGAGCTGCCGATGCCGACCCCGCTCGCCTACGGTGGCCAGCGGGTGCCGGCGAGCTACCTCAATTTCTACATCGCGAACGGCGTCGTGCTCGTGCCGACCTTCAACGACCCCAAGGACCGGGAGGCGCTCGCGACCCTCGCGACGGTCTTCCCGGGCCGCACGGTGCGGGGGATCCACAGCGGGGACTTGATCTGGGGACTCGGGTCGATCCACTGCCTGACGCAACAGGAGCCGGCGGCCTGAACCGGCGACCGCCGGCTAGCCCGGGGCGTTCGCCTCGCGTCGGTCGTACGCATACCAGAGCACCGCGGCCGCGGCGATCGCGAGCCCGCCCCCGATCCCGGTGTCGAGCACCCTCGTCTCCGCGAGGAGAACGCCGGCCGGGAACTCGAGGTTCAAGAGGAGGATCACGAAGACGGTGAGGCCGAACGAGACCAGAACGTAGTTCACTCGTTGCACGGCGATGAACAGAAACGCGAACGCGACCATCAGCACCCCCTGGATCGAGGCCGGCACGAGCGCGAGGGTGACGACCGCGGCGACCGCGGCACCCAGAACCGTGCCGACGACCCGTGCGACCCCGGTCTCGAGCGTGTCTCGGAAGCGGGCGCGGAGGACCACGACCACCGTGAGCATCACCCAGTAGTCACGCGGCAGTCCCAGGGCGAGGCCGAGTCCGAGTCCCGCGGCAGTGGTGAGCCCGACCGCGACGGCGTGGGGCCACTCCCGGAGCCCCGCGGTAGCGACCGCGGTGGTCGCCCTGTCGCGGGCAGGTAACGGACGCCCCACGGCTCGCAGCGACGCGAAATGGACCGCGAGTCCGACGAGCGCGAGCGCTCCTCCGAGGAAGGCGAGCTCGCCCCGCTGGACCGCGCTCGCGATCGACGCCCCGGGCAGACCGGCGCCGAGGACGAACATCACGGAAACGACGAGGGAGAGATTCTCGGATCCCGGGATGCGGTTCACGACGTGGACGAAGGTGAGGACGATGGCCACCAGCGGCACCTCGAGCCACCCGAGGGTCGCCACGCACGTCCCGAGGGCGAGCAGCAGCGTGTTCAGGGCCAGCGCCCACGCGCTCCGGTAGAGCCGATCCCGCGCGTCGCCGTGGAGCTGGACCAGCAGGACGTTCAGCGCGCCGATCGAGGCGAAGACCCCCTCGGTCACCAGATGGGTGGTGACCCCGACCGCGATCGGGAGTGCGAGCACGACCGCCGATCGGGCGGCGTCGCTCCACAAGAACGCCGATCGGTCGAGCCGCGTCAGTGCCCGGTCGAGCCGACGGTCCGCCGGGGCGACCTCTTTGTGCGACAGGCCGACCTCCCCGCCGAGCGCACGCCGGGCGGGCGAATCAAGCCCGTGCTGGAGTCGCGGGTCCTACCGGTTCACGCTGGCCATCGCGGCCGGCCCGTACCGAGCGCCGGAGATCGCGTCGGGGGGGAGCGCCGCGTCGATCGCCCGGACGTCGTCGGCGCTGAGATGCAGGTCGACCGCCCGCACGTTCTCCTCGAGATTCCCCCTCCGCTTGGTGCCGGGGATCGGGACGACATGCGGGTCGCGCGCCAGCAGCCAAGCGAGGGCGAGCTGCGCCGGGGTCGTTCCCTTCGCCCGGGCGACCTCCTCCAGCCGGGCCACGAGGTCGAGATTCCGGCGGAAGTTGTCGGCCTCGAACCGCGGCAGGGTACGGCGGAAATCGTCCTCTCCGAGCGAGTCCAGGTTCCGGAGCTTCCCGGAGAGGAAGCCGCGTCCGAGCGGGCTGAATGGCACGAGACCGACGCCGAGCTCGCGGCAGGCGTCGAGCACGCCAAACTCGGGGTCGCGCGTCCAGAGCGAGTACTCGCTCTGGACGGCCGTGATCGGAAAGACGGCGTGGGCGCGCCGCAACGTGTCGGCGTG
>Ga0187783_10003272_pt1 | contig 11961 bp, 11 predicted proteins | sample 1015_SJ02_MP02_2_FD_132471 | JGI IMG/M metagenome (GOLD analysis project Ga0187783, IMG submission 132471) | Tropical peat soil microbial communities from peatlands in Department of Meta, Colombia - 1015_SJ02_MP02_20_MG | ecosystem: Environmental > Terrestrial > Soil > Wetlands > Peat | place... | reverse complement strand
GAGCCGCTGCTCAGCCGTCACTTCGTCACCGCCAATGATGTTTTCAACGCGCGAAGCCGGGTCGAGGCGGATGAAGCCGCGGTAGCGAGCGCGCAGAGCGAGGTCGCAAGATCGCGCAACGAGCTTGGCCAATACGGGGACATTAATGCGCGACGCAAGGCCGCCGAGGCCGCAGTTTACGACGCTAATCTCAACGTCGAATATTGCTACGTGAAAGCTCCTTTCGATTCCTACGTGACCAATCTCAACATCGCGGTCGGTCAGTACGGCAACGAAGGGCGCCAGGTCCTAAGCCTGGTCGACAATCGAACCTGGTACGTGCTGGCGAACTTCCGCGAGAACTTTCTCGGCAACATCAAGCCGGGCATGACGGCCCAGGTTTACATACTGAGCTATCCGAACAAGCGCTTCGGCGGAGTCGTACAGGGCGTAGGTTGGGCGCTATATCAGGGTAACGGCGCGACCGTCGAAGGACTCCCGCAAGTCGAGCCGACCTTAAACTGGGTCCGTCTCTCGCAGCGATTTCCGGTGAGAATCATTCTGCAGAATCCCGACCCGGAGTTTCCGTTCCGGATGGGTGCGACCGCGGTAGTGACGATTCAGGGCTATCGCTGACCAGCTCTGGATGGCTGGGTCACTTCACGAACGGCTCCCGGTCGCGCGAGCTATGGGTTGGCTCGAAACCTTGAGCGACCTGCTGGCGGCAGAGTTCGCGCCAAGTCCGCGCCGGCTCGCAAACTCACTTCGGCTCGCGACCATCGGCACCGCCGGCGCCGCAATCATGGCAGCCTGCCATGTTGACTCAGAGCTCGGCCCATCTGGTGTGGCTCTCGATCGGCGGCGCAGCGATGTTGTCGTTCCGGAGCGCAATCTCAAACATAGTGGTGATCGCGCCATTCCTCGCACTGTCGGTAGCGATCGCCTCGATGTTATCCGAGACTCCGTGGTTGATGCTCCCGTTTCTCGGACTGTTTACCGGCATCGCGACCTATGAGACCGCCACTCTCAAGCTCGGCCAGTTTGGACTGGTGTCGCAGGTCGTCACACTGGACAGCTTTTACGCGGTGATGTTTGCACCCGACGAATTCGGTTGGGGAGTCGCCGCGACATTTGGCGGCGCGGTGATTGCCTATTTGCTGATCGCCATATTTGATCAGTGGGTCTGGCCCGATCCCGCCGAGGCGCAGCTGCTGCGGGCGCTCGCGAATGCCGCGGAGAAAAACCGCAAGCGTCTGATCGACGCTACGCGATATTTCCTGGCGGAGGCCCCAGGGCGCGCCTAGCGAGCCGACCTTGCTCTCGGAAATGCCCGACCTGCTGGCGCTGCTCGACCGCGCCACCATCGAGGGACTCGATCCGCATCGGCGCGCGGTGCTGCTGGCAGCGATCTCGCGCGAATCACGCTTGCACATCAACATCATGGGCCTGATCAACGCCGCGCTCGAGAACGTTCCGAAGCGGTCACGTGCGATGCTGCGGCCTGAGATCGAGCGGATTGCCAATGCCCTTGCAATCGCGCTCGAAGAACTCGCACGAGAGGCGCGCACCGACTCGATTCGCACCGGACCTGACAGCGGACCATCACGCGCGGCAGCCGAGGCGCGCGCCGCGTTCGATCTGCTCGACAAAAGGATGACCGAGCTTCGTCCAACATTGATTCGCAGCGCCGGCGTGCTGGGGGTCGGTAACCTGAATGCGTTCTGCAACGAGTTGCAGGCGATGACCGGGCTTATCGAGCGCCCGCTGGACGAACCGCCGACCGGCCATATAGCGGCCAGGAAGCGGCTCCCGCGGTCACCGGCCGAAACCGACAACTCCGCGCTCTTTCGTTACTGTTGCAAGGTTGCTCTCTGCCTGGTGGCGGGATTTGTGATCGGACTTACAACTCAGCGACCAGGTCTTTCGACGATTCTGACCACGATCATTATTACCGCGCTTCCTACCTATGGGGCGGCGCTGAGAAAAATGATCCTCAGGCTGGTCGGCACCATCGCTGGCGGCGTGTTGACGATTCTTTCCGTCATCGTGGTCACGCCCAACTTCGAGTCGCTTCCGAGCTACATGCTGATCACGCTGGCCGTGCTGTTCATCTCCGCGTACGGGTCGCTCAGCAGTAGCCGCGTCTCGTACGCCGGAAAGCAGATAGGTACGACCTACCTGCTGGCATTCGCGGCGCTCAGTCCCTCGGCTGACGTCTACGCGCCCCTGTGGCGGGTTTGGGGAATTTTGCTCGGCACGCTGGTGGTGACAATAGTGTTTTTTCTGCTGTGGCCGGAATACGCCGGTGATTCGCTGGTGCCGCGCATTCTGCAGATGCTGCGCGACTCAATAGCGCTGATTCCGGGCCATGAAGCCGCGAGCGACCCCGAAGTGCTGCATGAAACCAACGCTGAGATCACGCAGCTGTTCACGGAAATTCTTCAGGTGGCCGATGACGCGCGGCTTGAGGGACGGAAGAGTCTCATCGACCCCGACGCGCTGGTGAATGCCTCTGGCGTGCTGCGGAGAATCGCACACCGGCTCGCGAATCTCTCGATGGAGCGGATCAAGCTTCCCTTGCCAGCTCTATCGCCTTCCACCAACCACGCACTGAATGAGGTGTATAACGCGGTGCAAACACGGCTTGAATCGTGGGCGCAGTTCTTTTCCCGGCATGATTGTCTCACCCGACGGGCGCTCGACCTTTCCGCAAGTCATTCGCGCGATGAGATCGCACGGCCGCTGGAGGAATTCAGCATGCGCCTGCAGGCCAACGGTTATGCCGAGATCGCGGGATGGCGAACCGACCAGCGCCGGCAGATTCTGGCAAGGTTGCAATCACTACGACGCGTCGAGTTCCTCATCTCGGAGCTCGAGGACTACATTTCTCACGTACCCGGCGCGGACGTCGCGGAGCTGCAGCCGGTTGAAGTTTATTCCTGATCAGATCCGCCGCGGCGTGCGCGTTCGCGGACCAGCGCCAGAATCGCGCGGCAGAGCGGGACCTCGCGACCGGTGAGCAGCGCCAACTCGACCACCGCCCCGAGCACCGCATCGATCTCCAGCGGCCGGCCGCGCTCCAAATCCTGCAGCATCGAGGTCTTGTGTGCGCCAACCTCGAGGGCGCCTTCGATGCGCTGCTCGAGCTCCACGCCGAATCTTACCCCGAGCGCCTCCGCGACCATTTGAGCCTCGCGCATCATAGTTCGGCTTACGTCTCGCAAATCGGGCTCACCGGCAAGGCGGTCGAGAGTAGCCAGGGTCAGTGCGGAAAGTGGGTTGAACGCAAGATTTCCCCATAGTTTCAGCCACAGCTCGTCGCGGATTCTCGACCTGATCGGTGCCTTAAGCCCGGCGGATATGAGAAGTCTGGCGAGCGCCTGCACCCGCGCACTCTTGGACCCGTCGGGCTCGCCAAGCGAGAAACGATCGCCATAGTAGTGCTCGATCACTCCCGGCTCGATCACTTCTGCCGCGGGATATACGACGCATCCGATCACCCGTGATGGTGGCAGAGCACTCCAGATCGCGCCTCCCGGGTCGACGCTATCAATGGTGCGGTCGCGCCATTGCGAGTCGAGGCCGTAAAAATACCAATACGGTATTCCATTTACGCCCATAACCAGCGCAGTCTCGGGACCCATCAGCTTCGCGATGCTGGGCGCCGCGTTCGGCAACGAATGCGCCTTGAGCGTGACGAAGACGTAGTCTTGCGCTTCGATTTCGTCGGTGGGCGCGTGGCAGAGCGGCCGGACATTGGTTTGCCGGCCTGCGCTGATCAAGGTGACTCCGCTGCGCCGCATCGCATCGAGATGAGCTCCCCGTGCGATGAAGGTCACTTCGGCACCAGCCTGCGCAAGTCGAACTCCAAGAAGGCCGCCGATTGCGCCGGCGCCGAAGATCGCGATCTTCACGACTCGAGTCCGAGGACTTTCGCCAATCCGAGGCGTTGCACCTTGCCGGTCGGACCCTTGGGGATCGCGTCGCGTATCAAGACCCTGCGTGGCACCTTGAACTGAGCCAGCCGGGCAGCGACAAACTCGCGCAACTCGGATTCACTCGAAACCGCGCCGTCTCGCAGTACGACTGCGGCCGCGACTTCTTCGCCCAGCATCGGATGCGGCATGGCAAAGGTCACTGCTTGCGCGACGGCAGGATGTTCGAGCAGCGCGTTATCGATTTCGAGCGGACCGATCTTTTCTCCGCCGCGATTGATCATCTCTTTCAGACGTCCTGTAAGCCGCAGATAACCGGATGTGTCGAGATAACCCTGATCGCCAGTGCGGAACCAACCATGGCTCCAGGCTTTCGCGTTTGCCTCGGCGTTGTTGACATAACCCGACGTCACGTTGCGGCCGCGAATCACGACTTCGCCAATTTCGGTCGCTGGCAGGAGATCTCCGGCTTCATTCATGATCGCCAGCTCCGGGCCCGCCGCGACACCGACGCTGCCAGCTAGTCGTGCCCGCGGCGGCAGCGGATTCGAGGCCATTTGATGCGCCGCCTCGGTCATGCCGTAGGCCTCCAGCACCGGAACATGGAAAGTTCTTTCGAGCTCCTCCATGACCATCGGCGGCAACGAAGAGGAAGATGATCGGATCAGGCGCAAGCGGCTGCGCTCCACAATTTCTTTATTGCGTGCCGCCCGCGCGAGTATAGCCTGATGCATGGTCGGAACCGCGCTATACCAGGTAGGACCCGTCTCGGCGAACCAGCGAAAGAACTGCAGCGCATCAAACGCCGGAGCGCAGGAGACCAAGGCGCCGGCAGAAACGCTCGAGAGCAACGCGCCGATCAGTCCGTGAATGTGGAACAGCGGCATGATATTGAGGCAAACGTCGCTGCGGGTGAGCTGCAATGTCGTGCGCACGTTGATCGCCGACGCCGCCACGTTGCGATGAGTGAGCGGCACCATCTTCGGCCGCGACGTCGTGCCCGAAGTGTGCAGCACGAGCGCGACGTCGTCCGGTGTTGTGCGCGCCGCTCCAGCGCGACTCGGCGTGCGCGGCATCCTCAGCGAAAACTCTCCCGCGCCCTTCGCGGATTCGGGTACGAGCTCGATAATTGGTATCTGGCGGGTTGCGGCGACCTGGCGCGCCGCACTGTCCATGCCCTCGAGAATTACCAATGCTTTCGCATTCAGGTCCGAAAGATAGAAGGCGAACTCAGGCTCACGATAGGCGGGATTAAGCGGTGCGGCAGTTGCGGCGCTGGCGATCGCGAGAAAAGCACTGGCGGCTTCGGGACCATTCGGTAATACGATCGCGACCCGAGTTCCAGCCCCGATACCGATGAAGTTGAGCGCGCTGCCAGTCTGCTCCACGATCGAACGCAACCCTCGATAGTTGAGTGGCGCGCGCGCTGGCGCTGAAAGCGCGGGATCGTCCGCGCTGCCGAGGTCGAGCAATTTGAGAATGGTATCGGCTTCGTACACCGAAACCACACTATCAGGTTCAAGACAACTCGGCGTTATAGATAGTGCGCTCTAATGAGTCAGATTTCGCGTCACTCTATTGATCACGAACACACCGCTCGCGTTCTTCACATGATAGTAGAGCGATTGGCCGTCAGGTGAGATCGAGGGAGCTTCCGCAAACCCCGTGATCGCATCGACTCTGTGAGGGTCGCCGAATGCCTGCGATTTCGAGTTGCGCCTCGCCAGGTAGATCTCAGGTCCTTTCTTTAGATTGGTGCGGGTGAAGAAAAACTCCAGTTCCGAGGCCGATGCGTCAGCCGCGTAGTTGAGAACATCGCTGTTGATGGTGGCCATCACGCTGCGGCTTTTCGGGCTCACCACGAACGTCTCGCCCACTCGCGTGGCAAACATCATCTGGGTGCTGGTCAGGCTGCCGCTAGTGTAGTTGCCCTGCGTGAAGTACAGCGTATTGCCGTCAGCGCTTATCTCGGCGTCAAAATTCACGAGTCCTGTTCTAGGCGCCTCTACCCCCGGAACTGGAGCGACCGTGGAGACGCTGCCATTGGAAAAGGGCCCCGAGTAGATAGTGGAAAGGTAGCCGTCCGTTCCCTGATTGAAATAGCTCCTCGTGGTGATGAAGTAGAAATTGCCGTTCTGGTCCATTGAGGCGACCGCGTCCAGCGCGGTGCTGTTGACTCCTGCGATTTGCCCCTGGAACTGGAACGTCACGTCGTCGATCCGCGTCGCCCAGAACAGGTTGGTGTCGACTTTCGGGTCATTGGAGTTATTGAAGAATAAGTAGTTGCCGTCGCGGCTGACGAACGGCTCCATCGCAACGTTGCTGTTACCTTGATTGTCGCTATAGCCGAGGATCTGGACCATCTGAGGATTTTCAAACGGCGGCGCGGGCGTGGCATGGGCGTCGGGAGTTTCCGCGCGTACGTTTGCTGCCGCGGCAAACGCAACAATGACGGCGATCGCCAGCTTCCCACGGAGCCGGGACGTCGAGATCATCGCCGCGCCGAACTGCGACTGTGCTTTTCGAATGCGCGGAACACCGCCAACCGGAGCTTGAGCTTCTCACCCAGCCACAGGGCATTGGAAGCGTGATCTGCATAGTCGTTGCCGGTTTCTGGATGAACCAGGATCGAAAGACCCGCGCGGTTCAGCATCAGCCACGGTACTACTCGCGCAAACTCTCCCGACTTGAACTTGACCTGATACATGGACTGCGGGTGCGGCCCGATGGGCTCGTCGTGCCAGTGCCCTAACTCAACCTTGAATCGTTGCGGAAGCGCGCGGCGAAGATGCTCCGCTGCGGCACGCGACCTTTCATCATAGTAAATGTGCGCGTGATAGCCGGAAATCCTTCCTATTTCAGTCGCGCGCGTCATGTTCTGACTCAGTGCATGCGCCTCAGGTCTCTCCATATCTCAGGCAGCGGCCCGCGCAGACCTCGACATATGAAGATCGGCCCGTTTTCGTAAGGCATCACGTATGGTCCTCCAAACGACCCGACGACCTTGCTCTCGCTGCACAACTCCTTCCAGCGATCCGGACCGCCGTTGACGTGCAGGATCACACTGCCATCGTAGCCGCGCGTCCCCCAGAAATAGTACTGAAGCTGGGGACATATCGCGGGCGGCAGCCCGTCCGCTGGCCCATACACATCGATCGCAGCCGCTTCACCGTAGTTCGACGTCAGAATTGCTGCGCGCGCCCGATCGTTAGAAGGCAGCGCCCGATAGACTTCCGCTACCTGCTGCTCCATCTGCCGCCAACCGAGCTCGTCTGAAAAGAGTTGAGTGAGCGGCGCGCCGAACCCCTCGCGCTCGAACGGCCGCGGCCTCAGATTGGTCCGGTCCAAATAGCGCGCCAGATGAGACGGCGGAAGAATCGGCAGCACCACCGGAACGATTGGAATCGCAAGCGCGAAGGCGCCCCAGAACCACACCGCGCGGAGCCATCTCGCCAATCCCTCGCACGCAACCGCGCCGACCGCGAACATGCTCGGATACGCCGCCAAAAGATAGTAGCCTTTGCCGTGCGCGAACATAATAGTTGCGGTCGCGATGATAAACGCGATCGAAATGAACTGGGCAGGCTTCACCTTTTCCATCAGAAATGGCGCGACCACACCGGCAATCCATAGCGGAGCGAGCAGAAATCCCATCGAGACGATCTGGCCGATCTCAAATCGAAGTGGCGATCCGGTGAGGTTCCGATATTCGGTCGCGTAGCCAATTGTCTCGCGAAACGGCCAGCCATGAAGTTGCTGCCAGACGAGACTTGGCGCTCCAATCAGCACAACGGCGACAACTCCGTACCAGAGTTGCGGCCACGTAAGAATCTTTCGCGCCCGGGTGAGGACAACTCCGGCTGCCAGTCCGATGAGCCAGACCGCGCTGCCGTACTTGGTTTCGAAGGTGATTCCGGCGACCACTCCGGCCCACATCGCCATGCGCGGCTCATTGCGCTTGATCGCGCGAACGAGGAGATATGCGCACAGCGTCCACCCGAGCGGCTCGAACGTCTCGGTGCCCAGCGTCATGGCGGTAGCTAGCAGCAGCGGCGCAAGCGCCACCGCCACCGCCGCCATCCACGCCGAGGCTTTCCCGCCGCCGAGCGTTCGCGCGAACTCCGCGGTCAGAGGGATCACCGCGAGCATCGCAAGCATAGCCGGCAGCCTCAACAGCCAAACGTTGATTCCGAACGCCTGGGTCGCAGCGGCGATCCACGGCACCAGTGGAGGCAAATCCGCGTAGCCGAAGGCCGGATGCCTTCCGCATGCGATGAAGTACAGCTCGTTGCGGAAAATGTCGTAGCGGTTGCCGATCGCGAAATAGAGCAGCGCGAGCAACAGCGTCACGATCCACACCATCGGATCGCGTGCAAATAGTCGGCGAACCGACTCGAGCCACGAGACTCGCGAGTCCGCCTCTAACGGCTGAGTTGCTTCCGAAAGTTCTTGTCTCGCTTCAGATACCATTCGCGGCTCATCGCCTGACTTCGGGTCTCGTATCGCTCAGCGTAAAGCAGCGACCACGTGCGGCCGCGAGTGGAGCGCGCACCGATCCCGGCATTGTGCCGTTTGAGACGTAGCTCGAGATCGATAGTCCAGCCGACGTAAGTCCTGCATCCGGACGGGGCAGAGCTGCCCAAGACGTATACGAAGCAGGCCACCGGCACTTTATACCCGGAGCCGGATGCGAGTATCCAGAATGCCGGCGAAACCGCGGAGACGCGCGGCTCCGGATCATGCTGCCCAACTGCTAGAGCCTCTGGGTCACGGCTCAAGTTCTCGCGGAATCCTCGTGAAGCAAGTGCGCGCGAGAAAGCCGGTCGATGTCCGGCGCTGAGTACCCGAGCTCGGAAAGCAAGGCCGAGTTGTCTTCGCCCAGCCGCGGCGCCAGCTTGCGAATCTCGGCCGGAGTTCGATCAAATCGCGCCGCCGGCCGCGGCAGCCTCACTGCACCTCTATCTGCGCTTCCGTGTTGCTCGAGAATTCCGCTCTCGCGCACTTGCGGGTCTGTCAGCAGATCGAAACGGCTCAGCACCGGCGCCGACGGCACGTCGTTGTCCATCAGGCGGGCCAGAATCTCGTCTGCGCGCCACTTCTCCAGCTCCGAGGCCATAATTTCGCGACGCTCCGGCGAGTTCATCGCGCGCGCCGCAGTAGTCAGAAAGCGCGGATCATTGATCAAATCCTCGCGCTTGAGCGCCCGGCACATGCCGGCCCACTCCGCATCGGAGAGCGCACCGGTGGTGATGTACCGATCCTGAGTAGCAAACACCAGATCGGGAGTGTTCATGCCCCAGCCCGGATCGATCTCCTCGCCAACGTAGGTCAGGCTCGGCATCGCCTCGGGCCACAGGTACGCGATCATCGCATCGAGCATCGCGAGCCGCACGTGCTGGCCGACGCCGGAGCGCTCCTTCGCGAACAGCGCCGCCGTGATCGCCTGCGCAGCGGTAAGAGCGGTGGTGTAGTCAGCGACAATAGTACGCACCATTTTCGGACGGCCGGTCTCGCGGTCGGTCTGAATTTCGGCCAGCCCGCTCAACGCCTGGATCACCGGGTCGTACACCCGCTGGCGCGCGTACGGCCCCCGCTCGCCGAATCCGCTGATCGAGACATAGACGATGTCCCGCCGGATGCCGCGCACCACCTCCTCGCTCAGCCCCATCTCCTCGATCGTGCCCGGCCGGAAATTCTGCACGAACACGTCGGCAGTCGCGGTCAGCTTGCGCAGGACCTCGAGCCCTTCTTTCGATTTGAGATCGATCGACAGCGAGCGCTTGTTGCGGTTGCACGCGACGAAGGTCGCTGGGAGCCGGTCGCGGCGCGCGCTGAACCGCCGCATCAGGTCGCCGGACGGCGACTCGATCTTGATCACGTCGGCGCCCTGGTCCGCCAGGACCATGGTTGCCAGCGGACCCGAAACCATGGTGGTCAGATCGAGAACACGAACTCCGGTTAGAGCTCCCGGCATGGTGAGCCTCCGATCTTCAGGCGGGATTGCTGCGAACTGCGTTCTTTTGCAACGCGACTCGAAACGCCGGGCGCTCCGTCATCCGCCGCCGATAGACATTCAAGGCGTCCGAGAGCGAGATCTTCTCGACCGCCGCCCATTCGAGACAGGTGGTAAGAAGAATGTCGGCGGGGCTGAATCGATCACCCATCAGGTAAGGTGCGGCGCTGATTCGCGGCGCCATCGACTCGGCATTCTCACTGAAATACTTGCGCGCCGATTCGACCGCCACCGGCGCCTCGCCGTAGATGTGCTTGAGACCGAGGTGTTTGCGCACCACGTACAGCGAACTCGCGTCGAGCTCGGTCCCGATGAAGTAGCACCACTCGTTTAGCTGCGCGCGTTCACCGGACGTGCGCGGCACGAACATGCCTTCCGGAGCGTCGAAGGTCTCGCCCAGGTACTGAATGATTGCGGCGCTTTCGGTGATAATCCGCGGCCCGTGCTGGAGCACTGGAACCTTGTGCCGTGGGTTCAGGCGGAGAAACTCGGGCGTAAGCGTCTCGCCGGTGCGCGAGCCGATAGCACGCGTCTCGTAGTCGAGCCCCAGTTCAGCCAGCATCCAGTGCACCCGAATGGTGCGACTGGTGCCAACTCCCCAGACGATAAGATCGCTCGGCACGGCGGTTCCTCCACTTCGACTTCAGTTGCTTTATCAGGCCCGAGAACAGTACGGCCGCGATTCCCCTGCCAGGCAGAGCCTCGCGAGACCGGCTCGATCAGCGGCTAAGAAACTCACGCAACGCTTTGGGGAACTTGGTGCTCGGCTCGTTGGTGGCGCCGAGCTTGATGAGCGCGTAACGTTGATCGTCGTCGAGGCGCGACCACACGGCGTCACTCAGTTCCACGTTCTCCGCGCGTGCGTTGCGGGTCAGCGTTTCCGGCGGACGGGCCGGTGGATTGGCGGTCGCGCGGGCACTGTCGGGCAGCGATTTGGGCGCCGAACCGGTGCGCGCAAGCGCGGCCTCCTCGATGAACACCCGCAGCGCATCACGCTCGTCCTCGGTCGCGACCGGCGCGTGGCAGATCATCAGACGCTCCCCACGACCGAGCTTCTCCCATTGCGCGCGATGAAGCTTGATGCCGAGCGCATCCAGCTTCCGTCGCGCGGCCATCGGCAGGCAGTCGAGCGATCGGTAGATCTCATCTTCGAACTTGAACTTGCGAATCATGCCGAACTCCTCATGCCTGCGGTTGCGCGGCGTCGGCCGGCACCGCTGGTCCGCGCGCGATACTTCAGCGCCGGTCCGGGCCGCGCACTCATCTCGCGCGCTACTATCGCATCCTTACAGTGCGGGCAGGTGAGCATCGGCGTGATTGCGTGGCCGCATTTGCGGTGAACCAGCTCCACCGGCGCGCCTGCGCTGCCGCTCATCCAGCGGTCGCCCCAGCCGAGCAGCGCGACCAGCAGCGGATACAAGTCGACTCCTTTCTCGCTCAGACGATACTCGAAACGCACCGGCCGATCCTGGTACTTGACCCGCATCAGAATCCCCTCGCGCACCAGCTTGCGCAGGCGATCCGAGAGCCGATGCGGCGTCATCGCGAGGTCGCGCTGGATCAACTCGAACCGCCGGATACCGAGAAAGACATCGCGGATGATCAACATGGTCCACCGGTCGCCGACCACGGAAAGGGTCCGCGCGATCGAGCAGGTCATGGTGTCGATGTCGTTCCAGCGCACGGTCGCTCGCTTGACTTGATACTAAGTTCCAAAATAGAACTTAGTCAAGGGCTGCTTCCTGTTTAGCAGCGCGGGAGTCGAGATATGAGCGACCAGTGGCAGCCAACGGTCTGCATCTTGTGCTCGGTCAACTGCGGTATCGACGTCAAGGTCGAGGACCGGCACATCACCCGGGTCCGCGGCAATCGCGCGCATGTCGCCTCGCGCGGCTACGCGTGCGAGAAAGCGCAGCGCATCGACTACTATCAGAACGGCCGCGACCGCATTACTTCGCCGCTCCGGCGCAGGTCGGACGGTAGCTTCGAGGAGCTCGACTGGGACACCGCGATTCGCGAAGTCGCCGCGGGGTT
>Ga0187783_10003271_pt1 | contig 11965 bp, 7 predicted proteins | sample 1015_SJ02_MP02_2_FD_132471 | JGI IMG/M metagenome (GOLD analysis project Ga0187783, IMG submission 132471) | Tropical peat soil microbial communities from peatlands in Department of Meta, Colombia - 1015_SJ02_MP02_20_MG | ecosystem: Environmental > Terrestrial > Soil > Wetlands > Peat | place... | reverse complement strand
TGCAGCACATGGGCGTCGACGTGGTCGACGAGCACCCGTACGAATTCCAGGCAGCCGAGCCGTTCTGGATCTACGACTTCGGGCTGCGCCGCACGGACGCCAAACAGACCGACGGCGATACGGACCTGATCGCCGATCAGCGGGTCCGGGAGCAGGTTGAGAGCGCTCTCGCCGCCTTGTGGGATGACCGGATCTCGGATGACGGCTTCAACGCGCTGGTGCTTGACGCGCAGCTGACCTGGCAGCAGGTGTTCATGCTGCGCGCCTACGCCAAGTTCCTGCGACAGGCCAAGTTCAGCTTCAGCCTCGAGTACATGGCCAGGGCCCTGCGGTCCAACGCCACGATCGCACGGCTGCTGGTCCGGTTGTTCGAGAGCCGGTTCGACCCGGCGAAGCAGACCGGCCGGGCGGAGCGGGACGAGGCCATCGCTGAGGAGATCCGCGGCGCGCTCGACGGGGTCACCAGTCTGGACGAAGACCGGATACTGCGCTCCTACCTGGGCCTGACGCTCGCGACGCTGCGCACCAACTACTTCAGTACCGCCTTCGGCGCCGTTCCCTTCCTGGTGGTCAAGCTCAACTCGCGGGAAGTGCCAAACCTGCCCCCGCCCTGGCCGCAGTTCGAGATGTTCGTGTACTCACCCCGATTCGAGGGCGTGCACCTGCGGTTCTCGCCGGTGGCGCGTGGCGGCCTGCGCTGGTCGGAGCGGCCGGAGGACTTCCGAACCGAGATTGGCGACCTGGCCAAGGCGCAAGAGGTGAAGAACTCCGTCATCGTGCCGTCCGGGGCGAAGGGCGGCTTCGTCTGCAAGCGACTGCCGGATCCGGCCGACCGGGCTGGCTACGCCGCCGAGGTGCTCGCCTGCTACAAGATGTTCATCACCGCGATGCTCGACGTGACCGACAACCTCGAGAATGGCCAGGTGGTGCCGCCGGCCCAGGTCGTGCGGCTCGACGGCGACGACCCGTATCTGGTCGTGGCCGCCGACAAGGGCACCGCCACGTTCTCCGACTTCGCGAACGAGATCGCGCTGGCGCGCGGGTTCTGGCTTGGCGACGCGTTCGCGTCGGGCGGATCGGCCGGCTACGACCACAAGAAGATGGGCATCACGGCGCGCGGCGCCTGGGAGTCGGTCCGTTACCACTTCAGCACGCTCGGCGCCAACGTAGACACCGAGGACTTCACCGTGGTGGGCGTCGGCGACATGTCCGGCGACGTGTTCGGAAACGGGATGCTGCTGTCGCCGCACATCCGGCTGATCGCCGCGTTCGACCACCGGCACGTGTTCTTGGACCCCGATCCTGACCCCGTAGCGAGCTTCGCCGAGCGGCGGCGGCTGTTCGACCTGCCGCAGTCGTCCTGGGGCGACTACGAGGCCCGGCTGATCTCAGCGGGCGGCGGGGTGTGGCCACGGTCGGCGAAGTCCATCCCGCTGTCACCGCAGGCGCGGGCCGCGCTCGGGATCGGCACCGCGGAGGGCGCGTTGTCGCCCGACGACGTGATTTCCGCGATCTTGACCGCGCCGGTGGACCTGCTGTGGAACGGCGGCATAGGCACCTACGTCAAGGCGTCCTACCAGTCCAACGCCGACGTTGGTGACCGGGCCAACGACGCGGTGCGGGTCGACGCCACCGCGCTGCGGGCCAAGGTGGTCGGCGAGGGCGGGAACCTCGGCCTGACCCAGCAGGCGCGGATCGAGTACGCCCTGGGCGGCGGCCTGGTGTGCACGGACTTCATCGACAACTCCGCCGGGGTCGACACCTCCGATCACGAGGTCAACATCAAGATCCTGCTGGACCGGGAGGTGCGAGCCGGGGCGCTGACGGTCGCCGGCCGCAACGAGCTGCTGGAGGAGATGACCAGCGACGTCGCGCAGCAGGTTCTGCAGCACAACTACCACCAGGTCCGGGTGCTCGCCGCTGCCCTGGCGCAGGCGCCGCAGATGCTGCACGTGCACGCCCGATACATCCACAAGCTGGAGCGTGACGGGCGGGTCAGCCGAAAGCTGGACGTGCTGCCGAGCGATCGGGAGGTCGCCGAGCGCCGGACGGCCCATACCGGCCTGGTGGTGCCCGAGTTTGCGGTCCTGCTCGCGCAGACCAAGATCGAGACCGCAGAGGAGGTGCTGGCCTCCGCCCTGCCGGATGACCCGGCCCTGCACCGGGTGCTCGCGGATTACTTCCCGCCGGCCTTGCGGTCGCGGTACGCGGCGCGGCTCGACGAACATCGGCTGCGGCGCGAGATCATCACGACCGCAGTGGTCAACGACATGGTGGACCGCTCCGGCATCACCTTCGCGTTCCGGCTGACCGAGGAGACCGGGGCGTCGGTCCCCGATATCACCGCGGCGTGGCTGGTGGCCAGGGCGGTGTTCGACATGCCGGGCTTCTGGGCGCGGGTTGAGAATCTCGATGGCAGCGTCGACGCTGATGTTCAGGTCCGGGCGATGCTGGAGGGCCGCAAGCTGACTGAGCGCGCCGTGCGGTGGCTGCTGGCGTTCCGGCGCCCGCCGTTCGACGTCGAGGCGACCTGCGACTACTTCGCGGCCGGCGTGCTGACGGTGGCGGAAGGACTGCCGAAGCTGCTGACCGGCCGGGATCTCATCGGCTTCGACGAGCGCCGGGAGGAATATGTGGCTGCGGGCGTGCCGGTCGCCCTGGCGGAGCGCATCGCCGCGATGGTGCCCGCCTACTCGGCGTTCGACATCGTCGACATCGCCCAGGGCACCGGCCGGTCGGTCGACGAGACCGCCGAGGTCTACTTCGATCTCGCGGACCGGCTCCAGATCGCCAGGCTGCGGGACCTGATCACCGCGCTGCCCAGGGAGGACCGGTGGAACACCATGGCCCGGGGCGCCATCAGGGACGACCTGTATGCGGCCCACGCAGCGCTGGCCAGGGATGTCCTGACGGTCACCGAGCCGGGCAGCCCAGAGCAGCGGCTCGCCGCCTGGGTCGAGCGGAACGCGCCGGCCGTGCGCCGGGCGAACCAGACCCTCACCGAGATCTCGGAGAGCAATGACTTCGGTGTCGCGACGCTGTCGGTGGCCGTCCGGGCGGTGCGCTCGCTGGTTACCGTGGCGACCCTGCCGGGCTGACGGAAGGCTCGCTCAGAACTCGCTGCCTGTCGGTTCAGTTAGCGGGTCGTAGCTGGCAGATGCGCCCGGTCGCGTAGGCTGCAGTCATGGCATCCGACCCCGCGAGCGATATTTCCGAGCTCATCGCGAAGCTCGCCAGTGTGGAGGCTGTCCTCAATCCGGAGGCTATGCAGAAGGAGGCCGAGGGCCTGCGCGAGCGGTCGGCCGATCCGACCCTCTGGAGCGATCAGGAGCAGGCTCAGGAGGTGACCAGGCGGCTGTCGTACCTGGATGCCGAGCTGGCCCGGCTCGACACGCTGCACCGCAGACTGGACGACACCACCGTCATGTTCGAGCTGGCCGACAGCGAGCAGGACGAGCCGACTCGGCACGAGGCGGAGCGGGAGCTGGCGGCGCTGCGCAAGGAGATTGAGCAGCTCGAGATCAGGACGCTGCTCAGCGGCGAGTACGACGCCAGGGAAGCGCTGATCAGCATCAACGCGGGCGCGGGCGGCGCGGATGCCGCCGACTGGACCGAGGGCCTCCGGCGCATCTACCTCAGGTGGGCCGAGCGGCATGGGTACTCGACGGAGGTCTACGACACCTCGTACGCCGAGGAAGCGGGCATCAAGTCGACCACGTTCACCATTAAGGCGCCGTACGCCTACGGCACCCTGCGCGGCGAGCACGGCACCCACCGCATGGTGCGGATCTCCAAGTACGACAACCAGGGCCGCCGGCAGACCTCGTTCGCCATGGTGGACGTGCTGCCCGTGGTTCAGCAGGTCGATCACATCGACATTCCGGAAGACGAGATTCGCGTCGACGTGTTCCGGTCTAGCGGTCCTGGCGGGCAGGGCGTCAACACCACCGACTCCGCCGTCCGGATCACGCACCTGCCCACCGGCATCGTGGTGTCGTGTCAGAACGAGCGAAGCCAGATCCAGAACAAGGCCACGGCCATGGCGGTGCTGCAGTCCAAGCTGCTCGAGCGCAAGCGCGAGGAGCAGGCAGCCAAGCTGAACGAGCTGCGGGGTGACGGCGGCCGGAGCTGGGGCACCCAGATCCGCAACTACGTCCTGCACCCCTACCAGAACGTCAAGGACTTGCGCACCGAGGTCGAGACCGGCAACACCGCCGCCGTCATGGATGGCGAGATCGACGACTTCATCGAGGCCGAGATCCGCTGGCTGCGCAGCAGGGGCCTCTAGCCAGCGGCTAGTTGGCTCAGTGCCCCAGGCGAATCGCCGCGACCGTCAGCAGGGCCAGGATGAGCAGGACAGCTGCGATTAGCTGCACGCTCATGCCGTGGCTGTGCTGATGGACTCGGGCGCGGGCCTCACGGCAGGCCGGGCAGCGACCCTCCGCAACCGGTCCGGCACACTGGGCGCATATCAGGTGCTCACAGCTCATGCGGCTCCTACGCGACACAATCGGACACCGGGTCACTTCGGCGATGTTGGACGTTCCTGACCAGTTTCCCCCCTAGACTGGCCCGAGGCCAAACCGGGAGCTTAGAGGCCCGGCAAACGGCCTGGTCAGTCTCTCGTCTACAACTGCGATGGACCAGTGATTCACTTCGACAACGTCACCAAGACGTACACGAACCAGAGCCGCCCAGCGCTGGAGAACGTGAGCCTGGATGTCGAGAAGGGCGAGTTCGTATTCCTAGTCGGGCCGTCCGGGTCCGGCAAGTCGACCTTCCTGCGCATGGTCCTCAAGGAGGAGCGGCCCACGTCAGGCCGCATCCACGTCGCGGGCAAGGATCTGGCGCGCCTCACCAACTGGAAGGTTCCGCAGCTGCGCCGCCGGATCGGCTGCGTGTTCCAGGACTTCCGACTGCTGCCGAACAAGAGCGTTTACCAGAACATCGCGTTCGCTCTCGAGGTGATCGGCAAGCCACGCCGGTTCATTCGCAAGGTCGTCCCCGAGGTCATCGATCTGGTCGGCCTGGAGGGCAAGCGAGAGCGGATGCCGGACGAGCTGTCCGGTGGCGAGCAGCAGCGCGTTGCCATGGCCAGGGCGTTCGTCAACAGGCCGATGATCCTGCTCGCCGACGAGCCGACCGGAAACCTCGATCCGGCGACCTCGATCGGCATCATGAAGGTGCTCGACCGAATCAACCGAACCGGGACCACAGTCGTGATGGCGACGCACGACGCCGCGATCGTCGACTCCATGCGCAAGCGCGTGATCGAGCTGGAGTACGGCAAGGTCGTCCGCGACCAGTCACGTGGGGTCTACGGTCAGGCCTACTGACGGCCGCGGCTGACTACCCGAAGGACTACTGCCGACAATGCGTTTCCAGTTTGTGTTCAGCGAGGTATGGATTGGCCTGCGTCGCAATCTGACCATGACCGTCGCCCTCGTCGTCGTAGTCGCGATCAGCCTGTCATTGCTCGGCACCGGCCTGCTGTTCGTCAAGCAGGTCGATAACACACGGTCGTACTGGCAGAGCCGGGTTCAGCTATCGGTGTACCTGTGCACGCCCTCAGACGTGGCCGCGAACTGCCAGAAGAATGGCGCCGTGACCCAGTCAGAACGGAATGCGATTTACAACGAGCTGCTGGCCACGCACGACACGCTGAGCGTCCAGTATGTGTCGGCTGCGGCGGCGTACCGGCAGTTCAGGCAGGAGTTCGCGGACAACGAGCCGATCGTCAGGTACACGGACAAGAATCAGATTCCGCCGTCCTATGAGATCAGGCTCAAGAACACGGAGGCCGATGCCGCCGAGGTCACCGAGGTCATGGACGGGGCGCCGGGCGTGTCTCAGGTCGTCAACGACGCCTCGATCCTCAACCAGTTCTACCGGCTGCTCGACGGCGCCAGGAACGCGGTCGCGGTGATCGCCATCTTTCTGCTGATCGCGGCCATCCTGCTGGTCGCCAACACGATCCGGCTCTCGGCCTTCAACCGTCGGCGGGAGACCTCGATCATGCGCCTGGTTGGCGCATCGAATTTCTACGTGCAGCTGCCATTCCTCGTCGAAGGGATGATCGCCGGCCTGTTCGGCTGGCTGGTGGCGACCGGATTGCTCATCGGGGTGAAGTCGGTTCTGCTCAGCACGCTGCAGAGCGTCTTCCCGTACGGCGTCAGCCTCAGCACCACCGACCTAGTGGAGGTGATCATCGTGGCCATGATCACCGGACTGCTGATCTGCGGCGCCACCTCGTTCCTCACCCTCAGGCGTTACCTGCGGGTGTAACGCGTAGGATAACGGCCGGTGGCAGCGGAGCGGGGCAAGAAGATCATTGCCAGCAACAGACGAGCCCGGCATGACTACACCATCGAGGACACGGTAGAGGCGGGTCTCGTGTTGACCGGCACCGAGGTGAAGTCGCTTCGGGCCGGTCGAGCGTCGCTGGCTGACGGTTTTGGGCAGATCAGTGACGGCGAGGCCTGGCTGCATGGTGTCCATATCCCCGTGTACACCCAGGGCACCTGGACCAACCATGAGCCGCGGCGGGTCCGCAAGCTGCTGCTGCACCGCAAGGAGATCGACAAGCTGGCCAGCTCGGTCAACGAACGAGGGCTTACCCTCATACCGCTTTCGTTGTACTTTTCTGACGGGAGGGCCAAGGTCGAGCTCGGGCTGGCCCGCGGCAAGCGAACCTACGACAAGCGACAGGATCTTGCTAAACGGGACGCTGCCAGGGAAGTCGAGCGCGCTCTTCGGCGTAGGCGATAACCGTGACCGGCACCACGAGGTCCGCCAGCCGCCCCAAGCGGCCAGGCGCGCACCGTGCACCCCGCACCGCGTCACCCTGGCCACGACTGCACCACCCGGGGACGGGGAACGGGAGCAGGAGGGCTACCAACCAGGTTGGACGAAGCAGGGCGGGTGCTTTCCGGGTGGCAGTGCGCTCACGTTCCTTTCTCGTGCGCGCGGCCGTGCTGGTCGTCGGCGCGAGCCTGGTGGGCGTGGGGCTGGCGCGACCCGGCACATCCTCTGCCGAGCCCACCGTGGGGCAGTTCCTGCTGGCCTGGGAGTCCCGGCACTACCTGGCCGCCGCCCAGCTGACCACCGGGAACCCTCGGGTCGTCGCCGCGGCCCTGGCGAGCGCGTACCAGCGCCTCGACGCGACCAACGTCAGCATGTCGATGGGCAACGTCAGCCAGCACGGCACGACGGCCACGGCCGGGTTCGAGGCCGATATCGACCTGTCCGGCAGCGGGCTGCCCTGGAGCTACGCGGGCAGCTTCGCCCTGCGGGACGGCGCCGACGGCTGGCGGATCGTCTGGAACCCCTCGGTCATAGTCCCCGGCATGACCGGCAAGGAGCAGCTGGCTGTGGTCAGCCAGTTCTACCCGCGGGCTCAGGTACTGGACTCAGCCGACCAGTCGCTCATCGTGCCCTCGCAGGTCGTCCAGGTCGGCGTGTATCCGGGCGAGCTCGCCGACCCAGCCCGGACCGCCGCGGCGCTCTCGGCCGTCACGCAGATCCCGGCGGCTCAGATCGAGGGCCAGATCGAGGAGAACCTGCAGGACGACTTCCTTGAGCTCATCACCTACACGCCCAGCCAGTACGCGCAGCTGAGCGCGCGGCTGAGCGCAATCCCGGGACTGCAAGTCAGGCAGACCACCGAGCCGCTCGTCGAAAGCATCGCCCCGGACATCGTGGGCCAGGTCGGCACCGAAACGGCGGCCGTGCTGCGCACGGACGGCGTGGAGTACCGGCCGGGCACCACCGTGGGGCTGTCCGGGCTCGAATCGACGTTCCAGCGCGAGCTGGTCGGTACCCCGCGCACCGACGTGGTGCTGCAGCAGTCCGGCAAGGCCGCTGTCGACCTGAAGACCTGGCTGGGCGAGCCAGGTACCGCAGTGCACACCACGCTGGACTCGGGCGTCCAGCTGGCGGCCGACGAGGCGCTTGCGGACGTGCCCACGTCGGCGGCGATCGTCGCGGTGCAGGCGTCGACCGGCAAGATCCTGGCCGTCGCCACTCAGACGGCAGGCGGCATGCCTGCCCTGAGCCCGCTGTCCGGCCAGTACGAGCCAGGCCAGGCCTTCACGATCGTCTCGGCCGCGGCGCTGTTGTCCACGGGCCGCCTGGCCCCGAGCGACCCCGTTCCCTGCCCCGCGAGCAACTCGGTAGACGGGACGATCTTCACTAATGACCCGCCGGTGCAGGGCCTCGGGAACGCGCCGTCCTTCCAGACAGATTTTTCGAACGCGTGCGCCACGGCTTTCGCTGGGGGCTTGTCGCTCTCCCTGAGCGCGGACGACCTGATGAAAGCGAGTAGCGCGTTCGGGATCGGCGGCTGGGAGCTGCCGGACAGCCCGGCCTTCGCCGGACAGATCGGACAGCCGACGGGTGAGGGACCGCTGGCCGAGGATCTGATTGGCACCGGGCAGGTGCGGGTCAGTCCGCTAGACATGGCGCTGGCCGCGGGGGTGGTCCAGTCCGGGCGATGGCACTCACCGTCCCTCGTCGAGGGCGCCTTGGACCCGAGTTCGGTCAGTCGCAGCGTCGAGAGCAGCCAGGTGCTGACCGAGCTGCGTGAGCTGATGCAGTCGGCGATGCAGACGCCCCAGAACAGGGCCGCCAACGTTGGCGGTGACGTCTTCGGCCAGACGGGCAGCGCGCTGTTCGGGTCAGGCAATCTGCGCAGCAACTGGTTCGTCGGCTACCAGGGCGGCATCGCGTTCGCAGTGGTCCAGCTCAGCAACCCCACGACAGCGCCGAATGCCTCCGCAATCCCCCTCACGGCAAGCTTCCTCACCGACCTCCGCGCCAGCTCGTAACCGCGGTGCGATAACCGGCACACAGAACCATGACGTACTCATTGATCCGATTTTGGTTACTCCGGGCAACCGCTTGACTCTGATTCGGCGTCATCTCTGGTGACTGGGGTGCCGCTTGGGGGGTTGCGGCCCAGTCGTCGTGATGAGAACCGGGCCTCATCTCGGGGGAGGCCCGGCCAACAGACCGGCCCCGACCCTGCCGGTCCTGGCCCCCGTGGAGGCATTCCGGCCACCGCCAGCATCCACGGGGGCATCTCATCGCCTTCCCGGTTGATGCCCGGCGGGGACCGCGCTCTGCGGTCGGCCCGTCGGGCCTTCCGCGTTCTGGGGCGGGAATCGTCGCCTGCAGCCGGGGTTAGTTCCCATTGGACCCGCTGGAATGCATGGGGTAGCGTCGAGGTTTACGCCTGCAGAGGGGGTGACTGGCTTCGACTTCGGTGGTTGATCCAAGGGAAGCGGGTCGGGGACGGCGGACATAACCTCGTTAACACTGTGACCGCAAAACAATAAGTGCCAACTCAAACAGCACTCAGGGCGCGCTAGCCCTCGCGGCTTAATAACCCGCAGAGCTACTAGCCCTTGTCAGCCCGGGAGTTCCTCCGGCCCGGTGCCTGGCATCAGCGAGGAGGATTACCGGATAGCCCGGTCGCGGGGCTAGCCGGGACATCTCACAGCGACTGAGCCCGTCGGCAGCTTGCCTGCGTGATCGCCGGGGCTGAGAAAAGCACAGCAGGCTGCACCCGGAGAAGCCTTGGTGAGGTACTGAAGGACGCGGGTTCGATTCCCGCCACCTCCACGAGTACTAGGGGCCGTCGGCCCCGTCGGATGTCCCGACTTAATCGCGCGCCTGGCAGCTAGCGCGCCGGTTGTTCGGTGGGCCTGGTTACGTACTCCAGGCCCACCGTGACGTGCGTGATACATACCGTCGGGCCTGGGTCCAGCCGGCGTACCACGACCGCGTTGCCCGCGCCGACCACCGGAATGTACAGGTTGTGCATGCCAGCCTGCAGTCTGGCGTCGCGGACCTCGGCGCCGAACCGAAGCTGCATGGCGGTGGCCGGGCCGGAGTAGTGCAGCCGCACTATCCAGCCGTAGGCGAAGAGGCTGGCCCGCAGCGGAATCGTGGTCGGCTGTGTCAGCACGGGCCAGCAGCCTGAGTTGCCAGCCGGGCTGACGCTCGTCGCGCCGATGTCCAGCGCCGGACGCAGCGTGCCACGGTCGGTGAAGATCATGAGGTCTCTGATGACCCCCGCCGGAGCGGTGGTGAACCGAATCCTGGCGGCCTTCGGCGCCAGCGGCCCCAGAACCCGCGACGTTTGTGCGGCGGTGCCGAGAAACCTGGCGAACATGACCGTCGCCGGGGTGAGTCCGGTGACGATGACAGTGCCGGACGGCGCCCGCGCCAGCGCCAGCCTCGCGTTGGCTATGTAGGACCGCGTCACAGCGCTTGACGTCTGCCTGAGATACGCCGCCCCGGACCATAGCGAGCCCGCCGCGACGGCTCCGACCAGCGTCAGCCCGGCGATTGCCAGCGGCAGCGACTTCGGCCTGGCGACGCGGTACGGCTGTTCCTCCCCGATGACGGGCCAGCAGGCGAGGCCCACGCACAACGCGAGGACCGGCGCGGAATCCGCGACGTAGTGGAGGTCGGCGCCGAGCCGAGTGGCCGGCAGCTCGGTAAGCCGGGCGAACACGACTGGGAGCAGGTCGGCCAGCACGAGCCAGCCCGCCAGGATCAGCCAGGCGCGCAGCGCGTGCCGCCGGTACCGCAGGCTGGCCACGACAACGAGCAGGGCAACCACCCAGCACACCTGGGTCAGCCCTGGCGTCTCGGCCACGTATGCGTAGCCGCCGCCCTGCGCCGACCAATGCCACACGCCGCCGAGCGCGGCCGGGACAAAGCTGACCCGGAGCATGGTCGAAGCCAGCGTCAGGACACTGCCGAAGCTTGGCGGTCTCGTCGGCTGCTGCACCGATGTCGGCAGCTGGAAGACGTACACCACGAGGTAGCCGACAGCCACGGTCCCGTAGACCAGCCACGCCCGCCAGTACCGCCGCGCCGCCAGGCCGGCCGTCTGCCACCAGCGCCCCGGCCGACCCGCCGTGAGGAAGGCGGAGGTGAGCGCGAAGACGAGTACCGGGACCAGCACCCCGAGCTCGTCGAACAGCATCCCGGTGACGAGCCAGGCGGTGGCGGCGATCAGGTGCGCGGCGGACCCCGAGCGGAGATAGCGGATGTGCGAGCTGACCGCCAAGATCATCGTCAGCTGCAGGGGGAGCCAGAGCAGCGTCGTTGTCCAGAACGACAGCCCCGGCAGCGTCAGCGGCGTGAACAGGAAGATGACGAGCGGGATGAGGATCGCCGGGCGCCGGCCGTGCAGCAGCAGGAGCAGGCCCAGCATCGCCAGGCCCGCGGCCGCCAGCAGGATGACCGTGCACACGCTCGCGAGCGCCCAGTTGTACACCGAAGCCCGGACCAGTAGCCAGGTGAAGGCCCGGCCCGCCGGTGCCAGTTGCTCGGGTCCGATGGTGAACAGGTATCTGACGTTGAAGTCGCTGGACAGCGCGTGATCCATCAGCTGGAAGTCATCCTGGCGGAAGTAGAAGTGCGAGAGCAGGTACGCCTTCCAGCCCAGCTGCACGGCGATCAGCACGACGCCCGCAGCCAACACCCGACTTCGGCGACCGCGAGGTGCACCGTCGCCGGCCGGTCGCGAAGCCGCCGATCCGGGCTCCTGCACCGGGGCGGGCTCGGGCCCAAAGGCGCGCACCGACCGCGTGCTGGCGAGCAGGGCGAGCACGCGAGGCTTCCGAGCTGCATCCCTGGCCAGGGTTCAGCCGACCTCTCGGGTGCGTACGGACCTGATGGCTACTTACTCCTACCGCAGAGCCGGTTCGGGACCGCGGCCGGGGTGCCACTCGGGCCGATTGGCCGCTGGACGGCGCGAGGAGTCATCACTAAGCTTGACTGTATGATCAGTCAAACCGGATCCGTGCCGCTCAACCCAGCGGGCGTTGCCGCTGCGCTCCGGCCGTTCGGCGAGAGCCGGATGCTGCCCCCCGCGGCCTATACCGACCCCGCCGTCTTCGGCTGGGAACAGCAGCACTTCTTCGGCGGCGGCTGGATGTGCGCGGGGTTC
>Ga0187783_10003270_pt1 | contig 11966 bp, 10 predicted proteins | sample 1015_SJ02_MP02_2_FD_132471 | JGI IMG/M metagenome (GOLD analysis project Ga0187783, IMG submission 132471) | Tropical peat soil microbial communities from peatlands in Department of Meta, Colombia - 1015_SJ02_MP02_20_MG | ecosystem: Environmental > Terrestrial > Soil > Wetlands > Peat | place... | reverse complement strand
GATCAACTGAAATAAATAATACCTTGCCGTAACTTGAAACACCGTCGACAACGGCATTTTCCATGCGCCTTAGTAAGGAGTAATCCACTGCTTGGCGCAGGCGATGCTGGCTATGCCACAGCTTTAAGAGTTTGTGGCCAACTATTTCTTTGGCAAGCGTTCTCGCCACCGTTTTTACTTCTGGTCCTTCGGGCATCGGGTGGTCATATGGAAGTTTTTGCACTTTTTAAAGGCCCACCGTAGCCCACGGTTCTTTTGCCTTGCCATTTCGTCTATAGATCGGTTTGATGAAAAGGAGACGTCCATGAAAAAACTAGCTTTTGTGTTTTGCCTTTTATGCGCCCTGATGGCAGCGGCCGTAGAAGCTCCGAATAAAGTGGCGGCCGTGCCAACCTTCAAGATCACCGAATTTGAAACCACAAAATCGGAGCGGATTCCCAAAGCTGCGATGTTTGGAACACAGGTCCTGTCACGCACCGGCACGGGGCTTAGACAGAAGAAATTTCTCTTTGTGCCTATCGATATCTATCGGGCCACTTTGCTGGTCTCCGATATCAAAAAATTCTTGCGCAAAGATGAAGCAAGTCTCGCTCTCGACTCATTGTCTAGTATAGCGACTGTGGTTTTGGTTCTGGATTTCAAAGACGACTTTAGCGCGAGCAAGATTGCGGCCGGTTTTGAGACCGCACTAAAGACAAATAACGTCAAAGAAACCAAGCCGATAAAGCAATTTAAAACCGTGATAACAGAAGGTGGCGATGTGAAGAAGGGAGATCAGATAAGCCTGATCGCGAGCAATGGCAACCTATCCTGCCAATGGGCCAACAAAACTCTCGAAATAAAAGGTGACGCCCAATTCATCCGCGACATCTTTTCCATCTGGCTCGGCATCCCCGCTGACAGCGAGCTAAAAACCCTCAAAACCTCCCTCATCCTCGGAAAATAGCACATTTACTCCCCTCTCCCGCTGGCGGGAGAGGGATTAAGGCTCATCCCAACCTTCTCCCGCCAGCGGAGCGCATAACGGTCCAAGAACCGCACAGTGTCGCCCCGCGGCTTGACCGCGGGGTCCAGTGAATAGTCGTTTTCGTTTATAGCTGGATACCGCGGTCAAGCCGCGGTACGACACAGAAAGTAGAGAAAGAGGTCGAGAAATTGGCGGGGTTTGAGATTTTCAGGTCGCGCATCTGCGTCGATGGACAAAGCGAGAAAGTCGGCCGCACCTAGGGTTCCCTTAAAGATAGTGGATAATTTCTTGCGTCGCTTCTGGAAGATCTCACGAACAAACACGATGAATCGGTCTAGGTCCTTCACTTCCGAAATCCCGTGGTCACTGACCGTCATTTTAATGATGGCGGAATCCACTTTGGGCACCGGCCAAAACGCGGCTTTATTCACCACGGCTACCCGGCTGAGAGAAAATCCTAAGTTGAGGATAACGGTTAAAAAACCGTATTGCTTGTTGTTTGGTTCAGCCAGTAGTCGGTCGGCAACTTCCTTTTGTACAAGAAAAACCGCCCCCAAAAGCAGTGAGCGGTTCTTTAAGGCGAGCAAGATGATCGAGCTCGTTAGATGATAGGGCAAATTACCCACCAATACACCGGGCTCGTCGGCGCTCATGACTGACGACAAGACAAACTGCACACCATCGGCCTCGTGAATTATCAGATGGTCGCGAGCGACCTCATCTTTAAATCGTTCAGCGAGTATGGGAATGAGATCGCGATCACGCTCCACCGCATGAGCCTTGGGCGAGACGCTAAGTAGATGATGGGTCAAAGAGCCTGTGCCTGCTCCGATCTCCACCACTGCGGATGCCTGTCCCAGAGAAGCAACCGCCGTTTTGATCATGACATTGACGTTTTGCTCCATCATGAAATTTTGCCCAAAGGATTTTTTGGGCTTAAGGCCATGTTCGACGATGGTCGTCTTGGCCGATGGAATGAGCGGCATCTACCCACGCCTCACGGGCTGCTTTTGCTCTTTCTTCTGCATCTTCTTGATCATTCGTCTTTGATTGCGACTGAGCTTGCTTTCTTCATCGATCTCTTGCTGTGGCCGCAGATTGGCCATGGGAGGTGCCTTGCCGCGCGCATTTTCTAGATTTGATGGTTTTTCTGGCATCGAGCTGCCACTTTGTCCTCGGCCTAGCACTTGGCGTTTTTTTTGCATCTCTGCGAGCTCTCTTTGCCTGGCCTGCAAAGCCGCGATTTCCTCACGAGCTTTTTCGGAGGACTCCTGCCTGATTTCTACCTTAAAGACTTTTTCCAAGACCTCGTCACGAATAGCAGCCATCATCGCAGAAAAGAGGAAGAAGCCTTCTTTTTTATATTCTTGCTTGGGATCTTTCTGCGCGTAGCCTCGGAAATGAATCCCTTCGCGCAAATGATCCATGGCTTGCAGGTGGTCTTTCCACAGCCGATCGATGGCCTGCAGATAAATAAAGTGCTCAACATCCCGAATGACGTTTTCGCCTAGGGCTTTTTCTTTTTCTAGATAGAAATTGGTCAATCGCGAAAAGAGCAAATCCATCAAAGCGTCTTTGTCGCCACTGAAATTAGTTAAATCAATCTTGATGCCGAAAAGATGTTCTACATCGCGTTCAAGCTGCCCCAATTTCCATTCGGCAAGCGTAGTTTTTTCTGGCGCCGCCATGGCCACCAAGTTGACCACCGCTTGCTCCACCAGATCAAAAATCATGTCCTTCATGCCGTGGCCTAACAGCACCCGCCTCCGCAAGCCATAAATCGTGTTGCGTTGCTGATTCATCACATCGTCGTATTCGATCAGCTGCTTGCGCGAATCAAAGTGAAAGCCTTCTACGCGCTTTTGGGCGTTGGCGATGGATTTAGTAACCCATGGATGCTCAATGGGAACGTCATCTTCCATGCCCAGACGTTCCATCATGCCGATCATGCGGTCGGAGCCGAAAATGCGCATGAGGTCATCTTGCAAGGACAGATAAAATAAGCTCGACCCCGGGTCGCCTTGACGCCCCGCGCGTCCACGCAACTGATTGTCAATCCGTCGAGATTCATGACGTTCGGTGCCTACAATCCGCAGACCACCCGCTTCAAGCACTTTAGCCTTTTCCTGAAGGCATATCTCCATCGCCTTCTTGAGCTCGTCGGTATAAATGGCAACGGCTCTGTCATAGAAGGATTTACGTTCTTGATAGATGAGCTCTTTGGCTTGTTCCAGTGATTCGGGCAGACCCTCTTTCTTAGGATCTTTGCCTTCTTCCTTGAGCTTGGTTATGCGCTCGTCGAGTTCGGCGAGCAGGGCGGTGTCTGATCGATCGCGCTCAGCCAATTTATCGGTGTTGATCAAGTCTGGCCGTCCCGTCAGAAAGCCAAACTGCGCCACTTGAACATCGGTTTCGTGCATGGCTCTTGCCACGTTAGAGCGGGCCATGAATTCCGGGTCGCCTCCCAAAATAATGTCGGTTCCCCGACCGGCCATGTTGGTTGCGATGGTCACGGCGCCTAGTCTACCGGCTTGTGCCACAATAGCGGCTTCATCCCGGTGCCTTTTGGCGTTAAGCACATTGAAGGGAATTTCGAGTTTTTTCAGCCAACGAGATAGCAACTCCGATTTTTCCACCGAGACGGTTCCCACAAGCACCGGCTGGCTTTCTTTATGGGATAGCTCGATGTCCTTGGCCACCGCCTTAAATTTTTCGCCCTCAGTCTTAAAGACGAGGTCCTGCTCATCTTTACGTATCAGCGGCTTATTGGTGGGGATGACTAAAACGTCGAGATCGTAGATTTTGGCAAATTCCTCGGCTTCTGTATCAGCAGTACCCGTCATGCCCGAGAGTTTAGTGTACATGCGGAAATAGTTTTGGAAGGTAATGGTCGCGAGTGTCTGGTTCTCTGCCTGCACCCTAACATTTTCCTTAGCTTCTACCGCTTGGTGAAGCCCGTCGGACCATCTACGGCCGTGCATGAGCCGACCCGTGTGCTCATCGACGATGATGACTTCTCCTCGTTCCACCACGTAATCGACGTCGCGCTTAAACAAGGAATGAGCACGCAAGGATTGACTGAGATGATGGAGATACTCGATATTGGCCGGATCGTAGAGGTTTTTTATGTTCAGCAGATTCTCGGCCTTTTCGATGCCCGTCTCCGTGAGCATCACTACGCGAGATTTTTCATCGATGCTGTAATCGGCATCCTTTCGTAGCTTCGGCACTACCGCATTGGCGACCTGATAGGTATCCGTGCTTTGCTCCGAGGGCCCAGAAATGATGAGCGGAGTTCGCGCCTCGTCGATGAGGATTGAGTCCACTTCATCAACAATGCCAAAAAAATGGTCACGCTGGACATAATCCTGGAGGCGGAATTTCATATTGTCGCGCAAATAATCGAAGCCAAACTCGTTATTTTGCCCATAGGTAATATCGGCCAAATAGGCTTCTTTTTTTGAGCGCTCGCTGGTTTGCGGCAAAACCACGCCCACCTTAAGGCCCAAGAAACGATAGATTCGCCCCATCCACTCAGCATCCCGCGAGGCCAAATAATCATTCACCGTAACCACGTGCACGCCTTTGCCACATAGCGAGTTCAATACTGCGGGCAGCGTTGCGACCAGGGTCTTTCCTTCTCCGGTTTTCATTTCGGCAATGCGGCCGTTGTGTAGCGCGATGCCACCGATCAACTGCACGTCATAATGGCGCATATTTAATACTCGCACCGACGCTTCTCTGACGATAGCAAAGGTCTTAGGCAACACGGGATTTAGTATTTGGTTGTAATCTTCTTTTTTTGGCTTAGAAACTCTTTTCTCGAGTTCTAAGACCTCATTTTTTATATTGTCTTGGAGCACTTGGATCGATTCAAGTAACTCCTGATCGCTCTTCTTTTTGGTTTCCGCTTCAAGGCTATTAACGGCCTGCACTAATGGCTGCATGTTGCGCAGCTCGCGCTCATTTTTCGTGCCGAAGATCTTTGAAAAGAAGCCCATTTTATCCTCTGTCGTCCTCGGACTTGATCCGAGGATCCAGCGAATTGCCACCACCTGGACCTCCCGGTCAAGCCCGAGGATGACAGTACCTCAAGCCCCAGGATGACAGTATGGTGGAATTCTATTTCCCAAACCCCGTAGATTACGTTATAGCCCACAAATTGGTAGCCCCAAATTGCCTGTGGTCAACCGGAGCGGTTTTATGGATAACAAGAAGCAAGCCTTAGATATTTACTTGATGGGGATCGGTGGGACGGGCATGGGCGCGTTTGCCGGTTTGCTCAAACAAAAAGGTCATAGGGTATCTGGCTCGGACATAGCGGTTTATTCGCCAATGAAGGAAAAGCTTCGGGAATGGAACATCAGTTATCACGCACCCTATGACGCAAAAAATCTCCCGGAAAAATGCGATCTGGTGATTATTGGCAACGTCATACGAAAGGATAATCCCGAGGCTCTTTCGGTGATGGCAAAGCAAGTGCCCTATGATTCCTTCCCCCGCGCCTTAAACCGCCTGTTTCTAAAAGATACGATTCCGATTGTGGCGACCGGCACCCATGGCAAGACTACTTGTTCGGCCCTGCTCGCTCATACGCTTTTTGCGGCGGGCTATGACCCGGGATTTTTGATTGGCGGCATCCCGATTAATTTTGGTGAGAGCTTTAGAGCGCCCAGCCGGCCGAAAAGCCCCTTTGTGGTGGAGGGCGACGAATATGATACGGCCTTCTTTGATAAACGCCCAAAATTCATGCATTACGACCCGCATTATTTATTGCTGACGTCATTGGAATTTGATCACGGTGATATCTATCGCGATCTCGATTCGGTAATCGATGCCTTTGCCTCTCTCCTAAAAACGCTCGGCCCAAAAGATAGCTTGGTGCTAAATGCCGACGACCCGAATATCAAACATGCACTCGCAAGATCGCAATGCCAAGCCAGGTCGAAAACCTACGGTAGTAGTGGAGATTTTGTTGCAGCCGATTGCCAATATAACGAGCATGGGCTTTCTTTCACCGTTAAGCACGGCGCACATTCCCTTGGCGATATCGTTTTGCCCTTGTTTGGCGAACACAATCTGAATAATGCCTTGGGATGCTATGCCATTTTGCACGAGTATGGCTTGTCGCACAGAGCGATCAGCGATGGTTTTGCTAAATTTCTCGGCACGAAACGCCGGCTGGAAGAAAAGTGCACCGCGGGTGGGCATATTGTGGTGGATGATTTTGCCCATCATCCAAGCGCCGTGAAAGAGACAATCAAAGCGGCGCGGCAAAGATATCCGAACAAGAGAATCGCTGCGATTTTTGAACCACGATCGGCCACAAGTTGCACGAAGATCTTTGAGCCTGATTACCAACAAGCATTTCTTGGCGCGGACCTTGTTCTTTTGGCGCCCGTGGGCCGCAGCCTCCCAGAAAAAGATCGATTGAATACCAATGTCATCGCCGAAGCGATCAATCAGCAAGGTGCCAAAGCCCAAGCATTTGATAACTACGAAGATCTGCGCGCTGAACTCAGTAAAATACCCAAAGATAACGTCTTGCTGTTTATGTCTAATGGCGATTTCCAAGGCCTGCTAAAAGATGTGGAAAAAATCTTCTGCTAAACAAGAATTAATTTATTAAACACTTTTTATGGGTCTGTGTCCCTCATAGTGGCGATTATCGCATGAATAACTTTGGGGGCAAAAATGAAGAAAACGATTGCCATACATGGCATTCTGATCGCGGCCACCGCCTTGATTGTGGGATGCACAAAAGGTTCCGGTGGTTCGAAAGAGACAGTGGTGAAATTTTCACAGGTGGCGGGTACGCCGATCGCGCAAGTAGGTAAATCAGTACTTACGGTTGAGTCAATGCGCGAAGATTTTCAAAGACGGCAGGGGCAGTTTAAGGGTGCGGCCAATTTGAACACGGAAAAGGCGCGCAATGATTATATAGAAAGCCAGGTCATGCAAGAAGCCATGTTTCTCGACGCAGTAAAAGAAGGCTATTTTAGCAAACCTGACGTTCAGGCCGATGTCAAAAAGTTGGTGGTCCAAAGATTGATGCGCGACAAATTGGAAAAGGCACAAGCCGATTTTGTGCCAACCGAAACTGATATCAAAGATCACTATGATAAAAATCAAAATCTCTATAACCGGGATGAAGCGGTGAAGGTTGCATTTATTTCCATTCCCTTTGGCGACAACAAAGGCAAAGCTAAGCAAATGGCTGACACCATTCAGAAAGAAGCACTTGAGACAGTGAAGAATGCTAACAGCAGGGCATTTTCTCGCTTGGCGATGAACCATGCAGAAAAAGTAGCATCCATCGGCAAGGTCTCGATCGAAACGAACGAGACCGATTATTTAGACAAAGCGGGGTTTGAAACCAAGTTTGGCGCTAACTCCTTTGAGCGCGTTAAGAACCTCGCTGCCATCGGTGATTTCACTCCGGTTGTAATGTCAGATAGCGCTTTCTTTGTCATGATGAAGACTGGTGCACGAAAAGCGCTCAATGAAACGGTCGAAACGGCGCGTCCAAAGATTGTCAAACGCTTAGCTTATGAAAGCCGAGGAGACCATTACAAAAAATATATGGAAAGTCTTAAGAAAGACTATAACATAAAGGTATATAAAGAGCAGTTGGCGGAACTGAGTAAAGGCGCTGAGCCTCCGAAAGTAGCCGAATCAGCACCGAAAGGTGCGGAGCAGGCAGCCAATAACAACGCGGTTCCGGCCAAAGAAGCGCCCAACCCGGATGGTGGCGCAGAAAATCACTAATTGCTCGCTTGTTAAACTCAGGCCTTCTGTGTACAGCCCAGAAGGCCTGTTTTTTTGGGATTGGATTATGGCGAGCAATCGGTCGATACTTTTAACTATTTTGGCCGTGTTATCATTTGATATTTCGGCGGAAAAGCCGGTGGGTTTTACGTTAGTCGACGAGGTGTGTTTGGCGATCGAAGGCGAGCCGCCAGTCCTAAGAAGTCAAATCAAATCGAGGGCGTCGCAAAAAGAGATTAGTTTTGTTGAGGCAAAAGTTGAGCTTGAGCGCGAAAGACTATTGTGGGTCTATGCTAAAAAGCAGCTAAAATACAATATTCCAGACATTTTTAAGCAAGCTGATGAACATATTAAGAAAATCCTTGAAGGCAATCGTTTAACTAGAGAAAAATTTGCGGAATACTTGATGGGCCCGCCCCACTTTACAAGCTTTTCTCAATATCGCTTTGAGATTGCCACGGCCATTTTGGAGCATCTTGTTAAATCTTCTTTGGCCAGCCAAGTTTCCCTCACTGATGCAGAAATTCAAGAAGAAATGAAGAAAGAAAAACTGGCTTTATCCAAACGCTTTGATGTTGTCTTTATATCAGTATTGCCATCTGCGATTCGCGGAAAATCTAGCAAAAAAAGTCCACTAACAGTGCAATTTGAAAAGGCTAATGAAATTCGTTCACATGTTGGGCCCAATGTCACGCTGGATGAGATAAAAAACCGTTATGGAACAGACGAGAATGCCCTGTCGATAGTCGGGCCTATCGCCTATGAGCCGGGCGTTCTTAAGCACAATTACGACAAGGAGCTTCTTTTTGCTGGTTCAGATCTTGTGACAAAACCTTTTCAGGATGGCGAGCTTGTTACCATGATTTGGAAGATAAAAAGAAAGATTCACGATGACGGTGATGATAACGCCCTGCTTGAGAAAGTGCGAAAAAAGCTTTATGAGGCTGCGGTCGACCGAAAATTGATTGCTATAACCAGCGCTATGATGGATGTTTCAAACGCCATCGTAAAAGGTTGCCAGGAACGTTAGGGAATCGTAGGAAAGATATAACTTTTTTTAGGTGAATTTCTTCTTGTGGGGTTAGTAATGCGTGTTGCTCTATTTTTTGACGGTAAGAATTTTTATTCAGGATGGCGCGAAGCGGCCAAAGGACGCCGCATTGATTTTGCGAGGCTTGCCGAATGGCTGGTGCAAAAAGCTCATGGCACGAGCCTTTGGGGCGCGTATTACTACACCGGCGTAGATGACACTCTGCAACAGGGACAGACCGATCCTCAACAGAAATTAGCGGGTTTTCTCGATATGCTGGAAACCCAACCAGGATTTTTTGTTCATACCTTTAAACGCAAAGTAGGTTCCATTACATGCACGGAATGCGGCGCGGAAAATCGTTACGTGCTGGAGAAAGAAGTTGACACAAGCATGGTGGCCAACATGGTGCAGATGGCGGCACAAAATTCTTACGATACTCTGGTCTTGATGTCTGGGGATGCCGATTATGCGCCGGCGATTAAGGCGGTGAGGCAGTTGGGCAAGCAGGCTTTTATTGCCAGCTGGGGCGGAACGGGCGTAAGCAAGCGGATCCGCAGTGCGGCCTTTGATCACATCGACATGCTTGAGGGCCTCGCCGAATTTGAGCGCGAGCTTGGGCCGGATGAAGAGCTACATTCTCCCTACGTTAATGAGCACGAGTCTAACTTGGAAATTTCTACCGTAACCGGCGATTTATCTATGGATTCATTTCTCGCCGAATTGCAGCAAGCCCAAAATAAATTTAGCGGCGGCTACGTTGGGCTTGGCTACTTTTTGACCAGATGGCGTTCGGCGCATTTGGACACGACCCCCGATAACCGTCGCATGGTCTTGGACAAACTTTTAGCTAAAGGTTTTGTCGAAACCTACAACGCTCCCGATGGAGCTCTCGCGATCCGAGTTTCCGACCGCTTCTTGGCAGCGAACCCCAACTCGATCAAATCGCGCGTCCACGACGAAGACCGCCTACCACAAGAATTGGCCCTTGATTAAGGGATAGGGTGCTTTTCGACATAGCCCAAGAGTTTGGCCAGGTCGTCGGCGTGTTCTTCTTCTTGGGCGAGGATGTCTTCTAGAACTCTACGGGTCGTCGGGTCATCTTTTCCGATGTAAATCACCATCTCGCGGTAGGTATCGATCGCGATTCTTTCTGCCACCAGATTTTCTTTGATCATTTGACTGAGCGACTGGCCTTCCACATATTCGGCGTGACTTCGGGTTTTTAGGTTGTCTGGTGCCCAATCAGGCTTGCCGTTGAGCTGAACGATGCGATTTGACACCATGTCTGCATGGTGTTCTTCTTGTCGCGCGTGCTCCAGAAATTCCTCCGCAACCGCTTCGGAATGGATGCCGGATGCAAGAAAATAATGATTTTTGTATCGGAGGTTACAGACAATTTCTGTAGCGAGCACCTCATTAAGCAACTTAATGATCTTCTCACGATCGGCATGGTAGCCTTCAGTTACCGCGCCTTTTTCCATATGCTTGCGTGCACGATCACGGATCATCTTGATATCGGAAATAAACGGTTCTTTTGTCACAAAACCTCCGCCATGGGAAATTAATCCTCTTTTTTCGCCGGCTTATCCGCCTTTTCGCTAACGGGCGCGGCCGCATCTTTAGTAGATGTGCTCGCGGCCTGCTCCGGCTTTTTTTGTGAAGCGTATAGGTCTTTATACCATCCGCCACCCTTAAGATGAAAAGAACTGCTCGTCACCGCTTTTTTCAAAAACCCTTTGGCGTGGCATTTTGGGCAGGCTTCGGGGGCAGGTTCATTAACCTTCTGAATTATTTCTTGTTTTTCATGGCATTGTTCGCAAGTGTATTCATAAATAGGCAAGGGATTCTCCGATTTTGTAGTTTCGAAAATGCACCAAGGAGATAGTCACCACAAAAACTTCGGTCAAGCGATTGGTGAAGATGCAGCGTTGAGCAGTGCTTTACGAATGGCTCTCCTGAGCTAGTATGCCAGTTTAGGACAAGTTTTTTACTGGTTTTGGGTTAATGTGATGAGTTGTGAACGCGGCTCGTGGTTTGCGGAAGCGACCCTGCCGACTAATTTTGGAACGTATCGCTGTTTGGTCTATCGATTTGAAGACGGCTTTGAGCATGTGGCGTTAGTGATGGGCAACGTGCATAATCGGTCATCGGTTTTGTGCAGGATTCAATCCGAGTGTTTGACCGGCGAAGTTTTTGGATCCTTACGATGTGATTGCAAACATCAGCTGGATTTGGCCTTGGCAAAAATCGGAGATGAAGGTTTCGGAATCCTACTTTACCTAAGACAAGAAGGCCGAGGGATAGGGCTCGGCAACAAAATAAGAGCCTATCGCTTGCAAGAAAATGGCGTAGACACGGTGGATGCTAATCGCATTCTCGGTTTTCCTGACGATGGGCGTGATTTTTATTGCGCGGTGCGAATTTTACGAGACCTCAAAGTGGCCTCGGTCAAACTATTAACCAACAACCCGCACAAAGTAGATTCTTTGGTTAATGCCGGTATTCATGTGGTAGAGCGCCTATCCCATGTGGCTGAAATTCCCAAAACCGCTAAGAACTACATGATGGTCAAAGGAAAACGCATGGGCCATTTTCTTGAATGGAGCAAGCTCCCACAAGAAACCTTTGACATCATTCAACTCGATGGCCGTTTCTAAAAACGCCTTAGAATCCATAGCCCAAACCTAGGGTTATGGGCACGCTGAAATCCAAATGGCCCCATGGCGGTGTCTCGAGATCCTTGCCCTTTTGCGCGCGCATCATGAAGCCGGACTCGACGAAAATTCTTAGGGAAGAGATGGCTATGTCAGCTCCCGCCACAACTCCAAGGCCAACGGAAAACTTGCCGTAACCTTTCATTCCACCATAGCCAAGTGGACTTACGGGAACTGCGAGATAGGGCTTAACAAAGGGTATCGGAATACGAAGTTTTGGCCTGAGCCACAACTCATAATAACGAGCGTCGGCAAAATGGATTCCTTGTCGGAGAAAACCGCCGTATTGCTCTGGGCTGACGCCTTTTTTTTCTAGATCGTGTGGAAGACCAAAATCTCTAATGCCGTGCGCGTAGCGAAACTCTGATGCGATGGTGAATATGTCGAGCGAATCAAATTCAAAGCCCAACGCGATCTCGTATTTCTCGAGCTGAATAAACTTCGTTTCTTTCCAGCGCTGAAAAAGGCCCAGCGTACCCGAAAG
>Ga0187783_10003269_pt1 | contig 11968 bp, 14 predicted proteins | sample 1015_SJ02_MP02_2_FD_132471 | JGI IMG/M metagenome (GOLD analysis project Ga0187783, IMG submission 132471) | Tropical peat soil microbial communities from peatlands in Department of Meta, Colombia - 1015_SJ02_MP02_20_MG | ecosystem: Environmental > Terrestrial > Soil > Wetlands > Peat | place... | reverse complement strand
TCGTCAGGTCGCGGTCGGGGTGGTCGTAGTAAGTGTCCTGGTACGTGCTGTGCTCGGCAGTCGCCAGCGTGCGCAGCCGGTCGTGCAGGTCCATGGGGTCGCGGACGCGGGCCTTGAGCTCGGCTTCGATCATGACTATCAGCCATGCAAGCGTTGCGCGCGCTGCCAGGAGTCCTGGAAGTGCCGGATGAACCCAGCGTGCAGGACCCCGTTCGCCGCCGCCGTGAGCTTGTACATCCCAGAACGGTGGCCCTCTGACCACCTGCCGAAGGCGGAAAGATAGAGAGTGTCGTCCAGCCTGATCATCCGCCAGGTTGGCAGCTCCTGGTAGAGCGCTACCTGGAGGTTGATGCACGGATGATCGGTGAGTTCCGCAATCCGGGTGATCGACAAACGGATTCCATCGGCAAAGGCGTCGGACGACTCGCCGATCTCGGAAGCTCGGACGGCAACCGCAGGCGCGTCTGGATCCAGCAGGAGCACCCGCACGCGGACCGGCTCCGTCCGTAGGCTGAGCGCGCTGCGTAGCAGCGAATCGTTGAGGGCGATCAGCCCTAATGCTCGCGCCGCGAGGAGGTCGAGTTCCCCGGCGGTGGTCGCCCGGGCCCTGAGTTCCGCGTTTGCTTCATGCTGGCTTGCGAATACCTGGGCGATCTCGGCGTGGCCAGCGAACGCCCCCCGCGCCGTGGCGCTTGCCGGGGCCAGGCCCATGAGCACCCGGGCTTCGTCAGGCATCGTCAACCCATCAGCGATGCGCTCGAAGACGTCGATCCTGGTTACTTGGCGGCGGCCGTTGATGATCTCGTTGATCCGCCCCTGGCCTATCCCGGTTGCCGTAGCCAGGCGGGCCTGACTGACACCGCTATAGCGCTGGCTAAGTCGCAGCAGATCCGCCGCATCGCGTGTACGCAGGGCCTTGTGCATCTCATCGCACTGCCACGCTGATGGCGGCAGTTCGACGGGGCCGAACAGCGAAGTGTTCATCGCGGCCGATGATACATCTCACCATGAGATACCCGACAGGGAATCGAGCGTCGGGCCGTGATCCCGACAGTCTGTAGGGAATCGAACGGAGACGTCTGGTCCGGGGCTGAGGCACCGCAGGCGCAGCCGAAGTGACCTGGGATGGGCAAAGCTAGATCGAAAGCAACCTCATGGTTATCTGCGTGGGCCAGATCGACGGTGCAGAATCCGGCTTGCCCGACACGATGATCCGCCCGGTCAGGCGAATGTTTGCCGGCAGGCACGATCAGGTCGCCAGGGCTCGCGATTTCGTCGGGCGCAGGCTTGCTGCCGTGCCCGTCGTGGACGAGGCCGTCCTACTCGTCTCAGAGTTGTGTACGAACGCCGTACTCCACACCGCCTCTGGCAACGGGGGCACTTTTGAGGTTGTCATCTATCTCGGCTTACGCTCGGTGCGAGTCGAGGTCCGCGACGACGGCTCAAGCCAAGCTCCCGTTGCGCGGGCTGCCGAAGCGTTCTCGGACGACGGACGAGGCCTTGGCCTAGTCGAGCTGATCGCTGAGCGTTGGGGCCATGACGGCGACCAGCAAGGCCGATCGGTCTTCTTCGAATTGCGCTGGAAGGAAGCCGAATAACTGAAGATCCGCCAGGGCACGTGCTGATGTCGGTCTTGGTCCACGCCTGGTGCATGCCGACGCGGGCCGTTGGCATGGCATGATCGGCTCATGCAGCCAGAGGTGGTTGTCGGCTTGGCGTCAGCGGGTGTAGCAGCCTTGGCGATAGCAGCCAGTTCCGTTACTACAGTCCTGTCGCTGAAAGCACAGCGCGATAACACCAACTCGACTCTGGAGACTCAGCGCGCGCTCGCGACCTCACAGGAGGATTTCGCCCGAGAGAGATCGCATGAGCAAGAAATGCGCCGCCAGCGAATACCCCTATTCGGACATCTGCTCCGCTGGGCAGAAACACTGCTCACTGCACTAGGGCAGATGGATTCCGAGCATCCAGAGCTTGCTAAGTCCGTCTGGCATATAGGGGCCGCCATAGAGGATTCGCTCGATCTTTACGCGCCCGACACGATACATCTTCGGTTCAACGCGCTACGTGGTCTATTAATCGGTCTCGTAAAGGATTCAGGATCCAGCGACTCGCCCCTCGTGACCTGGGATGAACGGGATGGGCAAATTTCGAATGTGTCCATCGGCCGGACCGCGCCACTGCTCGACTGGACTGCGCGCGAGGCCATACGAGACAAGGCACATGAGGACGCCCTGACTTTGATCCATGTGATCCGGGCCGAAGTGCAGGGTCCCGATCACAGTGGATGGTTCGTCACTTACCGTCTCGACCCCTAGCCCGCGGCTTCTATCCCCGTGACCCCTTGCTTGCAAAATCCGCACAGATTGTCCAGCATGGTCGATGGCTCGCGGATCCAAGGTTTATTAATCCTGTAAAGTCCAGTGAGATCCAGGTCCGTTGGTGTCAACTATGGGTGTCAGTCGGCCAGCGCTGGCCGGCATCCGGCATGGTTGCTGCACGATCATGCTGCACACCGGCGATCTTGACATTTAAGCGTCAGCACCCCGGCCTATTCGTCCAGAAGCCAAGCCGCGGTACCTACTGCCGGTGGCGCGGCGTGCTTGACCTGGGAACGGCTGTCCGTCAACGTCCGCTGGTGTCCGCTGCTGACGATGACGATAGTTACTCACCTGGTTACTCGGTCGCTCACGAGTCTGCAGGCGGGGCGGAAGCCCAGTGATAAGCCGGTGGCAGGTCCTTTACCTGCTGCCTGGTGATGTTGAGCTGGATGCCGTTCTGGTTGACTCCGGCCACGGCGCCGACCGGGACCGCCACGCCCTTGCGGCCGAACGCGTGTCCCTCCTGGAGGAGCACGTAGGTGACCTGGTGGCTGGCGGAATCGATGACGAGCCCCTGGACTTGCCCGATGCCGCCGTCGGTGGCATGGACGTGATCACCGCCGCGCACGGCTACCTCTCCGGCCGGAAGAGTGTCATAGGTGGCCGAGGGGGGATCCAAGAGCAGCTTGCTGACCTGCGGGAACGGGGTAAAGCTGTTGTCTGGGTCCGTGTCGTTGCCTTGCAGCGGGACCGTCTCGCTGGCGGGGCGGAGTCTTTCGAACTCCGCGATGGCGCAGCGCAGCCGGATCTTGCCCGTGGCGTCGACGTCGACAAGGCTGAGCGGGACAAGCCGGTCTTGGAACTGGCGGTCGTTGACCACGAGATGGGTGACGGTAGCAGCGCGCGGGTCAATGACCAGGCGGCTCACTTTGCCGCCGACCCCGTCGGTACAGGTGACGTCAGCCCCCATCGTCAACGGCATGCCTGCCACGGCCACCTCCTCGTCGCCTTCGACTGTAGCCCGACACCAGTCAGCCGCACGGGGGATCGCACGCCTGGGCTCTCGTAGAGAGCATCAGATCCGTAGACATCTACACACGCTCCCTTGACCAGCCAATTCAGCCTTTGACCTGCCGGGACGCTGCTCAGCACTGCGCAGCAGTTGTCAGCGTTTGGCGTCACTGTGAGGCCAAAATCAGGCCAGCACGTCAAGCTCCCTTGTGATCTGAGTGTCGTCAAGTGATTTGGTCCCGCTGATCGGCGTGAATTTTGGCCCCGGCGTCAGGGGTGTTCGGGTGTTTTGGACGTGCCTCGCCGGCCTGGAGGGCGGCGAGTTCTGCGTCCTGGCCCAGGGCCGGCCGCGGAGCCTTGCCGACGCTCACCGTGGGCACAAGCGAGGGCCGCCGGCCGGGCCTCGACGACGCCATCGGCTTCGCCGCTGAGGGGGCCCGGTAGCGCTGAGTTTCGGCCGGAAAACGGTTTGAGCCTTCCTTCCGCGTTCCCGTAGGGTGGCTGCGGTCCGTCGCAGTGAGGACAGAGGACAAAACTGCATGCCTGCTCTTTAGACCTGACACCTTTTTCCGCTCACGTGTAGCCGACGTTCGGGTCGGTTCTGCCGGGCTGGCCTTATGCGCCCGGTCATGCAGCGTTTGAGGTCGCGCGTCATCGGCCTCGTGTCAGGTCTAGAGAGATCATGTCTTCACAACCTCATACGGTGCTGCCCTGGGTCGTTCGCCGGACCAGGCTGCCTCTGCTGTCGTTGCGGTGCCTGGACTGCAGGTCGGAGTCGGCCACCACCGGCGAGGGCAGGTTCCGCGTTAACGCCAACGGCAAGCTGCTGGACGTGTGGCTGCTGGTCCGCTGCGTATCCTGCGATCGGACGAGCAAGCTCACCGTGCATGAGCGAGCGCCGGTCAGATCCTTCGATCCGGCCGAGCTCCACGGCTACCACGTCAACGATCCGGAACTGGTGGCGTCCAGGCTGCTGGATCCGCTGCTCGCCCGGCGCAACCGCTTCACCCTGGACTGGACGGGGGCCTGGCGGCTGGACACCCCGCCGGCACAACTCGTCGAGGCGTGGCCGGTCCAGGTGGAGGTCGTCTTCGAGGATCCGGTACCGGTGCGCCCGGAACGGCTCATCGCGCAAGGGCTCGGCCTCAGCAGGAACGAGGTACTACGCCGGATCAAGTGCGACATTCCGCTGCGCCGCCCGACGAGCGCCGGATTCGCCTTTACCGTGATGGCCGAGGGCTAGCGGGGATGTGCCGCGGCGGGCCACCCGGCCGGCCCGGCTTCACCCCCGAAACCACGGCAATCCCGGGCTCTCAGGCCGCTGCTGCTGCTGGGCTTCGTGGATGTCGAAGGGCTGACCCAGCGAGCCGATTGCGCAGGCCGTGCCTGCGGTCGCGATTGATGCTTTCTCGTCGCGTTCGGTGATGACCTGGAACAGCAGTTCGGCGCCGCGGGGGTCGATCCGGACGTAGCCGAGCTCGTCGAGCAGAAGCAAGCCGATGCGGGCCGTAGCGGCCGACGACGCGGGAGAGCTGGCGCTGGCCGGCGGCTTCGGCGAGTTCGTTGACGAGCAGGGCGCAGGTGGCGTAGCGGACCCGGCGGCCCTGCTCGCAGGCGGCCACGCCGAGCCCGATCAAGAGGTGGGTTTTGCCGGTGCCGGAGTCGCCGAGCAGCACGACCGGGTTTCCGGCGTCGATCCAGGCGCCGGCGGCGAGGGTGGCGAGCTGGGCGGGGCTGATGGCAGGGACGGCGCCGGTGTTGAAGCCGGCGAGCCGCTTGAGGCGCGGGAACTTCGCCTCGGCGATGCGGCGGGCGCGGCGGCGGGCGGATCGGTCGCCGAGTTCGGCGGACAGGATCTCGGCGAGGCAGGCCAGGTGGGTGCGTCGTCCGCGGGCGGCGATCTCGGCGAGCCGGGTGGCTTCGGCGCGGACGGTGGGCAGGCGCAGCTCGCGAGCGGCCGCGCCGATGGCGGCCTGGGCGGCGGCGTCGGTGGTTGCTCGGCCGCTCGCGCGCCGGCGGTCAGATCCGGCGTTAACGGATCAGCCAGCACAGGCAGAACGGGTGCCCGGCGGGATCTGCGTAGACCTGGTAGTTGTCACGGGACTCGGGGGGCCTGTCTTCTGCTGGCTTCAGCACCTTCGCGCCCAGCGACATGACTTCATCATGAGCGGTATCGATGTCATCGACCCACAGGTCGAGGTGGATCTGCTGCGGCGTTCCATCTGGCCACTCGGGCGGGACGTGGTTCGGTGCGAGCTGGACCCCCACCCGCGGTTCACCGTCGACGAGCACCATGTGCCAGTCGTCCTCAGCGTCGACCGTGCCGCCGAGTACCCCAGCCCAGAATCTGCTCTCGGCGGCCAGGTCGGCCGCGTCGAACACCACAACCTGGTGGCCGATCCTCATGGCGGTCATCGTTTCACTCGTGCTGCGCCGCCGCCAGCCGCACTACTCTGGCCCTATGCCAAGCACCCTCGCGGAACCCCGGGTGGACGCGGTCCTCAGCCGGTTGTTCGCACAGGCTGCCCTCGACGACCAGGTGGCGTCGTCACTGCCGGAGGACCCTGCGCCGCCGGCCCGCACAGCCCGGCCGAGCCTGACCGCCCGTGAGCGGGCCGATGCGCTCCAGGACATTTACATGCCGGTCTCGCCCGAGGGCGGCAGGCTCCTGTATGCGCTGGTCCGGGCGAGCCGACCGGAGACGGTGGTGGAGTTCGGTACCTCGTTCGGCATCTCGACCATCCACCTGGCCGCCGCAGTCACTGACAACGGCACCGGACGTGTGATCACCACCGAACTGAGCGACCGGAAGGCCACCGCCGCCAGGGAGAACCTGGAGCGGGCCGGCCTGGCTGGGGTGGTGACCATCCTGGAAGGCGACGCGCTGGAGACGCTGGCCAGCGTGACCGGACCGGTCGGGCTGGTACTGCTGGACGGCTGGAAGGATCTGTACCTGCCGGTGCTGCGGCTGCTGCAGCCCAGGCTCACGCCGGGCGCCCTGGTCGTTGCTGACGACAGCAGCTTCGAGAGCGTGGCCGACTACCTGGCCTATGTCCGGGACCCTGGCCACGGGTTCGTGAGCGTCGAGTTTCCGGTCGCGGACGGCATCGAGGTCAGCTCCTGGACCGGCCGGTAACGCCGGGCGCTAGGTTGGCCTATGGCCGTGATCTACCAGTGGCGGGGCGAGTTCACCAGCCGGGAAGTCAACGTGCTGCACGCCGAAGCCTTCGGCACCAAGGTGTTCGACGAGGCGGAGTGGAACTGGATCCAGCTCGTGCACCGGCACAGCCTCGGCTGGGTGGTGGCGCGCGACGGCGCTGACCTCGTCGGCTTCGTCAACGTCCTGTGGGACGGCCTGGTCCATGCCTGGCTGCAAGACACCATGGTCGCGGTTACGGCACGAGGCCAGGGCATCGGCACCGGGCTCGTCGATCACGCCCGTCGTGGTGCCCGGGCAGCGGGCTGTGAGTACCTGCACGTGGACTTCGAAGATCACCTGGCTGCGTTCTACTACGACGCCTGCGGCTTCCGGCCCACGAGCGCCGGACTGCTGGAGCTGAACTGAGGTCACGCCGGCCGGGTGTGGTTTGCTGATTGCCGTGTCCGACGATGACCCGGCGACCGGACGGCGGTTCCTGACCCGTTCCGCGTACGCCGACGACCGGCATATCCGTTCCCGCATGGCCATCTACGCGTATGCCGAGACAGCGGGGGACCCGCGGTGGCGCACCTCGGTGATCCCGTGGGACGGTACGCAGATCGTGGCCGATGTGGGATGCGGCAACGGGTTCGATCTGCGCCAGATCGTGCCGCAGGGCCGGTGCCGTCATGCCATCGGCCTCGACCTGTCCGCCGGGATGCTGCGCTCGCTGGAGGACCTGCGCCAGTCCGGCGGCCTGTCGCTGGTCCGGGCCGACGCGCAACAGCTCCCGCTGCCTGACCGGAGCGTTGATGTGGCCATGGCCATGCACATGCTTTACCACGTGCCCGATATCCCGGCCGCGATCCGGGAACTGCGCCGGATCACCAAACCGGGCGGAACCGTGCTGGCGTCCACCAACAGTTCCGCTCACCTGGCCGAGATTGATGACCTGCTGGACGCGGCGATCTCCAGCCAGCTCGGCCGCCCCGCCCGGGCGATGCCTGCGCTCGGCTTCACCACGCAGTCCGGTACGGCCATGCTGAGCCGAGAATTCTCCAGCGTCACGCTGCGCAGCCGTGGCGTGCCGCTGTCGATCCCCACCCCGCAGCCGGTCATCACCTATGCCGCCAGCCTCCGCGAGCCCGTCCTCGCCCAGATCGGCGAGCCCCTCGACTTCGACGCGGTGCTCGACGACATCGCCGTGAAGGTCGACCAGGTCATCCAGGCCCAGGGCAGTTTCCGGGCTACCACCGAGATGGGCGTATTTATCTGCCGCTAAAAACCCCTGCGTCAGGCTGGTCCGAGCCGAGGCTATATATGCGTCGCGATGATCACGAAAATGATCACCATGAACGCGGCAGCCACAAGTACCAGGACTACGGTGCCGACGCGCAGGAGGACCAGGTCCTGGCGTGCCATCCGCTGCCGGTCCTTCGACGGCATTCCGGGCGGATGATAGCCGGGGGGAGGATCGTGCAGATAGATTCCTCGCTGCCGAATCAAGTCGGGTTTATCCCCGCGGAGACGGCCTCTCCGTGGCCCACTGAGCCAGACCATCATGCCTCCCGGCGCCTTCTGCTGCCAGGGTACCGGCCGCAGGCTCAAGCGCCCAGCGCAGCGACATCTCGCCCCAGCACTCGTTCACGAAGATCGCGTCCAGGGGCACGTCCGCGACGGCTATACAGGTCAGCCGATCTTGAAGATGAACAGCGAAGCGCGGAGGGCCGCGGCGCAGAGGATCAGCCACAGCACGAGCTTCCACGTCGGCACCTCGCCGGCGGGCCGCCGGGGCTTGGGCATGAACGAGACGGTCACGGCGAGCAGCAGCCAGCCGAGCGCGAGGAACAGCCGGAGCCACAGCCTCCAGTAGCTCGCGGCCCGGCCGGCCGGACGGTCCTCGGGCACTAAGCCCACCAAACGAAGATACCCGGAGCCAGGAACCCGGAGACCTCTGCCCTCGCTGACGGCCGCGCCCGCGGGGATCCCGCGCCGGTGCAGGAAGCCGCGGCGGGAATCCGCTGCCGCGGCCGGGCTGTGGCAGGCTTCTGGGGTGACCATGCGGGAAGGCTGGGAGGCCGAGGCGCAGAACTGGGCGAGGCTCGCCCGCACCCCGGGCCTGGATCACTCCCATCAGGACATCAACCTGCCGTCCTTCCTGGACCTGCTGCCCGGCCCGGGCCGGCGCACGCTGGACCTGGCCTGCGGGGAGGGCCGGCTGGGCAGGCTGCTGGCCTCGCTGGGACACCGGGTCGTCGGGGCCGACGCCTCGCCGACGATGGTCCGGCTGGCCGTCACCCACCCGGACCGGGAGACCGCCGTTGTCGCGGACGCGGCCAGGCTGCCCTTCGGCGATGAAGAGTTCGACCTGGTCGTGGCGTACATGTGCCTGCATGACATCGATGCGATGCCCCGGGCCGTGCACGAGGCCGCGCGGGTGCTGGAGCGCTCCGGGCGCCTGTGCGTCGCGATCCCGCATCCGATCAACACCGCGGGGGACTTTCCGGCCCGGGAAGCGGCGGCGCCCTTCGTGATCTCCGGGTCGTACCTGGACCCGGGCCGGGCGGACTGGGTGTTCGACCGGGCCGGGGTCCGCATGACCTTTCACAGCGAGCACCGGCCCCTGGAGGCCTACACCAGGGCGCTGGAGGCAGACGGCCTGCTGATCGAGGCGGTCAGGGAGGTGAAGCCGGCCGGGCGCGCCGTGGCCCGCGACCCGGCAGACCGGCGCTGGCTCCGCATCCCGCTGTACCTGCAGTTGCGGGCGGTCAAGCCGGGCTAAGCGGCACCGGCGGAGGGCCGGGCGGGCCGGGTCAGCCCGTGAGGCCGGGCAGCGCGACGGCGCCGGCGAGCGTGGCCACGAGGGCGGGCAGGCCGGCCAGCAGGATCGTCGCGGCCGCCAGCGCGAGGCCGTTGCCGGCGTGACGGCCGCGCCGCGGAGCGTCCGCCAGCCGTTGCAGGCGGGCCGCGACCGCGCAGGTCATGGCGCCCAGGGCCGAAGCCGGCCCGGCCGCGTCGGCCGCCATCGCCAGCAGCGCCGCCAGCAACGCGCTCCGGCCGCTGTGGCGGGTCGCGGCGTCGTCGGCGCACATCTCGGCCAGCCGCGCCACGTGCTCCGGTCCCCGGGCGAACAGCGGCACGGCGGGAAAGACCGCGGCCAGGCCCCGGGTGAGCGCGATCAGCAGGTGGTGGCGGCCGGCCAGGTGGGCCCGCTCGTGGGCGAGCACCGCGGCCAGCTGCGCGGGTTCCAGCAGGGCCAGGGCCCCGCTGGTGAGCACGATCATGCCCGGGCGTCCCGCGACGCAGTACGCGGCCGGCTGCGGGGCGTCGAGCACGACGGTGGCGGTGACGCCCGGCAGCCTGCGGCCGGTGATGCGCGCGACCTCGGCGTGCGCGCGGGTCTGCCGCTGGACCTGCTGCACGCGGCGTCCGTACCGCCAGGCCACCGCGGCCGCGGCCAGCGCCGCCACGACCGTGATCACCGCCAGGGTGAACTCGAAGACCGCGCCGGTGTAGACGGTCTGCGCGCACGCGTGCCCGGCGACCGAGCGGCAGACGACCTCGGCCAGGCGGCTCCAGCCGGCGACCGCCGCCTGGACCAGGAACTCGAGCGCCGCCGCCGCGGAGGCCAGCGCGCTCGCCATCGCGGTCAGCCACGCGGCCAGCCCCAGCCGCGGGCTGATGCCCTGCGCGGTCAGCCGCGACAGCAGCGCGGGCGCCCACCACGCCACGGCCAGCGCGTAGCCGAACAGCAGCAGCGCCGTCCTCACCGGGGCCGCCGGTCGGCCAGCCGGCGCACCACCGCGCGCAGCACCTCGGACTCCTCGCCGTCCATCTGCGCCACGAAGTGGCTCAGCACCGCCTGGGTGTCCCCGCCGCCGTCCAGGGCCTCGCGCATCAGCCGCGCGCTGTACTCCTCGCGGCTGGCGGTCGCCGTGTACCGGTATGCCTTGCCCTCCTTGACCCGGGCCAGCCATCCCTTGCGGTGCAGGTTGTCCATCGTGGTCATCACCGTCGTGTAGGCGATGACCCGTTCGCGCTGCAGCTCTTCGAACAGCTCCCGCACGGTGACCGGGCCGCCGTGATCCCAGACCCGGTGCATGATCACCGCTTCCAGGTCGCCGAACCCGTGCATGCCGCCTCCGTATCCTCGCCGCCAGCATAGGGCCTGGCCGTGCTAAAGTCTACTATCTACGTACGTAGATAGTAGATGCTGGGTTCCGGAACGGACCGGGCTCGGCTCGGGGAAGAAGGGGCGGCCGCGATGGGCAAGGCCAAGCGGAACATGGCGCAGAGCGCCCGAGAGAGCATCGCCACGCAACGCGCCGCAGCGCGGCGGACCACGGCCCGCCGCCGGGCTCTGGCCGCGGGCGGCAGCGTGGTCGCCGTGCTCGCGGTGGTGATCGCGCTGATCATGGTGAAGCTCACCGAGTCCCCCGCCCGCGCGAGCGCCGCCACGGCCGACGCGGCAGTCGCGCGGCAGGTAGCCGCCATCCCCGCGGCCACGTTCAACACGGTGGGCGCGGGTACGGCGACCGGCCTGAGGGCGACGAGCGGGCAGCCGGAACTGACGCTGGACGGGAAGCCGGAACTGCTTTACATGGGCGGCCAGTACTGCCCGTACTGCGCCGCGGAGCGATGGGCCATCGCGGCCGCGCTCAGCCGGTTCGGCACGCTGTCCGGCCTGCAGTTCATCCACTCCTCGCCCACCGACAGCTACCCGGGCACGCCGACGCTGTCGTTCGCCCAGGCCAGGTACGCCAGCACGTACCTGGCCTTCGTGCCGGTGGAGTGGTACAGCGAGACGCCGGACGCCGCCACGCCGACCGGGTACGCCTACCTGCAGCAGCCGACGCCACGGCAGGCGGCGCTGTTCGCGACGTACGCTGGCGGCTCGTTCCCGTTCGTCGACATCGGCAACCAGTACCTGGTGCCGGAGGCCCAGTACCTGCCCTCCGCCCTGGCCGGCCTCAGCTGGGCCCAGGTGGCCGCGGCGATGCGGGATCCGTCCAGCGCGGTCGGCCAGGACATCGACGGCGCGGCCAACATGATCACCGCGGCGATCTGCAAGCTGACCCACGGCCAGCCCGCCGCCGTCTGCGCCTCCGCCGGGGTGACCGCCGCCAGCGGATCGATCTGAGCGGCCACGGCCGGGACCCGCGCTCCGGCGGGCGCCCGGCCTGCCCCTAGCCTTCCTTCCCCCGCGGGTGAGAGTTGGCCCGCCCGGGCGGCGGGCCCGGCGGCTTCCCGTTGACCATCAGCAGCTCGAGCCGGGTCAGCCGGTCGTCCAGGTCCTCGGTCGTCACCACGTCGGCGAGTGCGAGCCGCACGGCCGCGAGCTCACGGGCCAGGAACTCGGTGTCGGCCTGGGTCCGGGCCGCCACCTCCCGATCGCGCTCGATGCTGGCCCGGTCCCGGTCGTCCTGCCGGTTCTGGGCCAGCAGGATCAGCGGCGCGGCGTAGGCCGCCTGGGTGGAGAAGGCCAGGTTGAGCAGGA
>Ga0187783_10003268_pt1 | contig 11968 bp, 10 predicted proteins | sample 1015_SJ02_MP02_2_FD_132471 | JGI IMG/M metagenome (GOLD analysis project Ga0187783, IMG submission 132471) | Tropical peat soil microbial communities from peatlands in Department of Meta, Colombia - 1015_SJ02_MP02_20_MG | ecosystem: Environmental > Terrestrial > Soil > Wetlands > Peat | place... | reverse complement strand
TGCGGATTCGGTTGCGGCGTCTGCTGCAGAATCGGCCGCGGATTAGGGGGCGCAGTCGGCGCAGGTTTCGCCAGCTCGTGCCGATTCACGGGCAACCGCTGGGCCTGCGGCTGGTTGATCGGCGCCTGCCGCAGCGGCGCCACCACCGGCGCGTGCGGAATCGGCGGTGCCGCGGGGGCCGCCGCCGGCTGATTCGCAACAACCACTGGGGAGGTGCGCTGGATGGTGACGACTTCTCCGCCGGTGACGTTTTCCGTGGCGCCTTGCTGCGACGCGCTGCTGAGTACCGAAAAGAGCAGCAGCGCGAGCAGCGCATGGATGAGCAGTGAAGCCAGGAAGCTTCCCGCAAGTCGTTCCGGGTATCGGCGGTCCCGAGGATCGCGCTTCACGGCCACGGTTAAGTGCGCTTAATCGAGCGCAGGAGCCTGCCGTCAGGGACGTGCAAGCCAGCCGCGTGATCGAATCGATTCTACAAAAGCGGACGAAGATCGTCGCAACCGTCGGCCCTGCGTCGCGCGACCCGGCTATCCTCCGATCGCTTTTTGTTTCCGGCGCCAACGTGTTGCGTTTGAACTTTTCGCACGGCGAGCCCGAAGAGCACGCCGCGGTCATCGCATCGGCGCGCAAGATTTCGTCGGAGCTGGGCATCCACACCGCCGTTCTACAAGATCTACCGGGGCCGAAAGTGCGCACCGGCCCGCTGGCCGACGGAGCCGCTTCGGTCCGGCTCGAACGCGGCGCTTCCTTTGTGATCACTTCGGAACCGGTCGCGGGAAACGCGCAGCGCGTGAGCACCAATTACCGCGACCTGCCGGCCGACGTAGCGATCGGCAAGCGCCTCTACTTACAAGACGGACAGATCGCCTTGCTGATCGTCGGAAAGACCGCAAACGAGATCCAAACGACCGTCGAATTCGGCGGTAACCTGCGCTCGGAGCAAGGAGTCAACTACCCGGACGGCTCGCTGACCATCCCGTCGGTCACGCCGCGCGATCTGGAATTCTTGGAGTTCGGAATCGAGCACGGAATCGATTACGTCGCAGTCTCGTTCGTACGGTCGGTAGAAGACGTCGAACGCACCAAAGCCTTCATCGCCGAGCGCAAGAAAAACGTGCCGGTGATCGCTAAGATCGAAAAGCACGAAGCGCTAGCCGACCTCGACAACATCATCGCCGCCGCCGACGGCATCATGGTCGCGCGCGGCGATCTCGGCATCGAAGTTCCGATCGAGACCGTTCCGATCATACAAAAAGAGATCATCGCCAAGTGCAATCGAGCCAGCAAGCCGGTGGTGACGGCGACGCAGATGCTCGAATCGATGATCGGCTCGCCGCGACCGACGCGGGCCGAAGCGACCGACGTCGCCAACGCGATTCTCGACGGCACCGATGCGGTGATGCTCTCCGCGGAAAGCGCGATCGGCGCCTATCCGACGGAAGCCGTCCGAACCATGGCCGAGATCGCGCGCGAAGTCGAGCAGCACTATCCGCACGCTTCTTTGCGCGACCGCCGTTTGGAGAACTTCGAGCCGACGATCGCCTCGTCGATCGCCGAAGCGGCGACGCGGGCCAGCGCCGAGCTCAAAATTCCCTACATCGTGACTGGGACCACAACCGGAAACACGGCGCACCACATCGCCGCCTTCCGTCCGCAGGCGAGGATCGTTGCGCTCACGCCGGAGCCGCGGGTGGCTCGACGGCTGGCGCTGCTCTGGGGAACCGAATCGCTGCTGATCGACTCCTATGCGTCGATCGACGTCCTGCTCTACGTGACCGAACGCCAGATGGTTCGGGAGGGCTTGGTGCACTCCGGCGACTTGATCGCGTTTACGACCGGAATGCCGGTTGGTTCGGGCGGCACCAACGTTCTAAAAATCCATCAGATTCCCTAAGCTTCGTTACGAGCTTTTCGCCAGCAGCGCGCGCGCGTGGCGCAAGGCGACGTCGTGCGACTCGCCTGAAAGCATCCGTGCGATTTCAGCTTCGCGCTCCTTGGCCCCGTCGATCGCGCGCACCGCGATCGTGGTTTCGCTTCTGCTCTCGATCTTGTCGAGCACGTAGTGCCGGTCGGCCCAGGTCGCGAGTTGCGCAAGATGGGTGACGCAAACGACTTGTCCGCGCCGCGCGAGCTGACCGATCCGCGCACCAACGGCGGTTGCGGTCGCGCCGCCGATGCCGGCGTCAATCTCGTCGAACACCAGCGCGGCAGCGTCTTCGCGCGCGCCTGCCAACACGACGACCAGCGCGAGCAGCACGCGTGAGAGCTCGCCGCCCGAAGCGACCCGCGCAAGCGGACGCGCCTGCTCGCCGGCATTGGCAGCAAACAGAAACTCCGCGCGCTCCGCGCCCAGCGGTCCGACCCGGTCGAGCGGATCGAGTGCAACTTGAAATCGTCCCGAGCCCAGCGCAATCTCTCCGAACTCTGCGACTACTCGCTTTGAAAGAGCGGTTGCCGCGCGGGCGCGTGCCGCGCTCAGCAATGCGCCGATTTCGTGCAGCTCGCGTTTGGCCGAGGCCGCTTCGGCCTCGAGCTGGGCTACGCGACGATCGTGCCCTTCGTACTCGTCAACGAGCTTGCGCGCACGCGCCGCCTCGGCGAAAACTTCATCCACCGATCCGCCATACTTGCGCTGCAGCCGCTCGATGCGATCGAGGCGAGCGTTGATCGCTTCGAGCTCGTTTGGATCGAACTCGGCAGCCTCGGCAGCGCGTGCGAGTTCCGTGCCAAGCTCGACCGCTTCGGCCTGTATGGCTGCGGCGCGTTCGGCCGTCTCGTGCAGCTTCGGATCGAATTTGCCGACACCGGCAAGCACCGTCGCCGCTGCTCCGAGCGCGGGCGTAGCGCCTCGTTCCTCATCCGAGAGCGCCTCGTGTGCGGCGTGGAGCGCCGCGGCGATACGCTCGACATTGTCAAGATACGCGCGGCGCTCCGCCAAGTGCTCGCTTTCACCACGCTCCAGACGCGCTTCCTCAATTTCCCGCAACGCAAAGGCGGCATCGTCGTACCGCCTTCGGGCGGCCTGTTCGTCCTGCGTCAACCGCATCAGCTCGCGCTCCGACTCTTGCGCGCGAGCGTAGGCTGCGCCGACGCCGGCTCGCAGCGTGAGAACCTTCGCTCCGGCAAAACGATCGAGCAACTCCAAGTGATACGACGGCGCCAGCAAGCGTTGTGCTTCGTGCTGGCCGACCATATCGGCAATCGCGTCGCGCATCTCCCGAACGTAAGCGGCAGTCGCGGCGCGGCCGTTGACCCGCAGCACGGAGCGCCCGGTCTCGGTCATCTCGCGCGAGATCGTTGCCGTTTCGCCCGCATCGAGCTCGAACCCATCGGCGCGCAGGGCCGCGCGCAAACGGTCATCCGGATCGAACGCCAGCGTCACCGATGCCTTGCTCGCGCCACGGCGGACGACGTCAGGTCCGGCCCGCGCGCCCAAGGCAAAGTCGAGCGCACCGAGCAGCAGCGTCTTTCCCGAGCCGGTCTCGCCGGTGAAGATCGTAGCGCCTAGGGCGAATTCGACGTCGGCACGCGCGATCAGGCCAAACTCTTCAATCTGAAGTTGCCGCAACATGCCGGATGGCGATTCCTTACCGACGAGGATCCTTGAAGGAAACTCCCCAGAGCATCTTCGTTTCCAGACGCTCGAGGAAATGCAGCGGCTCCGTACGGGCAAAGTAGACGCGTTTAGGATGGCAGCGAATGACGACGCTCGAGTTCGGAGCTACCTCGCTGAGCACGTCGCCGTCGCATTCGAGGTGGGCGTGCGCGCTTTCCACGTCCGACGTAATCTCGATGCGCGAGCGCGTCGGAACGATCAGCGGGCGCGAAAAAAGCGTGTGCGGCAGCAACGGAACGATGCCGAACGCGTCCACGCTGGGCGCGATCAGCGAGCCTCCCGCCGACAGAAAATACGCCGTCGAACCGGTCGGCGTGGCCACGCATATTCCATCCGCGGCGATACGGGTGATCGCACCATCGTCCACGCGCAGCCCGAATGGTACGATCCGCGAAACCTCGCCCTTGCGCACGACGACGTCGTTGAGCGCGAAGAATCGCTGATCGCCGTACTCGGCTTGCAGGGCGGTGCGTTCGTCGATGAACAGACCGCGCTCGACCAAGGATGGGAGATCGGAGAGCCGCGGATCGTCTTCGTCGAGTTCCGTTAGGAACCCCAATCGCCCGGTATTGATGCCCAGCAAGGGAACGTCGCGGGCAACTGCAATTCTAGCCGCTCGCAAGAGCGTTCCGTCGCCGCCGACGGTAACGAAAAGCGCCGCGGCCTCCGCGCCCTCACCGCTGACAATCTCGAATCCGCCGGCCCGGAAGTCGGCGGCAACCCGGTTCGCGATCGAGCGCGCGTGCTCGCGCGACGTGTCAACGTATAGCGCGACGATCTTCCTCTCGAGCGCCAGCATCGTGGTCATGACGAACGTTCTTCTGCAAGAACGGCGTCGAGTCGTTCGTCGTCGAAGGCCGCTCCACGCCGGCGCAGCAGCATCAGAAACTCGCGGTTTCCAGCCGGACCGAGCAATCGCGATTCAGTGAGCGCCACCGCGATCAAGCCCGAGTCGCGCGCGGCATCGCGCAACTCGCGCAGCACCCGGCGGTGCGTCGCCGGATCGCGCACGACCCCTCCCGAACCGACCCGTTCGCGGCCGGCCTCGAACTGCGGCTTGACCAGGGCTACGATCGCGCCGCCATCGCGCAAATAGGCAACGGCGCGCTCGAGGATGATGCGAAGCGAGATGAACGACGTATCGATCGCAATCAAATCGAAGCCTTCGGGGAATGCGTCGCCGGGAAGCTTGCGAAAGTTGACGCGCTCCATGACCCGCACGCGGGAATCGTTACGCAGACGCCAGTCGAGCTGACCGTAACCAACGTCAACGGCAGTCACGCGCGATGCGCCGCGCTGCAGCAGGCAATCGGTGAAACCTCCGGTAGACGCACCGATGTCGAGCGCCTCGCAACCTCGCACGTCGAGATCGAAAGCGTCGAGCGCGTGGTCGAGCTTTTCGCCGCCGCGGCTCACGAAGCGTCGCGGCCGCGCGATCTCGATTTTCGCGTCGTTTGCAATGCTCTGGCCGGCTTTGGTGGCAGCGGCTCCTTCGACGGTGACCCGCCCCTCCATGATCAGGCTGCGCGCTTGCGATCGCGTGATCCCCCCGCGCTCGGCCACCGCCGCGTCGAGACGAATCTTCATCGCTTTAGCAGTCAGAACGGTATTTGATCGTCGAGCTCGCCGAGTTTGGCCTCATCGCCGTTACCGGCCGGCTGCGGCTCGGCCATCGCTTCGTCAATTTGCGCTTGCGCGTTTTTCAGCAGCGCTTCGCATTCGCGCGCCAGTAACTTGCCCTCCTTAAAGAGCTGCGTCGCGCGTTGCAGTTCTACGGTACCGCCCTCAAGCTCTTTGACGATCGCGTCTATGCGCGCCAGCTTTTGCTCGAAGGTTTTCGGTAGCCGGTCGCTCATTCTGCAAGCACCGTTTCCACGCGTGCTCCGAACGTCCCGCGCCGCAGCCGAGTCGTCACGAAGTCGCCGGCCGCGAGCGCCGAAACGTCCGCAAGCGCCACTCCCTCTTTGGTGACGATTGCAAAACCACGTTCCAGCGGCCGCGTCGGATCTTCGGCGTCCAGCAAACCCTTCGCGTGCGTGAGTCGCCGCGCCCACATCGCCGCGGCTCGCTCGATCGAGCGCACCAGCGCACCGTCGGCGCGCACCAGTCCAAGCCGCCACTGCGCGACGCGCGCGGCGGGGCTGCAACGCTCGAGGCGGCGCTCCAGCGCTCGCGTCCGCTCCAAGCAGCGGCCGAGAAAACTGCGCCCTGCGTGTTCGAGCTTGAGTCGAACCGCCAAGCTTCCCGTTTTACCGGCGAGCAGCGAACGATAGCCGCGACCCAGCGCCGAGCGCAAGAACTGCAACCGTTCTAAGGCGCGCAGCCACTCCTGCCCAAGCGCAACGGCCGCCGCCGTTGGCGTTGCCAGTGCGAGATCGGCGACCTCGTCGGAGAGATGCCGGTTCTTTAAATGACCCAGCGCGGTAACGACCGGCTTCGACGAACGTAGAATAGCACGAACGACCGGCTCGAGATTGAAGGTGAGCCGGTCGTCGCCCGAGCCTCCTCCGCGCGTGAGCACGATGACGTCGACGCCGGCGCGCGACGCCCGGTCCATCGCCTCGGCAATATCGATCTCCGCGCCCTTGCCCTGCACGCGGGTCGCGAAAAAGAGTATTTCGACGTACGGTGCGTCCGCGCGCATGCGGCCCTCGAAATCCGCGCGCGCATCGTCGTCACTGGTAACCAATGCGACGCGACGCGGGAAGTTTGGAATCGGACGCTTTCTCGAGGCATCGAACGCTCCTTCGGCACGAAGCCGTACGCGCAGCTCCTCGATCTGCGCGGCCAGCTTCCCTTCTCCGACTAGCGACAGCGCAATCGCGCGCAGCTGATAGGCGGCCCGATTCGGACGGATCTCGATGCTGCCGAGAGCGCGCACCGTTACGCCTTCCTGTATGGGTGGAAAGCGTCGGGCTTCGTTTACGAACGAAAAACAGCCCAGGATTGCTTCGCCTTCCTTGAGCGTCAGATTGAGATTGCCGTCCCGCCAGCGCTTTATATCGGTAATCTCACCGACGATCGCGATCCGTTGCAACGCACTATGGCGTGCGACCATGATCGAAAAACGCCGCGAGAATTCGGCGACCGAAAGTTCGAGCACGCCCTCGCTAGCCACGATGGTGTCGCGGCAGGTTGGGCGGTGGCGGCGTATCCGTGGGAACCGGCGTTACGTCGGGCTCGGCCGTCGAATCCGGCGAGTCCGTGGACGGCGCAACGACCGCGGGCGGCGTTGCGTCGGCGGGAGGAAGACTCGGCTCGGGCAACGCGGCCGCCGCGCGTTCGGCATAGTCCTCGCTGGAATCGTACGCGTCCGCCGAACCTCCGCATCCGACGGCCGGCTCGGTACCTTTCAAGTAAAATTCGTAGCCGCGGCTGCCGCAGCCGGCGACCTTCGCGACCTCCTCCGAGGGATAAGGAAACTGATGCTGCGGCGTGCCTGCCAGCGCGGACTTCATGAAACGGGCCCAAATCCGCGCCGGAATATTCCCGCCGTACGACTCGTTCATCGGCGTGTAATCATCGTTACCGATCCAGACCGCGGCGACCAAATCGGGCGTAAAGCCGACGAACCACGCGTCACGGTAATCCGAGGTCGTTCCCGTCTTGCCCCCAGCCGGGCGGCCGATCACCGCGTTGGGATACCCGGTCCCTCGAGCGATGACGTCTTCGAGCATCGACGTTACGATGTAGGCCGTGCCTGCGCTGACAACGTCGCTGGCCTGCGGAAAACGATCGTCGAGAACGGTGTTGCCGAGTGAATCCTTGACCACCCGGAAGGGCGTCGGATCGATGTGCAGTCCTTGATTCGCCAGCGTTGAATAACCGCTGGCTTGATCGAGCACCGTAACGACCGACGAGCCGAGCGCGAGCGAAAGATTCGCTTCGAGCGGCGACGTGACGCCCATGCGGTGCGCGTAATCAATGATCCGGTCCAAGCCGATGCGATCCGCCAGCTTGACGGCAACGATGTTGCGCGAGTAGGTGAGCGCCTGACGCAGCGTAATGGCGCCCATGTAGCGGTAATCGTCGTCCTTTGGCGACCACTGCGTGCCGTCGCCCATCGGATAGCTGACCGGCGAGTCGTCGATGATCGTGGAAGCCGGCATACCCGAATCGATCGCCGCAGTGTAATCGTAGACTTTGAACGATGAGCCCGGCTGGCGTCCGGCTTGCCAGGCCCTGTTGAACTGGTTGCGCAGGGTGAATCCCGTTCCGCCCACCATCGCAAGAATTTCGCCGGTGGTTGGCCGCAACGCCACTAAGGCGGCTTCGTGCGCGCCAATCCCTTCGGCAATCGCCTGACGCACGCCCCAGCTCACCGCTTCCTGTGCGATCCGCTGCATTCGCACGTCGAGCGTGGTGTACGCCTGCAGTCCGCCTTCCTCCACGGCGTTTTTGCCGAAGACCCGCTCGAGTTGCGCGATCGCGTACGTCGTGAAGTAGGGATAGCGGTACCCCTGCAAGCCCGACGGTCGCTGCTCGATCAACCCGAGTGGAGCATCGTACGCTTCATCGGCCTGAGCCGCGGTGACGTATCCGCTTTCGACCATCCGGTCGAGCACGTGGCGCTCGCGCTCCCTGGCTAGATCGAGATTCGAAAACGGGGAGTAATCGGAGGGCGCGGCAACGATGCCGGCAAGCATCGCTGCCTGCGCCAGAGTCAGCGAATCGGCGTCGCGCCCGAAATACGTATGAGCCGCCGCGTCGACCCCATAGGCGCCCGCCCCCAGGTAAATGATGTTGAGGTAGCGTTCGAGGATCTCGTCTTTGGTGTAAAAACGCTCGATCTCGATGGCCAGCAGCGCTTCCTGGACCTTGCGCGCAAGCGAGACCTCATCGTTCAAGAAGAGACGCCGTGCCAGCTGCTGCGTGATCGTCGACGCTCCCTGGAACTGCTGATGGGTCAAGTCGGCGAACGCCGCGCGGGCGATGCTGCCGAAGTCCACCCCGTGGTGGCGGTAAAAATTGTGATCTTCGTTAGCGATGAACGCATCGCGGACGACAGTTGAAATGCGTGCAATTGGAACCCAGACGCGGTTCTCTTTATAAACCGACGCAAGCTGGGTTCCGTCGCGCGCGAAGATTCGAGTTGTGCTGGCAGGCTGGTAATCCGCCATGCGGCTGATGTCGGGAAGGTTGCGCGCATACGCGGCCACCATGCCGGCGACGGTGCCAACCGCGAAGAGCACGAGCATCGCGGCCCCTACCAGCACGCTACGCCAGATGCGGCTCGAGCGGCGCTTACGTTTTGACATTGGCGACCGCGCTGAGAACGCCGTTGACGAAACGGCCCGAATCTTCGGTGGAAAAACGTTTGGCTAGCGCGACGGCCTCGCTGATCGCAACCGCTCGCGGCGTGTCGGGGCGGCACTGAAGTTCGAACGTGGCCATCTCCAAGAGCAGGCGGTCGATCGTGGGCAAACGTTCGAGCGACCAGCCCTCCAAAAGCGGACCAACGATAAGATCGGCTTGGTCGGCGTATCCCAGGGTCCCGAGCGCCAGTTCCTCGACGAAAGCGCTCTGCTCGCCGTCGGCTTCTTCGCCAACGACTTCACGCAAGGCTTCACGCGGCTCCCGATCACCGATCACGACCGAATATAAGACCTTGAGCACTTGCTCGCGCGCTGCCCGGCGCGACGTCATCGCAAGCTCCGGGGCGAAATCGAAGCCGCTTCGCCGTTGGCGAGAATTCGATTGGGTATGAACTCGATGTCGTATCGGCCGTCGCGGAACTCGCGGCTTTCGAGTATCTCCAGGCAAATATCGATGGTTGTATTGACGCCTTCGATCAAGGTTTCGCGCAGCGCGCGCTCCATGCGGGCGATTGCGACCTCACGCGTATCCCCGAACGCCACTACCTTGGCCAGCATCGAATCGTAGTACGGAGGAATCGTCGCTCCGGCGTACAGGTGGGTATCCACCCGGATGCCTGGGCCGCCCGGAAACACGACCTTGCTCACCGTGCCGGCTGCCGGCGCAAAGTTGCTGCGCGCGTCCTCGGCGTTGATGCGGCATTCGATCGCATGCCCACGCACCACCAGGTCGCGCTGGACGTAGCCGAGCGGCTCGCCCGAGGCGATTCGGATCTGCTCCTTTACCAAGTCAATGTTGTAAACCATCTCGGTGACCGGATGCTCGACTTGTATGCGCGTGTTCATTTCCATAAAATACGCGTCGTCGCCCGAGACCAAAAACTCCAGCGTTCCGGCGTTGGTGTAGCCGACGTAGCGCGCAGCTGCGAGCGCCATCTCGTGCAGCGCCGACCGGGCGCGCGCCGGAAGGTGAGGCGCCGGCGTCTCTTCGATGATCTTCTGGTGCGCCGGCTTTTGCACGGAGCAGTCGCGCTCGCCCAGGTGAACGATGTTGCCAAACTCATCGGCAAGCACTTGGACTTCGATGTGCCGCGGAGCGCGAATCAAGCGTTCGAGGTATACTCGTCCGTCTTTGAAGCTCGCTTCGGCCTCCGCAGTGGCGCCGGCGTAGGCGCGCGGTAAGTCTCCCGGCTCGCGAACGACACGCATGCCGCGGCCCCCGCCGCCCGCCGTCGCTTTCAATAGCAGCGGGTATCCGATCGATCGCGCCGCCTCGTACGCTTCCTCGATCGAAGCGAGCACGTCGCTGCCGGGCGTCGTGGCCACGCCGGCCTCGCTCAGGATTCGCTTGGCCGTTGCCTTGTCGCCCATCAGCGCGATGACGCTGGGCTTGGGACCGATGAAGGTCAATCCGTGATCGCTGCAGATCTCGGCGAAGCGAGCGTTTTCAGCGAGAAATCCGTAACCCGGATGGACTGCATCGCAGCCCGTCACTAAAGCGGTCGAAATGATATTCGGGATGTTGAGATACGAGCGGCCGGCCGGTCCGGGACCAACGCAGAACGCTTCGTCGGCTTGACGCACGTGCAGCGATTCACGATCGGCCTCGGAATAAATCGCAACCGTCGCGACGCCCAGCTCCTGGCAGGCACGATTGATTCGTAACGCGATCTCGCCCCGGTTGGCGATCAAAACTTTGCGGAAAATGCTAGCGAGCCCCTATCGTCCTCGAGCGAGCAAAAACAGCGGCTGACCGTATTCTACCGGGCTCCCGTCGGCGGTTACCACCGAGAGTAAACGGCCCGCGCCCAGGCTGTGAACCGGTGTCCGAATGCCCAGCGCTTCGATGTAGCCAAGCTCGCGATCGCCGTCGAGAACGTCACCTTCGACGGCCGCCGGGCGGCTGGCGTGAAAGATTCCCACCAGGTCGGCTTTGATCGTATCCACTCGCGATGCCGGCGCGGCGGGTACGCCGGCGGCCGATTGCGTTATCGCGGGCCGCGCTCGAACGGAGAGTTCGATCTCGTCCTGCGCGCGTTCCACGCGCACGCGAACAACGTCGCTTTCCTCAAGGAAGCGCGCAAGCGCGGTCAGGCGTTCGCGCAGCGCTGAAAGCTCTTCGGACATGCCGATGACGCTTTCGCGCTCGACGCGAACAACCCCCGCGCGCTCGGACGGGGGCAACGCGTCACGCATCACTTCAAAGCGTTTGTCGAGCTCGGCTAGCGGCACCAGAACGAACGCGCGCTCGTGCAAATGCGGATGGGGGAGACGAAGATCCGGTGTCGTTATCTCGAGATCGTCGTACAGCAGCAGATCGAGATCGATCGTGCGCGCAGCCCATCGCTCGCCGCGCTCGCGACCCAACTCGTCCTCCGCTTGCCGTAGACCGTCGAGCAACGAACGCGCGTTTAGCTTCGTTTCAATCGAGACCACGGCATTGAGGAACCACGGCTGGTCGCGTTTCCCCCACGGCCTTGTGCGGTAGAGCGACGACGCGGCGCGGATCCTTCCCAAGCGTGCCAGCGCATCGAACGCGCGGTCGAGATTCGCCAGGCGATCGCCGAGATTCGAGCCGATTCCGACATACGCGCGCTGCGTCATTGGGACGAATGGTAACGTGGATTCTCGCGGGTCAGCGTCACCGACGGCGTGGCTCCGGCCAACGCATCGGGCTTTGAAAGCGTTAGCTCGGCGCTTGCGATGCGGTCGTTGCAAAAAACCGCGTCGAGCAGCGCAGCGGCAAGGCGCTCGATCAGGGCGTACGAGGTGGTTGAAACGACGCGCACCAGCCGTTCGTGCAGCGCTGCATAATCTACCGTTTGCGCTAGATCGTCGCTCGCCGCTGCCGGCGCAAGGTCCGCCATTAACGTGACGTCAACGACAAAAAGCCGGCGCTGCTCCCGCTCGCGCGCCTCCACGCCGTGGCGGCCGTACGCCCGCACGCCGCGCAGCGTTATCCGGTCCATCCGGACGGTCTCCAGCCGCGAACGATTGCGTCCGCCACGGCCACTGCGTCGCAGGCGGCGGCGACGTCGTG